>ERZ795030.4938-NODE-4938-length-12692-cov-30.009812_pt1 | contig 12692 bp, 19 predicted proteins | sample MGYA00375122_ERZ795030 | MGnify/ENA primary metagenome ERZ795030 (study PRJEB30165, sample SAMN05720146) | activated sludge metagenome | isolation source: anaerobic digester from wastewater treatment plant | place: Japan | collected 2015-04-20 ...
TCATGCTTTGGGCATGATCCCCGCCTGAGGATCATGGGCTCTTTGTGGTTTTATTCCGTAACCCAGATCTATCATAAGTTGAAGGTGATATTCCTTGACAGAAATCAATCAGGGGGGCAGCCATTTGAACGCCTGGGAGAATGATATCTCCGGGAAGATCATAGGCGCGGCCATTGAGGTCCACAAGCACCTTGGACCTGGACTATTGGAATCGGCTTATGAAGAGTGCTTATGCCGCGAGCTGGAGTTGAGAGGAATTAATTTTGAGCGACAGGTACCTCTGCCTTTAAATTACAAAGGCCTAAAACTGGACTGCGGCTACCGGCTGGATCTATTGGTGGAAGATAAGGTTATTGTGGAGCTAAAGACGGTTGAGGCCATCGCACCCATTCACGAAGCACAGATGCTCACATATCTAAAATTGAGAGATGTACGACTTGGATTGATTATAAATTTCAACGCGCGTCTGCTTGTGGAAGGGATAAAAAGACTTGTAAATAATTATCAATGAAACTAATAAAGATATATTATTAACCAAATTGCTTCTTAGCAATGGTCGTCTCCGTCGTTCGTCCTCCCTCGCGCTCTGCGACTCTGTGGTTCTATTCTGTAAACAACATTTTTTTGTTTTTTCGGCTACGATTATCAACCGCAGAGGGACGCAGCACCTACCATGGCCGCCATCTCAGACGTTCGATTGGATCTGCTGTCGTTCTATCGCCAAACACGTTCAGGCAACCCTGTATAGCACCCTTGATGTCTTCCAGGGCCTCTTCAATGATTCTTCCCTGTGAAATGCAGCCTGGCAGAGAGGGACATTCTATAACCAGCCAGCCATCTTCACCATTGCTGATAATGACCTTAAACCGCATACGACTCCACTATAATCCATCTGACGAGAGCAGAGAAGGCCATTGGGGATCACGCTCTAGTCCAGGCCGCGGCCCTGGCACTCCCGAATCACCGGAGCCGTCTTGATGATCTCCCGCCGGGTCCCGAGGATGATTGCAATGGTCATGGTAGATCGTAGCCTTTGGATTTTTGGGTTGATTGGACTGCGATAAACGGAATTTAACCACAAAGAGCACAAAGATCACAAAGGTCTCGCAAAGGTTAATACAGTTCCTGATAACCCGAAAAACCTTTCATGCGGGCTTTGTGCCCTTTGTGAGCTTTGTGGTTTATATTCGTCGTAGATCGGTTCGATCGGATTAAAGATAACGGATTTTAACCACAAAGAGCACAAAGATCACAAAGGTCTCGCAAAGGTTAATCCAGTTCCAGATAACCCGAGAAACCTTTTGTGCGGGCTTTGTGCCCTTTGTGAGCTTTGTGGTTTATATTCGTCGTAGATCGGTTTGATCGGATTACAGATTACGGATTTTAACCACAAAGAGCACAAAGATCACAAAGGTCTCGCAAAGGTTAATGCAGTTCCTGATAATCCGAAAAAACCTTCGTGCGGGCTCTGTGTCCTTTGTGAGCTTTGTGGTTTATATCGTCGCAAATCGGTTTGACCGGATTGGAGATAACGGATTTTAACCACAAAAACCGGTCCATAAATAATTCTAAATAATCTATCAGCTATCAGACATCTCGAATGAAGATGACATCGAGGCCGTAATCATTTGCTCGATCGTACATCTTTCGGTCATCCGTAATTAGGATTGATCCGGTTTCCTCGGCACATGCCATGAAGACAACATCAAAACCGCTGGCTTTGGTTCTCATGCCAATCCTAATCGACCGCTCCATCAAATATGCGTCGCCATAGAATCTGGAATTCTGGCCGAGAAATGTCAGGGCGAGACCTGCTCTCTGCGTGTCTGACAATCGGGAAACAACACACGCGGTTTCTATGAGGGCCAGCAATGGAATATGGTTTGCATATTCTCCTGATTCGGTCTTCAGAAGAACATCCCTGCAACTCAAATGAAGTTCGCGCTGTAAATCGAAAAGCTTATCTTGCTTTTTTCGTCTGGGTGGCACCAGGGCTTTTACGATTACTGAAGTATCCACCGTTACGTTAGTAGCCATAGGATCGATCTCTCATCTTCCGGATGATCTCGGTGGAATCGGCATCCTCAACGACATGTTCCCCAATTTCGGCGATTACTTCATCAAGGGATACCTTATTTCCTTTTCGCAGCTTGACCGAGAGAAAGAGATCTTCAGCATCTTTGTATATCCTTTCTACGCAATCTTCATCCATCATAAATGCTCACAATACTTGTCTCTCATCGATCATTTAAATAAATCTATCTTGCCCATCAGGTCACGCCGCCGGGATCTTTGCATTTCTTACTGTGTTGACTGCAGGAGCCATCTTAATTATCTCTGGCTCCATTCCCAGCATTGTGGCCATGGACATGGTTCGCTTTTCTTATCTGATCGATCTCATTCTTGAATTCGATCATCATCTTGGATATGCTGTGCAATATGATCCCGGTCATAGCCAGAAATGACCCCACCAGCGTCAGCAATATCATAAGCAGAATAGGCCCATACGCCAGGCTTCCCCCATGATAGAACACTCGCAGAAAATCCAGCCCCATTCCAACCCCCACTGCCGCCAGCAGAATCCCAGGCACTGTGAAGTAATAAAGCGGCCTTCTCAACTCCATATCATGCAGGATCTTGATCAGCGTCTTCACCCCGTGGGATACGGGATTCTGGGTCGAGGCCCTCTCCACATCGTATCGGCAGTGGATCGGCACCTCCTTGATGGACAGATCATTGTCCTTGGCCTGCAACAGCACCTCCGAGCCAGCGGACATGCCGCTGTCCTTGATGTAGATGCTCTCTATCGCCCTTTGCCCATAGGCTCGAAAGCCGCTCTGGCTATCGGTGACGCTGACCCCCCCGGCAACACTGGTCGCCACATCGAGAACCTTCATCCCCACCTTCCGATAGGCGGGAATGTTTTCGCCATTGCCGTCGCAGAACCTGGAGCCTATAACCAGATCGCAGCCATTGTTGAGGGGATCGAGCAGCTCGGGAATCTCAGCGGCATCATGCTGGCCGTCCGAGTCTATGATCACCATCTTTTCCGCCCCCAGATTGCGTGCCGTCTCAAAGCAGGAACGGAGTGCCGCACCATAGCCACTGTTCTTCTCATGCCGAACCACATAAGCCCCCAGAGCTTCGGCTATGCTCGCCGTGGCATCAGAGCTGCCGTCGTCGACCACAACCACCTGGTCGACGTACTTCTTGCAGCCTAAAACCATCTTGGCGATGGACCTCTCCTCATTGTAGGCAGGCATGGCAGCTATGACAAATGACATTTTTCCTCTCAGATTTTCCCTATGGATGCATTATCTCTGCGTTATGATCCTGATAATTTAGATGGCTCTTCGCTGAATTATGTGGATGAGGTCCGGCAGAGAATATGGCCTCTGTTCCTCTGCGCCTCTGTGGTTGGGTCAGTGAATCGCGGTTCACCACTGAGGCACAAAAGATACGCGAGGAGCCAAACCCTTTTTGCAATCTTTGTGAGCTTTGTGGTTTATACTCGCCGTAGATCGGTTTGGTCGGATTACAGATTACGGATTTTAACCACAAAGCGCACAAAGATCACAAAGGAATCGCAAAGGTTAATCCAGTTCCTGATAACCCGAAAAACCTTTCGTGCGGGCTTTGTGCCCTTTGTGAGCTTTGTGGTTTATACTCGCCGTAGATCGGTTTGATCGGAGTACAGATTACGGTTTTTAACCACAAAGTGCACAAAGTGCACAAAGATCACAAAGGAATCGCAAAGGTTAATCCAGTTCCTGATAACCCGAAAAACCTTTCGTGCGGGCTTTGTGCCCTTTGTGAGCTTTGTGGTTTATACTCGCCGTAGATCGGTTTGATCGGATTACAGATTACGGATTTTAACCACAAAGTGCACAAAGATCACAAAGGACTTCGCAAAGGTTAATACAGTTCCCGATAGCCCGAAAAACCTTTTGTGCGGGCTTTGTGCCCTTTGTGAGCTTTGTGGTTTATATCGTCGTAGATCGGTTTGATCGGATTACAGATTACGGATTTTAACCACAAAGCGCACAAAGATCACAAAGGACTCGCAAAGGTTAATGCAATTCCTGATAACCCGAAAAACCTTCTGTGCGGGTGAGCTTTGTGGTTTATTATTTTGTCGCAAATCAAACTAAATTAACTGCACACATCGAATATTAATAATAGTATACGAAACGCGTTACCCATTCACGAGTCTTGTTATCCCATCCCTCAGCATCCTGACATTGAAATTGATGAGCAACCCAAGCCACGTATTCCTTAATTTCAGGTAGGTCAGAAGCTGAGCCTCGTGGAGGAAATTGATCTCCTCCACCGCCTTTAGCTCTACAATCACCAGGTCATCCACCAGGATATCAAGCCGGTAGCCGCAATCCAGATTTAGGCCCTTGTAACTCAGTGGCAGTGGGACCTGGCGCCGAAAACTAATCCCCCTCAGACCCAACTCGCAGCAGAGGCACTCCTCATAGACGGATTCGAAAAGCCCGGGGCCGAGATGACGATGAACCTCGATTGCTGCGCCGATGATCTCTCTGGAGAGAGCATCCGCCTTCAGTCTCTCAGGAGAGGATTGCATCTCATGGGTCAATCCCTTGTCGCCATCTGATATTGGAATCATTGTTAACTCTGTAATTTATATTCGTCGTAGATCTCGGTTGAATGGGCTTCGGTAGACGGATTTTAACCACAAAAGTGCACAAAGATCACAGAGGACTCGCAAAGGTTGCTTCGGGTCATTGAGACCTGATCATCCTTTAGTGCGGGCTTTGTGCCCTTTGTGAGCTTTGTGGTTTATACTCATCGTAGATCTCGGTTTGATTGGGCTTCGATAACGGAATTTAACCACAAAGATCACGAAGCTCACAAAGGACTCTCAAAGGTTTCAGTCCTCTATGTCTCTCACCTCTGTGGGAAATTAGTAAAAATACTGCGCTATGCAGCAGCCTCCTCCGTGAATCTCTTGGCTGCAATGATAGTCAAACCCGTGAGCTTGCCTTCTTTATCGTAATTTCTGATGATCCCATCTTCGTCCTCCTCATGCTCTATGGCATTTGGAGGATAGACAAAGCTGACATAAAGCACATCCGCTTCTTCATCGTAGTCAATCCAGACCTTCTTCGTTGAGGATCTGACCACGTGTGGAATCATCTTTATTAGCTCTGCTTCGTCCATATTATCTCACGGCCAATGAGCTTTCTTATCGTGGATGTTTTGTACGCTGTGATAATAAACCCATCGTTTGGTGACAATTCCTTATAGGCAACCATTAGATACTTCGGTCCTAGATGGGTGTTAGGGAAGAACCTTATGCATCGTAGCTCATCACTAACACCTTTTGTGATGGTTTCCGGATCTTCAATTGTCTTAATAAGCTCCAGGATGTTCCCGTTCATCTCTGTGTGAGATGTTACGATATGGAGCCATCTCTCCTCTGTCAATCGGATAGGTACTTGATTCTTAGACCTCGCTATGCATTCACTCTCCATTTTTCAGTTCCTACCCGATCAATGGCCATCCTCGGTTTCCAGCGTTGCATCCCTGCAGCGGCTGTTCGAATGGCGCTATATCGGGCCGCTTTGCCATCAGCACTCCTTCCAGATCTGCCAGGATCCGCCCCGTCTGCTCGCCATGATTGCCGGAGCCTACATCTAAATTATGATCTGGCTGCGGTAGCTCCAGCTGCTCGAAGAATATCCGGTCCATCTGATAGGAGTAGTGCTGGCCGGTGTGGATGATGCTGTAATCCAGGCCGCGGCGCTGGCACTCTCTTATCACCGGTGCCATCTTGATGATCTCCGGCCTGGTCCCGAGGATGATTGCAATGGTCATGTCTGATTTAGCCTCAGTTTATTGGTGCGGTGGTTAATAATCGTAGCTGAGAAATCAACCCTGGCGGTTTACGGGATGAAAACCACAGAGTCGCAGAGCGCACAGAGGACGAACGAACGGAGACGACTATCCCCGGAAGCAATTGGGTGGGATTTCTTAGGTTGGATGGAAAGGAAGGCTGAGCGTCTCTGTGAACTCTGTGCCTCTGTGGTTTATACTCGTCGCAAACGTTTGATTAAGACTGTGTGTCGCAAGGAAAAATTAAGAAAACTATAGTCAGCAGCTACACTAAAATTTTTCCCACATTAGACAGCTTCAAAGGCCATACGTTCTTCTTCTCAAGATGCGATTTTAGGCTTTCCTTGAAATGATGCTCGTCTATTGAGACAAAAAAATCTGATTCAGTCAATGTAGCAGTTGCAACATGAATCGCATCTGCCGAATACAAATTATGCTCTATTACTAGGCTTTGGGCAGATTTGATTATCAACAATTCAACAGGAACGACATCAACTCCGCAAAGACTGATGAATGCGTCGAATAAATCCAATATCTCATATATTTCTTCTTTATCGCAACCCGTCTTCTTAAGAGCCCTGGCACTTTCCGAAAGAACAATTGCAGAAATGATTAGCTTTATTCTCCCTTCTTCAGCCCATCTCCTTATCTTTAAGGCTTCTGCGCTTTCCTCTTCGACCTTGAACCATTTAACCACAACCGAAGAATCAAGGCAGACTCTCGGCCTATAACTCATCGTCTTCCTCAACTCTGGCCGACAATAAGGCATCAGAGATGCTCATGGGATGTTTGGCGGCGATCTTTAGCGAGTTCTTCCACATCATTTCCTCTAGCTCTCTGAGCTCATGTATTCTTACCATTTCCTCAATGGCGACTCTAAGGAAAGACTCCTCGTCTCTGAAGGAACCTCGCTTAATGATGGCCTTCACTCGCTGGGCCAAAAAATCATCCACTTTGGTTTTAAATATGACATCTGACATGTATTCTAACAACATCCTGAGAGATTTTCTGCATCATGGTATATTCTTTCAAAGCAGTCTTCATCTATCATTGAAATACTCATTGCTACTTACTTAGTTCTTAATCATTTGTAAAGGTTCACAGATTTTGTGTGGATCAGAGAGCAAATCCTGGAAATCCCGCCTTCTTCAGCCCGCGAATGACCTCAATTGCAGACAACGCGGGAAGTTTGGCCATCAAGTCACAGCCACAGGGATCTTGATATTCCTGACCGTCCTGGATGCGGGAGCCATCTCGGGAGGAGGCGGATCTCCGTGCTCTATGTAAGACTCGATGATCTTTCTGGCCACATCCTGGGCGATCTCCATCGTCTCTGCAATCGTCCTTCCCTCTGCCACCAGACCGGGCAGAGCATCGCTTGTAGCCAGGTATGCCCCTTCATCAAGCTTTTCAATCTTTATTGATACCATGTATTCGGGCAAGTCTCAGATCCCTCAGATTCAGAGGTACTATTTTTCTTGTCATTTGATCATTTATAGATATGCATGAGAATTCAAGGGCGTCCTCATGAGCATCTCTAGCCTGCCGTTAAATGGTCGAGTATGCTCTTGCCCGCCCGACCATCCCCAAACGGAGGCTCATCGCTGAATTATGTGGGTGAGGTCCGGCAAAGCCTATAGCCTCTGTTCCTCTGCGCCTCTGTGGTGAAATCGTGATGCTCTAACATGAAAAAAAGAGACGAGAGATTTACAGGCCGCAAGACGAATTCAATGAGAGATCCAAAAAAATCCTACAATAACTCCAAAAACTCTTCTACAGAAAGCCCGGCAAGACCTATCAGCTTTCTTAGTGTTCCCCTGTCAATTTCGCTATGCATGGGTACTGAAAGTGTAACCATAGAGCCTTGCTTGATCATAATTAGATGGCTTCCGGTCTGCCTGGCGGGATACCATCCAGCTTTATTAAACGCTTTAACTGCTTCAGCTCCAGAGACCAAGGGCAGCCGGGACATTAAGCCTCGACTTCTACTATCCTTTCGCTGTCTTTGATCAGGGTTCTATCGCCAAGCACATCCAGGCAACCCTGTATAGCATCCTTGATGTTTTCCAGGGCTTCTTCAACGGTTCTTCCCTGTGAGACGCAACCTGGCAGAGAGGGGCATTCTACAACGAGCCAGCCATCTTCTCCATTGCTGATAATGACCTTAAACCGCATACGACTCCACTGTAAACAGGATTTTAAAGGCTAAATAGCTTTCTCCTAAAGGACAAAACCATATTAAAGATAATCCATCAGGCGAGAGCAGAGAAGGCCAGTGGGGATCACGCTCTAGTCCAGGCTGCGGCGCTGGCACTCCCGGATCACCGGAGCCATCTTGATGATCTCCGGCCGGATCCCGAGGATGATTGCAATGGTCATGGGTAGATCGTCGCCTTTGATATGTATCTAATAGCAAATCGGTTTGATCGGATTACAGATTACGGATTTAACCACAAAGCGCACAAAGATCACAAAGGACTCGCAAAGGTTAAACAAGTTCCTGATAACCCGAAAAACCTTTCGTGCGGGCTTTGTGCCCTTTGTGAGCTTTGTGGTTTATACTCGCCGTAGATCGGTTTGATCGGATTACAGATTTAACCACAAAGCGCACAAAGAACACAAAGGGACTCCGCAAAGGTTAATACAGTTCCTGATAACCCGAAAAACCTTTTGTGCGGGCTTTGAGCACAAAGCTCACAAGGGGAGGCAAAGGAGCGAAATAGGATCATACTTCCGTATCAGACATCAATTCTCAGATACCTTGCCAATATCTTATCCTTGTATTTTATGCAGGTATTATCCTTGACTTCAATCTCTCTGATTAACGAAATCATCTCGCTGTATCCCAGGACTTGTCTTATGGCCAGCAGTGTTAAGAGATCCTTCATATCCAGAACGGCAATTCCATTCTTTTCCGCAAATCGAATTACCTTCCGGTCATCAGTCAAGAATGTTGCCTTCTTTTCCCGGCAAATGCTCAAACCTTCTGCTTCGCCATAATGCACGGTGCTATCTGTTGAGATATCCTTAAACGCCTTGAGATCATCTCGGTCAATTGTGATAACCGGAAGCTGTTCGAAGATCCGATCAGGAAAGGAATAACCGGCACGCTTAGCCCTCATGAGCTCTGCGTAAACTGAGTTGGTTATACAGAAGTTCGCATCCGGGAAGGCTTTACTCAAGATATCGATGCGATCGACCTTGGCAAGCATGCTTGCTACATCGCAATCGATGATAATCATCGTCGTCATATGAGGCCCAATCTGGCCAGTCGGAACAGGCTCTCCTCATCCGTCCCACCTACCTCGAGTTTAATGGACCTGGAGGCCAGCACGTCCTTAAACTCTTCCATGCAAAGCCCTGCTATTTCAGCCGCCTTCCAGAGGCTGACCTTCTCATTCCTGTAAAGATCAATAGCTATCTCGATTCGGAGGCCCGGCTTCATAGATAATAGAGCTCTCAATGCATCCTTCAATAGCTCCTCTCGGGACTTATAAATCTCAGTTCGCATCAGAGCATCAATTTCGTCATTTGCAGATGCCATTGTCAGGTACAACTCCATAGTCAATTTCTGAGATGCTCAACGATAATCCTTCCCTCTCTGCCGTCTCCAAACGGATTAGATCTCATGGCTGCCCTTTGCCTGTCTGTCGAATATGAATCCTGCCTTCTTCAGCCCGCGAATGACCTCAATCGCGGTCATCACTGGAAGTTTGGCCATCAAGTCACAGCCACAGGGATCTTGATATTCCTGACCGTCCTGGATGCGGGAGCCATCTCGGGAGGAGGCGGATCTCCGTGCTCTATGTAAGACTCGATGATCTTTCTGGCCACATCCTGGGCGATCTCCATCGTCTCTGCAATCGTCCTTCCCTCTGCCACCAGACCGGGCAGAGCATCGCTTGTAGCCAGGTATGCCCCTTCATCAAGCTTTTCAATCTTTATTGATACCATGTATTCGGGCAAGTCTCAGATCCCTCAGATTCAGAGGTACTATTTTTCTTGTCATTTGATCATTTATAGATATGCATGAGAATTCAAGGGCGTCCTCATGAGCATCTCTAGCCTGCCGTTAAATGGTCGAGTATGCTCTTGCCCGCCCGACCATCCCCAAACGGAGACTCATCGCTGAATTATGTGGGTGAGGTCCGGCAAAGCCTATAGCCTCTGTGAACTCTGTGACTCTGTGGTTAATAATCGTATCTACTTAATCAAGCGTAGCAGCAATCATAGAGCAATGGTGGAATCCTGAGGGTTTACGAGAAATAAACCACAGAGGCACAGAGGACGAACGGACGGAGAACACGTGCGGGCTTTGTGTCTTTTTTTTAATTTGCTTAGATTATCCCTTTGGCTCTCAGGGCAGATTTAACCTCGGCCATGTCGCTCTTCAATTCGACAATATCGGTTTCAAGTACTCGATCCATCTTCCGGTTCACGTCTTTGACTTCGATAATAAGATCATCTTGTTTATCGAGCATCTGATCCATCTTTCCGCCCAGGCGATCGTTCATGTTTCTGACTTCGTCAAGAAGCTCATCCTGCTTGCCAAGCATTTGGCCCATCTTTCCGCCTAGGTTATCGTTCATGTTGTTGACCGCAAATAGCAGCTTCTTTAGATAGACTGCTGCCGTGTCAAGCCTGGTATCGGTCTCGCCCTTTGCCACCAACTTGCCGAACTGGTCGAACTCACCGCTTGCAGAAGAGTAATTCTTTTCAATCGATGAGACGTGGATCAGGGCATTTTTAATGTCCATTGCGCTCTCAAACCATTTGAGCTTTTCACCCTCGCCTTCGGCTACTATCTTCACCCGGCCATCCTTCAAATTCACAACCATGCCCTTCAGGCCCAAAGCAATGGCCATGTCGATTACCCTGGCCCGATAGCCTACCTCCTGAACTCTGCCGGATACAAATGCCGTGAGCCTCATCGTCATATACAGTTTCCACGCTCTTTGTATTTGGTCCTATCTATGCTATGTGGTTCTATTGCGTAATTAAAAGATTTTTTATTTTATGGCTACGATTATTAACCGCAGAGGCGCAGAGTTCGCAGAGACGTGAAATTCATCTTATTAAAGCACTTGAAAAAGGATCGCATATTTGCTTCTTAGCAATAAGCGTCTCCGTTCGTTCGTCCTCAGCGCGCTCTGCGACTCTGTGGTTCTATTCTGTAAACAACATCGCTGAATTATGCGGGTGAGGTCCGGCAGAGATTATAGCCTCTGTTCCTCTGCGCCTCTGTGGTTGGGTCAGTGCATCGCGGTCCACCACAGAAGGCACGAAGATATAGAGTTTTAGCGATTCAAGTTCACCAAATCTAAATAGCCTTCGCTACATAGCAGGCGCCTCTTATCATCTCAGGATGAAGCCCACTTCGCCTTGATATGCTCGGGAGAAGGAGCCATCCATCAATTCAGCGCACTGCCTGGTAAATCATCTCTCTCCGGGATTGTCTCTTGCTGCAGGCCGTTGCCGCTAAGAACTGTAATTCTTGCAGGTGACCAGCTAGCTCCGGCCCTAATACTATGCTGAATTACTGATGATGATTAGTATCCAAGGGATCGAGCAACATTAAAAAAGATTTCGGTCAATTATGCTGTCTGGCTGCTTGGGTTTATACCATATTCGCTATCTGATCCTGGCATGAATTACTACTAGCTCTCATGATATTGAATTAAAAAAACAAAATATAATGCAATATTGCCCCATCCGCAATCTAACTGGGAACATTCATCAAAGGATATCTATAAAATTATAATCAAGGATTGCCATTCCCCTCATGCACCGAATGACTGAAACACATCTGGCACTAAACTGAGATTGAGCGCGTCAAATATCAGTTTGAATCAGGTAGGTCAGCCAAACTAGATCTCAGAACTCCCGATATGAGGTTGTGCAGGGAAGTCCTGTACGTAAAATCTGGAACGGCGAGCGTCGAAGCCATGAAACAATCGCCCTGGGGCGGCATGGCGTTGGTCGAGAGACCATAGATGCCTGCGACTTCAGTCGCGGGAGCCGTCACTACTGCCCTTATACTTCTCCCACTGCAATTAACAACCACAGAATTCAACGAGCCGCTCAATCCTCTTCTCTCCCTGACTCCCACCAAGGTCCGTCGTCCTCTGTGCGCTCTGCGCCTCTGTGGTTCTATTCCCGTACACCACCGGTTACTGCCTCATGCTTCCCCCGCTCAGATTAACAGCCACAGATTCCACCGAGCCGCTCAATCCTCTTCTCTCCCTTACCCTCTCCAATGTCCGCCGTCCTCTGTGCGCTCTGCGACTCTGCGGTTTTATTCCCGTACACCACCGGTTACTGCCTCATGCTTCCCCCGCTCAGATTAACAGCCACAGATTCCACAGATCCACCCAATCCTCATTCCATCCTGCCCACCTCCAATGGCCGTCGTCCTCTGTGCGATCTCTACTCTGCGGTTTTATCCCGCAACCAACAGTTTTTTTTATTTTTTCGACAACGATTATTAACCGCAGAGACGCAGAGTTCGCAGAGACGTGAAATTCATCTTTATTACAGTACTTGAAAAGAATTGCATATTTGCTTCTTAGCAATAGTCGTCTCCGTTCGTTCGTCCTCTGTGCGCTCTGCGACTCTGCGGTTTTATTATTTTTTTACCGCAATACCCCGATGCTTGCATCGGGGATAAAGGGCATCCGTGTCCAACTTAGGGATTTGATCAGATCCGAGTAGTACTATCTTTATGCGGCGACGCCTCGGATGCCCCGTCTGCTTGCAGCGGGGTGCGTCGCCGCCGTTTGATATGAAAATGGGCCTTACGCATACCTATGCAGCCGCTATTTCTGAGGTGC
>ERZ795030.4940-NODE-4940-length-12691-cov-4.769864_pt1 | contig 12691 bp, 10 predicted proteins | sample MGYA00375122_ERZ795030 | MGnify/ENA primary metagenome ERZ795030 (study PRJEB30165, sample SAMN05720146) | activated sludge metagenome | isolation source: anaerobic digester from wastewater treatment plant | place: Japan | collected 2015-04-20 ...
ATGACGTTTCATGAACAGCAGGCCATCAACCTCGTAGTCCGGCACCAGCACCTTGAGGTCGAAGGCAAAACTGACCGAGCCCGAGGCCTTGACGCTCTTGGCAGGGTCGAGGAACACCGAGAACAGGTGCGGGCTGCGGCTGCGATCAGGCAGGCGCTTTGTGCCGCGCGCGCCGGGGAAAAGTTCGGAATAGGTGCGAAAGATCGCCGAGTTTTCACGAACCTCGCGCCGCGTCATCTGCCACTGGCAACCGCGCACGCTGGCGGCCACCTCGAACTGGTACGAGGCGTGCAGATCCTTGCCGTCCTGCATCGCCCGATCAAGCTCGACCGGCAGCGAAATATCGTCCACATCCAGGAAGCCGTCAACGCGCAATTCACCAAACAGGAAACGCGTCAGGTTCTGGTATCCCTCCTCGGAATTGACAATGCCGTAGTGCCCGGAATGGCTGCGATGCACGAATGCCCGTGGCGAGGCGATGTCGCTGCCGTCCGGCCCCGGCCCATGGGTGCTGGCATTGTCGATGCGAACCAGCCCGTCGCTGGCCTCGCCGACCGCCCAAGCGGAAAGGCCCTGTGCAACCGAGTAATCGCGTGCGTCGGTGCCGATCAGGTTGAAGATGCGTTGCGGCGCAAAGTTGCGCACCACCGAGACATCATCGCCAGGTGCCAGCGCCAGATAGCCAGCCATCCGCTCGCGGTTGAAATTGTTGATGTCGCCAAATGTCAGCCAGCCCGGCACATTGCGCACGATGCGCATGTCGATGCCATTGTGCGGTGTCGCGTAGGTGAAGACCTTGTCCACCGCGCCACGCGCCTGGGCACTGCCAAGCGCCGGGTTCTGCAAAAAGGCGCGGCAAACCAGACCGCCCATCGAGTGGGCCACCAGGTACACGCGAAAATCTGCCGGTGCCACATCGTTCTTCAGGTTGGCGCAGACCTTGTCGCGCAGCCGCAGGATAAGCTTGTCGAGACCACGCGCGAACTGCTCGATGGGTGGCGTATCGCCCGAACCGAAATCCTTGCTGGCTTCGTCGTAGTAGCGGTAAATAACAACACAGCGATAGGGCAGCGGCCGGTCAGTGCGGTCGCTGAAAACGAGATCTTCGCCGTCTTCGAAGACATCCTGGTAACTGTGGTCAGTCATCAGCCGGACCAGCGGCGATTCAAAGTAAAAGCGCTTGACATCGCCGGTCCACGCCATGCGCGCCTTGGTCGAACCGATGTTGAAGCCCATGTAGGGATCGGCGACGGTTTCCTCGATTTCGCCCTGCGTCGCTGCGAAGCCACGGACGTAGATGATCGGGTGAAAGGGGTGCTTTGCTTGCTTTGCCATGGCAGGTCTCCGGTGAAAGCTGCGCAACGCCCAACAGGCACAGAATCCAGCGCCAAACATCACGCAACGGGTGGAAATTTCAATCAGATGAGGCAAAGTATCACACCGTGACGTAGCCCCCGTGCCGCGTGAAAACCCTCAAATTGCAGACTGGCTGGCAGGTTTGCCGCCAACGAAGGTGCTTTCGGGATTGCTTCCGGGAATGCTTTCGGGTGCGCCGGGCAAGCCCCGCAGGGATGCCCCGCGGCGGGGCCGGAATTGCCGACTTGGCCGTTTGCCAGTTGACGCGCTGATCAAGCCTTCATGCGGGTGCGGGTTGCGCTTGCAGAGCACATTCATGCGCATTTGGTCAGCGCACGTCTGACTTGGCAGCGGGAAGACGGCGCCGGGTTTGCCACGGCCGTCGCCGCCGCTTGCCGTGGCGAGTTCAGTGCTGGTTATCTTTACTATCAATAAAATAGCTGCCAGCGCAATCAGGACGGGGTCTGGAGCCACTTTTTATCTGATTTTCAGGGTCACGTTGGGGTTGACCAATGCGTTTCAATTTGCGCCCGCCTTTGCTGGCGGGCGAAACCGGCAACGACCTGATCAGCCTGTATGCCGCCATCAATGTTTCAATCCACACCCGGCCTTCAGCAGGGTCCAAATGGTGGTTTGCAAATGCAGTTTAAAGACGTTCACGCCAGTTAATCCCTCAAAGTTGGGGGGCGTGACCGTAACGCCCTGCCAGTGGCTTGCCAGCAACTGGTGTGATCAGGTTAGCTCCTCAAGTTATAGCAACCAGGATGGAGCAGTTTGGGTGGCCATCGGGACCGTTGGCACGCGTACCGAGGGTGACTGCGATTTTTTTGACATCCTCCATGCCCTTGCTGCATAGAGTGGCGGCGCAGGCTAGTAAATCGTCATGAATGCCATTCATCGAAAGACGCTTGAACGGTGAAACGTATCCTGTTGGAATCGTTCCGTTGGTGGGTTTCATTGCTGAAGCCATTGCTTTTCTCCTTCGAGGGGGTCTTGAAAAGCGCAATGCAGGGGCCACGCCAGGTGTTGAACTTGGTCCCGGTGGTAAGTGAAAAAGGGATTCTGCTTGCGAGATTTGAGTGAAAACTCAGCTCGCTACTCTCGAGCGCTGCTTACGCCGTGATGCCTTGTCTGGCGATTTGGCACCCGACCGTTCGACTTGGCACGCAAATCATAGTCGGAGTCATGGCGGGCAAAACGACTAAAAAACCTTGGTGGCAAACGCACCTGGATATAGGTCAAGTTTTTTTGAGCGGATTTTCGACGTTCTATTGCCCAACAAAAATGCGTGCTGACCCAAGAGAAATATGCATACCTCGACCACGCCGCCCACAGTACAGCATTGTCTGAAGAGAAGAAGTGAAAGCATAAATGAAAACACCACAGTTGTTAAGCTGTGGTGTTTTGACAGTTCCTATGCTAGTTGAAGGATGTTAAAAATGCAAATTTCTCTTAACAATCAACCACTTACAGAGCTATCTTGGCGGAAACGGAGGGATTCGAACCCTCGAGGAGGCTCTACACCCCCTACTCCCTTAGCAGGGGAGCACCTTCGGCCACTCGGTCACGTTTCCTGAAAATCAGAGCCGCGATTATGTCACGACTTCACCGCATTTGTCAGACCGGCGGCGTATCCAGGCCAAACGCCTTGTGCAGCGAGCGCACGGCGAGTTCCATGTACTTTTCGTCAATCACGACCGAGGTCTTGATTTCACTCGTCGAGATCATCTGGATATTGATGCCCTCCTCGCTCAGTACCCGGAACATGGTGGCGGCCACGCCCACATGGCTGCGCATGCCAATGCCGACAATCGACACCTTGCAGATTTTGGTGTCGCCCAGCACCTCCAGCGCACCAAGTTTGGGTACCACCACGGTTTTCAGCAACTCCATGGCCTTGGCGTAGTCGCCATGATTGACGGTGAAACTGAAATCGGTCCTGCCGTCCTTGCTGACATTCTGGATGATCACGTCAACCTCGATGTTGGCATCTGCCACCGCACCCAGAATCTGGTACGCAATGCCGGGCTTGTCAGGCACGCCCAGCACGGCGATTTTGGTTTCATCGCGGGTGAATGCAATGCCAGAAACAATGGCTTGTTCCATGTTTTCGTCTTCCTCAAAAGTGATCAGGGTGCCAGACTTGGCTTCTTCAACAATATCGATGTCCCACGGGGTGAAGCTGCTCAAAACGCGCAGTTTGACCTTGTACTTGCCGGCAAACTCGACCGAGCGAATCTGCAGCACCTTGGAGCCCATCGAGGCCATTTCCAGCATTTCTTCGAAGCTGACAGTACTCAGGCGGCGCGCCTCGGGCACCACCCTCGGGTCAGTGGTGTAAACGCCATCAACGTCGGTGTAAATCAGGCATTCATCGGCCTTCATGGCCGCTGCCACCGCCACTGCCGAGGTGTCAGAGCCGCCACGGCCCAGCGTGGTGATGTTGCCCTGCTCGTCGAGGCCCTGAAAGCCGGTCACGATCACCACCCGGCCAGCGTCCAGGTCAGCTCGCACTTTCTGATCGTCAATCGACTCGATGCGTGCCTTGGTGTAAGCGCTATTGGTGCGAATGGGCACCTGCCAGCCCGCATAACTGACCGATTCGAGCCCCTGCGCCTGCAGCGCGATGGCCAGCAACGCGCTTGATGCCTGCTCGCCAGTGGCGGCCAGCATGTCAAGCTCACGGTTATAGGCTTCGGTCGGCTTGCCGGGTGCCAGTTCTTTGGCCAGGGCCAGCAGGCGGTTGGTTTCGCCACTCATGGCACTCGGTACAACCACCATCTGGTGGCCGGCGCGCGCCCATTTGGCAACGCGTTTGGCGACATTGGCGATGCGCTCGGTAGAGCCCATCGATGTGCCGCCGTATTTATGAACAATCAATGACATTATGGAGATGAGCTCGGCGTTAAAACCGCGGGATTGTACCAATGCAATAAGGTGCCGCGCCGGATGCAAAAACCATTGGCCACCTTCAGATGCAGCGCGTGGCCGCGGGTTTGGCAAGCTCTGATCTGGCGCATCAGTTCGTTCAATTGCGCAGCGCTTGGCGCCACCTGATGGGCACTTTGCAGCCAGTGGCGCAGCACATTGGTCAGCCGGGGCCCGCTGAACGACTGCAGCGCCTTGATATTGGGCGGCACACCCGCCTGCGCCAGGTCAAGCGCAGCCAGTTCAAGCAACAGCGATTGAGCTTGCGCCGCATGCGCCGCGCTGCGCGCAAATGTGTCACGAAACTGCGGGAAACACGCCTGCAAGGCAGGCAACAGGCGTGCCCGAATGCGGTTGCGGGTGAAACGCTCATCCAGATTGGTCGGGTCATCAATGAACGCCACCGCCTGACCAGCAAGCCAGCGGCGAATTTCGGCGCTGCTGACCTGCAGCAGCGGGCGGTGATAACGCAGCCTGCCACGCACCCAGCTTGGCGGCATGGCGCTCAGGCCGGGCAGACCCGACCCCCGGCTCAGCGCCAGCAGCAGTGTTTCTACCTGATCGTCGGCGTGTTGTCCAATTGCTATTGATTGAATAGCTGGAAGCGCTTGATCCGAAAGGGCTAGCGCTTCAAATGCCTTGTAACGCGCATGACGTGCAGCGGCCTCCGGGCTTTGCCCTGACGCATGTCGGGCATCGACCTTCTGCACTCTCAGGGGCACCCCAAGACCAGCACAAAACGCTTTGCAGTGCTGCTCGAAGTCGTCGGCTGCGGCCTGCAGGCCATGATGCACATGAAACGCCTGCACCTGACCTGGCCATTTTTGCACGCAGGCCAGCAACAAGGCGGTCGAATCCGCGCCACCACTGAAAGCCACGGCCAGCGGCAGTTCCGGCGAAAAAGCGGCCATTGCTTGCGGCAGTGACTGCGTCACGGCTTGGCCCACTCAGAGCCGCGAGCATCGTCAATGTGCACGGCTTGGCGTGAAGATAATTCGACTCTGACCCCAATTAATCTGCTTCACTTGCCTGGTTTGGTGTCGGTAAACCGGCCATAACTTTGCAGTCGGGCGTAGCGCCGATCCAGCAGTTCCTGGGTTTTCAGGTCGCTGACCTGCCGAAACGCATCGGTCAGCGCACGCTTGAGGAAAGCCGCCATCTGCTTGTGATCGCGGTGTGCGCCGCCGACCGGCTCATTGACGATCTTGTCGATCACACCCAGCGCCTTCAGCCGATGCGCGGTAATGCCCAATGCATCGGCCGCTTCCTGCGCTTTGTCGGAGGTTTTCCAGAGGATCGAGGCGCACCCCTCAGGGCTGATCACCGAGTAAATCGAGTACTGCAGCATCAGCACCTGGTCGCCCACCGAGATCGCCAGCGCACCACCCGAGCCGCCTTCGCCAATGATGGTCACGATGATCGGCACTTCAAGCTGGGCCATCTCAAAAATATTGCGGCCAATCGCCTCGGACTGGCCACGTTCCTCGGCATCAATGCCGGGGTAAGCGCCCGGTGTATCGACAAAGGTGAACAACGGCAGTTTGAATTTTTCAGCGGTTTTCATCAGGCGCAAGGCCTTGCGGTAGCCCTCGGGCTTGCTCATGCCAAAGTTGCGCAGGCCGCGCTCTTTGGTGTCACGCCCTTTTTGCTGGCCGATCACCATGCACGGCGTGCCGTTAAAGCGCGCCAGGCCACCGATGATGCTTGGGTCGTCGGCAAAATGCCGGTCGCCGTGCAACTCGATAAAGTGGGTGAATATCTCTGACAGGTACTCCAGCGTATAGGGACGCTCGGTGTGGCGGGCAATCTTGGTGATCTGCCAGGGGCTCAGGTCACTGTAAATGTCCTTGGTGAGTTGCTGGCTTTTTTTGGCCAATTGGTTGATTTCGGCCGAAATGTCCACCGCTGATTCAGTTTGAACATAGCGCAACTCTTCAATCTTGTTTTCCAGATCAGCAATCGGGGTCTCGAAATCGAGGAAGGTCTTCTTAGCCAACTAAATTCTCCTGTTCGGTTGTTTCCAATCCGCTGCGGACAGTGCAATCTCACTGCGCGCAAGCCTGCCCTGCCGCGCAAACACTTGATGTGTTGGGGACAGGGCAATCTCGCCGCGCGCAAGCTTGGTCTGTCCCGCAAACACCTGATTTGTTGGGGACAGAGCAATCTCACTGCGTGTAGATTGGTCTGTCCCACAAAGTCTCAGGTTGCTCAATAGGTTACCGGCAGCGGGTCCAACGAGCGCCAAATATACCAAGTTGCGACGGTGCGGTACGGGGCCCAGGCCAGCGCCACCTCGCGGGCGTCGCTGCGGCTCACCACATCGCCCGAAAAATAACACTTGCTGATGCCGTTGATCAGGCCCACATCGTCAAGCGGCAGTACATTCGGGCGCATCAGGTGAAAGATCAAAAACATCTCTGCGGTCCAGCGGCCAATGCCGCGAATCGTCACCAGTTCGTCGATGATGGCCTCGTCGTCCATGCCGGTCCATTCATCGACATGCACCTTGCCATTGTCAAAGTGCAAGGCCAGATCGACCAGGTATTCAACCTTGCGCACGCTCAGGCCGGCTGCGCGCATATCGTCGATCTTGAGCAGCAACACTTGCGCCGGGGTCATCTGGCCGGGCAGTTTAGCAAAGCGGTCCCACACGGTTTGCGCCGCCTTGACCGAAATCTGCTGACCCACCACACTGCGCGCCAGTGTGACAAACGCATCGCCCCGGCTTTGCAGACAGGCCTTGCCAAACTGCGGGATAAGCCGCTTCATGACGCGGTCTTTCTTCATCAGGTGCTTGCAAGCATCCTGCCAATAGGCTGGCAAAGGTGCGCAAGACGCTATATTATCAATAGCTATCATCGCTTGTTCAGTATGGGTTGGAGGCTAAAAACATGCAGAACTTCGAAACGATGAAGCGGTCGCAAGCCTTGCTTGCCGACTGGGTTGTTTGCAAGCGGCCCGGCAGCGCAAGTCGCCACTGTACAGCCGATTGGCTGGCAGATTTGCAAACTTGCGGGTTGCACCGCATTTCACTGCAGCACCTCCCAGCTTGTGCCGCTGGCTGTGTCTTTCAGTACCACCCCCTGCGCCAGCAATTCCTGGCGAATGCGATCGGCCAGAGCGAAGTCTTTGGCTGCCTTGGCAGCAGCGCGCGCGGCAATGCGCTGTGCAATCGCCGCTTCGTCAACACCTGCACCGGCCTGCAAAAAGGCTTTTGGCTCGCCTTGCAGCAGGCCCAGGCAGCCACCCAGGGCCTTGAGCAGACCAGCCGCCGAAGACGAACGGGTGCGGTTGACCTCAGAGGCCAGGTCAAACAACACGGCAACGGCTTCTGGCGTGCCAAAGTCGTTGTCCATTGCCACCTTGAAGCGCGCCGCAAACGGCTCGGTCCAGTCGATGGCCACCGCCTCGGGCGGCACCAGATTGAGTGCGGTGTACAGCCGTTTGAGTGACCCACGCGCATCATCGAGGTGCACATCGCTGTAGTTCAGGGCGGTGCGGTAATGGGTGCGAACCAGAAAATAGCGCACTGTTTCGGGGTCGTACCTGGTCAGCACTTCGCGGATGGTGAAAAAGTTGCCCAGACTCTTGGACATTTTTTCGTTATCAACACGCACAAACCCGTTGTGCACCCAGAATTTCGCCAGCGGCTGGCCCGATGCGCCTTCGCTTTGTGCGATTTCGTTCTCGTGGTGCGGAAACTGCAAATCAGCGCCACCGCCATGGATGTCGAAGGTTTCGCCAAGCGCCGCGCAACTCATGGCCGAGCACTCGATGTGCCAGCCGGGACGGCCAATGGCGTAGCCGTAACCCTGGGCATTGCCGTCCCACTTGGCATCATCTGGCTCGCTCTCCTTGGCGGATTTCCACAATACAAAGTCCAGCGGATCATCCTTGCCGTCCGCCACCGCCACCCGTTCGCCAGCGCGCAGTTCGTCAAGCGACTTGCCCGACAACTTGCCATAGCCGGGGAACTTGCGCACCGCAAAATTGACATCGCCGCTGGCCGCCTGGTAGGCCAGGCCGCGCGCTTGCAGCCGACTGATCAGCTTGAGCATCTGCGGCACATATTCGGTGGCACGCGGCTCCAGCGTCGGCGCTTCAATACCAAGCCGGGCGATATCCGTATGCATGGCGTCAATCATCTCGTCGGTCAGCGCCCGGATGGTGATGCCACGCTCGACCGCGCGTTTGATGATCTTGTCGTCAATGTCGGTGATGTTGCGCACATAGGTGACGCGGTAGCCGCTGCTCTTCAACCAGCGCTGCACCACGTCAAACGCCATCATCATGCGGGCATGGCCGATGTGGCACAGGTCATAAATCGTCATGCCGCAGACATACATGCGCACATGGCCGGCTTGCAGGGGTGAAAAAGGCTCCAATTCACGCGTCAGCGTGTTGAAAATAGACAAACTCATGGGCAGTAGAACTCGGCAAAACTTAACAGACGCTGCCATCGACAAGCGCCAACAGGCCAATCACCGAAAACCCGTCGACGACGCAGGCCCGGCAATCAAACCCCCTCAGATACAATGAACTTCAGTATAAAGCCCCGTCTGTCCCGACTTTGGCCGCTCAACTTAGCCGCTATCTACCCACCGACTCCATGAAGCAAACCCGTTCGCTCGTCACTTGCGCCCTGCGTCTGCTCACGCTGGTGGCGGCCATGACCGTTTTTTCCGGCCATGCCGACGAAGTGGCCGATGTCGCACAGTTGCTGCGCAGCAAGCAGTTTGCATCGGCCCTGACGCTGGCTGATCGCTACCTGGCCGACAAGCCAGCCGACCCGCAGATGCGCTTTTTCAAAGGGGTGATCCAGCGCAACCTCGGGCAGCAAGCCGAGGCAATCGTCACCTTCACCCAGCTCACCGAAGATTACCCCGAACTGCCCGAGCCGCATAACAACCTGGCCGCGCTGTATGCCGAGACGGGACAAATTGACAAGGCCCGCCTGGCGCTTGAGATGGCGGTTCGCACCAACCCCAACTATGCAATTGCCCAGGAAAATCTGGGCGATATCTATGCCCGCCTGGCCAGTCAGGCCTATGCCAAGGCCGGTCAGCTTGACCGCAGTAACCCCGCTGTGCCACGCAAGCTGGCGTTGATCGGCGAGATTTTCAAACCCGCATTGCCAGGTTCGCGACCTGTTGCCAGCGCAGCAGCGGCAGCCGGGTCAGCGCCGATGCCTGCTGCGCCTGCCAGTCAGCCTGCCACTGCAACAGTCACCCCGACTGGCAATCCGGCAGTCAGGTAGCCAGTCGGACAGATGGACCGAACAGCGCGATTCGCCCCGAGCGATGGGTGCCGGATTTGTCGGCCCATACAAGGCCGGTGCAAAATGGCCCGCTGTCAGTTCGCGGCCGATGCGCCAGATGGCCGCCAGACACCCAGGTGGCGCGCCCCGTCAGTTGCGGCATCGCCAGACCCACGACAACTTGGCGGCGCGGCGACAATACTTGGCTGGCAAAGCCAGGTCAATGCCAATCTTCATCAAGGAATCATGTCATGAAATTCAGGTCTTTTAGCACGCTAGCCCTTACTGCGCTTGCGTCACTAGCTATATTTTCAATAGTTAGCCCAGCAAGCGCGCAAGCCGCACCGCAGGTCAAGTTTGCCACTTCTGCGGGTGATTTTGTGGTCGAGGTGTACCCCGACAAGGCCCCAAAAACGGTCGAGAACTTTCTTCAGTATGTCAAGGACAAGCACTACGACGGCACCATTTTTCACCGTGTCATCCCGAACTTCATGATCCAGGGTGGCGGCTTTGATGCCAAGTACCTGCAGAAACCGACCCGCGCACCGGTGCCACACGAAGGCCGCGAGGCGCTTGAAAAAGGTGGCCCGCGCAATGTGGTCGGCACCGTGGCAATGGCGCGCACCAATGACCCGCAGTCGGCTACCGCACAGTTTTTCATCAACGTCAAGGACAATGGCTTTCTGGACCCCAGCGCCCAGTCGTTTGGTTATACCGTCTTTGGCAAGGTCATCACCGGCTTCGACGTGGTCGAAAAAATCAAGCTCACACCAACCGGTGCCGGTGGTCCGTTTGCCACCGATGTTCCCAAAACCCCCATTCTTATCAACACTGCAACCCTGGTGAAATAAATCATGAGCAACCCGCAAGTCGAACTTCACATTGCCAACTACGGCACCATCACCCTTGAGCTGGACCAGGACAAGGCACCCAACACGGTGACCAATTTTCTGAGTTACGTGAGCAAGGGCCACTACGACAACACCATTTTTCACCGTGTCATCCCCGGCTTCATGGTGCAAGGCGGCGGCATGGAGCCCGGCATGAAGGAAAAAAAGGGTGGCCAACCGATCCAGAACGAAGCCAACAACGGCCTGAAGAACCAGAGCTACACGGTGGCCATGGCCCGCACTGGCGACCCGCATTCAGCCACCGCACAGTTCTTCATCAACGTGGCTGACAATGGCTTTCTGAACCATACCGCACCGAGTGCGCAAGGGTGGGGCTATGCAGTGTTTGGCAAGGTCGTGGCGGGCGCCGAGGTGGTGGACAAGATCAAGGCGGTGAAAACTGCCAAAAAGGGCTTTCATGACGACGTGCCGGTCGAAGATGTGGTGATTGAAAAGGCTGTCGCGCTGTAGCCTGGCCCCAAGCCATGAACACGACCGCGCACCCTCCCCTTGCCAATGGTCGTTCGCGGCCGGTCTGGCCGCAGCTTGCAGCACCCCGGCGGTGGCAGTCGGTTGATGTCATCTCCGACCTGCACCTGCACGCGGGTGACATGCCGACCTTCTCGGCATGGCAGAACTACATGGCAACAACCCCGGCCGATGCGGTGTTCATTCTGGGCGATCTGTTTGAGGTGTGGGTGGGTGACGATGTGCTTGCGGCCCCAAGCGGGCGATCGCTTGGTTTTGAAGCGCACTGCCAGCAGGTTCTGGCCAGCGCGGCGCAGCGACTGAGCCTGTATTTCATGCACGGCAACCGGGATTTTCTGCTCGGCGATGGGTATGCGCACGGTGCTTGCATGACCTTGCTGTCAGACCCGACGGTGCTGACGTTCGACGCGCAAGGCTGGCTGCTGACCCATGGTGATGCGCTGTGCCTGGCCGATGCCGACTATCAGCAGTTTCGTGCCACCGTGCGCACGGCCGCCTGGCGTGATGAATTCCTGGCCAGGCCGCTGACCGAGCGCCACCGGATTGCCCGTAGCCTGCGCACTCAAAGCGAGTCGATCAAGGCCGCCGGGGCGCCGGTTGCCGAGATTGACCGAGCCAGCGCCTGCGACTGGCTGCGAGCCGCCGGGGCTGGCAATCTGGTCCACGGCCACACCCACCGGCCCGACGATGAGCAGCTCGATGACGCATTGGCTGACACATCGGCGCCACTGCATCGATGGGCGCTAAGCGACTGGGATGCCAATGCCCGTCCGCCACGGCTGCAAGTGCTGCGCCTGAGCGTGGCGCAGCAACCCCGGGGCATCACGCTGCCATCAGGGTTTTAGCAGCAACTTCAACACGTTTTGCAGACGGCGCGACTGGCTCGCGTCAAATGCGCTGCCCAATACGCTGGCCGCATCCTGCCCCCAGGTTTGCGCCGGTGGCGGGTCGTTGCGGCGGGTCAGCAATTGCAACTGGAGCATGCGCCGGTCACTCAGGTACTCGGCTGGTGTTGGCACTTCAGCCGCCATTTCGAGCCGCAGCAGCGCCGTGCTGGCAGCCTCTGTCGGGGTCTGACCCAAGGCCTTGACCCAGGCCGTACGCACCGCTGGCGAGACCCGATTGCCCAGCTCCTGCACGCTGGGCACCAGGGCTGCGTCACGCTGCTCCCAGGCCTGCAGCAAATGCGTCAGTGCTTCGCCGTGGGCTTGGGCAGACAGGCGGCGCAGCGCCATTTGCGCCTGTTCCAGCGCATCGCGTTGCGCCCTGAATGCTGCATCGCCCAGTCGCGGCGCGTCAAAGCGCTCGCCCATCGGTGCGCGGTCAGCGCGCTCAGGTCGGCTGCCACGCTCGTCGGCTCGACCAGGGCCGCGTGTACCGACATCACGTCCACCGGTCCGGGGGCCGTCCTTGCGGTCACCAAACTTGCCACCACGTCCGGCCATGGCAGGCGCTTCTTTTCGCATGCCAGGTCGGTCGTCGCCGCGCATCGCCACCACCGGCTTTCTGACCACTGTGGGCTTGGGTGGCTCGGCGGCGGGTTCTGCAGTAGCCGCCGCATCAGCGGCATCGGCAGCCGCGTCAGCGGCACCCAAGGGCGCTTCAGCAGCTACACTTTCAGTAGCATCTTGCGCAGACGGAGACTGGGCTGGCGGCACATTTTCATCGGATTTTTCAGCCGTGGCGGCGACCGCTGCCTGGGCTTGCGCCTGGCCACGCAAGGCGGCATCCAGCACCGCCATGGCACTGCGGATGGCCTGGCCATCGCCCG
>ERZ795030.4943-NODE-4943-length-12688-cov-6.413520_pt1 | contig 12688 bp, 19 predicted proteins | sample MGYA00375122_ERZ795030 | MGnify/ENA primary metagenome ERZ795030 (study PRJEB30165, sample SAMN05720146) | activated sludge metagenome | isolation source: anaerobic digester from wastewater treatment plant | place: Japan | collected 2015-04-20 ...
GTTTTGCCGGAATCGAAAACGAATTGAAAGAACTAAGGCGGGCGCTAGTCAAACAGCGACAAGAAACTAATTTATGTACGCAAGAAAAGAATAAAACTACGCTATTTGAAGCGCGATAAGTGCCCGCAAAAAGAAAATTTAATACACGGAAAGAATCGAACGAAAAGAAGCCCTAGAAAGGGGCTTTTTTCGTTATGGGGTACGAACTATTGACGCACTAGGATAAAAGCCCGTACAGCCCTTAAAAACAGCCTTAAAAGCCGAAAGAATAAAGAAAGATTGACCCGTAAAAAGTAATTTTCTTAAAAGTCCGACACGGTGACAAAAAAACGAACGATAAACACCGCAAAAAATAAACAAAAAAAAGCTTGACTAAAAAGAACAAATAATGTACATTGAAAAAGTAATGAGACATTAAAATGTCAGAAACAAAAACAGGCAAAAAACAGGTGAAACGATGGCACAGGAAAAACAGAAAACGGCGATAGGATATGTTCGAGTGTCCACAAACAAACAGGACACCGATGCACAAGAAGGGGCGATATTAAAAACGGCACACGGCAAGAATTTGAAGCTGGAAAATATCGAACAGGAAACAATTTCATCAAGAAAGCAAGATAGAAAAATATACGGAGTCGCGGACTCGTTAAAAGCTGGTCAAGTTTTGATTGTTTATGAGATGTCCCGACTAGCGCGGTCCATACCGGAAGTTTACGAAATAGTAAAAAGAGTAAAAGCCCGAAAAGCGTCAATCTTGATAATATCGCCCGCGGAAATATGGCTAGGGGCGGGGCTTGACCCACAGCAGGAAATGAATTCGGATTTGTACATATTTATGTTAGGGCAATGCGCTAATATGGAAAGGCGATTGATAGCGGAAAGAACTAAAAACGCGCTAAGGGCGCGAAAAGAACAGGGGGTAAAATTGGGTAGACCGGCGGGAAAAGGGCGGAAAGTTGAAGAGATATTGAAAGAGAAAAATGTCGATATAGCCGGGCTGAAAAATATCGGCTTGTCCGCGGTAAAAATAGGAAAGTTAATCGGGGTAGACCGGCGCACGGTGTCGGATTATCTGATTGAACAGGAAAAGAAAAATCAGGAAGCACGAAAATTAAAAAAGGGTGAAAAATGAAAATAAACGAGCTAATAGGGAAAATGAAAAAAGTTTCATCAGGAACATACACGGCGAACGGTGAAGAATATTTGAGGTTAGTGCCGGTAGATAGGAACTATGAGAAAAAGAAAAGCCCTGTCTACTACTTACAAAAAATTAGAAACTCAAAAGCTGAATATGTTACCGGATTATTTAAGACGCAAAACGAAAATGTATTTTCGGGAGATATAAAAGATTCGCTAGGGGTGAAAATGTATTTGAGAGTAGAGGCGCTTAACGATGGGGAAATGTTAGAAATTACAAAAGCGTCAAGACCTATTAAATAAAGGCGAAACGCTGAAAATTAGGCTTTTACTTAATAAGGGGTACAAACCTGTACATTTAAAGGGGAAAAGACTTTCTTGTACATTAATTAAAATAACGGCGGAAAGGGTGAAAAATGATAATACAGGCGGACGATAAAATAGAATTGATAACCGAAAAGACACGGACGGACGGCACAGGTGGAAAGATAGGATTATCTGAAAACTGGAGAGATGAAACCGATATCGTACATGATGAAAACGGGAAAGAAGTTATTTATAGTTATTGGAACGGAGAAAAATTCATTTCGCCCGATGCTTACAAGGCTTTGAGCTATGAAGATTCATTGAGCTACAAGCCGTGTAAAGAAAGGATTTTCCGACCTTATACCATACCGCATTCAAGCATCAGATTTCGTGGTAATAGCATATATTTACACATTGGGAAAATGAGTTTTCAAAGTGAAGAAATGCTTTTTTCAAGCCGATATAGGAAACTATTAGAGACCTTCCACGAAGCCCGCACGAATGTATTTGAGTACAGTACAAAAGGCGGGAATAGACCGATTGAGGCATCACGGCGAAAGCTTTTAAACTGGTTTAGACTTTACGAATATGAATATGACATATTGATAATGGATAAAGAACTAGGTCGGAAAGTGTTCGAAGAAATGAGACCATCAGCAAGAAAAATTTATGAAACAACATTATATTTAAAAGGCGCTGGAGAAAAACAAGGAAAGACCGTCAAAATGTATTTACTTCAAGAGGGAATTTTTAAAATTGAAATAACTTTTAGAAAAGATACATTTAAGAAATTAGGGCTTGACATAAGGAAAATGACACATCAGGAAAACTGTATTGAGTATTTGAGGCATGAGGCAATCGGGGAAATAATGAAGCTGAAAGGCGGTCCAGCCGTGAAACAATTACAATTCAATTTCGTAGCCGAAAACAATATCCTTGCCCGAATTATCAAACTTGAAAACGATAGTCAGAGGACCGAACAGCGTTTTGCCGGAATCGAAAACGAATTGAAAGAACTAAGGCGGGCGCTAGTCAAACAATGATAATTGACGGTGTACAAATAGTAGTACCGTGCTACAATAAGCCGTTGTTTGGATGCAATAACAGCGCTACAGATAGACATCATTGCTTTTCACAGACTAAACACAACGTCAAGAAATACGGAAGAAAAATCATTGACAGCAAGCAGAACATACGGTACTTTTGCAATAATTGTCACGCGTCGCATAGGAAAGTACCGAAATGGCTGATCTGGGATGAGATTACATTTTTGCAGCGGTTGCATGATGATGACAGAGATTATTTAAACGCCGAATATGATCCGGCTAATATAAAAAAGTACTTGACAAATGAATAGTATTATATTATATTGATTACAGTTATAGAAAATCTGACAAGCCTCTCAAAGAAGCTCAAGAGTGTCGGATGTTATGCAAAGTTAACCGGACGTCGATTAGACTCTTTACAGTGGACGGGCGAAACCGGTAAGGGCGGCGGGAGAGTGGCACGAACTACAATCATTATTTCAAGACTTATCACAAGCACTGTTAAAATGATATATGCTTATCCCGTCCGTCTTCTATTAAGTATACTTGACGCTATATACGATTTCGGTGTTAAAGTCGGTGCATGGGGCATTAAATGAATGAATCTTATAGTGTAATTGTTTGTTTAGTTTTATGTATTGCAATAATAATATATGGAATAGTGAAAAGTTAAATGACAGCTATTATAGTATTATATTCAGCGTTGTTCGTTGTGCTGATTGCTGGGTATATTGTATTAGTCGTCGGGAATAGTCCAGATAAACCAGCTTAACTAACCTCCGTATGTTAAGTGCATATATATGCCCCCGCCCTCTGCGTAAGTACGGCGGGGCTTTCTAAGGCTAAAGAGTTAGTCAAGACAAACAAAGTTTGAGTATCATATCGGGTGTAAAATGAAAAATGAGGCATATGAGTAAAAGAAAATTGACCCGTAAAAAGGAAAATAGATATGAACATTGCTAAATGGTCAAGCCCTAAAGATATAGAAGTAATAATAGACGATTATTTTGCTAAAACACCTGAAGAAGAAATAACTTTATCGGGATTATGTATTGCGCTTGATTCAAACAAGCAGACATTAGCTAACTATCAAGAAAAAGAAGACTTTAAGCATATAATAACAATGGCTAAAATGCGGATCGAGAACGCATACGAAAGAAGCTTGCGGAAGAACGGCAGAAGTGGCGACATATTTGCACTAAAGAACTTCGGATGGGAAGACAGACCTAAAAAACAAGAGACAGACGACACCGCAAGCTACTTATCAATTTTACAACAGGCATTAGGCATTGATACAACAAATTAGCGATAAAAGCAAACAGGCGTTTAAATCAAGCGGATTTCTTACAGTCTATGAAGGTGCTGTAAGATCGGCAAAGACTTTCACGTCTTTACTTCAATGGTATAAATACGTCTTAATGTCTCCTGAAAAGACCTTTTTGATGTCCGGGAACACTCTTGGTTCTATAAGCCGAAATTGCCTTTATGGGGACTTTGGCTTTATTGCTATAACCGGAAACAAAGCAAAACCAAAAACCGATACCGACGGTTCAAAATACTTGCAATTAAAAGACAAGCGGATATTTTACTGCGGTGCTGATAATAAAGCATCATTCAAAAAGATCCGTGGTTTAACGATTGGCGGATGGTATGCAGACGAGATCAATCTTCATGATCGAGACTTTATAGAGACGGCGTTAGCGCGGTCCTTTGCATCAGTGGACCGACAGAATATATGGACGCTGAATCCAGATAGACCCGGGCATTATATCTATACCGACTATATTGACAAGTACAGAGACGCGCAGATTCCGGGATATAATTACTTTCATTTTACGATGGAAGACAACCCGGCGATAACACCAGAAAGACTAAACGAGATCCGCGCTCAATATACGGGCGTGTTTTATCAGCGTTACGTGCTTGGTCTACGTGTTGCCGCCGAAGGTGCATGTTATCCGTCATTTACAGACGCAAATATTATTGATAAGCTACCGGAAGAAAGGATTCTTTTTTCCGTGCTAGGTTCTGACATCGGCGGTAATAAATCGGCTACAGCCTTTGCCTTAGTCGGCTATTATCTCAAAGATAAGAAGATGCACGCTGTACTGATTGATGAAGTATATGATATTGAAAACAAAAACACCGACACTATATTGAGCAAATGGCGCACGTTCGCAAGCAACGTAAAAAACAAATATAATTGCTATGACTGCTTCACTGATAGCGCGGAGCAGTTAATACTCAAATCAATGCGTGATGCCGGAATAATGAATGTTCATAACTCGCTTAAAAAGCCAGTGATTGACCGCATAAGATTTTTAGATATGGCATTTGCTAACAAGCGGTTTTACGTGATGAAGCACTGCGCTAAAACAACAGACGCTATAAGATCGGCGGTATATGACAGTAAGAGTCAGGAAGAAAAGCGTCTTGACGATGGAACAACAAACATCGACTCGCTTGATGCTATGGAATACGCCTTTGAAAAACACATGGGGGATTTTATATGATACTCAAATCAATCTGGAATTTTATCACAGGAAGGAAACTCCCTCAGGACATTGTTATGTCTGACGAACTGATAAATAAGTGGCTTGACATTTACCACGGAAAATCCGACTGGATTAAGTATTCTTACCCGTCATTGACAGGGCGAAAGATAGAACGCAGACGCAAATCTTTAAACGCTGCAAAGCTTATATGCTCGGAACTATCGCGCCTTGTGTGGTCGGAAATGCCGGAAATGAATATTGACGACGACATCGAAAAGTTCCTCGAAGAAAATAACTTTGCGAATAAAATGGTGCAGTTTACAGAATACGGAGCGGCGGGCGGTGGTTATGCGTTAAAGCTTTACAGTAAAGACATGAAGCTTAAACTTGACTATGTACCAGCGAATATGTTTATTCCGGTTACGTGGGATAACAAACGTATAGTGGAAGCAGACTTTATCAGCCGTGAAATAATAAACGAGAAATCATATCTTAAAAAAGAAAAGCATCGCAAGACCGAAACCGGATATATTATCGACGTTGAAATATACGACGACAGCTCTGAAGGAAGCTATAAACGCGTTCAATCTTTAGAGCCTGAATCAGTTGAAATCACAGTATCAAGACCATTGTTCGTCTATATCTCAAATCCTGAAGCAAACAATCTTTCTTTATTTTCACCGCTGGGAATATCATTATACGCTAATGCAGTCGATACGCTTGAAGCACTTGATATTGCCTTTGACGCATTAGTGCAAGAGATTGTTCTCGGACGTAAAAGGATTATCGTTCCGGCAAGCGCAACACGTCTATTTGTTGACACTGAGACAGGAAAGCGTGTACGATACTTTGACCCATCAGACGAAATCTTTCAAGCGTTTAACCCTGAAGACGCTCAGAATATCAAGATCACAGACAACACGGTCGAATTAAGAATTGAAGAACTAAGGCTTGCAGTTCAGACGTTATTTGACGTGCTTGCAACACAGACAGGATTCAGCGCGGGTACGTTCTCTTTTGACGGTGTAAGCATGAAGACCGCGACCGAAGTGATAAGCGAAAACTCAAAGACTTTCAAACTTAAACAATCTTTTGAGAATCAGATAAAAAGCGGCGTGCTTGGCTTGCTTGAGACTATCAGAGAGATCGGCGGGCTTTACGGTATCAACACAAGTACTGAAGAATATACTATGGTCTTTAATGATGCCGTGATAGAAGATAGAAACAGTAAAACAAGTTACTGGCTGCAGAGATACGCACAAGGAACAGCAACACTTAAAACCGTACTCGAAGAGCTTGACGGCATGACAGAAGAAGAAGCTGAAGAAGAAGCGCAAAAGATAAAAGAACAAAATCAAACTATTGATACAGGTTTTGTCGGTATATGACAGCAGCAGCGATGTTGTTTGAGATGGAGACGGAAATAATACATAATATGATACGTCTCTTAGAGCGTGGCTCGGTCGACTCTGCAATATGGCAAGCCGAACGACTGACTGAACTTGGTCTACTTAAGTCGCGGAATAGAAAGATCACAGAGCGCGAGCTACCGAAGATAATTGAACAGGCTAAAAGTGAAATAAAAGCGGCTGGCTATTCAGCCGCAAAAAGAATTGACTGGCTTGCATCAGACAATAAGATTAAAGACGCTTTGCCGGTATCAGCAAGTCCGCGACTACGCGAAGTGATCGGAACGTGGGAAACGCAGACCATGAACCAAATGAACAATCTCGGGATGACATTGATCAAGCAGTCAGAAAGATTATACATTGATACTATATACAAGGCTACTACTGAAAGGCTGTCAGGCGTTACGACATCACGTGAAGCGATAGCAAAGGCAAGCGCGGAATGGCGCGCGAAAGGGCTTCCGGCGTTAGTAGATAAAGCCGGACGGCAATGGTCGTCTGAAGCATACGCACAGGTTGTTGTAAGATCAAACGTTCGCCAAGTATCGACAGAAACAGCCGCGGAAAGATGTACAGAATTAGAGATAGATCTTGTTGAAGTTTCAAGTCATTTGGGTGCGCGTCCTTTATGTGAACCGTATCAAGGCAAAGTCTACAGTCTACACGGCAAGACAAAAGGCTATCCTTTGCTTTATCAAGATACAAGCTATGGCGATCCGGCGGGGCTTTTCGGGTGCAATTGCCGTCATACTTTCTACCCTTATCAGCCCGGAACGAAAAAGACTTACGAGCCTTATCCGAAAAAAGAAAATGACAAAGTATATGAATTATCGCAGCAACAAAGAAAGCTTGAAAGGAGCATTAGGCAAGCAAAACGGGAAGAGAATCCCGGAAAGGTTAAAGAGTATCAATCCCAAATGCGTACACTTGTTAATGACAATAATCTGACAAGAGAATACGCACGCGAACAAATATTTTAAGGAGTATCAATGAAAAGAAAAGGAGCACGCAAAAGAGAAATCCCGACAGCAGTAATCAAAGAGGTTGTTTTCGGCTTTTTGGCTGAGACAATTAGAATGCCGTTTGCAAAGCGGTTAAAGTTTGCAATTAAAATTATGAGAGGCAAAATATGAGTGAAGAACAGACGCAGACAGAACAGACAACAGTACAGGCACCAGTTGAACAGGTACAGCCAGAACAGCCGAAATACACAGATAAACAGCTAAATGACCTTATAGCTAAGAACAGCGGAAAAGAACTTAAAAAGACGCTTGAGGCTTACGGGCTTAAATCGCCTGAAGAAATAGCTGAACTTGTTAAGCTTAAGCAGTCGCAAATGTCAGACGCAGAAAAGACAGCCGCAAGAATTGCAGAGCTTGAAGCATCGTATAAGTCAGCACAGGAAAAAGCAGACGCTGCAGAGGCAAAAGTTGATGCTATTGCTAAAGGCGTTCCGGCAGATAAGGCGGCTAAAGTCGTAAAGCTTGCCATGTCCGGAGACTACGAAGGAGACAGCATTGCTGACAAGATAGGGAAAGTTCTAGCTGAATTTCCTGAGTTTATCGCAAAACAGGGCGGCGCGGACTTTGGCGGTAAGACCGATGGTCAAACTCCGAACAAAGAAGACGAGCTACGAAAGAAAATGCGAGAAGTTGCCGGATTAAAATAAAAAGTACTTGACAAATGTTTAGTATTGTAGTATATTGACTAAAACTCGCTATCATTTCCGCTCGTTCGGGAGCTAATCCGAAGTAAAAGGGCTTGAACTTTAACTCAAGGTAATAACCAAAAACTTAGATTAGGCAGGCTCTTTTTTTATGCCTGTCGAAGGACAAAAACAAATGGCAAACACAGTAACAAAAGCCGTTTTGTATACCGAAATTCTTGACGGTGTGCTTGCGGCTGGTCTCACTTCCGCGCCATTGACAGCTGACGAAAACCGCGTCAGATATTCGGGCGGTGGAACTGTAGAGATCGCAAAACTTTCGACTTCAGGATTCGGAGATTATTCAAGGTCTTCAGGTTATCCGGATGGTTCGGCGACTCTTGCGTGGGAAGCTCACGCTATCAGCATGGACAGAGGCGTTAAATTCACAGTTGACGTTATGGATCAGGATGAGACTATGCAGACTCTTTCTGCAACTAACCTTATCTCGGAATTTACAAGAACTCAGTCAATTCCTGAAGTAGACTCTTACAGATATTCTAAAATCTTTCAGGATATCGTTAATGATTCGACTGCTAGATTCGAGTATTACGCACCTGATGCGGCAACCGTACTTGGTAAGCTTCAGGGTAATATCGCAGACATTCAGGATGTTATCGGCGAACAAGAACCGCTAATCTGCTTTATCTCAGGTGAAGCGTTTAAGTATCTCACCCAGTCAAGCCAGCTTTCTAAACAGCTTGGTGTGCAGAACGTAACCGGCGCTAACGGTATTACTACTAAGATTTACGACGTTGACGGTGTTCAGCTTGTGCCTGTACCTTCAGCGCGAATGAAAACAGAATACGCATTCAGTTCCACTAATGGCTATTCGGTTAAACCTTGGGCGATGACAATGAACTGGATCGTCATGGCGAAATCTGCGGCTGTTGCTTTCACTAAGCACAACAAACTTAAAGTATTCGGTGCAGATGTCAATCAGACTGCCGACGGCGAACTCATTCAGGCGCGTATGTATCATGACCTTTGGGTATATGATAATAAGCACAACGGAATATTTATCTCATTGAAAACCGCAACTATCGCAGGTTTCTCGGCGGCTGAACTTAAAACAACCGGTGCGACTAACGTAACTTACACTATCGCGACTTACGCAACCAAAGACACTGGTCATAAGTTCTATTACTACGGCGGTGGAAAATCTACAGACTTTACAGCTCCGACAGCTTACTCAGTTTTTGATACTACTGGATATGTTGAAATTGTTTCAGCAACTGCAGTTTCAGACTCTGTAACTTCAGGCTATTATGGTGCGCTTGTCGAACTTGACGAGAACGGGCGCGCAGTAAGATTCAAATCAATTAAGGCATCTTAATCATGGCGAAGTCGATTCTTGACAGACTAAAAGAAGGTGATTTTCTCACTGCGGATTATGTTCGCACTTATGGGCTGATAGAGTCGGCTTCGTTTAATCGACTATTTGAATTAGAACCTAGATTGAGCATGTCCGCTAATACGCGGGCGTGCTTTAAATTATTACTATGAGTCAGCGAGGACTACATAATGCCATACGCAGACATTACTTTTTATCGCGATACATACGCCGGATCGGCAGTAAGCGATGATACCGAACTGACAAGATTATTGACTAAAGCGTCAAACGATATTGATTTAATATGCAATTATAATTTTACTTTTTCGGAACTTGACGCAACAGATCAAAACTTTGTTAAGATGGCAAACTGCGCGCAGGCTGAGTCATATGCTGTACGCGGTGAAGATGACCAAGACTTTCAGAATATATCTTTAGGTGCTTTTTCAATTTCCGGCGGTGGCAAGAAAAATCAAAATTCATACGTTTGTGATAACGCGCTTAAATATCTATATATGACATCATTCTATACCGGAGCTATTATAGTATGCGGCAAATCCCGAAGATTGTACTAATACATTCCGGAACGCATTACAGCGTTACTAAAGACGAGTACGGCAACGATACTATCACAGCATCCGCACCGTTAAGCGCGATTAGATGCGAACCGGTAAAGTCTTCGGCTCTAAAGGCTCTCGGAGAGATGAAAGATGATGTATTAACTTTATACTTTGACTGCGTAAATTCATCGCCGAAAGGGCAGACGTTTAACAAATACGATAAGATAACTTTTAACAGTCAGTCGTATGAGATAAGAGAAGTAAAAGATTTTTCGCCTCATCATTACGAGGTTTACTTGAAATGAGCGTGATATTCGACACTGGGAAATGTCATAAAAGATTAAGCGGAAATATTGAGAAAGCGCAACGGGCACTTGATGCGCAAGTAATTAAAGACTCAAACTATTATGTTCCGTTTATAACAGGAGACTTGCGCGACTCTTCGGACGCGACAAAGATTGGAAGCGGTGTGATTGAATGGAAAATCAAATATGCAAGAAAGCAGTATTATGACGCGCCGATGAAAACATTAACATATAATCCTAACGCAAGACCGAAATGGTTTGAAGTCGCTAAGGCATTAAAGAAAAAGGAATGGGTGGAACTGGTAAATGCAGAATATAATAAGTGAAGTAAACGCGTGGTTAAAGACGAGAACTACTCCTTACGCGCCGATTGTTCAGAACGCATGGAGCGGTATCAGTGAGGAAATAATGACTCGGACTGACCCGTCATCAATAGAAACAAGATACTTCGACGGAACGCGTGTTGGAACTCTAAACTTTTCTTATTATGCTAAAAGCAAAAATCAGCAAACAGCCAGGAATCAATTAGATACGATTATTAACGTTCTGGATTTACAGAATGTCGATATAACAGACGCTTTAATGATAGCGAACTGCAAAGCGTTAACAGTTCCGGTGTACGTGGAAAAGACAACAGCATCGGAACACATTTGGACGGCGAGTTTTACATTAGAATATATTAACAAGGAGGCATAGAAATATGTCAAAAATTTTTGAGCTGAATTATCAGAGTTTGTACGAAATAAACACAACTCCTGAATCAGCAACGGCAACATGGTCACGCATAGGGGCTGGTATTACAAGCGCAGATCCGTCAAACAACGAGTCTAAAGACCAGACAAATTATCTCGACGGAGACGGCTATGCGGAATCAGAAATCATCGGCGCACAGTTTACGCTTGCTTTCTCAGGACACAGAGTCCACGGCGACGCGGCTCAGGACTGGATCGCATCAATCGAACACGAACTCGGAGACAACCGAAAGACGCAGTTCAGATACACCGATATGAAAGGCAACCAGAAAACAGGCGACTGTACCATTGTTGATGTAGACTTCGGCGGCGGCGATGCAGCAAGCAAGAAAGAAATTTCTTTTGGAATTGATGTAAACGGCAAACCGACAGTAACACCGGCAACAGCAGCAACAGTCCTTGTGGCAACAGTAGCACCGGGCACAGTAGCAGGCACAACTTCATTTACAGCGACAGCCGGAAGCGGAAACTCGCTCGCGTATAAACTCAAGTCAGCGACTCAGGGCACAGTTTACGGCGGTTCTTATGCTGAAAATTATATCGCTTATACTAAAGACGCAAACATCGCAGCAACAGCCGGGCAGTATCTCTGCATGTACGAGCTAAGCGCGTATAAACACGTAGTTAAGTACGATGAAGTGCTTCTCGCCGCCGCTAACATCAAATCATAAAAGTAAAATAAAAAGGAGTATTTTATGGCAGGTTTTGTTTTCAGGTCAACGAGTTTTCCGTTTGTAATTTCCAGAGAGGACGGCACAGAAATCAAGTCATATAAAATTGACGTTGGTTCTGAAAAGTTCTTTCGTGAAATTATGGATAAGGGAAACGCCGTTGTCAAAAATCTTGAAAGCTTTGAAGGAACTAATCTTGACGAAGCAAAAGCAAACATTAAACAGTATGTTGATTTTACGCTTGGTGACGGTGCCTTTGATTATCTCTATATTGCATTTGAACAGAATATCTTTTGCATGATTGAGCTAACAAAGTGCATCACAGAAGAAATCAGAAACAAATGGGATGAGAGGCTTAAGGCTTATGCCTAAGTACAACGTCATAATAGATAAGCCGGAAAAATATTCCGGCATTATCGTCAATACTGATTTTAAGACAGTACTTAAATTTTTTCGCGTGCTTGAAGCTCAAGACTTGAATGAAGAAGAAAAAACACGTCTGACAATCAAGTTATTTTTTAACGGTAAAATTCCACAAGTAAACAATCTTTGGGAAGAAATAGAAACATTTATATGTTATGATTCGCAAAAAGGTGAGAACTCTTCAGGCGCAAAAGTGTTTGATTATAACGTCGATCATGGACGCATTTTCGCGGCTTTTTGGGAAACATACAATATAGACTTACGCAACACTGATATGCACTGGTTCGTATTTCGTGAGTTATTTGATGCGATACCTGAAAAGACTAAGCTCATGCAGGTTATCGACATTCGCGGAAAGAAATTCAAAAAAGAAGATTCCGCAGAATATAAAAAACAGATAATTAAACTTAAAAACATATACAGGCTCGATACCGGCGACAATATAGCCGACGCGCTTGATAGGTGGTAATATATTACTCGGAGCTAAATAAAATGGCAGACGGCAGTATAGTAATTGACACTAAGATAGATCAATCAGGCTTAGAC
>ERZ795030.4949-NODE-4949-length-12673-cov-4.285148_pt1 | contig 12673 bp, 9 predicted proteins | sample MGYA00375122_ERZ795030 | MGnify/ENA primary metagenome ERZ795030 (study PRJEB30165, sample SAMN05720146) | activated sludge metagenome | isolation source: anaerobic digester from wastewater treatment plant | place: Japan | collected 2015-04-20 ...
CGGATCCTGTTAAGGTGGAGGTGCTTCGTGAGTACATCCGTCTGACCCAGGATGAAACGATAGCCGGTTATCGATTTGATACGATCGAACTTGCAACAGTGACCGGAAAACCTGCCGGGAAATCTCCCGAAGGAGATTCGATGATATTCCCCGCGGATCCCGCCAATCCCTATCTTGGAGGTTCCCAGGGGCGGGAAAAGGCCACAAGACAAGGTGGATTTTTTGCCCTGGAGCGGGTTCTTCACCACCAGAGGAAGTCCTCGGTCAAAGGGGTGAGTTATGCCCTTCAGGGGTTTGGAAATGTGGCTGGTTTTTTTGCCCGTATTGCAAATCGGTCAGGCATGGTTGCGAAGGCCATTCAGTCGGCTTACCCGGCCGGAAAGGATGAGACAGGCAAGACCCGTTTCGTCCAATTTACAATTTATAACGAAAAAGGAATTGACATCGCGGCCCTTGATCAATGGATTTTAAGCGAGTCCAACCGGCTTGGGAAAAAACCGGGCGAGTTTTCGCTGGAGAATTTCCCCGGGGCCCGTGTGATTGCGAATGAGGATTTCTGGAAGCTGAACGTGGACGTGATGGTGCCCGCCGCGACCAACAATGTCATTACCGAGAAGAATGCCGGATTGATTAATGCCCCCGTGATTCTTGAACTCGCGAATGGACCTACCTCGGTGGAAGGGGATAAGATATTGCTTTCTCGCGGCAAACTGGTGATCCCCGATGTGCTTGCGAACGCGGGGGGCGTGATTGTGTCCTATTTTGAGATGATACAAAATTATACGCATGATCGCTGGACAACGGCGATGGTGGACCGGATGCTTTCTGAGCGGATGAGCCAGGCCACGGATGACGCGATGAGAATTATGAATTCTTACGGGAAAACCTTTCGTCAGGCGGTTTACATGTCGGCGCTTATGAAGATTGCTGACGCCCAGATTGCCAGGGATCCTGAATTGAAAGCCCGGTATGAGGACGGGACTATACAACCCTACGATTCTCACGGACTGTCACGCCGCCCGGAGACAACGAATCATTTGAATTTTCTGACGCAAAGAGACCGACTTGCGGCATTGCTTGCGGAAACCGCGCGAGAATTTAATGCGGAAATCGTGGCAAGAGTTGACAGAATATCGGGGCGATTTTCGAAAGGGGTTGCCCGGAATCCGGTCGTACTGATTACCGGTCCTGAATCTGCCGGTAAGGAGGTGGTTGCTGAATCGATTGTGAAGGAGTTGCAGAGAAGAGAGGATTTTAAACAGTCGGGCCGCAAGGTGCATTTTGTTGATTATGACCTTGTAAATCCTGAGGAATTCGAACAGCTATTGAGTGGTCAGCGTACTCAGTTATTACAGCCACAGTACACGTTTTATGGGATGCCGGTATGGACTCCCATCACGGTGAATGTGGGTGACGTGATTGTGGTAGAAGGGCGTGCCGCGTTTTCTGTGGCCAATCTTAAGCCGAAAGACCAAGGCGCGAATCTGTATTTTGGTAAAGAAGATGTTTACAAGATCTTCGTTAACGTTCCACCGAGTTTTAATTTAACGGTTTCCAAACGGGATCAGGCATTTGTCCCGAAAGGAATGCCGCTGACGTCATTGCATCTCCGGTTTATTCGTGAGATTCTGGACCGCCAGAATCGACGTGGCGAAACAATGACTGGTGCCGGTATCGTGGGCCTACTCGAAGGATGGCATGGGTTAAAGGAAATGCAAAACCGGACGGTCTATCCCCAATGGTCCGCTACCGATGAAACCATTAACATGTATTTTTCGGAGGAAATAGCCGTCATTCGAAACCAGGCGCTCAGACTTTTGGTTCTTGCGTTGAGGCATGCTCGACAGGAGTTGCCGGGTTCACTGATGCTTGCCCGACAGATGGAAAGCGCGATCGCTTTTTTGCGTGAAGTTAATCCGGTTAATCCCGAAGAGCTTCCGGAAGGCCATCCGGTTCGCCAGTGGGCGGTTAACCATCAAGCAACAACCAGGGATGGTTTTGAGAGAAATCGAGAGGGCGGCCGAGATGGATCGGCTCGTTTGTCTCGCGCGGAAGCTCGCGTCAGCCTGGATACCCCAACTCTGATTGGCATGGTTATAAAGATTGTAACGGATTACAGGAGTGACCAGCCATTCCCGTTGGAAGCGCGAAGTTTGCTCTGGAGTGCGAAGACTGCTATTGGGAATGGTGATTTCGAGGGCGCGATCAAGTCATTAGACAAAGCTAACGTGGCCTTGGCTGGTTTGGCGAGTGATTATACGCGCCGGAGGATTATTCAGTTGCGTGATGTTCTTTCCAAGCGGATTGCTCGTTCGGAGAATCGTTCCGAAAATGGTGAAGATGAAACGATTGAAGAGGGGAGCCGTTGGGGGAAGGTTTTTGAGGCAACCTTTTACGCGGGAAGTTTTGTAATAGCGGCGAACGTACCACTCCTCCTTTATGCGTACGCGGTTGGGCGTTGGGCTAACCAGATGGAAGGTTTTACGGCTGTCCCATTCTTTCTCACCATTGGGGGAACCACCGTTATTCTGATGGGGATTGGGGCTGGGATCTTTAATGGATTGCTTTTTGTGGGCAAAAGATTTTTTGGTTTTTCTCCATTAAAAACGGTATTGCAGGATAAGGGCGTGTCTCGCAGGGCTCCTTCTGAGCCAAAACCGGAATCCGATGATTCAGTTTCCAGAAAGAGGAGCGAAGCCCGGTCGACTTCCGTTTTGATGGAAGAAATGTTATTTCCAACACAGCTGATAGAGGAGCGTTGGGACCTGAAACAGGTGATCAATCCTTTCATGCTGACTTTGATTCGGGAATTTTATTATGGCATCATTCCCGAACGTGTGCGTGAGGGGATTGAAACGGGCCTTAATACTGCGGGACAAGCGTTGCGAGCCATGATGGAGGCCGTGGGTGTTTCACCGGCTGACGCGACCGGATTGTCGACCGCTGACAGAAAGGAAATATTCCAGAGAGCTCTGGAGATTTTGGGGATCCGGAAACCCTCGGTTGATGCAGCCGATGTGTTTGTTCTTGGAGCAGAGCTTCTGAAGAAGTTGCGGGAAAATGACGGCCGGGGTCTTGTGGCGTTTCGTGAGGCGTTACAGGGTTCCCTGGTTGCCGTTGTTACTGATTCGGAAACGCTGGCCTCAATCAATCAGATTCTTGGAGAGGCCGGACTGGAGCCATACCTTTCCACTCAAAAACTCAAAAACCATCTTCCCAAAGGCGCTGTGGTCAGGGCGGTGCTTCTTGCCGGAGAAACTCTTTCTGAAGAGGATAACCGTTTACTCCGGATTGCGGAGCGAAACGTTATCAGAATGACGCAAGGCATGCTGGATCGCTTTATGCTCGTCATGGAACAGATTGTGACAGCGATAATGGGCGAGAAGGCGATCAGCCGAAGCGCCTAAAAAATAGCGCAGAATCGGGGACACTCATTTTAAATCTGAAAAGTGAGTGTCCCCGATGTTTCCCGAGAGTATGGTTGATCGGGAATTTCCAGTTTTTTCTTCTCTCTTTTAATTTTCCCCGTTAGAATACAGCCGTTTTTGTAACTCCTTTTGAAACCAATACCTGGTTTTTGATGTCCGCCGGAAATGAAGTCAGTTGCCGGAGGCTCAATACGATGTGTGAGAGGAAAAATGTTTCCATCCGTTAAAGAACAAATTTCCGTTTTTAAGGAAAATCTTGTTGAGCTTATTTCGGAACGTGAACTTGAAGCGAAACTGACGGAATCTCTTCAAAAGAACCGCCCTCTCCGGATCAAATACGGAGCCGATCCTTCGGCTCCCGACCTTCACCTCGGACACACAGTTCCTTTGCGTAAACTTCGCCAACTTCAGGATTTAGGCCATCAGGTGGTTTTTATTATTGGCGATTTTACCGCCCAGATCGGAGATCCTTCGGGCCGTTCCGAGACCCGAAAAATGTTATCTCCGGAGGATGTCGCGAGAAACGCGAAGACCTACCAGGATCAGGTTTTTCAAATCCTCGACAAGAAGAAGACCGAAGTCCGCTACAATTCTGAGTGGCTGGCGAAAATGACACCTGGGGACTTCCTCCGGCTGACGGGGCAATACACCGTGGCGAGGTTGATTGAGAGGGATGATTTTTCCAAGCGATACAAGGCGGGTGATCCCATTGCCCTGGTTGAGTTCCTTTATCCTCTCATGCAGGGACATGATTCTGTCGTGGTGCGTTCGGATGTTGAACTTGGTGGTACGGATCAAAAGTTTAATCTTTTGGTGGGCCGGGAACTCCAGAAAACAGATGGTCAAGCGCCACAGGTTGTGATGACCCTGCCGATCATCGAAGGAACGGACGGAGTTCAGAAGATGTCAAAGAGTCTCAATAATCACATCGCTCTGAAGGATTCGCCGCGCGAGATGTTTGGTAAGGTCATGTCGATCTCGGATCCCATGATGGAGCGGTTTTACCGGTATGTAAGCGCCATTCCGGTAAAAGAAGTTGAGGCCATTATTCAGGGCCTTAAAACAGGGCAACTGCATCCCCGCGAAATGAAAGCGTCTCTTGCCGAACGGATCGTGGCGTTGTTCCATGGGGCTGAAAATGGCAAGCGCGCGCGGGAGGAGTTTGACGAGATTTTCAAAAAAAAAGGTCTGCCGGATCAAATCCCTACGGTAAAGTTTTTAAAGTCCGAGATGGACATCGTTTCGATACTTGTCGAGGCCGGGTTAGTGGCAAGCAAGGGAGAGGCGCGCAGGTTGATCGAACAAGGCGGCGTGAAGGTTGATCAGGTGAAAGTGACGGACGTTAAGCAGGTCATCAAGCTTGACCACGAACTCATTGTGCAATGTGGAAAACGGAAATTCGTAAAAATCGAATCGGCTTCATAATATCAAGACCTGTTTTCTGATTTCCTGAAAAATAATGGGGCGACAATATGCGTGAAACCGATCTCCGTAGAAATTCCGCGGAAGATATTGAAATGAAACGTAAGTGAACGGGCGCGTGATGATTGCTGCTCTTAAAAAATTTACTTGAGACTTGATGTGACTACATACCACATATTACATACCACATACTGAAATTATGGTTACCATCCGAAAACCCCGATCAACCGAAGGCTTGGTCCGTTTTGAAAGCGTTACCAAACGGTACGGCAACAAATTTGCAGTCGAGAATCTTTCCTTTGAAATTGCCCAGGGAGAGGTGGTCGGTTTTCTCGGACCCAACGGGGCCGGGAAGACCACCGCCATGCGAATTCTCGCGGGCTATTTCTCTCCGACGTCGGGGCGTGTCATCCTGGACGGCATGGATCTTTTTAAAGAACCCCAGCGGGCAAAAAGACATGTGGGCTATCTTCCCGAAGTCGTACGACTTTATCCGGATATGCGCGTCAGGGAGTACCTCCGGTACGTGGCCGAACTCAAGGGTATCAGGTCCCAAAGCATACCGATGGAAATAGAAGAAAAAATTTCCCTTTGTGGCCTCACGGACGTGGAACGCCGTTTGATCGGGCGTCTTTCCAAGGGATTTCGTCAACGGGTCGGGCTTGCCCAAGCCCTGATCGGGGATCCTCCGGTTCTTGTTTTGGATGAGCCGACGACAGGATTAGATCCGAAACAAATCTCGGAAATTCGCGCGCTCATTCGGGATCTCGGCAAGCGGCGAGCGGTGATTCTTTCAACGCATATTCTTCCCGAAGTGTCGATGATCTGTAACAGGGTCATCATGATTCATCAGGGGAAAGTGCTTGCCAGCGGGACGGTTCGGGAACTTGAGTCTTGCCTCAAGGATCGTGAAGCGATTTTTGTGACGGTCCCCGGGGCGCAATACCAGGAAACTGCCGAGGGAATTCTTTCAAAGATTTCGGGTGTTGAAAATGTCAGGGTGGTTGAACGCCATGAAAATGAGATCCAGTTTTGCCTGGAAACAGCCCAGGACGAGGATCTTCGTCCCGAAATTACCAAGTTCTTTGTGGAGAGCAAAATTCCGGTGCTTGAAATTCGCCGCGACCAGCTAACGCTCGAAGAAATTTTTCTTAAATTGCTTAAAGATGGCTGGTTCCAACAAAGAACAAAAATCGAGGCAAAAGCCGAAACGTGAAAGATTCACTAAATCAAAATCGACACTGCTTAATGACCTCTGTTTTCCGAAATTCTGTTGTGCTCATGGAGGGCGAGAAATGAGAAAGGTTTTTGCGATTGCGCGAAAGGAGTTCGGCTCCTTTTTTCACTCCTGGACGGGGGTGATGACGGCCGTCATGTTTTTTGCGGTGACGGGGATTTTTTTTGTGATCCTGACCCTGAATTTCGCGCAGATTTCCATGGATCCCCGAAGCGCGGGCCTTTCGAGTTTCCCCAATATTAGCCAGACGCATTATGTTTTCGGGTCGCTTTTTTTAAATCTGAACGTCATTTTGCTGTTTTTGGTTCCGCTTATAACGATGCGTTCGTTCGCGGAAGAAAGAAAACACGAAACCCTTGAGCTTTTGTTTACGTACCCCTTGACGGACCTTGAAATCGTCGCCGGCAAATTGCTTGGTCTGATCTGGTTTTTTGAGATGCTCCTCGTCCCTTTGGCGGGTTACGCGCTGGTTTTTTACTGGATCGGCGGAGAGCTGGACTGGGGGCCCGTTTTGTCGGCCTTTCTGGGTTTCTGGGTACTGGGCATGGCGTATCTTTCGGCGGGTGTCTTTGTTTCGACGCTCACGAAAAGTTCGGTCATGAGCGCGGTGGGAACTTTCGGAATATTGGTGATTTTCTGGATGATGGATTTCGCTCCCATGTCGGGAGGGGGAGGCGTGTCTGTCGTTGTGAACGCGATGTCGCCACTGCGGCATTTCAGAAACTTCACTTACGGCATTTTAGATCTTCGTGACCTGGTATATTTCGCGTTCTTTTTCTTTTATTTTCTTTTTCTGTCGCTTCGTTCGATTGAAACGCGGAACTGGAAAGAGTCCTGATGGAAAAACATTTGTGGGGAAAATCGGCGGATGATTGTTCCCCGGGAATTGGAAAATAAAAAATGAACTTGTAAAACCAGTTCGAAGCCTTCGATACATTTTAAAAATTTTATGAGACGATTTTTCCTTAAATTTCAGCTGATCCTGGAGGCCGCGCTTCTTTTCGCGACTTTGATTCTCGTTGGCGTGATTCTCGACCGGTATGATTACCGTTGGGATCTCACCCAGGAAAAAGTGTATTCGTTACCGCCCGTCACGTCCGGTGTTCTCAAGGAACTGAGTTCTCAACCGGTGGAGGTGTATGCGTTTTATCCCCAGGGAGATGACGCGAGGCGCGGCCTCGAGGTTTTCCTCAGAGAATGTCAGAGGTATCATCCGGATCTGCGGTATTATTTTTATGACCCGGCACGGCGTCCCGGGATGGCGAAAAAATTTCAAATTACCCAGCCCGCGACGATCCTGATCCGCGCGGGTGAGCGGGAAGAAAGGGTCGTGGACCCCAACGAAGAGGCCTTCACAAATGCCTTTCTTCGAATTTTGCATCCCCGAAACGTGGACGTTTGTTTTACGAGTGGCCATGGCGAGGTCCAGCTGGCCGGGGAGGATCCCACAAGTTATCAGATGTTCCGGGTCGCTCTGGAAGGCTACAACGCCCGGATTCACGAGATCGTGCTTTTACGTGATCATGTTCCGGATGTTTGTCAGGTGGTCGTGGTGGCGGGGCCCCGTTGGGAATTAGTCCCGGGAGAGCTGGCAGATCTCAAGAGTGCTTTTGAACGCGGGAAGGGCGTCTTGCTTCTTCTCGATCCGATGGATCCCGGGACCGGTCAATCGTTTATTGAATTTGCGAAGTCGATGGGAGTTAGCTTGAGTGAAAATGTTGTGGTCGATAAAACCAGCCGTATTGTCGGAGGTGATTTCCTTATGCCTCTCGTCAGCCAATACTTTGTGAATCATCCGGTGTCGAAAACCATGAAACAGGCGACCTTTTTTCCACTTCTCAGGAGCGTTCAACCTTCTTCGGACTCGATCCCGGGGCTGGAAGTGGTTCCGCTGGGGATGACAAGCGCCGGAAGCTGGGCTGAAACAGATTTGGCCGCTCTTGAAAATGGGTACGCGACGTTTGATGTTGAAAAGGACATAGCGGGCCCGCTCTCGATAGCGGTCGCCATTGAGCAAAAAACAGACGATGAAAAACCGGACGCAAGCGGCGTTCAACCGACCGGATCTTCTCTATCGCCCGCCGGAAGAATGATTATGATTGGCGACAGTGATTTTCTGAATAACAGTTACCTCAACCTTTCGGGCAATAAGGAATTTGGGTTGCGGATCATGCAGTGGCTCGCCAAGGATGAACGTTTTGTCGAAGTTAAAAAGCCCCAGTTCAAGTTCAAGCCCCTGATGCTGGACGTGCCGAAGCAAACCTTTCTCATTCTATCTTCCCTTGTCATGTACCCGCTCATTTTCTTTATCGGGGGCGGACTTTACCTTGTGATCCGGTCGCGCCGCTCATGAAACTTTTCCGCACCCTGGTTATCGGCGTTATTTTTGCTCTTGCCGTGTCAGTTTATGTTTACCAGAGCCGTCTGGATCAGGAGATTCTCTCCCTGAACCCGGATGAAGTGAACCGGAGTTTTACGCTGGGGCCGGATCAGCATGTGGATCGTATCGCGATTCACGATGCGGTGAAAAATACGGAAATTGTGCTGGAACGCGCGGAGGAAGGATGGCGGGTTGAATCTCCCGTGAGTTATCCGGCGGATTCTCGAACGGTCGAAGGTTTGGTCATGGCGGCGCGGTTTGCCGCAAGCCAAACCCGGCTTCGGGCTGAAAAAGACTGGACAGAATACGGGCTCGACAAGCCCGGGCTGGAGCTTCGTGTTGAAACCCGCGCCAAGCGGGAAGGGGTTCTGATTTTCGGGGATGCTTCTCCCGTCGGGAAAGCGCTTTACGCACGGTGGACCGGGGAACGCGGTTACATCCTCGTCCCGCCGGAGATCAAGTCTGTTTTTAGCGTAAGCGTTTACGGTTTGCGTGAGAAAGCAATCTTTCAGACGCCGCCGGCGGAAATGGTCAAAGTCTATGTTGAGATGGGGCCGAACGCCTATGAGTGGAAAAAGGAAGGCGGGCGATGGTTTTGGATGGAGCCGATCGAAAAATTTGGCCGTGAAATCGCGGAAGATCGGATGCAACTTATTTTTAAAGGGTTGGCGGGGCTCAATGTGATGGAGTTTTTGGATGATAATCAAAAATCCGATGCTGAGCTTGGTTTTTTTATCATTCACGACAAAATTAAAATCACCCATCATTCAGGGGAAGAGGAGATTTTTCATTTTGGCAACGAAGTGCCATTGAAAAATTCCTATTACGGGAAAATGGAAAAAAATGGCGTGGTGGTCCTGGTAGATCGCATGAAAATAATCCAGTTTCTCGATCTGATGAAGGCGCTCGAGGTTTCCGCTGATCGGACTGTTTCGAGCCACGCCGAGGCATAGCTTTTTTGAGAAAATAGCAGGGGAAATATCTTCCGGGATAGCGCGATTTTCCGAATAAGCGCGGAGTGTTCAAAAAACTTATGACCCTTGTTGAAAGAATTCAAAATCTGAAACAGTCGATCAATCGTTGGGCGACCCGGGACAGCCACGATCCCGCCCTGGTTAGGCTCGTGATAGTGACCAAAACCGTTCCTCCCGAAATGATTCGCTCGGCCTACGATGCCGGTGAGCGTGATTTTGGGGAAAATCGTGTCCAGGAATGGAGGGAGAAAAAAGAAGAGCTCCCGACTGACATTCGTTGGCATCTGATTGGACATTTGCAAACGAACAAGGTCAAATATGTCGTGGGCCAAGTTCATCTAATTCATTCCTTGGATCGCCTGGAACTGGCGGATGAGATTGAGCGACAAGCCCAAAAAAAAGGGATCCATGAAGTTCCTTGCCTGCTTCAGGTGAATATGTCGGGAGAAGAGACGAAGTCGGGCATGGATCCTGACCAGGTGTCCCGTTTTGCGGCCGCCATGGCTAACCGGCCGTCTATCAAAGTGAAGGGGCTTATGACGATTGGACCTTTTACGGAGGATGAGGCCAGGATTCGTGAGTGCTTCAGGGCAACACGTCGGCTCTTTGAATCTCTTAAAACGGAACAAAGGTCACACGCCTGGGAGATACTCTCAATGGGGATGTCGGCGGACTATAAGATTGCCATTGAAGAAGGTGCAAATATGCTTAGAATTGGTTCTTTAATCTTCCCTCGAAACTTAAAGTAAGGATTTTGTCATGAAGCAAAAGATCGGCTTTATCGGCGCGGGCAATATGGGGTCCGCGATCCTTGAAGGGGTGCTTAAAAAAAAGATTGTAAGTGCGTCTCGTATAATAGTTTATGATAAAATTGCCGCGAAATCACAAATGCTTTCCAAAAGGTTTCACGTTGCCAGGGCCGATTGTATTGGTGATGTTTTTCGCGAGTCAGATGTTGTTTTGTTGGCGATTAAACCCCAGGATTTTAAGGAGTTTGCGGCTGAAACCCGAGATTTAATCCGGCAAGGTCAATGGATCGTTTCAATTTTAGCCGGGCTTTCGGTTGACCGGATCCGGGAAGAAATGGGGCGGGTAGACGTGGTGCGTGCCATGCCCAATCTGGGTGCCAAGGTGGGGCAATCGATGACGGTGATCACCGGGAGTAAAAAAAGATTGGCCCTTGCCGAAAAAATCTTTCAGGGATGCGGAGATGTCGTCCGTCTTCCGGAAAAGTGTTTTGACGATGTTACCGCGGTGAGTGGAAGTGGACCGGCGTACTTTTTTTATCTGATGGAGCTTATGTCGGAGTTTGCCCTGCGGAAAGGATTCCCTGCGGATGTCGCAACCCGGCTTGCGATCCAGACAGGTTTGGGAGCCGTGTTGGTCGCGAAAAATTCAGAGGTTTCGTGTTCTCAGCTTAGGAAAATGGTCACCTCCAGGAAAGGGACCACGGAAGCCGCGTTGACGGTCCTCCAACGTCGAAAATTCGGGAGGATTTTTCAGTCTGCGCTGGTGGCGGCTTCGAAACGAAGCCGGCAATTAAGAAAGTAAAAAAGAAAGACAGGGTGCAGGGTTAGGCGAAACAGGGATCGATTCCTTTTTCGCTTGGCATCGGTTGTCGGAAAGGATTTATGTTTATTATCGCGGAAATATTGAAAGCGCTGGCGATGTTGGTGAATGGCATTACGACCATTCTGTACTGGTTGCTCTTTGCCCGGATCATCGTGTCCTGGATACCGGTAGACCCTTACTCAAGCATCGTTCAGTTTTTATATCAGGTGACGGATCCGATTTTGTCGTGGTTCCGGCAAATTCCTTTGCGGATCGGGGCTATAGATTTTTCCCCGATTCTTGCTTTTATTTTTCTGTATTTTGTCAATCGGGTGCTTGTGACGATACTTTTGACGATTGCGTATAAATTCCAGGGGGGCATGTAATGGCCATGAAACGGTTTTGCAGGGAAAAGAACGGTTTGATGGATCGGATCGGAGAATGTCTTGCCTACATGAGGGAAAAAACAGATTTTAAACCGGAAATCGCTTTAATTCTGGGAACAGGGCTTGGCCGATTGGCCGATCGAATCAAACCGGAGCGGATATTGGCTTATGATGAATTGCCCCATTTTCCTCAGTCGACCGTCCAGTCGCACAAGGGGCAGTTGGTGTTAGGTGAGATTGCCGGAAAAAAAGTCGCGGCGATGGAGGGACGGTTCCACTACTATGAGGGGTATTCGCTCGAAGAGGTTACTTTCGCCGTGCGAGTGCTCCGTGAACTTGGAACGAGGAAGCTGGTCGTTTCAAACGCGGCCGGCGGATTAAACCTTGAATACCGGAAAGGAGAGATTGTCCTGATTACGGATCACATCAACTTTATGGGCGTCAATCCGCTGATCGGACCCAACGAGGAAAAACTGGGACCGAGGTTCCCCGATATGTGCGAACCTTATTCCCGGCGCCTGATAGACCTTGCGCTGAAATCGGCGCAAGAGGTTCAGATACCGGTGCGACAGGGAGTTTATATCGGAGTGGCGGGGCCCTGCCTTGAAACTCGCGCGGAATACCGGATGATGCGCCATTGGGGAGCGGATCTTGTCGGAATGTCGACGGTACCGGAGGTGATTGTGGCCGTTCACATGGGGATGGAGGTTCTGGGGGTGAGCGTGGTTACGGATCTGTGTGATCCGGATCACCTCGAGCCGTGCGATATTCAGGAAATCATCAAGACGGCGAATGAAGCGGGGCCCAAACTGGATAAATTGATTGCCGCGACAATTCAAAAGTTCTAAGGTTTCCGGGTAACTGGAATAATACACAGAGAACACAGAATTTTTTCATGGAGCGACACTTGCAAGCCGTCGCCCGGTTTTAAGATAAAAAGAAAATACGGATTTATGCCAATCGAAAAGTCGTATAAAAACACACTCAATCTCCCGCAAACTTCTTTTCCCATGAAGGCTAACCTCGTCCAGAGAGAGCCTGAGATTTTGAACCGTTGGGAGACGGAAGGAATTTATAAAAAAGTCCGCGAAAAATCCGAAGGGAAGCCAAACTATACGCTTCATGACGGGCCGCCTTACGCGAATGGCCGGATTCATATTGGACACGCGCTGAACAAGGTGCTGAAGGATTTGATCGTCAAATTCCAGACCATGCGTGGTTATGATGCGTTTTATGTCCCCTGGTGGGATTGTCACGGCCTGCCGATTGAGCACGCGTGCCTGAAGGAAATGGGG
>ERZ795030.4953-NODE-4953-length-12663-cov-9.935834_pt1 | contig 12663 bp, 11 predicted proteins | sample MGYA00375122_ERZ795030 | MGnify/ENA primary metagenome ERZ795030 (study PRJEB30165, sample SAMN05720146) | activated sludge metagenome | isolation source: anaerobic digester from wastewater treatment plant | place: Japan | collected 2015-04-20 ...
CCATGCTTCAATGGGGCCACGTCTTTGTAGACGTGGAAATAGTGGTTGTGCGCCCAAGTGTTCGGCCCTGTGCCGGGCTTCAATGGGGCCACGTCTTTGTAGACGTGGAAATCCAGATTGCATCCCACTGCCAACCAAAAGCTAGCACTAGCTTCAATGGGGCCACGTCTTTGTAGACGTGGAAATGGCCGGATCCGCGGCAAAGCCGGAGACGGAAACCGCGCTTCAATGGGGCCACGTCTTTGTAGACGTGGAAATCAATAGACCGGGTCCGCTCCCCCCGGGAATGCGGCCTGCTTCAATGGGGCCACGTCTTTGTAGACGTGGAAATAGGAACGGTGACCTGGCTGGCATCCCTGATCGCGGCGCTTCAATGGGGCCACGTCTTTGTAGACGTGGAAATGACGGACAACCGGCGGAGAGGGTTTTGTCATGAACAGCTTCAATGGGGCCACGTCTTTGTAGACGTGGAAATGAATATTGTCGCCGGTTTTCCCGCAGGCCCGGCACCAGGCTTCAATGGGGCCACGTCTTTGTAGACGTGGAAATTCGATGGCACCTGTAACAGACGTGTTGTTCCAAGACGCTTCAATGGGGCCACGTCTTTGTAGACGTGGAAATAGCGTCTGTTCTGGCGATAGTCGCAGAAGTAGAAGGGCTTCAATGGGGCCACGTCTTTGTAGACGTGGAAATATGTCCTTCAGGCCGGAGGTGTCCTCAACGCCTTGGGCTTCAATGGGGCCACGTCTTTGTAGACGTGGAAATGACCGCCGTGCCCGTAACGCCGATTGTTTCGTCCAACGTGCTTCAATGGGGCCACGTCTTTGTAGACGTGGAAATTCAAGAAATTTTCGAGAAGTTCCGGGGGGTGGCAAGGCTTCAATGGGGCCACGTCTTTGTAGACGTGGAAATTCCGATTCTTCACGACGGTGCCGACGGAGACCCTGGATGCTTCAATGGGGCCACGTCTTTGTAGACGTGGAAATGCGGTCTTGGCCAGCGGATCTGGTGGCCCGTATGGTTGCTTCAATGGGGCCACGTCTTTGTAGACGTGGAAATACTATCGTAATGGATTCCGTTCTTGCTTTCAGTCTAGCTTCAATGGGGCCACGTCTTTGTAGACGTGGAAATACCATGAGCCCATCAGGGCAGAAATCGGCCTGGACGATGGCTTCAATGGGGCCACGTCTTTGTAGACGTGGAAATGTCGATGCATCCAAGAAACTGTGGGCAGAGAAACTTGCTTCAATGGGGCCACGTCTTTGTAGACGTGGAAATTCGGATCTGTCTCTCGAACAGCTCAGTCTGACTCCGGCTTCAATGGGGCCACGTCTTTGTAGACGTGGAAATCTACCCGGATATGACCTTGTCATCGCCTCGGGGGAGGCTTCAATGGGGCCACGTCTTTGTAGACGTGGAAATTATGATAATTGACGAATTATACAAACAAAGATGTGAGGCTTCAATGGGGCCACGTCTTTGTAGACGTGGAAATTGAAGGATGGGCTTCTTGTTGTATTTGAAATAGACGCTTCAATGGGGCCACGTCTTTGTAGACGTGGAAATACTTTGGAGCAGATGGATACTTTGAGGCAGATGATTCCTGCTTCAATGGGGCCACGTCTTTGTAGACGTGGAAATGATGGTTTCATAGTTGTAAGTATACGCTCCTACACGCTTCAATGGGGCCACGTCTTTGTAGACGTGGAAATATGAACATAGGTGGAGGAAAGGAGTTCAAAAAATGAGCTTCAATGGGGCCACGTCTTTGTAGACGTGGAAATCGGTTCCTTGCGGTCATCACCAACGCCGGCAGCGGCACCGCTTCAATGGGGCCACGTCTTTGTAGACGTGGAAATTTGAGGCGGTATTTACCTGGCAATCGCGGCAGATTCGCTTCAATGGGGCCACGTCTTTGTAGACGTGGAAATTCTGTCCGGGGACTTGGCGAATGAATTCGTCATGGCAGCTTCAATGGGGCCACGTCTTTGTAGACGTGGAAATTGCCGTGGCCGTATCCATGCGTGCTTTCGTATCCGCTGCTTCAATGGGGCCACGTCTTTGTAGACGTGGAAATATTACCCCGCCATACCGGGAGGGCGGGGAGAGGAGGAAGCTTCAATGGGGCCACGTCTTTGTAGACGTGGAAATCGCCTTTCTGGGGGCATTGCCGACCTTCCGGACGGAGGGCTTCAATGGGGCCACGTCTTTGTAGACGTGGAAATGAAAAGAATTTACCGGGATGTTACCAGCGGCAATAGCGCTTCAATGGGGCCACGTCTTTGTAGACGTGGAAATCTCGTCTTCTCTAAATGGCTGTTTATTCGTCAATTCTGACGTGATTTGCGAGATGTGGCAATAAAAATAGGTATCGGAACTGTTCCTAAACACAAAAATCACCTCAAAGCCTCGCCCTGCTTAATGCGAGAGGGTATCGTCTTTTTTGCGGCCTATAGCCGCTCGCAACGTCTGCTTAAAAAAATATCCCTTATTTAATTATCAAAGATCTATTATATTATCACAGGTCCCCGCTGGATGGCAACATATGGCCGTCCGAGGGCATAAATGCCCTGCTCCCGCTCTCCGCTGGCAGGTCCCAAAGGAAAGAAGAGAACCTGATCTTCATCGTGTTTCAAAACCTTATGGAGTTTCTCCATAAGCTGAATTCTCTCCTTATCAGACAATTCGCACCTGAATACCGAATATTGCATAGGATCACCATATCCATTCATCAGGCGGTACACGGAGCGCAGCCGTTTGTCGTTGCAGATGTCATACGTGACAATATAAAGAAGGCGCATGGATCAATCGCTCTTATCAGATTATGGTTCATCTCGTCCTGAAGGACGGATATGCCGCTATTTCACCGGTCAGGTACCGCCCAAGCAGGCGTGCCTGGACCTCCAGCACCCTGCGGTAGCTGATCCGATATCCGAAGATGGGATGGGTTACCAGGGTGTCGAGGCGTCTCTCATAGGCATTGATAAATTTTTTCCGGGCATCGGAAGTCAATGCCACCGCCCGCCCGCGTTTGATAAAATCCTGCTGCGCCAGTACCCTGTTGTTGATCGTCCACAAGACAACCGAATCGGCGATGATGGGCCGAAACTCCTCCATCATGTCCAGAGCCAAGGCTGGTCGGCCGTAACGCAGGGCATGATAGAAACCCAGAAAGGGATCGAGGCCAACGGTGTGCAATGTAATCGTCAAATCCTTCACCAACATGGCATAGGCAAATGACAACAGGGCATTGACCGCATCGAGGGGCGGCCGTCGGTTTCTGCCGTTGAAATTGAAATGCCAGGCATCGGCGGTCTGCCCCTTCAGCATCCCCCCAAAAGCGGAAAAATAGGTTCTGGCCGCCATGCCTTCAAGGCCGAGGAGCGAGGCTGTCCCGTCGGCCTGCCGGACCGTCTCTGAATATCGCTTCAGGTCGGCGGATGTACGCTCTGGTAATTCCGGGTGATTACGCATCAGCAGGGTACGGCAGTTGTCGATCTTTGCGGCGATCATTTCCCGGGCCAGGGAGAGACACTTTTGCTTATTGCCGGCGGCGTCGTACTGGGAGATTCTAAGCTCGACATTTTTATGAGTCATCCCGTGCACATTACCGTAGTACCAACCACCAGTCGTGAAAAGTGTAAGCGGAATGCCGCGGCTGCACATTTCCTGCATGGCCTGTGTCGAAACTTGAACGTTGCCGAAGATGGCGACGTGTGATGTCTCGAAGATACGCGACTCTCCAATCTTCTCATTTTTCACCCGCACTTCGAACGTTTCTCCGGTCTTGCCGATGCGTGCTCCTTGGTGCTGGACATAGAGGGGCATGGCATCGTCTCTAGCTGGCAGGATACGCCTGACGCTCTCCTCATCCAGCTTAATCCGCCCCGTAAGCAGATTTGTTTCATCAGGCAGGCATATACCGGCCAGAGAACAACGAAAACATTTTGGGCTATCGGCCAGGGGCGGCGGGATAACGCCCTTCCCGGCCATGTTTCTTATTCCATCGATGGCCTCCGCCGTCTTGGCGACGAGGGCCTCGTCAAAAACTACGGGGATTCTCGTTTTCGATTCCACGTAATAGACGGCACCTTCCCGGCAGAGGTAACCGTTGGCCTTCAGGACAAGGCCCTGAGCACACAGTTGGATCCGGTCTGCATCCCAGACGCGATTCGGAATATCGGGAACAGCGCCCCGCTTGTAGTCAATGGGCAGCACCGCCGTGTCGTCGCTCTCGATCAGGTCAATCCGGGCAATCAGATGATCGGCCGGCGACGACAGCATCACCGAGCGGGCATGGATGGTCTCATCCGGAGTGATGTCGTCGGGCAGGGCGCCTTTCTCTTCATCCACGCGGCGATGGCGGAAACGCCCCTCCGCAACGTCGTAGTTTTCCGCAAAATCACCCTGGACCCACTCGATATAGGCCAAACGAGGGCAGTAAACATATTCGTTCACCATCCGGGCGGGGACCAGATCGGGGACACTTTCCATATCGGACGGCATGACACCCCCTGTTTGTTACCCGATTCATCGGGTATTAACTATTTGTCCAGTCAATGCCGACATGGTACCTGCCGATAAACGTGACGGTACAACCCCCATAGTCGGGATGGATGATCGTTCGCCCGCTATAAAAGAATCGATCATGACTCAGTTTCTCCTTCCGGGACGAACAGACCCAGGCCGAAGTCTATCATCCGGCATGGCGGCAAAGAGCCCAAGCCCGAAATGACGACCTGCACCGATGGTCAAAGGTCCTGGAATCTTCTCTTTCCACCTCAGTCGAACATGCAGGGCCGATCTCCCTTTGAGGTATTCGGGAAGCTCGTATGAACGGGGACTGTAACAGCCGTTATGGAACGGGGCCTTCTGAAGGTAAATCGGTTCCGCCAGGTCATTGACGGAAAACCCCGCCTGCTCTAGAGCTTTTTCCATAAGTTTTTTTGCCTTGGGATATTTCATGTCGTCAAAACCGGGCAGAATGACCGGCGTGACGCTCTGGAAAGTTCTGCCCTCCCGGATATACTGGCCAATCACGCCATCAGCCTTGATCATGGGCAGCAGTTTGGCTTGGGGCACACCGTGTTTGTCAGTCACCACGGCATTTGCCAAAGCACGACGCGCCCATTGAACATGTCTATCGTCATGCCCGTATGGCCCCGCAACCATAAAGCGCCGTACCATCCCGTCTGCGTGCCGGTCACCGATCGACGGCGCCGGCAGGTATGAAAACCGGGGTGGGGTTGCACCGTTTTTCTCCTGTACGGGCACGTGACCGGCAACATATATTGCCGAATCAGAGGGAAAGCCGCCTGCCTGCGAAACCCGACAGAGGTAGCCGCGGACCCAGGCTGCGATCTCCATTGCCTTGCGCTGATCAAAAGTTCGCCAGGTTTCTGAATCATCATCCGGCCGTAGGAGCTTAAAGGCCGCAATATTCCTTTGTATTGCACCTACTCTCCCATAAGGTGTTTCCAGAAATTCTACGGGCTTTCTGGCTGGACGGTAAACATTCCCGTCAAAGCGATTCTGAAAAGAGCGGTATGCGGCCCGCAGATCGGCCAGCGAACCGGGCTTAGGACACCGGAGCCGATTAGACGAATCCGCCACAGTACGCCAGTGATGGCCGGTATTCGTATTTATCAGGGTATCCGCCTCTTCCGGCGATAAGATTTCCCCGTTAACGGTGACCAAATCAATGCCCCAACCCAGCGCTGAAACCAGGCGGGCATGCTGCGCTACCTTTGACGCAACATCCAGTTCGTCCTGCATAATTTTCCACAGATAGCAGACCGGGTCAGAGCCAAGAATGTAAACAGGACGAATAACTTTTTCTGCCAGACGATCTTGTCGGTCAAGTATTTTGTCTGAGTCATTATTGGGGACATAAGTTCTCCAGACGCGGGCCTCTTGGATAGGCGGCGCAAGGATTTCCGGTGGCGCAAGCCGCTCAAGCCATTGAAGGGTATCGTCGGCTGAATAACCATTTCGAGAAGACGCGGCAAGCATAGCCTGAAACAGGCGGAAAGGCGATGGGGGCCACTCCGGTCCCTGATCACCCTGTCCGTGAAACTGGCCATCCAGAAAGTGAAGGGTGATGCAAAGTGTTTTCATGGCTATTCTCCCTGATTTGCCTTGTCTTTCTTTGTTAGTTCCTTTTCCGCTTGTTTCGGGTCAAATGTGAATATTTTTGAGCTATTTTCTATGACGCCAAACGTCTGAGCAGCAGCTTGTGCAAATATCAGAGCCTCTTGTCTTGAGATATGTAAGGATTTTCTGGCGCCTTCACAATCGACCTGCTCCCATGCTGCTGGCCTTTCAGGATCAGCAGTCAGCTCACATCCCATACGAAGCAGAGGCTCTTGATGTACGGTAAGAGCAATCAAAGAAAGACCAAAGATATATCTCCGTAGATTTATAGTATTATCTTTATCTTCTTCCCCTCTGTCGTTAGTCGCCCGTAGAGCACGCAAAGCTGTTAGACTCAAAACAGCGTCCTTTATAATTTTGCTTTTTGAATCCAGTAGGACTCCACCGGGATTGCCTGTTGATGGGACATGCCCCATACCCGCATCGGCAAATTTTTTTCTTTGCTGGTCGGTTAGTTTTTCAAAAGCCTCTTCATATTTTTCTACAGCCGGAACATATTGAGAAGAACGTGTTAATTTCTGGACATTATATGCCCTAATCGTCGCTCGGACAATGCGTGGAAGCTTTTCCTGGGAGCCACGGGAATCCCAACACCCGAAAACAAGAGAGGTAGGCGCAAGTTTTGCCAGAGGCATGGCATCCTTTGCTTTTTTCAGTCTTTCGAACGCCCTCTGAATCTCATCCGAGGCATTTGAAAAGCGTATTACGGCGTCGGCAATGCGGTGACCGGCATCCAGTAGGTCTACTTTTCCTATAAGATCACCCTCCGTTTTTCCTTTTGCCGGTTTTCTAATTTCTACTGAGATTTGAGGAATCAGGTCACGGAAAGGTTCTTTTTTAAAAATCGGTTCCATACGGTTGGCCTGGGAACCTACGCTGTCGATAATGCATACATTCCTGATCTCACCAGCCTGATCGAATGTGTCTATGTTGTAGCCGATGCCCGAGTAAGTGGGCGGGAAAATAACCGCATGATCGCCCTCTACGGGTTTGAGGTGTTGCCGCATGACGATAGCGGCGATAGAGTTGTCTTGAATAATTTCGTCATACTGGGTAATTATGTCTTGAGTCATTTATTTTTCTCCTTTCCTTTGTGTAATTTCTCGTGCGGGCGTAAAGCCTTTATATCGACCTTGCGGGTCCCGTTTATACATTTGAAATATAAAACCCTTTTGGAAAACAGGCACAAGGGGTTTGGAAATGGCAACTGCGGCAAGCGGTACTGGTAAAGGGTGATGCCAGACAAAATATGAGCGAGAAAGGCGGTCTTGTATCTGTCCAGGACAAAACCTCTGGGCGCCGATTAGCGCGAGGAGTTCCAGAAAAACAGGCGGGTGTCTGAAAAGATGATTTTTGTGATTATCCATGGAAAAACCGGCGTCAATTGCATTTTCCGCTTTTTCAACACCAAAGGCGGTCACCTCACGATCCACAGACCCAGCCGCGCTCAACAACTTGTCATCAAAAGAGTCAGGTAAAGCGCCAATCAGTGCTTGCACGATTTGGAACAGGTTTTGGTTCCCGGCAAACGTCTTTATCAGTCCATTTTGTGGAAATGGGGTACGCCAATCAATGGTCATACTAAACGGGATGCCCAAGAAAACCGGTCCTTCCTTGGCATCAGCGTTCACTGTGTTGATTTCACATGATTTGAGCTTGTTGATTATTTTTTCAAGAGTGATGGGTTCGTCGTTGCCTTCAAGACCGGCAACCAAAAACCATGAATGTGCATAGGTATCCTCTTCAAACCAGCCCAAAGCATGGCTCCCTGTAGCCGTTAGCCTGTTGGATAGCTCCAGCAGGCCACAACAGGCCAAAACCTGACCGGGATTATAAAGGTCAACAGGGATGGAAATGGTCGCTTTCAGTCGAGGGTTAATCATCGCTGGCCTCCTCTTCCTGGCGCAGTGATGCCACACCGTCGGCCCGGCGAAGCAGTGACTCCAGCCAGGCCAGTTGCCAGTAGCCAAAACGCTCCTGCAATTTTATATAGCGCATCATGATGCCAAGGTTTATCCACGTTCGGCTTTTTTCGTCCATCTCCGGAGGAAAAGCTCTGTCTTCAAAGTGGGGTCTGCCCCAGCCGTGGTGTGCGGCGATCAGATGAAGAATCAGATCGCGCTCTGGGTGGCCGCTTATCCCTTCGGTTTCCATGGCTTTCAATAAGCTACCGATTTCGTGGCGGTAGCCGTCGAGTACGCGCCAGTCCACACCGCCGGCCACAGGTTTTGCCAACCCTGCCGCAGTCTTGTGTCCGGCTGCGCTCTGCCATCTTTCGTAGTCTTTGCCAAGGTCATGATGAATGGCCGCCAGATACAGGGCTTCTTGGATAGCTGCCGGAAGCAATGCTTTTTCAGCCATGATTCTGATGATGTCCGCCACGTCCCGGTTATGTGCAGCAATGGTCGGGCTGCCGTTTTGACCCGGATAAGCTGTTTTATTGCGGGTCCCGGTGTCTTTCAAAAGCAGCAACCACTCTTCAAGCGGTTCGTCTTTCCATTCTTGAGCCTCGCGAACCTTAATTTTGAAAATAGCCTTTTTCCCGATGGCTTTTTCTATCGTCCGAACCGCATCTTTCAATGACACCCATTTGTGCCATTCATCCAGGACAGCTGTTGCTTCCGATTCTGGTGGGGTTCGCCAATCGCTGATGGGAGCAAAACGATACGACGGACCAAGCCATTGCAGCACGATTCGTTGAAAAAGAACGTCCGCTACATCAACGGCCGGGGTTTTTGTTTCGATGTCAAAGAAGCCGTTGTCATTCAGGCCGCCCACTTGTGCAGGAAAAACGATGGTGGCGAAATTCAGGAAACTTTGATTCTCCTTCTCCGACAATTCGGCGATGGTCATTCTCCGCCCCTGACCATTTGCTGCCAGGACGAAGACAACATCGTTCTCATGACTTACAACCCACTTCTTTTCCGCTGTTCCGGTCCAATTAATCCGGTAGGTGGGTTTTCGCAGTGTTTCCCTGGAAGATATCGGAATTTTTTGGAACCAGCGCGTAATTTCTTCATCAGTCAATTCGGAATCACATAATAGTGGCACCTCCTGCCGCCATGCCATCCATGTTTCAGGAAGATTTTTCTGGATGCCGTGAAGCCAGGGCGCTACTTCAGGCCGTGCCGGAATTTCGGCTAATGATGTCTGTGCCCAGAAATCCAGCAGGATGTCTGTTGTTTCTAATTTCTCGGGGTCTGGTGCAAAGGCGTTGGCTGCTTCGGGCTCCTTCAAAAGTTCAAGCAGGGCTGCAGAACTGACATTCAGACCCGTCCCAATATCGCTTGCCTTCATATGTTTTGTCAACAACGTCAAAGTGCTTCGTAGAGCAAGGTTTTCATCCTTATTCTTTTTTTCATTTAAAGCGTCATCATAGATGACATCCACACGTGATTCGGTCTGGCCGAAACGGTTGACCCGACCCAAGCGTTGTATCATGGAGTCCAGTGTTGAGAGGTCGGAAACCATATGATCAGCATGAAGGTCCATACCGACCTCGCCGGCCGAGGTCGCAATCAGATAAACAGTTTGCTCAGCAGCCGTTTTCCCTGTGAACGGCCGAATACCTTTCGTTTCCAGCAGTTTGTCCCGCTCATACCCCCTGATCTCGCCGGAAAGGATTGAAACTGCCTCTTTGCAGCGGGTTACCAGTATGTTTCTTTCTTTTGTGGGGATTGTCGCCGTGTTGTTTTCCAATCGCCATTTTTCTTCCTCTTTATGGATCAATTCTTTAACAAGCTGATCATGAATTTGTGCGGCTTCCTCCGGCGACCGGACAAAGACAACAACCCTGCTTCTTTTTTCATAATGCATCAGGGTCAGCTTCATAAACGTTTCTTTCCTGTTCCCTGTCTTTTCAACTTTATGGAGATAAAGGGTTTTTTTCGCGAAGAGCCTTGAGCGGATTGTTGCGTCGCCATAATCTCTATGATCAATCGCAAACAGTTTTCCCGTCGCCTGTCGGCTTGTCGCTGAGAGCTCCAAAACCCGAAACGGGGGAATACCGGCGACCGCATTGCCCTTATGCCTGTAATTCTCCACACTGCGAAGCAAATGGCTGAATGCAGGGGTTAAGTGCGCCTCGTCATGTACGATCAATGTATCGCATCCAATAAGGCCAGCATTCAAGGGCCGAACTCGGCGGGTGTCCCCATAACCGGAAAAGAGCAATTTGCTCCCAATCATATCTACGGTGCCGATTATGACGGCTGGACGCATCGGATCAAACCGCCATTCTAAGTTGTCTGCCAATTCCCCACGCAATGTACTCACACTCAACAGATCGCCATTGCCTACGGCGCACATATCTCTCAAAGCCTTTGCCGTGCCGTGAAGCGGTGACGCGCTGTTCTGTTCTGCTTCATGGAGTATTCGGCGAAGCTCGACCGCGACTTCCGTTGACTGGTCAACAATTGTCCGCCGGTTTACAACATAGACCAGCCTCCTCGGTAACTGTACGCTTGGTTCTTTGCCGGCAAGGGCAAGTGCCCAGAGAGCAATCACCGAAGTTTTGCCAAGGCCTGTCGGAATGTCACAAACAGCCACGGCAGGGGAATTCCCTTTACAAAAGTCTTCATACAGGCGCCTTTGCCACGGAAAGGGTTTGTGCCCTGTCAATATGGCAAATAATTTGTCAAAATCCATATGTGATCTCCCATCGATTAAGGACGAATCCGGCACCCAGTGCTTCGTCATTTTTTCTGCAATCGTTTTTACTCCGGCGCATCCAGGTAATTCTCTTGTTAAACAACCATACTTTTCGTTTCTTTCTCCAGATTCTCTTGGGCGTCTCCGGCAATCTTGCCGCCTTTTCGGATGTCTGCCCAATATTCTTATTCTCACTTTCGCCTATTCAATTACTACTGGTACCACATAGAGTGTCCTATGAGAGTTTTTCTCGTTATTCGCCATCAACACAGCGGGATGTTGTAAAGGTGGGTCTTGTCGATAAAAAGATGACAATAATCAGCTCTATAGTGAACAATAGTCTGCAAGTGCGACCGGATCGAGGGGAATATCTTTTTACTTGCTCGGGGAATTTTTGTGCTCACGACCGAAGCCTTTTTACATTCGCCTCGTCGTGGCGGTAATTTAAAACCGCTGTTTCCGACCGGGTCGTCTCTGTTGCCTTCTTCTGCGTCCTTGACATTTCTTCTCGGATTTGCAAAAGACAGTAACGAGATTAATAAATACTCTATATTGCGACGTTTTTTGAACACCTGAAAACTATATGATCGATTACGATCGGTTTCCGCCGATGGCTCTTCCTCCAGGATTTCCAAGAGCATCTGCCCGGCTCTATGGTTGTCTTGACTTTGTTTTTGCACGCCGTGACGGCTTCAGGGAAAGGCGCGGTTTTCCCTTTTCCCCTCCGGAGTTGATGTGGGGATCGCCGACCTCGAAGTAACACTCCATCCCCAGGTGCCCAAGTTTTGCGCCGTAATTCACGAATTCCTCCACTCCTTCCATGTCCGGTGAACGCCGGGCCCGGGTAGATCCTTTTTCGTTGCGGTAAAGCACCCACAGCTCTCCCGGCCGGAGACCGTTGACAAAAAACGGTGAGTGGGTCGTCACCAAAAGTTGGGACCTCGCCGCGGCGCCGCGGCACTCCTCAGATACTCTATTCGCGGGATCGCCTGGATCGGTCTGTTTGGCGTTTCCATCAGGTTTACCCTTTCCAGCAGACATCGGGCTCCCGGGCGGCCCGGACCTCGTCCAGGCGCCGCACCGGGGTGGTCAGGGGGGCGGTCTTCACCAGCTCCGGGGTGTCCTTCGCCTCGGCGGCGATCCGGATCATGGCGTCGCAGAAGGCATCCAGGGTTTCCATACTTTCCGTTTCGTTGGGTTCGATCATGATCGCCTCCGGGGCGATGAGGGGGAAGTAGATCGTCGGGGGATGGTAGCCGTAGTCCAGGAGACGCTTGGCGATGTCGGAGGTGTGAACGCCGCTTTCCCGGACCTGGCGGGTACCGGAAAAAACGCATTCGTGCATGCAGGGCCGCTCGTAGGGGAGATCGAAATAGGGCTTCAGGCGCGCCTGGATGTAGTTGGCATTGAGAACGGCGATCTCGGCGACCCGTTTCAGCCCCGCCGGCCCCAGGGCGCGGATGTAGGCGTAGGCCTTTACCATCACGTTGAAGTTGCCGAAGAAGGTCCGGACCCGGCCGATGGCGTCGGGATGATCGTAGGACCAGGCGAAGCCCGCCTCCGTCCTGACGACCCGGGGGATGGGGAGGAAATCCACGAGCTTTTCCCCCACGCCCACGGGACCGCTCCCCGGACCGCCGCAGCCGTGGGGGGTGGAGAAGGTCTTGTGCAGATTCAACTGGATGACGTCGAAACCCAGATCGCCGGGACGGGCCTTCCCGAGGAAGGCGTTGGCGTTGGCGCCGTCGCCGTAGAGCAGGCCGCCTTTTTCGTGAATGATCCCGGCCACCTTTTCGATGTTCCGCTCGAAGAGGCCCAGGGTGTTGGGATTGGTCAGCATGAGGCCGGCGACGTCCGTTT
>ERZ795030.4954-NODE-4954-length-12663-cov-3.725968_pt1 | contig 12663 bp, 10 predicted proteins | sample MGYA00375122_ERZ795030 | MGnify/ENA primary metagenome ERZ795030 (study PRJEB30165, sample SAMN05720146) | activated sludge metagenome | isolation source: anaerobic digester from wastewater treatment plant | place: Japan | collected 2015-04-20 ...
CCGGAAAAATAAGAACGTATACCGAAACAAGGGGAGCCAAGGAGATTCCCGCCCAGGCACACCGCCTCGCCGTAACCGTGAAGCTGACCGATTGCGGCATTACCATGCGCGACATATGGGAAGTTTATTTTTACCGGCTCGAAACCGAATGGATCTTCCTGGATATCATGCAGGTGGCTTCAACCCAGGTCACCCGGACCAAAAAAAAGCACCCCGCCCTTGATAACGCAGGAGCGAAAAAAATCATCGCTGACGCCCTCGTTAACGCCCACGCGGGGCTCCAGGTCCGGGACATAACCATCCTGGGGAAAAAAGCGTTCTGGAGCCTCTGCGTCCCTGAATACCGCATTACATCAAGAATCTCCGTGGCCCTAACGAACGAGATCTACAACACGGCGACCGATTACGAATGCCTTATCACGTCCACCCTTGCCCATCAGAACGGGAAGTGGGAGCAGCTGCGGAGCAGCTGCGTGTACAGGGGAAAGGAAATCGCCGATTGCCATATCGGAACCATGTGCCGTGATCTGGGGACAGCGAGCACCATCCCGGCCCTGCTGGACACGGACGCGTCCCGTATCCTCAGGGAGGCCCTTGAGAGGGAATACGGACTGAAGAGGGATACCATTGCCATTGAGAAATTCGATATCATGAAAAGGCATCCGATGGAGAACTTCGGCAAAAAGGCGCCCTTCACGGTGCTGGCCATGTTTGTCATCGACGAGAACAAGGACCTGCCCGGCAATGCGGCGATGCCGCGGCGCACGGCCAGGGTGCGCGCCGTTTATGAATGCGTTGTGCGGGGATACTGCAGCTATGATCTGACCGGCAGAAAATGGGAGGGAATCATTGAAACATGCTGCCGGTCAGAGGAGGACCGGTGCGGCGCATCATGCTCTGACCCCGGCAAGGGGTGCCGACGCCTCGGGGAGAAATGACGTGACGGAAGACCGGCTGACTAGACTTATCTGCGAGCCCCTCAATCTCCGGGCCTACACCGTGACATCGCTGAATACCGCCAGGGAGGTCACGTCCCTTCACAACACCACCCCCAACGCCACGGTCGCCCTGGGCAGGACCATCACCGCCGCCGCGCTTTTAAGCGCCATGCTGAAGCCCGATTCAGAGCAGAGCCTGCTGGTCAAGATCGAGGGAAGCGGGCCCATCAGGGAAATACACGCCCAGGCCGACGCCCGCGGCAACATCAGGGGCTACGCCGCCAACCCGCAGCCGGACCTTGCCGAAGACATCGGGACCCTCAGCTTCTCAAGGACCATCGGCGCCGGTTTTCTCACCGTCCGCAGGGACATCGGCATGAAGGAGCCCTACACCAGCGTTATCCCCCTCCATGTCGGAGAGGTGGCCGGAGATCTCGCCTATTATCTTACGGTGTCGGAACAGATCCCCTCGGCGGTCATCATAGGCCTGACGCTCGGCCAGGACGGCTCCATACAGTCCTCCGGCGGCATCCTCATACAGACCTTTCCCGGGACGCCGGAGGCGGCCATCGCCAGGGTCGAGGAGAACATCTCTTCGATGAACCTGTCCCTGGGAGAAAGCCTGAGGGAAGGCGCGGATATCATGGGCGTGGTAAAGGGACTCTTCAATAATGAAGCGGTGACGGTGCTTGACTCTCGGCCGATCCGGCCCTCCTGCCGGTGCGACCGGAGGGCCATACGGTTGATGCTCGCAAGCCTCAACCGGGAGGACCTCCAGGAGATGATCGACAAGGACGGCGGCGCCGAGGTCACCTGCACCTTCTGCTCGAGACAGTACCATTTTGATAAAAAAGAACTCGAACGGATCCTGGACAGCAAGGGACCTTCTTCACCCGCCGGTCCCGGCGCGTCAAAACCGGAGATGCATTAAACACGTGTCATTTCGAACCCCGTTCACCGGGGTGAGAAATCTTTAAATATCCATGGTATGAATAAGATTTATCCTCATCCCGAAAAACGGGATTCGTCGAAATGACATTTTTACGTTATTATTTGTGCTGGTTCGAGGTCCCGCCGGCCCGTTAAAACGCACCGGGAAGCAGTTTCCATGCGGGCCCCAGCTTTTCTATGGAAAGCGCGTTCCTGCTTATGCCGAGGGACCTCTCGGGCAGCCCCATGCTCAGGCCGAGGAGCTGGGTATACAGGATCGCGGGGACCATTGTTTCCCTACGGTCCCCGGGGGTTTCCGCGTTCTGAACCGCGTCAAACTGGATCTGGCAGTACGTGCAGGCGGTGCAGATACAGTCCGCCCCGGACTCCGCCGCGTCGGAAGTTTTCGTGCGCATGAGGGAGAGGGAAAGGGCGTTGTTCTTCCCCAGCAGCGGGTTGCCGCAGCAGTCAAGACGGCGGGGCCAGTCAACGGTCTTTGCCCCGGTCGCGGCAATCAGGTCCTCGAAGATTGACGGCGCCAGGGGATCGTCAAAGTGGACCACGTTGCTGGGCCTGAGGGCGTGACAGCCGTAGTGTGCGGCGACATTGAGTCCGCCCAGGGGCCTGACGATGCCGGCGTATATCGCCGGGAGCCCGATGTCGTCGCAGAGCACCGTGAGCAGATGGCGCACCTTTATCGTCCCCTTCCAGGACAGCCCTTCCCGGTCCAGCGCGGCATTGACGTCCCTGCGCAGCTTTTCATTTTCATGCAGATAATGCTCGGCGTGCTTGAGGCTGCCGTAGCAGCACTTGCAGGGGGTCACGATATCGAGCCGTTTCTTCTCGGCGAGGGCCAGGTTGCGCGCCGCGGAAAGCACAAAAGACTCGAAATAGAGGTCCCGGTTGGGATAGCCGCAGCAGTTGAATTCCAGGTCCACGAGGCGGACCCCGAAGGGCTTCAGCACCGCCCGTGTCGAGGTTTCGTACTGCCCGAGGTAGTACGGTATCTTGCACCCTTTAAAAAACGCGAATTTCATATATCCCGTATCCTGATTATAACGCCCCTCCGGTCCCGTGACCGATCAGGAGTCTCCTTCCTTAGAATCGGTGCCGTCGGTTCTGTCGATGTTCTTGAAATGCCCGTAGGCCTTGTTTTTCAGCTCGTAAATGATATCGGTAACCTGTATGCCCTGGGGACAGTTTTCCTGGCACTGGTAGCAGGTAACGCAGTCCCAGACCATCCGCGAGCCCATGGCGAGGTCGTTGAGGCCCAGCCGGAGCAGGTTCATGATCTTCTGGGGGGTTATATCCACCGCGTCCCTCCTGTCGGTTTGGGCCGCGACGACCGGGCACACGTTGGTGCAGGTCTGGCACTGGATGCAGGGGGCGAACACGTCGGAATCGGCGGTAAGATTATAATAACGGCCCTTGATGGTGTCAACGTCCCTGTCCCTGGACGACTCCCCTGCCCTGATCCGGTCGGACCATTCCGAGGCGTTGAACCGCTTCACCCAGACATGGGGGAGCGGGTAGCCCTTCTCGGCAAGGAGCTCCTTCGACGCGAACCACTGGTCCTGGAGGTTGATGCCGGTAGGGCACACCTCGGTGCACCTGTAGCAGGACGTGCAGATAAAGGCGCCCTCTGAAATCTTCCGCAGTTTATCGGCGCCAATGCTCTTCCCTGAACTGAGGGACCTGATGGTGCTGATCTTGAAGGACGGAAGTATCGTCTCGTTGCCGGTCATCCGGAACACCGGCGCAACGGAACAGTACCGGCTGCAGGTCCCGCAGTTAGTGCAGGCGTCAAGCTCCATGGCCCTCCGGGGCATGGCGCCGGCCTGGTTCACCTTCTTCTTGTCGGACATGCCGTTCACGATCATGGTCAGGGGATCGGTTATGATATGGAAAAACTTGCTGAAGGGCAGATAGGCAAGGCCGGCGAAGCAGGCCAGGACATGGACATAGTATAAAATGACATCGGCCTGTATCCGGTCCATGGGCCACGCGGCGGTACGGAGCGCCCTGGCCACGGGAAAGGAAATGAAGGCCGTTTTTGTCGGCGCGTGGCAGGAGCCGCAGCTTTCATCGCTGAGCTGTTTCCCCTTCGCGATGAGCTCAGGCGTTACCGGCGTACTGAAATCGGCGAAGACCGTGCCGTACTCGCCGGACCAGAAGGCCCTGATGGCGTCCTCGTCGGCAGGTCCGCCCGCGGAGGAAAAATCATTCATCATCCTGTTAAAAACGCTCTCGGATGTTATCTTCGAGGCCTCGACCAGGAACCCGCTGACCATGATCACCGCGAGGATGGCGACGGCGTACCGGTCGGCGTACCTGGTGATGAGCATGGGGCCCCGGTGCCGGACGCGGCGGTATATCGCCATGGCGACGCCGATAATGACCATGAGGCCGAACACGTTACGCAGCAGCTGGAACGGGTCCAGGGTCGAATAATACTCGGGAAATACTTTTTTCGTCACCAGCTCATCAAGGGCGTGCATGAGGAGCAGCAGCATGAAACCGAAGAAGATGAACATGTGCATGACCCATCGCGACAGGTCGGTTTTGATAATCCGGGCCTGGAGCAGGACATCCAGGACCAGGACCTTGAAGAAGAGGAAGAACCTGAGGCTGAAAACCGTTTTGAGGAATCCCCTTGCGGCCGCGGCCGCCCTCTTCCATACCGGTATCACCGCCGCCCCCGGTCCGATATCAGCGGCAAACCAGCGCGCTATGCGCAGCAGGACGCCGATGGCGCAGATGCCGAGGGCTATATAGAGGCACGCAAAAAGGAATGTTGATTCGAACAGAGTCTTTATCATTACGCGCTTTCCCTGGTGGATCTTTTCTTGAAATTCTCGATGAAGGCGCTGACCGCCGCGTAGGCGGTGGCTATGGCAAGGCCGGAGCCGCACTTCATCCTCATCCAGTCCTGGTGGGCCAGGATGGTCCCCGCCGCGAAGAGGTTATCATAGATGGGCCTTCCCTCCCCGTCCACGGGCCGGAAACTGTCGTCGACTTCCACTCCGGCGCTGTTGATGGGGTGGCCGGCAGGGTGGAGGAACCGGTCATGGTGCCACGCGTTCCTTTTTTCCGGCTGATAGAGCGGCAGGTTGAACAGCGGCTCGAAAATTCCCTTACGGTCGGAGAGGAGTCCCTTGCCCATGAACCTTCCCGTCGCCAAAATCACGGCCCTGGCCTGTATGACCTGCGATTCGTCGTTGCCGCCGATGTTGAGGAGAAAATTCCCGTTTTCAGCGCGGTTGACCGACATGACCCGCTTGTCTATAAGACGGAGAAGGCCCTTCTGGGGCAGCTCCGAATCAAATATCTCCTTGAGCCTGAAGCCGGGAACGGACGCCGGCATCATGGGTATTTCAAAGACCGGCACGCCGAGACGCCTCCCGAGATGCGCGATGATGGCCTGGGTCCGCTTGATGCCGAGGACGGCCGGAAGCCCCACGAAGCGGGCGTCTCCAAGCTCAGGCTTGATCAGCCCGGCTAGGGCTTCCCGCGTTTCGGACAGTTCCATCGCCTGGGCAAGGTGGGCGGCATAAACCTCGTCGCGCCCCGCCATGCCGGGGAAGGTGACGCGCAGCGAGCGCATGGCGGGCCAGTCCTCCCTGAGGGTGGTGACAACCTGCCGGGCGCTGAATTCCTTCAGCCCCCTGAAATCGACGACCAGGCAGGGCGCCTTCGTCTCGTAGGCCTCGACGCCGGGCCACATCGATTCGGGTACGCAATAGGTGTACTTGATGGTCCCCATCGAGGTGATGATCTTGAGATTGCGGTTCTGATCAAAGCGCAGCTTCATGCCCGAAGCGCCGAGAAACGATATCATTTCATCGAAGGACACCTGTATGTCCTCCTTGCTGATGCGGTTGTACGGGTGCCGCGATCCGTCGCGGCGCAAGGCGTCCAGGGCGTCCCAGGGGTTCTCCCACAGTTTCTTCTCTCCCGGCGGGTAAACCGAGATAAGGTCAAAGAGGCCGCTGGTGAAGAGGGTACCCCCCACGCTCCCGGCCTGCACGGTCGAGAGCTTCCGGTTCACGGCAAACAGGGAGGCGGCCATCCCCGCGATCCCGGAGCCGATGACCATGACATCGAAGACATGCTGGGGATCGTAATTATGTGATTTCGGCAGTGACATGGACGGTCGGCGCTCCTCATCTGGATGGTGTGTGCAGCTCTTCGTCGAAGAGCCCGCAGTGGATTGATTCCATCAGCTCCGCCTGGATCAGCTGGTCACCCCACAGGATGGAGTGGATGCCTTTCCAGCGCTCCTGAAAGAACGTACCGATATCGACGATTCCCTCGCGCCCGGTCAATTCGCCGCATTCGTACAGGTACGCGGCCGCCCTCATGCCGCAGAAAGCGCCCTGGCAGGCGCCCCTGCCGAGGCGGGTCCGCATGCAGATATCGACCAGGCCCGGCTTTTCATTGTGGTCCTTCAGCGACTTGATGATCTCGTCAATGGCCCTCCTGGTGACCATTTCGCATTCGCATATCATGATATCGTCCGGCTCATGGGAGCGCATCCATCTCTTTGGCGAAATGCCCGGTTCGGTCCACTGGCCGCCGGTTGTCGTCGGCAGCGGCTCGGTTGTGGTCCGGCAGGGGGCCGTGACTCCCATTTTATGACACACCAGGTCGACGGTCTTCTCGGCCATGAGCCGGAAGGTCGTGAGCTTGCCGCCGGTTATGGTAGTCAGGTTCTCGACATTCGCATCCGCGTGGTCGAGGAGCGCGAATCCGCGGCTGACATTCCTGCCGTCGGAGCCGCCGCTCCTGCCGAAGAGGGGCCTCACCCCGCAGTAAGCCCGGACAAAGCGGCTCCGCTCCAGCACCGGAACCATGGCCGCTCCCTCCTGTATGATCAGGTCGACCTCCTCCACGGTTGGATAAATGGCGTCGGGGTCTTCGACCGGGGTCGAGGTAGTGCCGATGATCGACACGGTGCCGCCGGGAACCAGTATGTCCGCGTCGGAGGGGCGCCTGAGCCTGTTTATGATGCGGTAATTGATCCGGTCATTCGTTACCAGGAGGGTGCCCTTGGAATACTGTATGGGCACCTCTATGCCGGCCAGACTGGTGATCTGGTTCGCCCAGGCCCCGGCGCAGTTTACGACCTGCTCAACCTCGATGTAGAATTCATTGCCGGTATTGACATTTTTAACCAGCACGCGCCTGATTTTCTTGTCATGTATGTCGAACCCGATGACTTTCGTGCTGCGGAGACGGCGCGATCCCAGGGATATGGCCTGGCTGATGTTCAGGAGCGTGAGCTTGAACGGGTCCACCGACGCGTCCTCGACCCTGTAGGCCGCGATAACATTTTCCGACAGGGTCGGCTCGAGTTCGCGGGCCTCTTCCGGCGAAATGGCCTCGCAGGGAACGCCGCATTCGGCGCAGTGGGAGGGATAATCGGCGATGAACTTCTCGTCATCGCCCCGGACGGCGACGAACAATCCCCCCGTGTCCTCGACGCACTGGGGCATCAGCCGCTTGACGATGTCCCCTTCCAGCTTGCATTCCCGGGCTGCCTCCTTGTCATTGGTGACATACCTCCCGCCGCTGTGAAGAAGGCCGTGGTTGCCTCCCGACGCCCCGGAGTTCAGGTCGCCTTTTTCCACCAGGATGCACGTTACGCCGCGCAGGGCCAGATCGCGGGCGACCGCGGTTCCCGTCGCCCCGCCGCCGATTACTAAAACCTGTGTCTGCAACAACAATCTCCTCTATGAAAGCAACTATTACGTTTTATCCGGCAATTTTTTGTCAATATTAATCAGGGCCGGGCTTATATTTTATTGTAATAACAGCACACTAATGCCGCCGGATGTAAAGGGTCGGAGTCCCCCGAAGTGTATCAGGACAGAAACCATGGTCTGCATTATTGGTCAGAATTCAATTAAAATATTTTCATCGTGTCATTTTTTCATCTATCCGTCCAGCCCATGCGCCGGTTTACCTGATGTAAAAAATGACCCGGCCGTCATAATTTTATTGCAGGATATGGTCATTTCATGTTATAAGTTGTCAGGATGCCTATCCCCCTACGCCAGGAGAAAGACATGAAATCCCTTACCGAACACCTTACCTTCAACACGAAAAAACGCCGGGAATATATCAACATAACCGATACCGTGGAGCAGCTTGTAAAGAAAAGCGGCATCCGGGAAGGTCTCTGCCTGGTGAATGCCATGCATATTACCGCTTCGGTATACATAAACGACGCCGAAAGCGGACTGATCCAGGATTTCGACGATTTCCTTGAGGGCCTGGCACCCCATGAGCCGATTTCCCGCTACCGCCACAACCGCACGGGCGAGGACAACGGCGACGCCCATATCAAGCGCTCCGTCATGGGCCGCGAGGTCGTCGTGGCGGTCACCGGGGGGAAACTGGATTTCGGCCCGTGGGAGCAGATCTATTACGCCGAGTTCGACGGCATGAGGCCCAAACGAGTATTGGTGAAGATCATCGGGGAATGATCCGTGAAGCTCGTCGACGCGCACTGCCATCTCGAAAGCGTGCATTTTATCAATGACCTCGACCGCGTTATCGGCGAAGCCCGCGCTGCCGGCATCGTGAAGCTCCTGACATCGTCGATAACGCCGGACCAGTGGGAACTTTCCCGCAGCATCGCTTCCCGTTTCGACGAGGTGGAATTTGCCATGGGCATCCATCCCTGGTACATCCGGGAGCGCTTCCGGGACGACATCAGGAAACTTCACGCCGCCGGGGACCTCGGCGCGGCGGCCATCGGCGAAATCGGCCTCGACAGGAAAAGCGAGGTCGTGCCTTTCGCGGTACAGATGGAATTCTTTGAGGCGCAGGTAGCCGCGGCACACGATGCCGGTTTACCGGTGATAATCCACTGCCGGGGCGCCTTCAACGAGCTCATCGAATCACTCAGGAGGATCGGGCCGCCCCGGGCGGGCGGCATTATCCACGCCTTCTCCGGAAGCCCGGAGCTGGCCGGGGAGCTGATGGGCCTTGGCCTCTCCTTTTCCATGGGGGGCACCCTCACCTACCGCAACAGCAAAAAACGAGCCGCCGTTCTGAAGAAGATCTACCCCGGCCATTTCCTCCTGGAAACCGACAGCCCCGACATCACCCCGGTGCAGAAGCACGGGGAGATCAACAGGCCCCATTACATCCTGTACAACCTGGATGCGGCGGCGGAGATCACCGGGGACAGCGTGGAAAAGGTAGCGGAACATACCACGGCAAACGCGGCGAGGATATTTAATCTGAGGATTTAATATTACCAACAGGATGATTCATTAATATAGCAAGGGGCGGGAATTGTTCACGCTCACAGGAAACAGGATGTTTCCGCCCGCCAAAGTACAAGGATGTACTATTTTGGCGGGTGAGCGGGAGCAAGTCGCGCCCCAGCATCAATTAGGTGAGTTTTAATTCCTTCCTATACTGTAATACGTGAATCCCAGTTCCTTCATCTTCGCCGGTTCATACTGGTTTCTGCCGTCAAAAATAACCGGCGACTTCATCAGCGACTTGATCTTGTCGAAATCGGGCTTCCTGAAATGGTGCCATTCGGTCAGGAGCAGGAGGGCGTCGGCCCCCGGCAGCGTATCGTAATTGTTTTTTACATATTCAATGCTGTCGTCGCCGATGATGCGGCGGGCGTTCTCGACCGCGATCGGGTCATAGGCCTTGAACTTGGCGCCGCGCCTCCTCAGCTCCGTAATAATATCGATGGCCGGGGCCTCCCGCATGTCGTCGGTCTGGGGCTTGAAGGCGAGGCCCCACACGGCGAAGGTTTTCCCGCCGAGATTTTCCCCCATGTGCATCACGACCTTGTCGATAAAGGCCCTGCGCTGGTCCCTGTTGACGTCCTCCACGGCCGAGAGGATCTTCGCGTCGAAGCCGAAGTCCTTGAGGGTGTAGATGAGGGCCTTGACGTCCTTGGGGAAACATGAACCGCCGTATCCTATGCCCGCGTACAGAAAGGCCGTGCCGATCCTGCTGTCGGAACCGATGCCCCGCCGCACGCTTTCAATGTCAGCCCCGGCCGCCTCGCACAGGCGGGCCAGTTCGTTCATGAAGCTGATGCGCGTCGCCAGCATCGCGTTCGCCGCGTATTTCGTGAGTTCCGCCGACGGGATATCCATCGTCATGACGCGGTCGCCCTTGCGCACGAAGGTCGAATAGAGATCGCGCATGAGATCGGCGGCGCGGGCATTGTCGGCGCCGATGATGACGCGGTCCGGTTTGATGAAATCCTCGACCGCGTTCCCTTCCTTGAGGAACTCAGGGTTTGAAACCACGTCAAAGGCGACATCCTTCTTCCCGCGCTTGTCCAGTTCTTCGCGGACGGCCTTGCGGACCTTCTCCGCCGTTCCCACGGGAACCGTCGACTTGTCCACGATTATAATATATTTTTCCAGACACCTTCCGATCTGCCGGGCGACCTCGATGACATGCTGGAGGTCCGCTGAGCCGTCCTCGTCGGAGGGGGTCCCCACCGCGATGAAGGCATAGGTCGACTCCGCGATGCCCTCCTTCAGGTCCGTCGTGAACCTGAGTCGGCCTTCATCGTAATTTCTCTTTACCAGTTCGTCGAGGCCCGGTTCATAGATCGGCAATACGCCCTTCTTCAGTCCCTCGATCTTTTTCTCATCAATATCGATGCACCATACGTCGTTCCCCATGTCAGCGAAGCAGGTCCCCGTGACAAGGCCGACATATCCCGTGCCGACTACAGCTAATTTCATATCAATCTCCGGTGTTTTCTGTTTTCAAGAACATCATCGCCACATGTGGCAAGCAATCAGATTGAATAGCATAATTACCGCGCGCATGTGTCAAGAATTTTATTTACGCACCACCAATGGGCCTGGCCCGGGGCTCTGGTGCTGAAAAAAAAAGAAAGACCGCCGCTGCGGGCAGTCTTTCCGAATATTGCAGGCCTGTAATGCGGCTTTTAAAATTTTTTGGCCTTTTTCAGGTACTCGGTCATTCCCTCTTCGGCGTCCTTCATCCCCTTGTAATAGGCTTCCGCGATGAAGAGCAGGGAGTTCATGAAATAGGACAGGTGGGGGACAAGAAATTCCCTCTTCAGCTCATTCCTGATCGGGTACGCGGTGGTATTTTTGATGTCCGACAGCCGCTTGTTCTCGAGAAACATTTTCCCGTTAACGACATGGGTAAACACGATATCATCGGTCCCTTCCGTCGTGGGGCTGGGGTCGGTGATGCGCACGATATTCGAGGTGCCGGCCCAGTAAAAATGGTCGTATATTTCCGTATCGATCTTTGAAATGGTATCACCGTTGGTGTACAGCTTGATCTTTCTGGACTGGACACCGACGACATCCCTGTTGTAAATATCGTCCTTTATAAAGCTGTATTTTTCCATCTCGATAAAATCCGCACCCTGGACGTAGGTTGTCTGGTACGGGATGATCCGGATGCCGGTGGTCTTCAGGAGATTATACTTCTTGATTATTTCCGCCATCCTGACCGAGTAGGCGGCTATCTGCTTGTCAAGGGCGCCGCCCTGCTGGTCCAGGGTTTGCGATGACAATTTGTATTCCTGCTGGCCCTCCTTCTTCTCCTGGGCCCCGGCCACGGTAACCGCGAGCATCAGGCACACGGCAATGATCAGTCCTTTTTTCATCATGTCCTCCAATTTCCGCAGGTTGCGGAACCGCTGATATCACGTAATAACAGACAAATCCATTATTTCAATATTAATTTCGGCCAGTTGACGCCTTTTTCTGTAGTTTTTTCCATATTTTTCTTGCATTATAACCGGCCGGTTATCCTAGTGAGAAAAATTCACCGGTCGGGATGCGGCATGTACAATGTTCTGATAGTCGATTTTTCAATAGTCAGGGACTCCCTGGTCAAGATATTCAGGGAAGGCGGCTACAATGTCGAACTGTGCGAGTCGGCCTATGATGCCATGAAAAAGCTCAAGTCCATTGACTTCGATCTTGTCGTATCCGAAGTCGAGCTGCCGGGAGACAACGCCTTTGACCTCTACAACTATATCGCGAAAAACTACCCCTACATTCCCACCATCATGACGACCGACAGGAACATAGACACCTTTTTCGATGTCATCTTCAAGGAAGGCATCGGCAATGTCCTGTGCAAGCCCTTCCGCAAGGAGGAGATCCTCAATCTTGCCGAAAAGCTCATTACGAAAAGGAACATCTTCGGCCTTAACAATTACATTCCGGATCTCATCGAGACGAAGAAAATACGGATCACCGCTTCGATGCAGATAAAAAAAGCGATATCCCTCATCGTCAATGAAATCGAATCATGGGGCTTCACCATCGACAACAAGATAACCCTGACCCTCATCCTCAACGAGATGGCCATCAACGCCGTATATCATTCCCACGGCCTCACGGACGAAAAAATACAGCGCCAGGCCGTGCAGCTGGGCAAAGGCGAATATGTCGATATCTTTTTCGCCCGTTCGAGGGACAGGTATGGCATCGCCATTGACGATTACAACGGGAACCTGTCCAGGATGAAGATCCTCGACAGCATCAACAAGGTCATCGAGCAGAACAACCTTCTGGACAGGGCCCTGGAGACGCAGGAAGACGTGACCGAATTCATTTCGGAGACCGGGAGGGGCATTGACCTGGTGCGGAAGCTCGCCGGGGAATACTGTTTCATCATACAGAAAAACGTGCGCACCGAGATCATCATCATCTTCGACTCGCTTTTTAACGACGACAAGACCTGCACCCATTCCTCCCTCAAGATTATCGAGGACCTGACCAGGGAATGATACCCGGATCGTCCCTGT
>ERZ795030.4961-NODE-4961-length-12653-cov-4.580568_pt1 | contig 12653 bp, 9 predicted proteins | sample MGYA00375122_ERZ795030 | MGnify/ENA primary metagenome ERZ795030 (study PRJEB30165, sample SAMN05720146) | activated sludge metagenome | isolation source: anaerobic digester from wastewater treatment plant | place: Japan | collected 2015-04-20 ...
GCCCCCTATCAAAATTGGATTGGCACTCACTGTCAAGATTCGATCGGCGCGAACACCCGGTGGATCGGTATGCAGCAGAATTACTGCCAAGCGTGATATCCCCAAAATCTCTGGCCAAGGGCTGAAAGCGGGCAAGTTTTGGCGCCCCAAATCCCGGAACCAGTTGCCGATCTGAAAACCCAATCCGATCAAGTACTTACAGAACCACCCCTACGCCAGTACTGGGTTTCCTACCGGGACATATTGCATGGAAAACAAACCGACCCCGAATCGCAGGTGCACTCAGCTTGCACACGCATACCCCTTCATTTTTTCTGGCGAAACCACAAATGCCTGCTATTCAAAGAACTGGGCCACCACCTATACGGCCCGCCGGTGAGATTCGTGCAAGTCGGCATCGCCTCGGGCTTTAGTTCCGTCGGGTATCAGTTGACGCTGACCAGCCAAGTGGCCAATTTCGGAAACATCAGCAAGAGACCAACGCCGACCATCTGGAGCAGCATGAACTGCACCATGCCGGCGTAGATGTCCTTGAGGCTCCATTGCGGCACCACGCCTTTCAGGAAATAGGCCGACAGCGCCACTGGCGGCGACAACCAGGCCGTCTGCAGCGTCATCGCCACCAGGGTGCAGAACCAGATCAAGTCGATGCCGGCAGCCTGCACGATCGGCAGAACGATCGGCACGACAATGAGCACGATCGGCACCCACTCCAGCGGCCAGCCGAGCACGAAGATCAGCGCCAGGATCACGATCAGCATCATCGTCGGCGGCAACTGCAGGCTGGTCAGCAAGCCGGCCAGGAACTCGGCGCTGCCCAAGCGCGAGAACACCGAGCCGAACAGGTTCGACGCCACCACAAGCATCAGGATCATGCTCGACACCTCGAGCGTCTGGTAGGCGGCATGGCGGATGCGAGCGAGGCTCATGCGCCTGGTCAGCAGCGTCAGCACGAAGACGGCCGCGCAGCCCACCGCGCCAGCGTCGGTCGGCGTGGCGATGCCGGCGAGGATGACGCCGAGCGTGGAGAGAATGACCACGATCACCGGCAACACGCCGATCACCAGGTCCTTGACGACCACGCTCATCGACGAAGCACGCAACTCCGGCGGCAACACCGGACCCAGTGCCGGGTTGATCCAGCAGCGCACCAGGCACCAGACGGTGAAGATGGTGGACAGCAGCAGGCCGGGAATGATGGCCGCGGCGAACAGATCGGTCGCTGGCACACCGACCACCGGGCCCATCACGATCAGCATCACCGACGGCGGGATAAGGATACCCAGCGTGCCGCCGGCTGTGATCGCGCCGGCGCTCATCTTCGGGTCGTAGCCGCTCTTGATCATCGCCGGCCCGGCCATCACGCCAAGCAGCGTGACCGAAGAGCCCACGATGCCGGTGGCCGCTGCGAAGATGGTGGCGGTGATCAGTACGGCGAGGTAGAGCGAGCCGCGCAGGCCGGCCAACAACTGCTGGATGCCTATGAACATGCGCTCCATCAGCCCGGACTGTTCGAGCAGGAACCCCATGAAAAGGAAGAACGGGATCGACGCCAGAACCGTGTCCTTCATGACTGAGAAGGTCTGCAGCACTGCTAGGTCGAACACCACGGGCCCGAGCGCATAGAAGCCGGTGGCCAGCGCCACTGCGCCGAGCGTGAAGGCGATCGGGAAGCCGAGGAAGATGATGCCGAACAGGCAGGCGAGGGCAACCAGGCCGAGGACTTCGTTGCTCACGATATCACCTCCTGCACTTCTTGCAGCACATGCTCGACCACACTCTCGTGCTTGTCGGCCCAGCGCCCGGTGATCGCGGCATCGAGGCTCTTGCACAGCTCCGAGACGCCCTGGATCGCGAGCAGCAGGCCAGTCAGAGGCATCACCATCTTGAACGGCCAGGTGATCGGTTGCCACGGGCTGCTGACAAAGCGCTCGCCAGTGGTGAAGGCCTTCCAGAAGTAGCCCCAGCCTGCCCACAGGAAGATGGCGACGAACGGCATGAACATCACCGCGTAGCAAACAATGTCCACCCAGGCCTGACGCCGCGGTGACCAGTTGGCGTAAAGCGAGTCGGTGCGGATGTGGCCCTTGCGCTGCAGCGTGAAGGCCGCGCCGAGCATGAAGAAGCTGCCATACAACATAAAGGTCATGTCGTAGGCCCACAGCGTCGGTGCGTTGAAGAGGTAGCGCGCGACGACCTCATAGCTCAGCGACAGCACCATCGGGATGATCAGCCAGGCCGAGATGCGGCCGGACCTAATGGCGATCGGGTCGAGCGCGTGCGCGATGCGCAGCAGCGTCGATTGGGGGTTTGGGTTCACGGAGGTACCTCGCTGTATTTGCGATTCAATGGGCCGCACGACTTCTGCGCGCACGGCCCGATGACCGATGTGGTTCAGTCGTTGGGCGAGTCGACGCCTAGGTTGAAGTAGAGGCCGCTGATCTTGGTCCAGTAGGGAACAACGACCTTGGCGAAGGCGCGCTGCGACTCCAGCACTTCCTTGAACAGCGGGTTGCGCCCGGCTTCCTTGTCATAGACGACGTTTGTGGCACGCAGGAATTCCTTGAAGAACTCCTTGGGTGTGTCGTGTACGGTCACCTTGTGGTCTTTCTTGAGCTTCTCCAGCGCCACCGCATTTCGCTGCACGTTGAAGGTGTAGGTCTCGGCGATGGTGGCCATCACCGCGCCTTCGACCACCGCCTTGAGGTCGGCCGGCAGCTTGTCCCACGTGCCCTTATTGATCAGCAACTCGCCCACGTCGGTGGATTGGTGCAGGCCCTGCAGGTAGTAGTGCTTGAAGACGTTGTGGAACCCCAGGATCATGTCATCGGCCGGACCGATCCATTCCGCCGCATCGATCACGCCGCGCTGGGCTGCCGGCACGATCTCGCCGCCGGGCATTGCCACGGCGGTGATGCCCATTTCCTTGAAGATTTCGCCCGTCAGGCCCGGAGGCGAGCGGTACTTTAGTTTCTTCATGTCGGCGATCGAGTTGATCGGCGTCTTGAACCAGCCAAACGGATCCGGCCCCATCGGCTGCATCATGAAGGGCTTGATGTTGACCTTCAAACCCTCGGCGAAGAGCTTCTCGTACAGCGCATTGCCGCCGCCTTGCATCAGCCAAGCCATGTGCGACAACTGATCCATGCCGGTACCGCCACCCGCAGCCGGGTTTGAGAACAGCGCCGCAGCAGTATTCTTGCCCGACCAGTAGTGCGTCCAAGCGAAGCCACCGTCGACCACGCCCTTGTCGACCGCGTCGAGGATCTCGAACGCGTTGACGACGGCGCCGTCAGGCAGGATTTCCATCTTCAAGCGCCCGCCCGACATCTTGTCGACGCGGTCGCCGAAGCGTTTCATCAGATCGAAATAGATGCTCGCGGTGGGCACTCCGGTCTGGATTTTCAGCCGTGTGACGCTCTGCGCAGAGGCAGGCATTGGCACCAGCGCGCTGGCGGATGTCAAAGCTGCGGCGCCTGCACTTAGCGCGAGCCTGCGGTTTGGGTTCTTCAATTGGTTCATCTTGGTCTCCTTAGGTCTTGCCTGTTACTAAATAAGGGCCCCGGGGGGCCCGCCCTTCTGTCGTCTGCCACGTGAATCTTCGCGAATCATGTCGACGGCCTTCTCGGCCATCATCACGGCGGGTGCGTTGGTGTTGCCTGAGACCAGCGTCGGCATTGCCGAGCAGTCGATCACGCGCAGGCCCTGGACCCCGTGCACGCGTAGCCGGGCATCCAGCACCGCGCCTTGCGCCGGGTCCAGACCCATCTGGCAGGTGCCGGTGGGGTGAAAAATCGTGGCGCCGTTGTTGCGGCAGAACTCCAGCAAGGCTGCGTCGTCAACCGTATCTTTGCCTGGCTTGACTTCTCGCTTGATGAGTCCGCGCATGGACATTGAGCCAGTGATGGCGCGCACAACTTTGAGTGCGGCCACGTTGGTGCGGCGGTCCAGATCGGTTGAGAGATAGTTGGGTTGCATCTCGGGAGGCTGGAACGGATCAGCGGACTTGATGCGGATATGGCCTCGCGACTCGGGCCGCAGCTGGCAGACCGACATGGTCATGCCCGAGAAGTCGTGCACTTTGGCGCCCGCCATATCGGCCGACAGGGTGGCCACGTGAAACTGGATGTCGGGCGTCTTGGCTTCTCCGGGTAGCGCCTTCATGAAGCAGCCGCCCTGGTTGATGCCCACCGCCAGCGGCCCGCTGCGCTTGAAGAACCACTGCATGCCCAACTTGGCTTGACCGAGTAGCGAGTTCAGCTCGTCGTTGGTGGTGCGCTGATTCATTTCATAGATCATGCGAATTTGCAGGTGGTCTTGCAGGTTCTCGCCCACACCTGCTAAGTCGTGTACAACCGGAATGCCATGCTGTCTCAGCAAGGCGGCAGGGCCGATGCCCGAGAGCTGCAACAGTTGGGGCGACTGGATGGCACCAGCCGACAGCAGGACCTCACCTCTGGCTTTGGCAACTTTGTCCACGCCCCCCTGGCGGTAACGAACGCCCACTGCGCGCTTGCCCTCCATCACGACGCCCATGGCTTGCGCGCCGGTTTCGATACACAGGTTGGTGCGATTCTTGTTGGGTGTGAGGTAACCCTTGGCCGTGCTCCAGCGCCAGCCTTTCCAGGTGGTCAACTGGTAGTAGCCTGCGCCTTCTTGGCGCTCACCATTGAAGTCGTCGGTGCGGGGCACGCCGTTCTCGCCGGCGCCGTTGATGAAGGCTTCGATCAATGGGTTCTTGACGCCGATGTCAGAGACTGACAGCGGGCCAATGCCGCCGTGGAACTTGCTGGCCCCACGCTGGTTCCGTTCAGACTTGATGAAGTACGGCAGGCATTCGTCGTAGCTCCAACCCTTGAGACCCAGGGCGTTGGACCAGTGGTCGTAGTCTTCGCGCTGGCCGCGGATATAGATCAGGCCGTTGATGGAGCTGGACCCCCCCAAGGTCTTGCCGCGCGGCCAATAGATCTGGCGGCCATTCATGTTGGGATCAGGATCGGTGTGGTAACACCAGTTGATCTTTTTGTCCCACATAGTCTTGCCGTAGCCGATGGGCAGGTGAATCCAGAACGAACGGTCCGGCGGCCCTGCTTCCAGCAGCAGCACCTTCACGGACGGGTCTTCGCTCAACCGACCTGCGAGGACGGCACCGGACGACCCTGCGCCGACCACGATGTAGTCAAACTCTTCTGCTTTCACGTCACGACTCCATGTGGGATATATTGATCCATTTTTCAAGTATTTATGTGTGAAGGCAGTTTATTGTGAACAAAAATGGAACGCAATATCTCGTTATTAGTGATTTCCCTAGGTTGTGCGACATTTACAATGGGCCATTGCAAAGTAGGGCACTAAGTTCATGACCGTTCTCGCCTCCAACCCGTTGATGCCTGTCGCCAGCTCCACTTCGTCCTCGGAGCGCAGCCTGAGATTGCTGTCTGTGCTGGCGCACCAGGGGCGTCCGATGTCGCTGGCCGAACTGATAGAGGCGCTCAATCTGCCAAAAGCCACCGTACACCGTATGTGCATGCAGTTGATGGAGTGCGGTTTTGTGTCGCGCGATCTGAACGAGCGCGACTTCGTGGTGGGGCCTGCCCTCCGCAAGCTGGCCCTGGACACACTCAACCATGGCAGCCTGCGCGGCTTGCGCCATGAGGTATTGGCAGGCCTGTTGGCGCAGGTGGGCGAGACCTGCAACTTCACCACGCTCGATGGTGCCGGAGTCTTGTATCTGGACCGGGTGGAGGCGCCCTGGCCCTGGCGCCTCACGCTGGATGTGGGTGCGCATGTGCCGCTGCATTGCACCGCAAGCGGCAAATTGTTCTTGGCGTTCATGTCGGCCAAGCAGCGCGAGGCCATGTTGCGCACGCTCGATCTTCAGCCCATCACCGAGCACAGCATCGCCACCGTGGAGGCGCTGCGCAAGGAGTGCAACATCATCCGTGAGCGCGGCTACGCGTTCGACCGTGAAGAGTTCGTGCTGGGGTTGGTGGCCATCGCCATTCCAGTGCGGGATGCCTCAGGCGAGGTGCGCGCCGCACTGGCGGTTCACGCTCCCGCCGCGCATGCCGCTGGAGAAGGCCTTGCAGCGCCTGCCAGCCCTGTATGTCGCGGCCGAACGCATGACGGCGCTTTTGTAAGGGTGGGTGCCTGGCAGGACACGGCGGCCAGCGTTCATTTGTTAAGGCTGGATGCGGCCACAAGTTGTTGTCCGATGCGATCGATTTCGCGGATGAGCATGTCCAGATCGGCCCAGGTGGTGCGGTGGTTGGTGATGTTCACCCGGATGGCATTGCGGCCGCCCACCAGCGTCGTAGAGGGTGCGGCCAGTCCCTGAATCTGCAACTGAACCACGATTTCGTCGTTGAGGCGGTCCATCGCTGGCGCGTCCTGATCCGGAGCCTGGTAGCGGAAGCAGCAGATGTTCATGGCCACGGGTGCCAGCATTACCATGCGGGGATGGGCATCGATCAGCGTCTTCAGATAGGCCGCCTGTTCGCAATTCTGTGCGATCAGAGCCCCCAGTTTGTCGGTGCCATGTTCGGCCAGCTGGGTCCAGATCTTGAGCGCCCGAAACCCGCGTGAAAGCTCCGGGCCATACTCCACCGGCCAGGGGTTGCCTGCGGCCAGACCGCGTTCAGAACCTTTGAGGTATTCGGGTCGCTCGGAGAACGCACGTCGATGCAGCTCATCGGATCGCATCAGGATGAAGCCTGCGTCGTAGTTCACATGGAGCCATTTGTGGAAATCAAAGGCCAGTGAATCGGCCCGCTTGATGCCACTCAGGCGTGGACGCAGCTGGTCGCACAGCACGCCCAGGGCTCCAAAGGCGCCGTCGATGTGAAACCACAACTGTTCAGCTTCGGCGATGTCGGCCAGCATCTCCAGATCGTCAATGGCACCCACGTTGACCGCGCCCGCCGTGCCGACAAGCGCGAACGGCGTGAGACCAGCGGCGCGGTCTTGTGCAATAGCCGCTTGCAGCGCGCCGGTGTCGATCTCGAAGCGTTCGTTGACGGCGATCTTGCGCAGCGCATCGGAGCCCAGGCCCAGAATGTCGAAGGCTCGCGCCACGCAGGAGTGGGTTTGCGCCGAGGTGTAGCCCACCAGTTGCGGCCGCCCGGTATGTTGGAGGCCGGCCTTGCGGCTCGTGAAATCAAAGCAGCGGTCGCGCGCCGCCTTCAGCGCAACGATGGTGGCGACCGAGGTGCCACTCACAATCAGGCCGCTGGCTGTGGCAGGGAATTCGAACAGTTCGCGACACCAGTCCACCACCTGCTTTTCCACATACATCGCGCCGTGGTCGCGCCCGCCCAGGTTGGCGTTGATGGCGGCAGCGGCGATCTCGGCGATCAGGTTGCCAGGCGTGCCCGATCCGTGCACCCATCCAAAGAATCGCGGGTGGGTATTGCCCACGCCGTAAGGTAGAAGCGTCCGCATGTGCGCCTGCGTGGCTTCAGCGCCCAAGCCCTGCCTAGGCAGGGGCTTCTTGTAGTTTGCTTTCAATTCGGGTGGGAACGCCGTCCATACGCGTCCTTCCCGGTTGTTTTGCATCTTGTCGATGGCCGCGTCCAACATGCGGTGTGCTTGCGCGCGAAAGACTTCCCAGTCGTCGGGATCCAGGGACTGCTCTTGCGCGCGATGAGGAATGTCAGGTGAACTCATGATGGTCCGGGGTCAGGCAGACGCCGCGATACTGGCCGACGCGCCTACGACTTGGCCAATAATGTGGCAGTCTGCCGGGGTGAGCGAGAGCGGGGTGCGCAAATCGAGCAACTGGCTCAGCACCCGCACCGACTGTGGCATGGGGGCCTGTTCGGGCAGGTAGTGCCAGTGACCAAAGTGACTGGTGAAGGCGATGGGTTCGGGCAGGCCAAACCACTTGACGTAGAGCCCACGCAACGCGCACTCGTCTACAAAGCGCTGCATCTGGGCGGGCGCCAGGCGCAGCGAAAACTGAATCGAGCTGGGCACAAAATCTTCGCGCACGTCGCGCACCGGCAGCGACACCCCGGGTGTCTTGGCCAGCTCGTGCGCCAGATCGGCGTAGATGCGCCGCCAGCGTTCACCGCGCTCGAGCAGCAAAGCCAGCTGGGGCCGCAGCAACGCGGCGGCCAGGTTGGACATGCGCATGCTGAAGTTGGGTGTGTCATAGCGCCAGCGCTCGAACACGTCGGCCGGCGGGCGCAGGATGTGCTGCTCGTACATCATGTAGCAGCCCGACATCAGGATGGCCTGGGCCGCGACATCGTCGTCGTCGGTCACGAGCAGGCCACCCTCACCGGAGTTGATGTGTTTGTAAGTCTGGCTGCTGTAGCAGCCGACCTTGCCCCAGGTGCCGGTGTGTCGGCCCTCCCAGCGCGCACCCATGGTGTGGGCGCAGTCTTCGACCAGCGCGATGCCATGGCGGTCACAGATCTGGCGCACGGTGCGCAAGTCGGTGATGTGGCCACGCATGTGCGAGAGCAGAAACACTTTGGCGCCGCTGGTCGCCGCTTTGCGCGCCAGATCGTCAAGGTCGGTGGTGTAGTCGGCCGTGGTTTCCACCAGCACAGCCTGCGCCGCGGCGTGGGCGATGGCACCCGGCACCGGCGCCAGCGTGAAGCTGCTGGTGAGCACCTTGTCGCCCGGCCTCACGCCCAGGCTTTTCAGCGCCAGGAACATCGCCGCACCACAGGAACTGACTGCCACGCAGTACTTGCTGCCCACATAGGCGGCATATTCCTGCTCCAGCAAAGAAGGTTCGGGGGTGCCAGAGCCTTGTTCACCGTAGCGGTGCAATCGGCCGCTGCGCATCAGCGCCACGGCGCGCGCGATGGCCTCTTCTGGAATCGGCTCCGAGTCGCTCAGGTCTTTGCCAAACCACAGGCCATCGGCGGTGCGCGCTGGCGCGGGGGGTGGGGTGAAGGAGGTGGCCATGTCAGCGTTGGTGGCCTTGCAGGGTGCCGAGTTCAAATTGCTCTTGCGGGAAGTATTTTTTCAGTCGGATGTCGCCGGTGCGGGCGTGGCCTTCCATGCCTTCGAGGCGCGAGATGCGGGCTGCCACCTGACCGACTTCACGGCTGGCTGAGCGGTTGAGGCGCTGGTATGTGACGGTTTTGATGAACTTGCCCACGCTCAGTCCACCCGAGTAGCGCGCTGCGCCGCGCGTGGGCAGGATGTGGTTGGGGCCGGCGCACTTGTCGCCATAGGCCACGGTGGTTTCTTCGCCCAGGAACAAGGAACCGTAGTTGGTCAGGCGCGCCAGCCACCAGTCCAAGTCGGCCGCCAGAACCTGCAAGTGTTCGGGCGCGTAGCGGTCGCTGATCTCGCAGATTTCTTCCCGGCTTGAGGCATACACCACCTCGCCATAGTCGCGCCACGCGGCGGTGGCGGCCGAGCGGGCCAGTTCGGGCAAAGCGGCGATCACACGGGGCATGATTTCAATCACCTTCTCGCCCAGAGCGCGCGATGTGGTGTACAGCCAGACCGGTGAATCCGGGCCGTGCTCGGCCTGACCGGCCAAGTCGGCGGCGACAATCTCAGCGTCGGCGTTTTCATCGGCGATCACGGCGGATTCCGTGGGCCCGGCCACCACGTCGATGCCGATGCTGCCAAACAAGGTGCGTTTGGCCTCGGCCACAAAGCGGTTGCCCGGGCCCACGATGATGTCCGCCGGGGCGTTGGAATAGAGCCCGTAGGCCATGGCGGCGATGGCCTGCACGCCGCCGAGTGCCAGCACCGTGTTGGCGCCGCAAAGTTGCATGGTGTACAGAATGGCCGGGTTCATGCTCGCGTCCTGGTGGGCGGGGGAAGTGGCGACGATATGGGGCACGCCGGCCACCTTGGCGGTGCACACGCTCATGATGGCCGACGCCGCATGGGCATAGCGCCCGCCGGGCACGTAACAGCCCGCTGTGTTGGCAGGGATCAATTTTTGCCCGGCCACCAGACCTCTCATCAACTCCACCTCAAACTCGGCCAGCGAATCGCGCTGGCGCTGCGCGAAATCGCGCACCCGTTGGTGGGCAAAAGCGATGTCGTCCCGTACGCCCTGTGGCACGCTTTTGGCTGCGGCGGCGAAGTCGCTCTCGTCGAGCACGATCTTGCCTTGGTAGCCGTCCAGGTCGCGGGCATAGCGCTCGACCGCTTCGCGGCCTTCTCGCTTGATTTGGGCCAACATGCGTTGCACGGTCTCGCTGGTGGCGGTGTCGATGGTCTCGGTGGGCGGGTTGGCTCGTTTGAGGTATTCGGTGGTCATGCGCGTGGTCCGTGCTGGTGGTTGAGTGGGGAAGATGGCGCTGATGCTATGCCTGACCCCGGACCTGGGTTAGAGCCATAATGGACTTTAATTGGTGCCAGAAAAAAATTCCGACATGCGACCCGCTCACACCATCACCGATATCTGGGCCAAATTGTTGCCCCGCTTCGAGGGTAGCAGCGCGACCCTGCAGGGCCGCATCAAAGAGATGATGGTGCGCAGCATCCTTGACGGACTGGTGCCCGCTGGCGCCGCCATCCCACCCAGCCGCTCGTTGGCCCAGGCCTTGGGGGTGTCGCGCAACACCGTGTCGTTGGCGCTGCAAATGTTGGTGGACAAAGGCTTTCTCGTTGCCCGTGAACGCAGTGGTTTGTTTGTGAACCCCGACATCGTGTTGGGTCAGGCCAACCGCAGCGATCAGCCGGCCACCGCGGGCAATGCGCTGGCCTGGAGTGAGCGCTTGCAGAGCGCGGTGAGCCAGCAACGCAACATTGTCAAACCCGTCAATTGGCAGGACTTTGCCTTCCCCTTTGTCTACGGTCAGTTTGACGCGAGCCTAATGCCACTGGCGGACTGGCGCGCCTGCTCTCAACAGTCATTGCTGGCCCCTGCGGTGCGCAAGTGGTCGCAAGACCATGTGGATCGCGACCACGAAGGATTGGTGAGCCAGATCCAGCACCGCCTGTTGCCCGCGCGCGGCATCGTGGCGCAACGCGATCAAATTTTGGTGACAGCCGGGGCACAGATGGCTTGTCATTTGTTGGCCCATGTGCTGATCGGCCCCCATACCGTGGTGGGCATGGAAGATCCGGGCTATCCCGATGCGCGCAACAATTTTGAGTTGCGCAGTCAACGGGTGGTGCCCTTGGCGGTGGACGAGCATGGCCTGGTGCCATCGCGCAAGCTAGGCATGTGCGACTACGTTTACGTGACGCCCAGCCACCAATGCCCCACCAGCGTCACCATGCCGCTTGAGCGCCGCCAGGCCTTGCTGGCCTTGGCACACCAGAAGAACCTAGTGCTGTTTGAGGACGACCACGAGAGCGAACTCAACTTCTCGGGCCGACCCTTGCCCGCACTCAAGAGCCTGGACACCGAAGGGCGGGTGGTTTACCTGGGCAGTTTGTCCAAGACGCTCGCGCATGGGCTGCGCCTGGGCTACATCGTGGCACCTGCCGAGCTGATCAAGGAACTGCGCGCCATGCGGCGTTTGATGTTGCGGCATGTGCCATCGAACAACGCCCACATCGCCAGCCTGTTCATCGCTCAAGGGCACCACGATGCTTTCATCCGCAAACTCAACGTCACCTACCGAGAGCGGCGTCAGGTTTTGTTGCAGGCCTTGGCCCGTTGGTTGCCCGACTGTTCGGTGAGCCTGGCCATCGGTGGATCGGGCGCCTGGGTACAAGGGCCTGCGGGTCTGGATGCCTCGGCGCTGGCACAAGCTGCGCGGGCGCGTGGCGTGTTGATCGAACCTGGCGCGGTGTTCTACGCGCGCCCCACCGCCTCGCAAAACAACCGCTTTCGCATGGGCTATTCGGCCATTGCAGGCGCTGCCATTGAGGCGGGTGTGCGGCAGTTGGGCGAAGCCCGGCTCGTGGCGGGGTTGTGAGGCCAGTTCGCCATTCAGCGCCGAGGGCCTGCCGCGATCATGGCGACGATTTCGCGCAGCACGGTGTTGGTCACCGACGCGGACAGATCAAACGCCCGGTTGTTGCGGTAGTAAGGGCTCAAGTCCAGCCCGACTCCAATGCCATAGATTTCCACCGCACCCTGTGCTTCCAAGCTGGCTACCACGTTGCACAGGTGGTGGTCGAGGTAGTGGGCGTCGTTGGCCAGGGAGGTGGCGCCATCGGTGGGGCTGCCGTCCGAAATCACCATCAACAGACGCCGCCCGTCGTGGCGCTGTTGCATGCGGTTGGTCGCCCAGACGACGGCTTCGCCATCTACGCCTTCGCGGAACAGGTCGTTCTTGAGCAGGGCGCCCAATGCGGGTCGGGCGCGGCGCCAAGAGGTGTCGCTATCTTTAAAGATCAAATGCGCGGTTTCGTTGAGCCGCCCAGGGTGGGGCGGGCGCCCGGCGCGCAGCCAGGCTTTCTGGGCGCGACCGCCGTTCCACGCGTTGGTGGTGAACCCCAGAACTTCGGTGAGCACACCGATTTGGTCGAGTGCACGCGCCATGACATCGACCAGCACAGCGACCGATTCGACGTGTTCGCGCATGGAGCCTGAGCAGTCGATCAGGAAACTCACGGCGCTGTCGGACACTGGTGCATATTGCTCTTGCCTGAACAGGCGGCGTTCCGAGGGTGAGGTGATCAGCTGGGTCAGTTGGCGGCCGTCGATGTAGCCTTCTTCCAGACCGCCCTGCCAGCCATCGCGAACAGGGGTGGCCAGCACCGCATTGAGTTCG
>ERZ795030.4964-NODE-4964-length-12645-cov-5.611994_pt1 | contig 12645 bp, 7 predicted proteins | sample MGYA00375122_ERZ795030 | MGnify/ENA primary metagenome ERZ795030 (study PRJEB30165, sample SAMN05720146) | activated sludge metagenome | isolation source: anaerobic digester from wastewater treatment plant | place: Japan | collected 2015-04-20 ...
CACCACCTTTGCAATCAACCCGCCTGCTCGATCAGTTCCGCGAGCGCATCCGGTACATGCACTATAGCCTGAGCACTGAGAAGGCTTATTTGCGCTGGGTGCGGTTTATTCTCCGCTGGCACGGGCGCAGCGGCCAAATGCAACATCCCCGGCCCATGGGCGCGCCTGACATTGAGGCCTTCTTCACCCTGCTGGCATCCGCACCGCGCAAGCGTTGCTGGGTCACTCAGATGTCAGCACCACCATGATCGACACCGATGTGCTCAAGGTGACAGCCGGTGGCACGGTCGGCCCTTTGGATTCATTGGCTGGCCTGGCTGTTTGAAGGTCCACAAGTGCTGCATTGCAGTCTTCGTCCGATCGCCAACTCTGGCATGCAAATCATCAACAAAAAGTGGTTCCAGCCCAATTGCAGCAAGCGCTGGCAGCTATATAAAAAATAGTAGTTGGCCCCCGCCAAAACCTCACCGCGTCAGCGCCATGAACAGTTTTGGCAACTGCTCCGGCAAGCGGCAGATGTTGTCAATCACCGTGTAGCGCTTGCCAAAGATGTCGGCCACATAGGCATCGGCGGCGGCGTCCAGGTTGATGCAATAGGTGAAGATGCCTTGGTGGTCCAGCTCGCGCACGGCTTCCTTGGCGTCTTCGATCAGCAGGCGCTCATCTTTCACGTCAATGTCGGCGGGTTGGCCGTCGGTCAGTACCAGCAGCAGTTTTTTGTCGGCGGGCTGCTTGGCCAGTGTGCGCGCGGCGTGGCGCAGCGCTGCACCCATGCGCGTGCTGTAGGCGGCCTGCATGGCGGCCAGGCGGGCTTTCACCGCATCGCCCCAGCTCTCGCCAAAGCCCTTCAGGTGCAGGTAACGCACATCGTGGCGGGTGTTGGAGTGAAACCCGGCAATCGCCAGCGGGTCGCCCAGTTGTTGCACCGCCCAGGCCAGCAATGAGACTGCCTCCTGGCTCAGTTGCAGCACGGTTTGCTCCGAGCCACGTGCTTTGTCATTGAGCGAGGCTGACAAGTCCAGCAGCAGCGTGACGGCGATGCTGCGGCCGTCGGTGGTGTGGCTCATGTTGATGCGCGGGTCGGGCTGGCTGCCGCTTTTCAGGTCAATCAACGAGCGGATCGCCACGTCCAGATCCAGCTCGCTGCCGTCTTCCTGAAAACGCAGGCGCAGCTTGTCTTGCGGCTTGAGCAGGTCCAGCAGACGCTTGAGTTGCTTGGCCAGCGCGCTGTGTTTGGCCAGCAGCGCGTCGATGTCGGCGGCCTGGCCTGACGGGTGCAGGCGCTCGTACAAACTGACCCAGTCCGGGCGAAAGGTCTGGCTGCTGTAGTCCCATTCCGGGTAATGGCGTGGCGGCAGGGCCTGGATTTCTTGAGCGGGTGGCACTTGAGCCGGGTTGTCAAACGACTCCTCGTCATCGCTGAGCTCATGAAAGCGCCACAGGTGCCGGTTGTCGTCGCGGTAGTCCACCACCGTGTCGGTAAACCAGGTGTCGGGCAACTGGTCGCTTTGCAGCCGGGTTTTGCCCAGATAGCTCAGGGCCAGCCCGGCCATCTCGGCGGTGCTGGATTCGCCGCATGCCAGCAGCGCCTGAAATCGTTGCAGCCAGTCTTGCAGTTGCGGCGCTTCGAAGCGCTTGGGCGGCTCCAGCAGCGCGCGCGACAGCACTGTCAGGCGGTGGCGCAAGCAGGAATGTGTAGCAGGGTTGCAAGCGCCATCAAGCGGTGCCGGGTGAAGTGCCTGCAAGACGCGGCGCAGGCCGGGGTATTCCCGCAGCGTCAGCGCATCAACCCGCGAGTCTTCAAAACACTCGATTGCCAGCCGCTGCGCCGGGCTGAAGTTGTCGGCAAAAATGGGCGTGCTCCAGCGCCGATGTGCCGCCATGTGGGCCAGCGCGGCGCGGTAGCGGTCGATGCCCGCGATGCCCGCGCGTTGGTCATACACGTCGGGCAGGCGAATGCCCATGGCATCAAAGTAGGGCATGGGCTGGTGCACAACGTCAAATGTGGTGGAGTAGGGCACCAGCAGATCACCGTCTTGCCACAGTGCTTGCAGGTACAAATCCAGCTCTCTGGTGTGATCCATCAGCAGCGTGCCATGGCGTTCGCGCTGCAGCACGGCCCGGCTGTCGCTGGAGGCCATGCTGAAGTAGTCGCGCTGCTGCTCGGGGTGGTGGGTGTAGTTGCGAATGCCGTAGTCCACCCAGTTGCTCAAACCTTGCAGGCTCAGCAGTTCCAGCAGTTGGGCCGACTTTTCGAAATAGGTAGGCAGGCTCGGGCTGGGGTAGCTTTTGTGAATGCCATGAATCGAGCTGCTGGTGCGCTCCATCAGGTTCAGGCTCAGGGTCAGGTAGTGCTGCAACTGCGACTGGGTTGGCAGCCGCCGCGCCACCGCCGCCAGGGTCTGCAAAAGCGGCGCAATCGCTTTGCTGTTGGGCGACTTGTTGATCAGCTTGACAGCCGTCATCACCGGGCTCAGGGCATCTTCACCCACCATGTTTGCAACGCTTGGCCACTCCTGCAAAAAGATCAGCACCGGCTCAACACCGCGCCCCATCTTGCCCAAAAAGCGCGCTTGTGCCAGGTAGTCGTCCAGTCCGTCGGGGCTGAGCTGGGCGCTGGCTTCGGCCATGCAGTCGGCAAATACATCGTCAAGCTGGGCAAAGCCGCAGTCCAACTGCTTGCGCCAGGCTTGCAGCCGCTCGGGGCTGGAGGCTGAGTTCATGGCGGGTTTGACTGCGTTGGCCGCGACCAATAAAGCGCGCTAATCACCAAACACCGCGTCAATCGCATGGTCCAGTGTGGCGCGGATGTCGGCATCGTCGGTAATTGGCCGCACCAGCGCCATGCGGCAGGCATCAACCGGAGCCACATCGCCCTTGATCAGGGTGGCGGCATAGACCAATAGCCGGGTTGAAATGCCTTCATCGAGCCCGTGGCCTTTGAGTGCCCGTGCCGCAGCGCCAATTTTGACCAGACGCGAAGCGTCAGCCAGGCCAATGCCGGCCTCTTTCGCGATGATGTCGGCTTCGAGCCCGGCTGTCGGGTAATCAAAGTCAAAGCCGACAAAGCGCTGCTTGGTGCTTTGTTTCAGGTCTTTCATCAGGCTCTGGTAGCCGGGGTTGTAGGAGATGACCAACTGAAAATCAGCGTGCGCGTGAATCAGCTCGCCTTTTTTGTCCAGCGGCAACTGGCGGCGGTGGTCGGTCAGCGGGTGGATGACCACCGTGGTGTCTTGCCGCGCTTCGACGATTTCGTCCAGATAACAAATGGCACCAATGCGGGCGGCGGTGGCCAGCGGGCCGTCGAGCCAGCGGGTGCCGTTGGCCTCCAGCAGGTAGCGGCCCACCAGGTCTGACGCGGTCATGTCTTCGTTGCAGGCCACGGTGATCAGTGGCTTGCCCAGTTTCCATGCCATGAATTCGATGAAGCGCGATTTGCCGCAGCCGGTGGGGCCTTTGACCATGACCGGCAGCCGCGCCTGGTAAGCCGCCGTGTACAAGGCAACCTCGTTGCTTTGCGGTTGGTAAAACGGCTCTTGGGTGATGCTGTATTGCTGGGCAAGATTCGTCATGGCGGATTCCTGAATTGGCAAGATCTTGGTATCGGGGCGGTGGGGGCAAATACCTTGGTAACTGTAACCCGCAGCGCGCATTGGGTGTCCGACTCCGCGAATGTCCCCCGGTTCGGGCAGAGCCCGAACCTCCTCCTTGATTTGGCAAAACCCCAAGTCCACGCTACGTCAGACACCCAACGCACGCTGCTAGTCGCTACCGGTAACTACTTCGTTGTGGGCAATTTATTGATTCGCTTGCGACGTTAGCGGTCGGCTTGTTAAGCACTAAGCGTCTGGTGATGGGTTGCCTTGCAGAGCAAAATCAAGGAGGAGGCACGGGCGTAGCCCGGGCCGGGGGACATTTGCGGCGCAGGGCAACCCGTCGCCAGGCGCGTTTCACCAGAGAAACCAGAAAGAAATCTCCCAGTCTCTCTGCAACATTAAGCGTTGCTTACTTGTGAACGCCAAGCTTCTCGCGCCAGCCCGGGAAAATCTGGTCAGCATCTTTCGGGAACGACTCGAACGCACGAGCAAACTCTTTGTGCTCTTTGGCGAACTCGATCGGGTCGGCACCGGCTTTCCAGCACTCATACGACTGGCGCAGCGAAATTGCACCGGCTGCGGGTGAGTCAATGTGGCCATAGGAGCCGCCACCGGCAGTGTTGATCACGTTGCCGTGGCCCAGATTCTGGAAGAAGCCAGGCAGACGCAGCGCATTCATGCCGCCCGAGATGATCGGGGTGGTGGGCTTCATGCCATACCATTTCTGGAAATAGACCGGGCCTTGGCACTCGTCACGCTCAATCATGTAGGCGATGTTGCGGTCGTCGCCTTCACCTTCCATCTTGCCGTAGCCCATGGTGCCGACGTGGATGCCTGATGCTCCTTGCAGACGAGAGATTTTGGCCAGCACAAAAGCGGTGTAACCACGCTTGGCGCTGGGGCTGGTGATCATGCCGTGACCGGCGCGGTGGTAGTGCAGGTACTGGTTGGGGTACTGGCGGCGGGCGGTGGTGATCATGCCGGGGCCGCCGACAAAACCGTCCACCAGGAAGGCGACCTTGTCTGCATCCGGGCCAAAGGCTTCCAGAATGAAGTCAGCGCGGGCGCACATTTCGTAGTGGTCGTCAGCAGTGATGTTGGCCGAGAACAGCTTGGCCTGACCGGTTTCGTCCTGGGCACGCTTGAGGGCATCATAGACCAGCGGATAAACCTTCTTGGCCGGGCAGAACACTTGGTTGCCTTGTGGCTCGTCGTTCTTGATGAAGTCGCCACCCAGCCAGAACTGGTAGGCAGCCTTGGCAAACGGTTCGGGGCGCAGGCCCAATTTTGGTTTGATGATGGTGCCGGCAATGTAGCCGCCGTCTTTCACCGGGCGACCCAGAATGCGCCACATGTCAGAGATGTCTTTGGACGGGCCGTCAAACAGTTGGATGGCGCGCTCAGGCATGTAAAAGTCGTGGATCTTGGCGTGCTTGATGTCGCCCATGCCCTGGTTGTTGCCGATGACCAGCGTCAGGAACGACACAATCATCATGCGGCCGTCGGTCATGTTGCGGTCAAACAAGTCAATCGGGTACGCAATGCGCATGTCTTCCGTGGCTTCGTCGATGTAATAGACCAGCGCATCCACACCGCGGGTGAAGTCGTCGGTGGTACTGACTTCCACATTGGTGCCGGTGGAGGACTCGGCGGCAAAGTGCGCTGCCGCTTCCAGGTAGCCGTAGCCGGGCTTGGGGGCCATCTTATAGGCCACCAGAATGTGTTTGCCACCGGCAATCAGGTCTTCTTCCTTGAGGCTCAGGTCAGCGTAACGGTTCGATTGATCCATGGGTTATCTCCTGTTAGATGGGATTGGGCTGTCGATGGGGTCAACTATAGACAGGCTTATTCATCATGAAAATTCAAATAAATTGCCAATCAAATTAGGTTTAACTGATGAGTTGCACGTCGAGACTGGCTGGCAAAGTCAAGGACAATGACGCTTCAACCTGCGTTTGTTCTTTTGCCAAAAATAAAGGAGTCACTTATGCCAATTGTTGTATTCAATCAAAAGGGGGGCGTTGGCAAGTCCACCATCACTTGCAATCTGGCCGCCATCAGTGCCAGCCGGGGTCTGCGCACCCTGGTGATTGACCTGGATTCTCAAGGCAACTCCACCAGCTACCTGCTGGGCAGCAGCGCCAAAGACGACCAGCCCACGGTGGCGGGCTTTTTTGAACATGCGCTGAGCTACAGCTTCAAGAACCTGCCGCCCACCGATTTTGTGGTCTCGACACCGTTTGAAAAACTCGACGTGATGCCGTCAAGCCCGGGCTTGAATGAACTGCAGGTCAAGCTTGAATCGCGCCAGAAGATCTACAAGCTGCGCGAAGGCCTCAAGCAATTGGCTGAAACTTATGACCGCATTTACATTGACACGCCGCCTGCGCTGAACTTCTTTACCCGCGCTGCGCTGATTGGTGCCAATGGCTGCCTGATACCGTTTGACTGCGACAGTTTTTCGCGCCAGGCGCTGTATTCGCTGCTGGAGAACGTGCAGGAAATTCGTGCCGACCACAACTCCGGGCTGCAGGTCGAAGGCATTGTGGTCAACCAGTTTCAAGCCCGTGCCAACCTGCCTCAGCGCATGGTGGCCGAACTGCTTGCAGAGGGCCTGCCGGTGCTGCAGCCCTATTTGCCCTCATCGGTGAAGATTCGCGAGTCGCACGAGCAGTGCCTGCCGATGATTTACCTTGACCCCACCCACAAGATCACACTGGCGCTGGTTGCATTGCATGATGGCTTGCGCACGCAATAGCCCTGATTGTCCCTTCAGCAGCCCGCCACACCGGTTGTGTGTCGCTCGATCAGCGAGGCCAACGGATCACCAATAAGACCGCTGCTGGAACCGGGTCGGCCCAGGGCGGGAATCAGGAAATTCGGCTGGGGCATAGGGAAAATGTCCGACACGGGCGAATGCGAGCTGACCATCACTTGCTGCGCACTTTCTTCAGTTGCCACCTTGAGACCGCAGTCGGCCTTTAAAAACCTCTCCGAAATGCATCATCTGCCGTCCCCCTTGGCAACAACCGGCATCAAAACAAGCCACCGGCCACCCGCGGCGCGCTAGCCTGCAACAACGCCGCTGGAAACTGTTGCAGGAATTGCCCGCTGTGGCTGGCATCAGCGCGTAGCCAGCCGGTGTAGCGGTTTTCCGGCAGGATCACCACCATGCGCTTTTCATCCTGGGGTTTGTGCATCAATTGCAGCAGCGGATGGTCGGCCGCGTTGATTGTCAGCATGGTGTAGCTGTACAGCAGTTCACCCTGCGGGGAGCGCCAGGCTGACCAGAGCCCGGCCAACCCCATCGGCGCCTGGTCTGCGCGGGCTATGCAGGTCGGCACCGCTCGGCCGCTGCGCCAGTCCGGCTCAAAGAAGGCATCGGCCGGGATGATGCAGTGTTGTGCCTTGCGCCAGGCTTCGCGAAAGCTCGGTTTGCCAGCCACAGTTTCGCTGCGGGCGTTGTAGGTGGCTTTGGTGATTCTGGTGTCTGCCGACCAGTGTGGCACCAGGCCAAACAGACCGTTGCGTGCCTCGATTTCCGGGGCCGCCATATCAGCCGCCTGCGGGTTCGCGCGAATAAAGGTGCCGGTGTAGCCTGGCCACAGGTCGTGCCTGCCCAAGTCGGCAGGCGGCTCCACACCGAAGTGTCGGCGGTAACGCTCGCGCTCCTTGATGCCTTGATAATGGGAACACATGGTCTGATACTGTCGTGTTTTTGGACTTTCAATGCGTCATGATGGAATCAGCGACACCCCAAGTCAACCCCGGCCAGCGACTTTTTCTGGCGCTGTGGCCAAACGATGCTGTCCGACAGCAACTGAGTGTCCATGCGCAACACTGGACTTGGCCGACCGGTTGTGTGCGGTACCTGTCTGCCGACTGGCATGTCACGCTGCATTACATTGGCAAGGTGGCGACCGACCAGATTCCTGACCTTGCTGCCCATGTTGACATGGCCGTCCAGCCGTTCGAGCTGCGGTTGGATCAGCCCGAACTCTGGCCCCACGGATTGGCCGTGCTGGTCGCCAGCGAGGTGCCAGCACCGCTGCATGCGCTGCGGCAGCGTCTTGGGGAAGCGGTGGCCGGGTTTGGTCTGCCAGTCGAGGCTCGCCCATTTCGGCCCCATGTCACCCTGGCGCGCCGTGCAAAAGAGGCCATCGCGCCTTTAATGTCGGCACCGGTGCGGTGGCGGGCAAACTGTTATGGGCTTGTCGAATCAACGGGAAGCAGCGATGGACGCTACCGGATCATTCGCCAGTATGGGTAACGGCAGAACGGGATTTGTTGCGCACACCCCAGACCCATAGCCTGGAAGAGGTCAAAAAGCCGGTGCAAAAGGGGCCGCTGCGGTCGGTACCCAGCCGATGCGCCATAAGTCCGACAGGTTCCTGGGGCTGGCTTCTGCCTTTCAACGGGTCGCCAGATACGCCGCATACAGGCCGCTATGCAGGCCGCGCAGGGTCTTGCGGTGTTCGATGACCTCACGTTGGCGGCCCTGCCGCTCAAGTCCGAGCAACTCAAGCAGTACCCGCATGGCCTGCTCTGGCTCGCTGTGCTGCGAGGCTTGCGCCTGCGCCAAATGGGGTGCCAGTGCAGGCCGCTGGGTTAGCAGCCAGGCCGGCAGCCAGACCAGGTCGCTGGCATCGCCCGCGTCTTCAAAGCCTTGTTCAAATTTGGTCACCCACTGCTGCAGGATTGGGTCAGCGGCTTGGCGCACCACGTTACCGAGCCGATTCGGTGACAGCCAGGCAAGTTCTGCCAATAAGCCCCAGTTGGCTTGCAAGCCTTGCAGCCGCAAACGGGCTTGCAGCATCCACGACAAGGGTGCCGGAATGCGCCGCCAGGATTCGATTTGCGCCACCGCATCAGCCGCCATCTGCCAGTTTGCGGTGTGCAGCCAAAGCGTTGCGGCGTGATCATCGGCGTGCTCTGCGCGAAATGGCAGCAAAGCAGCGCGCCTGGCCAGTTCCTGCCAGCGTTCGCGCAGCCACACGGCGGCAGCCGCACTGCCCAAACTGTCCTGCGCTGCGGGTGTGATCTTGTTTTGCATTTCCAGCCGTGCAGCGGACAGATCGGCGTGACTTTGAAACGGCACTTGCGAGCGAGCGGCCAGGAACACAATCAGCAGCAGCAATAAGGCAACCTGACGAGTGTCGTCGGGGCAATGCTGCCCCAGTTTTTCCCAGGCCTGTTGCGCAAGCGGCACGTCGCATTGTTCCAGCGCAAATATGACATCGTTGCGCAGGCTGACGTTTAGGCTATCGTTGAAAAAATCGAGCTGCATGAATGGCAATTTTCGGTTACGTTGCCAAGTAGCCATTGATCATCCCAACCCCGCACGCGGGGCAGGCGTTCTCAAAGGAACATGGGCTAGGCCGACGGCGCAAGCTGCTAGGGTTTCATCTGCCAAATCGGCATCCAGCCCTTATGCAGACTGCGTTGCCAGCTATATTTTTGATTGTTAACATGATATCTGCTCCTTAGGGGCGCCTGACAGAAAGCCCACCCAAAACGGCATCACAGATCGCCCAATATTGTTTCAGCATACAGGGTTACCTTAGGCGGTTTTTTTAGCCATGACCAGCCGGTTGTTTTTACGTTGATCATCACGGCGGGGTTTGGTCAACTTTTGTCCGAACTGATACCTTGAGTGGCCTGTTTTGTCATCAATCTGAGGATGCCTTGCTGTGAAAGCCCTCGTCAAAGCTGATCACGGCCAGACTGGCGAAACGCTTTTGGCCTGTGTCAGTCGCCAAATCAAGAGCGGAGAATCCGGTGGATCAACCGCAAGAAGGGAGCGGGGAACTGTTCGTCATAATGGTCATGTTGTGCAATGCGCGCTATCGTTACCATCCATGCGTCGGCTTGTGTCGCACAAATCACCCATCTTTGGGCTTGAAAACATATTGGTGACGGATGCCGATAACCACAAAAATTTACTCGTTGGGCTGGCAGTCATGCAAGGACACCCTCGAAACGGGGCGACAGTTCCTGGGCATTGCGCCACACATTTTTTCCATCCGTTAAGCCTGATTTGATCAATTGCCTGGGAAGACTAGAGTAGAACGAGAGATAAGAGCAAGAATCATAAGGATAGCCATGGATCGCGAAAATGACCACCCCGCCCCAGCACAAGTTTGGCTTGATTCAGCAGAGTTATTGCGGGTGAGCACTGAAGCGCTTTTTCGGCTACGCGCCACCTTGGCGACCACAGATCCCGAGCCACTGTCATCCCAAGCCACTGCTCAATTGCTGAATGAGTTGCAGGTGCATCAGATTGAGCTGGAAATGCAGAACGACGAGTTGCGAACCGCGCAACAGTCGCTCGAAGCATCACAAGCCTTCTATTTTGATTTTTATGACCTGGCACCAGTTGGCTACTGTTCCGTTGGCGAAGACGCCCTGATCAGGCAGTCCAACCTGACCACTGCGAACCTACTGGGCCTGCCCCGGAATCAACTGACCCATCAGCCCTTCAGCAAGTTCATTTTCAAAGACGACCAGGCGCTGTTTTACCGGTACCGGCACAAGTTGCTCGATACCCGTCAATCGCAATCATGCGAATTGCGCTTGCTCAGGCGTAACAGCACGCCGTTCTGGGTAAATCTGGCAACAATCGTGGCATCGGATGAAACCGGTGTGCCGCTGCTGCGCATGGTGATCAGCGACATCACAGAGCGCAAGCGAGCCGAAGACGCGCTGAAACAAAGCGAAGAACGCTGGCAATTTGCCCTGGAAAGTGGCGGCGACGGCCTGTGGGACTGGAATCTTCAGACTGGCGAGGCGTTCTTCTCACCCCGGTACAAGCAAATGCTTGGCTATGCCGAGCATGAATTCGAGAACAATGCTGAAGCCTGGTCCAAGAGCATTCACCCGGATGATGCACCCGGCGTGATGACGACTTTGCGGCCCTATCTGGATGGCAAAGATGGTACCGCCAGCGTGGAATTTCGCATGCTGTGCAAGGACGGCAGTTGGCTATGGACGCTGGGGCGCGGCAAGGTGATCGGCCGCGATGCCAGCGGCAAAGCCACGCGCATGATTGGCACCAATGCCGACATCACCGAGCGCAAACAAGCCGAAAAAGTCATTCGTGAAAGCGAGAGCCGGTTTCGCTCACTGATGGAGAACATTGCCGGTGTGGCGGTGCAGGGCTGTGCGCTGGACGGCACGGTGCTGTACTGGAACCCGGCCTCTGAGCGCCTTTATGGCTACAGTGCCACAGAGGTGCTCGGGGCCAATCTGCTTGACTTGATCTTTCCCCCGGACATGCACGAAGGTTTCAAGCTGGCGATGCAGCAAATGGCAACAACCGGCGAACCGATTCCGGCCGACGAATTGATGCTCAAGAACAAGGCGGGCACCCCCACCCCGGTTTTTTCAAGCCATGCGCTGGTTCAACCCATTGGACGTGAGCCCGAGCTGTTTTGTCTGAGCATAGATCTGAGCGAAAGAAACAAGGCCCGTGACGCACTGCAGCAAAGTGAAGCCTTCAAAGAGGCAATCCTTAATTCTGTAGCCGCTGAAATTGTGGTGATTGATGGCAACGGGGTGATTCTGGCGGTCAATCAGCACTGGCGGCAATACGCGCTGGACAATGGATTGGAGCCGGGCCAGGTCGCGCCCAACACCGGTGTGGGCAGCAATTACCTGTCGATATGCGCCATGGGTGCCCAGGCTGATGACAACGCCCGGCAAGCCTGCGACGGCATTTGGGCCGTGCTGCAAGGTCGTTTGCCCAGATTCAGTCTGGAGTATCCCTGCCACTCGCCCGGGCGGCTGCGCTGGTTCAACATGGTCGTTATGCCCTTGGGCTACAACGGCCAGGGTGCCAGCATCACCCACACCGATGTCACCGCCATCAAGCAAGCCGATGAGCGCGTTCTGTCAAGCGAACGCCATCTGCGCGCAATTTTTGAAACTTCGCTCGACGCGGTGATCGGCATGGATGACCAGGGTCGCATCACCGACTGGAACCAGCAGGCACAAACCATTTTTGGCTGGCACAAGGATGAAGTGATGGGCCTGATGCTGCACGACACCATCGCCCCGGCTCACTACCGAGCCGCGCACCATCAGGGTCTGACCAGGTTTCTGGTGACCGGGCAAAGTGACATGTTGGGTCGCCGCCTGGAGTTGGTCGGCCAGCGCCGCAATGGTGAAGAGTTTCCGATCACGCTGTCAGTTTTACCATTCAAGACTGGCGAAGGCTATCGGTTCACTGCCTTTGTCGATGACATCTCGGAGCGTAAGCGGGTTACAGCGGCCCTGCAGGAAAGCGAGCAAAAATTCAGGTTGATTGCCGAAAACACCAGCGATGGCATTACCATTTTTGATAAAAATGGCCATGTCCAATACGTCTCGCCGTCAGTCATGCGACAGTTGGGATCCTCTGAACAGGAAGAACTTGCCCGGACAAACGCCGAGGTGTTTTCGATCATGCATCCCGATGACCGCGACGAGGTGTTCGCAAGAATAGATGAAGCGATAAAGAACATAAAGGACAGCCTGACCTATTCATACCGGGTCAAACACCAGTCCGGCCACTATTTCTGGCGCGAAGACAACGTCAGTCTCATCTTTGATAGCAACCAGGAGTATGGCGGCGCTTATGTGATTTCGCGCGACATCACCGAGCGCAAGCGCCTGGAAGAACAGGTGCGCCAACTGGCCTACTTTGACCCGCTGACGAAACTGCCCAACCGGCGCATGCTGGGCGACCGCCTGAGTCAGACCATGGCGCTGAGCAAACGCAGTGGACGCTATGCTGCCGTGATGGTGCTGGACTTGGACAACTTCAAGCCGCTCAATGACAAGCACGGCCACTTGGTTGGTGACATGCTGCTGGTTGAAGTGGCCAGTCGCTTGCTTCATTGTGTTCGTGCGGTCGATACCGTGGCCCGCTTTGGCGGCGATGAGTTTGTTGTTGTGCTGGGTGAACTTGATGTGGATAGCGCTGAATCAAGGGCACAGGCCCAGGTGATTGCGGAAAAAATTCTCGCGTCCCTGTCTGCACCTTACGTCATGACCCGCAGGAAAGACGAGG
>ERZ795030.4965-NODE-4965-length-12637-cov-29.398347_pt1 | contig 12637 bp, 8 predicted proteins | sample MGYA00375122_ERZ795030 | MGnify/ENA primary metagenome ERZ795030 (study PRJEB30165, sample SAMN05720146) | activated sludge metagenome | isolation source: anaerobic digester from wastewater treatment plant | place: Japan | collected 2015-04-20 ...
CCTGAACAAGACCTGGTTTGCGAAAGAGCCGTTCAAGCCCGAAGGCGAACCGTCGAAAGCTTGCATGGCGTCGATCGCGGACAATATCCGTGTAGGCAGAAGCCACCGTATATCCTCGACTCCCACAATGATCTTAGAGAGCGGCAAGGTGGTGGTGGGCTACAAGAGCGAGAAAGATTTAAGGGCCATGATCGAGGCGGAGGAGATTGCGAGGTGAGCAGAGCTGTCGTTCTACTGTCGTCGTTGATCGTCGTGGTGCTTTACATATCCGGCTGTGCGCCGAAGTTTGCGTGCGAGGGGTCGGTGAACCTGGATGATCCGCGCTGCAATTCAGTCAGCAATATGTACGACATCAAGATGCGCGGCAAGGCCGACACCCAGGTGCAGCATGAGGAAGACGATGGGGACGAGAAGAAGGCAAAGGCGCCTCCCGTTCAGGAGCCTCAGGGCGCCGACATGGGCGTGGCCCTCGTGCAGGGATCTGCTTATGAGGCCAAGGTGCCGGTGCGGGTCCCCCCGAAGGTGATCCGGATATGGATTGCCCCGTGGGAGGATGCGGACGGAGATTTGCATCAGCCTGGTTATATCTTCAGCGAGATCAACGACAAGCGGGGCCGGTGGGTATTTGGCGAACGGCAGGTATCGGGATCTGCTCCTTTGCTGTCTCCCGTTGATTCCGCCGAGGAAGAACAGCCGGTCCCGCCGACCCGAAGTCAACCGGCAGCGGTACAGGATCGCCAAAGCAAGGCTGCGGCAAGAGAAGAAGCGCAAGCCGAGAAGAAAGCACAAGCCGAAGAGCAAAAAAGAGAAAAGCAATCGTCGGCAAGGCAAAAAGAATACAAGACCACCGCCGACAAGTGGGGATATTCCGGTGTCGGCAACAGCCCAACTTTAAAACTTCCTTCCGTAAAAAAATAACCGGATACCTGGCGCTCGATGGAAGTATTATAGCAGCAGGCAGCCTTGTTTCCGCTTCGCATTAGCAGCGCCTCCTTTTTTTGTGCGGAGCGGAACGAGGCGAACCCTAATGATTTCAAAACACCCTCGCCATGTCGAGGCGATGGCGTAGCCGCCAGACAAAAAACTAAAGAAAGGAAGGTGTAACAAGAATGGCAAAAAGGTTCCTCACGAAAGAAAATCTGTTGGTTGCTGGCGGCTTGCTGCTGGTTTGGGCATCGGCGGCATGGGCGGGTACGGGTGGAGACGAGTTTTCGACCCTGTACACTACGATCGAGGGATGGTCGCAGGGATACCTGGGCAAATTGATCGCCATCAGTTCATTCATAACGGGAATGGCAATCGGCATCGTCCGTCAGTCGCTCATGGCCATAGCTGTAGGCGTCGGTTCCGGCATGGCCGTCCAGTACACTCCGGAAATTCTCAATACCATGGTATCGGCTCTGATGTAATCAGCGTCACCGGGCGGGGCCTTTGTGGCCCCGCTTTTTGCCTTGGAACGAAAAAAAGCGCACTCATCATACGATGTATCCGTTAAAGACTCACAGGGATGCGACCTGGATCCGTGTCGCGCCGCCCGTGCGAGAATGCTGCTGAAGAGGGGACGCGCCGTCATCCTGACGTGCAACCCAATGACAATACAACTAATTTACAAAAAGGCGAATGGACACTCTAAAAGCAGCCAGAATGCTTCTTGACCGGCAACCGTTGTCGGAGTACCTGCCCTACCTGGCTTACGATGAAAAAGCGAAGGCGTACATTCTCGACAATGCTGTTGGTTTGGTGTTCGAGTGTCATCCCCTGCCCTACCCGAGCAGCAGTGCGGCCTCGACATTGCGCGGCCTTCTTGAAACGCAATTTCCCGCCGGCACCTCTCTCCAAATAATGCTTTACACGTCCCGAAAGATAGGCGCTCAGCTTGACGCCTATGTGATGTACCGGGAGAACACACACGGGAATTCGATGTATTCCGATTTTGCCCGGCAGCGGGCGGAGTATCTTCAGTCCGGCGCGGATGTGTCACTATTCAAGGGATGTGATATTCGCGTTCGGGATTTCCGGTTGATCGTATCCATGGCCGTGCCCTGTTCGCACACTCCCCATGCAATAAATCACGTCAAGGACAATGTTGTGCCGACCATGCGGGACACTGTTTACCAGGCGTTGAATACGGCTGGCCTGTATCCTGTCAGCGTAGGTCCGGAGGAACTGATCAACATTCTAAGCGAGATTCTAAATCCTGGCCATTCGTTAAGGGACAATCTTTATTATGATCCCAAGGCGGCCATCAAGGATCAGGTGATCTACTCAGACACGGAAACGGAGATCCGTAAGGACTGTCTGGTCCTGGACGGTTATCATGTGAAAAGCTACACGGTGAAGCAGTATCCCCGCGAGTGGGACGTATCCGGCATCATGTCATACACGGGTGATGTTTACCAGAACGTGAAGCAAATTGGCGCTCCTTTCATGCTGGTATTGAACTGCGAATATCTGGATCAGCTTTCCGCGAGGCGCGAGATTCAGAAGAAGGCCACCATTGCCAGTTATCAGGCATACGGACAATTTGCCAAGTGGTTTCCGAAAATCGGGATGAGGAAAGAGCACTTTGACGAATTCACGGTAGCCCTGGAGCAAGGTGAAACCCCCTTCAAAGCATACATGAACATGTTTGTTTATGCGAAGGATGCAGCCGAGGCGACATCCATGGCAAGCATCTGCCAGAGTCTCTATCGCGGCATGGGCTTTATCTTGCAGGATGACAACTATATCATGCTGCCGCTGTTCTTGCAGGCTTTGCCGATGGCTTATCATGCAGACGCACAAAGGGACCTGCGGCGCCGGCGGACATTTACCACGGCAAACGTGGCCGAGATCGCTCCCATACAGTCTGATTGGAAGGGGGGCGGACGCCCGGTCTTGCCCTTGATCAGTCGTCGGGGGCAGCTCCAGTTCATCGACCTGTTCTCGAACAAGCGGGGCGGATATTCCGGCGTGGTATGCGCTGGTACTGGTGCTGGCAAGTCGTTTTTTGTCAACGAGATGATCGTTTCCTACCTCGGCCTGGGATCAAAGGTTTGGATAATCGACGTGGGCCGCAGCTACGAGAAGCTGTGCGATATACTGAACGGCGATTTTCTGGTCTTTGACACGGCGACCAACATGAGCCTCAACCCTTTCTCGTCCGTGGTGGACATAGACGAGGAAATGACCATGCTCAAGGCAATCCTCGCGCAAATGGCCTCGAACATCCCCCTGGACGACCTCTCGCAGTCGTACATGGAGGAGGCGATCAAGGAATGTTTCGCCGAGCACGGCACTTCCACCTCGATAACGGACATTGCGTCGTATCTCACGGCGAAGCCTGATTCCCGGCAAGTGGATCTCGGCATGAAGCTCTACCCTTACACGTCGGGCGGCTCCTATGCGACTTTCTTTGAGGGCGCCAGCACCTTCAATCCCAAGGGCGGTTTTGTGTGTCTCGAGCTTGAGGAATTGAAATCGAAGAAGGACCTCCAGGAAGTTGTTCTTCTCACCCTGGTTTACAAGATTCAGCAGGACATGATGCAGCGTGGTGAAAACAAGCTCGTTATCATAGACGAGGCATGGGACCTGTTGACCGGTGGCAACACAAGTCAGTTCATGGAGACTGGTTATCGTCGTTTTCGCAAGTACGGCGGCGCATGTCTTTCGATCACCCAGTCCATCAACGATTTTTACAAGATCCCTGCGGGAGTGGCCATCGTCGAGAATTCGGACTATTTTTTTCTTTTGAGGCAACGGGCGGAAAGCATTGAGGCCCTCAAGCAGTCCCAGAAGGTATCGCTCTCCGAGGGCATGTACGACTTGCTCAAGTCCGTCCACACCGATGCGGGCAATTATTCCGAGATCTTCCTTTACGCTCCAGACGGTATAGCCATCGGTCGCCTCGTCGTGGATCGGTTCACTCAGTTGCTTTACACGACGAAGCCGGAGGAATTCTTGGTGCTCAAGCAAATGACGGACAGCGGCATGACCATCAGGGAAGCGATTGTGGAGCAGATAAGGCGGGAAACAGCAGCGACAGTCCATTAGCACTCATAGTGTCCACACCAACCTTCCTTCTTCGATGCCGGGCAGAACTCGATTCTGTCCGGCATTGTCGTTGGGCGACCTCCCCTCACCTACCCACAGTTCTTGTACATGGTCTCCGACCGTCCCCTGGGAAGTAATATAGATTTAAAAGACGGGGGGCACAGCGGTCGTGGCAAAGCAAGACAGGAAGGTCAAAAAAGGCAAGAACTCAAGGCCGGCGGCATGCGTATCCTTACCCCTGCACAACTCTGAGGCGTATCAGCAAGCAAGATGTGTGTTTCAGGATGCGGTAGATCACCACCAGAGGGGGGAATACTTTCAGGCAGCCAGTTCGTACCGTCGGGCAATCAGCCTATACCCGTCATACATAGAAGCATATCTCAATCTTGTGGCAGCCTTGGCATTTATGGGCAAGCTTTCAGAAGCCTTGCGTGTATGCGACCTCGCAGCATCCATCGTGCCGGCACACGCATCCATTTATAACAACAGAGGCAACGTGTTGAGAGACTTGGGCCGGCATGAAGAAGCCTTGGCGGACTTTGATCGGGCAATTCTTTTAAATCCAAATTATTCGGATGCCTATCTCAACCGAGGCATTATCCTGCACGATCGTGACATTCTCTCCCCTATGAATAGGGGAGCATCTAAGTGCTTGTGAATCAGAAGGATTGCGACTCATGAGGCAACTCCAAGCTGTGTTTTATGGAAATGCTCTCCGGTTTTGTCTTCCAACGTAGGTTTCCCACCGTTAGTGTTTCTTCCCACCAGATGTATAGACTGACGCTTCACCGAGGACTCTAAAGCCGGAATTAGCCGACTCGCACGGGTTGCTTTCGCAAGGTCGCGCTTTGAACTCTCCACGTCTGAGGACATCCTGCCCGGATGCCCATGATACAACGTCGGGCTGATTGATCCAAATGCTATCAGTTGAACAATATTTGCAGATACATGATCCCGGTCCGCCACGAGGCCGCAGGACGGACAGTTATGGATTCTATCTTTCAGCGTTTTGGGAACGGGAGCGCCGCAAACACATGTCTGGCTGTTGCCACCGATACCGGGACGGCTTGACGGCGTTGCATGATACCGTTTACCTAATTTGGATTGCAATAAATGCTTCTGCTTGGCAATAGCCCTGTCTGAGGCGGCTTTCGCCAGCCTACGGTTGCGAATCATGAATTGAACGCCGTGTTCCTCAATCGCAAACTCCCTATACTTCGATGCAATTTCCGATGCGGTTTTCTTATGATGGTAATCGCGAATGTTTTCGATACGGGTGTGAATCTTTGCAACTACGCATATTTGCTTCTTCAATCTGTTGGAATAGGGCATGTCCTTGATTGCCGGCGACTTTATTCCCGATGCTTTTGCTGTTTGGACAACCTCAAGATGAGCTTTCTTCCTGGCCTCGAATTGCCTGGACATCTTCTTTTGGGCAGTACGAAGCCTCGATTGGTATAGAATGAAGGCACGAGGCGGGTTATGCTTCTTCCCGTATGATTCCGTGATCGTTGCGGATAGACCGGTGTCGCCGCCACCTACAGGAAGGGAATCATCATGTGCGAGAAGGGCTACCTGATCTTTCTCCTGGATCATGGCGACTACGATTACCCACCATTGGCCTTGCGCCCACTTTACGGTGACAGTCTTTTTCAGGCCGCGTATCTTTCTATGATCTCGAACATGGAACTCACCGAGACCGGACAGATACAGCTTTCCATTCCGAATGAATGCCGCTGTACCGTATTGCGGATATGTGAAGCTTCGATAACGCTTTTCTATGATGGGCTTTGGAGGATGGACATCTCTTCGCCCTTCCTTTTGCGCCTCGAAGAATCTCTTATACCCCTCATCAATCCTCACCGCCACATTCTGCCGCACCTGGCTGTGCAGATTTCCCCAGGCTACATTAGCCTTTGCGTACAGCTTCACCGCATTGTACTGGTCGGAACGGTTCAAATAGTGGGGCTTTGCCTCCCCTTGCCGTTTTGCTTCCTTGCAATCCAGTCGGTTTTTTATCCGATCTTCTGCCAAGGCATTTCGCAACAGCCAACACGAATGCAATGTGTCGAATAACTTCTCACTTGCCCCTGGAGACACGTCCAAACGAAAACGATAGGCGCGTGACACCATAGGATGCTTGGCTTTTCGCTGCCTATGCCTTCTCTTTTTGATTCTCGATATAGCGTCTAACGACATCCGCCGACATATCTCCTACAGTGCCCACATAGTAACTGGGATTCCAAAGATGAGACCCCATCCGTTTCTTCAAATCCGGAAATGAGACTAAAAGTTTCCGCGCCGATATTCCCTTGATCCACTTCACTACATCCGAAATGGAAACATGAGGAGGTGCAGACACAAAAAGATGGACGTGATCAAGGCCGGTTTCGATAGTACTTACCTCAAATCCTTTCTCAATACCTGTTTCTGCAATAACCTGTTTCAGCGCCGCATCTACCTTGGTCGTCAGAACCTTCCGCCGATACTTTGTGCAAAACACCAAATGATAGCCAATGCTGAAAACACAGGTCCTATGATGTATGATTTTCATTTGCACATGGTATCATAAATATTGAGCAATAGCAATGAAATTATTTTATATATCTCAATACAGATAGTATGCGTTTCGCTTTCATCCCTCCTTTGAAAAAGAGGGAATTCCCGCTTTATCTCTTAAAAGGTACGAGGATGCGCTTCTGTCCTGTAACCATGCCTTGACATTAGCCCCATCAAACCCCACTGGGCATCTGAGCCGTGGCGTTGTCTTGTCCTCAATGGGTAGAAACGCAGAGGCGTTATCGTCATTCGATCTTGCAATATACCTTGACCCTGGAAACGGTAAAGCTCACGCTAATCGTGGCGCCGTTCTTTTAGACTTACGGCGATACGATGATGCGCTGGCGTCCTGTTGTAAGGCGGTATCCTTGGCACCAAATGCCATCGCGCATATGAACCTGGGCAACGTGCTGGAAAAGTTGGGGCGATACGAAGATGCCCTGGTGGAATACGATCGCGCAATCTCCAAAAACCCCGTTCTTGCCGATGCTTTCAGCAATAAAGCCAACGTCTTGTATTTAATGAGACAATTCGACAATGCAATGTCTGCATACAACCATGCGACAACCCTAAGTCCGAGCCACGCCGAAGCGCACTGGAACAAGAGTCTGCTCATGCTGTTGCTTGGCAATTATGAGGAAGGGTGGCGCATGTATGAATGGAGATGGAAAAGCAAGGACTGCAAATCAGCCTATAGGAAATATCCGCAACCTTTGTGGATGGGCAATCCCGGCCAGTTGCGGGGAAAAACTATTTTGATTCATGCCGAGCAGGGCCAGGGCGATACTATCCAAATGATGCGCTACGTTCCGATAATTGCTGCCCAGGCGGCAAAGATTGTATTGGATGTTCCCGTTTCTTTGGCGTCCATGATCTGCGACATTCCCAATGCTGTCGTTCTGAGGCAAGGGGACGTTGTTCCCGATTTCGATATTCATTGTCCATTCATGAGTCTGCCTTTGGCATTCGGAACGACACTGGAAACGCTCCCTGATCATGTTCCCTACCTTCGTGTTCCGGAAAACAAGGTCGAAAAATGGTGCTCCCTACTGGGACACCGGAAGCATCCCCGCATAGGCCTGGTCTGGTCTGGGGCCACCGGACACCGTAATGACCATAACCGCAGCATAGCCCTACAAAGGCTTTCTCCTTTCTTCGATCTCGATGTGGAGTATCATTCTTTGCAAGTGGAATATCGCAATGGCGACCAGGAGATGCTCGCTTCCACTGGCAGGATTGTGGATCATTCCAATGATATTGCGGATTATAGCGATACGGCGGCTCTGATCGAACAAATGGATCTGGTGATATCCGTTGACACCTCCGTGGCCCATCTTGCCGGAGCATTGGGCAAGCCGGTGTGGATCATGCTGCCGCACGTTCCAGATTGGCGTTGGCTGCTGGATCGTGAAGACAGCCCGTGGTATCCCACCGCCCGCCTGTTCCGTCAACCGTCGCATGGCGACTGGGATAGCGTAATAAAATCAGTAATATCGCATATTAGCGAGATCTGAGCAGCCCGGACGGCCCCGGCTGCTACAACCCCCGAGATAACTTTTCTCACCAAAGAAATTCAAAATAGCCAAGGTCCTCTCCCGGAGGGAAGTATAATATAGACGACGTAGTGCGTCTTGATGCGTATTTATATGCGTCACGGACATCCAGACTCCATCCACCCGAGAGAAGCCGTGAATACACTCAAAAAAACAACAATAATCTCTATGGCATTAACAATCGGCACGATGACGGCCCCTGAGGAGGAGTCGAAATGGTCAAGAACACCATGACAAAGGACCAGAGGAGAGGTTTGGACGCCGTTGATGCCTTCAAAGTCAAAGCCCCCGACGAGGCTGATACTCACTACCAACACGGTGTTATTCTACAACGCTTTGGACGGGACGAAGAAGCACTTGCGGCATTAAACCACGCTCTCCTAATAGATGATAATCACATGATGGCCCATATACGGCGAATCCAGATACTGCAACGTTACAACGAACATGCAGAGATTCTCCGCTCCTTAGACAAGCTCGTAACCGCAGACCCAAACAACGCATCACTCCATCACGCAAGAGGATTGGCATTGCGGAAGTTGGACAGAGGAGACGAGGCCATAGCAGCGTATGCTCTCGCCGCAGCGTATGATGCGGAAAACGAGTCGTATCATTTGGACCTCGCCATCATGTTACACGGAGCCAAGCGATACGACGAGGCGATTGAATCCTACAACCGGGTACTGGCGCTGAATCCTGCCAATGCGGTAGCTCACGGCAACCGGGCGTCCCTGCTTCACAAAACAGGGCGATACGAAGAGGCCCTGATCGGCTATGATCAGGCCATTCATCACGATCCGACATTCATATCCCATCGCTTGAATAGGGCATTGTTGCTACTGCTGATGGGACGTTACGATGAGGGATGGAGGGAATACGAATGGCGTTTACGTCGCACGAGTGACGACGACGCCATACTGGTCCATTACGCTCGACGGTTCAACCAGCCTGCCTGGTCAGGCGACGATTTGCGGGGCAGAACTCTCCTCGTTCACGGTGAACAAGGACTGGGCGATGTCATCCAGATGTTGCGATACGTGGAGCTGCTCGCTGACATGGGAGCCAAGATAGTCTTGGAAATCCCTGTCGTTTTGCATTCTTTGGCGCAATCGCTTGCAGGCGATATATCTTTTGTGGTCCGCGAGGGCGAATATCCTCCATTCGATTGTCACTGTCCGATAATGAGTCTTCCGCTTGCGTTCGGGACAAATCTCAAATCAATACCGGCTAACATCCCGTATTTGCGGGTCGCCCCGGAGAAGATCGAGGAATGGAAGGCCCGTTTAGGACGGCAATCGCGGCCTCGCATAGGCCTGGTCTGGTCGGGGGGGAGGCAGTCCAACATAGACCGATGGAACAACAGCGACCCTACCAGGAGCATTGCTCTCTCGGCGATGGCTCCATTGCTGCTGAATGGGGAGACCTGCGCGGAATTTCACTCGCTTCAAATAGAATATCGAGATGCGGACATGAAAACCATGCAAAGATATGGCTGCATTCAAGACCATTCCGCAGATCTGAAGGATATTTCCGATACGGCGGCTCTGATCGAACAAATGGATCTGGTGATATCCGTTGACACCTCCGTGGCCCATCTTGCCGGAGCATTGGGCAAGCCGGTGTGGATCATGCTGCCGCACGTTCCAGATTGGCGTTGGCTGCTGGATCGTGAAGACAGCCCGTGGTATCCCACCGCCCGCCTGTTCCGTCAACCGTCGCATGGCGACTGGGATAGCGTAATAAAATCAGTAATATCGCATATTAGCGAGATCTGAGCAGCCCGGACGGCCCCGGCTGCTACAACCCCCGAGATAACTTTTCTCACCAAAGAAATTCAAAATAGCCAAGGTCCTCTCCCGGAGGGAAGTATAATATAGACGACGTAGTGCGTCTTGATGCGTATTTATATGCGTCACGGACATCCAGACTCCATCCACCCGAGAGAAGCCGTGAATACACTCAAAAAAACAACAATAATCTCTATGGCATTAACAATCGGCACGATGACGGCCCCTGCTGTCGTAATCGCCGGAACGCAGGTCATCAAAACCGGCCAGGCCGAATATGCGTATCCGTCTGATGTTGGCGCATACCTTAAATCTGCATCCTTTGTATTATGCGCCGACCCTGGTTGTAATACTCCCACGAAGAAGCGTCAGTATGTTCAGCGCATGCGGCAACCCACTGCGCCCATAAAAATAGACGCCAAGAAAATCATGCCTCAGACCGTAGCCGCTAGCCCACCCCCGCCTCCTATCCGGGAAACGCTGTATTTCGGTTTTGATTCGGCAACCTTGAATAAGAACGAGAAGCAGAAGGTCGAGGAGATAAAGCACAAGGCGCCGGCAGCGACGAGCAAGGCCATCATAACCGGTTATACCGACAAGATTGGCTCCCAGTCTTACAACGACTCGCTTGCGCTGAGGCGTGCCGAAACCGTCAATCGCCAACTGGGCTATGGAGACGCGATTGTTACCGGGAAAGGCAAGTGTTGCTATGCAGACAAATCTGACAACGCCAGGAATCGTCGGGTTGAGTTGGTAATCGAGAACAAGCTTCAGAGAGCACAGGCGGTTGCTAATCAGCCGCCGCACAAAAACATGCACGTTGATCCTGCTCCGAAGCCCGTCATTACCGGAGTCGATCCGAGACAACATACAAATAATAATCAGGCAAAAGAAGGAGAAAGGAAGAAGCCATGAAACAAAAAAGGATTCATTCAGCAGCCATTATCGCTGCCCTTATGCTCGTATTTGTATGGGCCGGCGGAGCGTTGGCGGCCTTGCCGGCGGAAAATGTAACCGTAACCTGTACGGAGAGCGTTGTGACCGGCCAGGAGATCACCTGTACGGCAACGGCTACAGCGACGGAAGGAGAAACGATTGCCTATACCTGGAGCACGGACAAAGGGGCAATCCTCACCGGCCAGGGAACGGATACTGTTACCGTGTCATCTCCTATGACGGGGATTGCCACTGTGACAGCCCAGGTGGTCGCTACTCCCCCTTACTTTCCGCCTGATGTCATATCAGGCGATACAAATGAAATCGTTTCAACAGGCAACTCTTTGGGAACGGTCACCTCTGATACCTTATACATAACGTGTAGCTTGAATGGTTATAAAGTGTATCTAAATCAGTATTTGTCCAAAATCAGATATGGTGCAGTCAATACAAACCCATTCCGCTTTGTGCTGATGACCATGTCGGGAGATTATACGACCGTACATTGGGTCAGCCCTCTCATTACTCCTAATCAACAAGGGGTCAATGAATGGTCACCAGACACCCCCGTTCCGATTCCTGCTCAACCTAGTTTTATTGGAATATATGTTCCCGGAGGCCAAGCAGTACCTGTAGGATATACGACCTATGCAAATAGGGGCTTCACCTTATCCAACCCGTCGCTCCAACTTGGGGTGCTACAAGGCCCCGGCACGGTAACAGACACCATTATCCGGGTTCGTGCTTATCTGTACACGGGCAGCTACCCTGCCGCGCCTACCACCGTCACCAAGACGGCGAGCGTAGCGGTATCGAGTCCTCCTCCTCCGACGGTATCCATTACCGGCCCGGAGACCGCTGTGGAAGGTGAAACGAAGCACTACACAGCAACCCACGATGCCGTCGTACCGGTAACGATTTCCTGGTCGGCCAACGGCAACACCTATACCGGCGCGGAGGTGGACATCCCCTTTACATCAGCAGGAAGCAAGACGGTAACGGTAACGGTTACTCCGGACGGCTATCCTGAATCGGTGGGCACAAGCTCCTTGACTGTTGCGGTATCCCAGTATCCCTCCCCCACGATTTCCATTACCGGTCCGGAGACTGCCGTGGAGGGCGAAACGAAGCAGTACACCGTGACGCACGACGCGATTGTCCCCGTGACGATCGCCTGGGATGTTAATGGAACCGCCTATAGTGGTTCGCCGGCCAATATTGTTTTCCCCGCCCCTGGCGCTTACACCGTGACGGCAACCGTTTATCCTACGGACTATCCGGCTTCCGTTGCCACAACCTCCATGAATGTGACCGTTGGCGACCGGGTAACAATTTCCTGCACGGAGAGCGTACAGGAGGGACAGTCCATTGCCTGTACCGCCTCGGGTACTCCCGGTGCCGGCGAAACCTGGATTTACCTATGGACTACCAATAACGGCGCGGTATCGTCTGGACAGGGAACGGCCACGGCGGCCATCTTGCCTTCGGCGCCTGGCGCTGCCACGATCACCCTGGCGCTTACGGTTGACCCTGGACAAATTGAAGTAACCAAGACCGCCGGCGTGACGGTGACCCAGTATCCGGCTCCGACGGTTTCCATTACCGGTTCCGCCGCCGCCGTGGAGGGCGAGACGAAGCACTACACAGTAACCCATGATGCCGTCGTACCGGTTACGATCACCTGGAGCGCCGAGGGCAATACTTACACCGGTGCAGAGGTGGACATCCCCTTTGCCACGCCTGGGAGTAAGACGGTTGCGGTAACGGTTA
>ERZ795030.4974-NODE-4974-length-12622-cov-4.544840_pt1 | contig 12622 bp, 9 predicted proteins | sample MGYA00375122_ERZ795030 | MGnify/ENA primary metagenome ERZ795030 (study PRJEB30165, sample SAMN05720146) | activated sludge metagenome | isolation source: anaerobic digester from wastewater treatment plant | place: Japan | collected 2015-04-20 ...
GCGGTGCCAGCGCTTTTGACCGTACCCCAGGCGCGCTACACCACGGCACTGATCGTGAGGCTGCCAGCCTGCCCTTGGCAACGATCAAGAAATACCATTAAAAATCAACAACTTCAGACATACTGATCCGGTCGGAATCGAAGTTGCAATTTCATACCAGTGTGTAGATCATCTTGGTACCGGTTTCGGGGTAGCGCAATTCCTCAGAGGACGGGTATGCCAATGGTGCGACGATGGCTTTGTCATGTGCAGGCGTTGCCATTCTGTGGATTGTGATGCTTTGGGTCGTAGTCGCATCATCGGGTTCAATGTCGCCGCTTGAGACCAGCAACTGACCGGTCCATGCCGTTTTGTGTGGCGGTTGCTCCGGAGGACTGTTTGTTATAACCCACTGATATAGAACCTCGCTTAGAACTACTAACACCAGAAAAGGACCAACTGAGGTTGGCAACGTTCACGGTCAGTTCATGGAAGGTGACACCTTTTCCAACCAAGGCTTGTCGCCTCAAAGCCCTGATTCGACAAGCATTTTTCAATTGTGAGAGCCATGCAACCGCATCAAGGCCAAGCCCTTCGGGTGGATTGGTCCGGCCTTGATCCGGCTGCACGGCAGACTGCAAACATCGACCACGCTCGCCAGCCTGAGTCAAGTACCACACGAAACGACGAAGCACCTTAATTTGCAAGCAAATTACCTAAAAATCCGACAACCTGCCAGGCCTCATAGAAATTTCATTAATTCTTCTTCGCAATGGTGTCTCAATGAATTTGAAACTTAAACCAGAAACCAGCACCAAGATCGCCAAATATGAGAAAAAAAGTACACTGTAATTGGATATATCAAATATTTTAAATATCGCGTATGATATTTCGTGGATTGGCATTTGAAAAATATAAATTCCAAAGCTAATTTCACCCAGAAAAATTAAAGGCTTTAATGACATTATTCTTGCAATAAGTCCATTATCCGAAGAGATGAGTATTATTATTGGAATAAATACAAGTACCAACAAACCATTGTGAATTGATAATCCTGTTGGGTATTTTAGCACTATACAAAAGGCGATGATCGACAGAATGATCCAGAACCCGTTAGCACTGTTTTTATTCGCAATATATTTCATGTAAAAGAGACCAGCAATATTTCCTGATAAAAACTCATTTAAATGCATTGGTGGAAAGTAGAAAATTAGATTATGCCGAAACAGTGGAAAGTTTTGATAAACCCCCGAATTGATCAGACTATTATGTATCACCTGGCTTATCAAAAAAAATAAACCTCCAACAATTACAATAATCCAAAATTTCCTCGACTGATAAACAAAATTGAACAAGAATGGAAAAAGAAAATAAAACAATAATTCAACAGACAATGACCAACTTGGTGAATTTCCTGACAGAGCCTTTGATGGATTCCAAGCCTGCAACATTGTAATATTCAGAGCTATTCCACTGTACGAATATTCTGCCCATTTTTCAATTATTAATGGCACACATAAAACTAGCGCTAAATAATAGGCTGGCGCAATCCTGGCGAATCGACTCTTATAATATCCAAGTGCATCTATCCTTTTACAATTTGAATACGCCAAGATCATGATAAATCCAGAAAGTGTGAAGAAGTAGCTAACTCCAACATACGCACTCTTGAAAATAAACGAGATCGGTTCTGCATTAAATGGGAAAACGTCACTGCAAAAATGAAATATGACGATGGCTACGGCCGCAATAAATCGCGTGAAAGTTACCTTTTCATTTCTAAACCCCTGCATTGATAGCCTTTTCTGGTTGGTAGCTCTTGTAACCGTTTGGTTACTATCCCGTCACCCTAGAATTTGTAACACGAATGCGCCACTGTAAATATATTCATACGCAGCTTAGGATGTGTTACAAAACTTCATCAATTATCATAGGGTTGCGTGTGCAGTTCGACTCCCCACGGAAGCCGTTTTTGTGGATGTTCAGTACCCCCATTTTTTTACCTGTGGTTTTGATGCCTTTGGTGTGCGCATTGGCATCGACGGTAGTTTGGCTGTTTAGACCGGTTTTCGTTTTCGTCGGTCCGATCAAATTGACGATCATCTCGACGCTTACCAGCGGTTTGCCCGATGCACCAAACTTAAGCGATTCATTGTAAAAAGCAGCTTGTAACTTGTTGATTTATATGATGTTTTATCATGTCTGACTCAGTACCGTGAATTTTTACAGCAATTTATGCTGGATTTGTCTGATCTGATTGACTCGGATGCATTTCCCCAACAGGCAAAAGCATCCCAGTTTTCCCAATGCCTTTACCCGAGACCGCAAGCTGCCACTGCCAGCGCTCATTGCAACACTGCTGTCGATGCCCGCAAGCTCCCAGCAAGCCCTTCTTGTTACCTTCTTCACCAGTCGTCACGCCAGCATAGGCAGCGGCGGCACCAAAATGGTTCGTGGCGTATCTGACAGAGCCTTTTCCAAGTTGCTCGCACATGCATACGCCAGCACTGAATTCGCTTAGCGACTCGGTAATTGGTCGCACATAAGCTGATTGCATCGTCAAGCACTGGCGCGGCGCGCGGTTGGTGGCAGCCGATGCCGGTGCTGATACCTGCCATTCGCGAGTGTCGCCGCAGGCGCGTCGCCGCCAGTAGCGATCAGCCGTTGTTTGCGCTTTACTCACCTGACTCCGAGTTGACTTTGCATGCCCGTGTTCACCGTGTCGATACCTCCGAGCGGGCGATGTTGATGCATGCGTTGGTGTGTTTGGGGCCGGATGTCGTGTTGTTGCTTGACCGAGGCTACCCAGTTGCTTGGCTGGTGTCTTGGTCTGAGTCAGCAGGCTTTGATTGTCGATGTCGCCGCCAAGGTGCTGGCAGATAACCTGCCATCCTTGTTTTGCAGGTTTGCACTGGGCGACGATCCCCCTCATCACACCGAGCAGCCCCAAAAACGTCAACGCAATCGTGGATATGCCGCTGTCGCCATGCTGAGCATGTTGCCCAGCGCTTTGATGTTCGTCGGCAATGTTCTGGCCGCCATCGCAGATACGCATGGTCTCTTGCACATACCAACCTGCCGCAGTATTGGAGGACGCTCCAGCCCTCGACCCAAGCGTCATATCAAACCTCACGCGCAGTATGCCTACAAGTGATCGCATGACTTAAGTTCGGTGCATTGGCTGTTTGGTGCGACAAAAACCAGGAACCGCATCCTATGTCAAAACATGGTCCGAGGGCACCGTGAACTGACATGAGCATATTTGGACACTTGTTAACTTTCCAATCCTTCGTTCACCGCATACCATGCGGGTTAGCCCGTACAAACTCACCGCGATCTTCATACCAGCGAATCAGGTGGAAATCAACTGACGCGTCGGTCGCAATCGCTTGCTGTTTTGGCCGCACCAGCAGCGTGGGGGCTGGTCAAGCGGAAACTTAGCACGCTGCACATCGGGCCCGGTGGGCACCTCGTGCACATGCAACTCTTGGTTCATGTCCAGGCAATGCAGTTTGTTCTCAAATGTCAGCAGGTCTGCCATCATCGGTCCCCAAATGGCTACCTGATGGCCGTAGCGTGTGGATTGATGGTTCCAGCGCACAGCGCCGCTGATCACATCAATCGCATACACCCATCCGGTGGGTGACCAAAGGTAGGCAGTGTCGCCCACGCTGGCCAACGCACCCATGCTGGATGCCGACCAGCACCACTTGCTGCACCATGTCCATCTGCCCAGTGGTACCAGTTGGGTGTTCAGTTCGCTCCACGCTAACGTCGGCCTGTACCTGGTCGGTGCAGGGGTCGGCGATTATCTGGACTCCAGTCACGGCGTGGGCTATTTGATCCGGCAGGCTGAAGCCTACCTTGACATCAACACCGTGATGCCTGGCCTCGTGGTGTTCCCGGCATCTGCGCTGGCGCTCGACAGTCTGGTCGGACGCATTGAGGCACGCCTGATGAAGTGGCAACCACACACAACTGAGACCGGGATGCTTTGATCATTGGTCAGAGCCGTCGGTCAACACTACCCGGCCCGACTCAGGTTGCGTCAGCCAGACGCCGTGCAATGGCAGCAAATTCCATGCGCCGTTCAGAGAAGACATCAACCAAAGCGGGGTCAAAATGCCCCCCTTTCTCGCTCAGAATGACATCGATGGCGTTGCTGACCGGCATTGATTCCTTGTAAATGCGCCTGCTGGTCAGCGCGTCGAACACGTCCGCCAGCGCCATGATGCGTGCGCTGATCGGTATCGCTTGTCCCTTCAGTTGGTCCGGGTAGCCGTTGCCATCCCAGCGCTCGTGGTGCCACATGGCAATCTGGCGCGCCACATCCAGAAAGGCCAATGGGTAAGCATCCACAGGGTAGATTGACCGATCCGCGTCCCTCACCCTTTGAATCGCCAGCGCAAAGGCATCACCGCCAATCTGGCTGTGGGTCTTGATCACTTCAAACTCTGTCGCGGTCAGCCTGCCTGGCTTGCGCAAAATGTGATCGGGGATGCCAATCTTGCCAATGTCATGCAAGGGCGCGGCACGCACGATCAGTTTCAGTTGCTCATCCGACAACAATCGCTGATAGGCCGGTCGCTCGCAAATGGAACGTGCTAACACCTCGACATAGGCCTGGGTGCGATGAATATGGTGGCCAGTCTCAACATCGCGTGTTTCTGCCAGGATCGCCAAGGCGTGCAGACTGGCATCTTGAACCAGCTCATTGTCATGCATGCGCCGCAGCACTTCTTTTTCCAAAAATGCGTTTTGATCTGCCAGCCAGTCCCGCGCCAGCTTGTTTTCAAGCTGCGCTTTGACCCGCGCCAGCGCCAATCGCGGTCTGATCGGCTTGGCAATGTAGTCGGCAGCGCAAAGCTCAAGCCCTTTTTCTTCCTCAGATGCAGCATCGCGAGCGGTCACAAAAATCACAGGAATATGCAGTGTTAGCGGGTTGTCGCGCAGCCGGGCCAGCACGTCGTAGCCGTCCAGATCAGGCATCATCACATCCAGCAAAATCAAGTCCGGAGGCGGCAGAGACACCGCTGCCCGCAACGCCCGATCACCCGAGTTGGCCACCTTGACCCGATAGAAGGGCTCGAGCAACTCACCCAAAATAGCAAGGTTCTCGGGTTGATCATCAACTACCAATACGACAGGGGGCGCTTTCATTTTTGGTCATTCAGCAAGGCAAGTGCCTCTTCAAACAAAAACTGCTCCAGCATTTTGCCAAGGTTTGCGGCAGCCACAAGCCCCAAAATATCGGTCAATTCTTGCCGGTGCTGTTCAAAAAATCGCCGTGCACCTATGTCATCTGCTTCCAGCAGCGCTCGCAAGCTGGCGACAACGCGCAGCAGGTCGGCATCGCTCTTTGCCGTAGGCTGGTTTGGCATCGGGATCAGGGCCGTCGTCGGCATCGCGGCCTGAACTGCTGCGATGAAAACGGGCAGTTCTATGGCAAGCAGATCGAGCAAGCCGGTCAAATCATTGCGGGACTGTTGTTTGATGGCTCGCTCAAGCGCTGCTGCAAGCTGACCGATGGCTTGTGCACCCACGTTGCCTGCGCTGCCCTTCAAGGTATGCGCCGCACGCTCTGCCGCAGAAAAGTCCTGGCGATCAATGAGGCTTTGCAGCGTAGTTGCTGCGTCGGCATGCCCCTCGACAAACAGGCCCAAGACGCGCCAATACGAAGGCAGCTTGCCGCGCACCAGATGCAATGCCGCATCAACATCAAGGCCGGGTATGGCGCGCAGCGCCTGCAAGGCTGGTGCATCGCGGGTTTCCTGCAGGCTGGCAACTGGTGGTACTGAAACCTGGTCGGCACCTGAAGTCGATGGTAACCAGCGCAGCAGCGCCTTGACCAGCGCGTCAGGGTCAATCGGCTTGGCCACATGGTCATTCATGCCGACCGACAGGCAGGCCTGGCGATCATCGTCAAACACATTGGCCGTCATGGCCAAAATCGGCACCTGCTGACGCTCTGGCAGGCGACGGATGTCGCGCGTGGCATCCAGACCATCTTTGCGTGGCATCTGTATGTCCATCAGAATCAGGTCGTAACTGATGTCCTTTGCCTTGTTGACGGCAATCTCGCCGTCTTGGGCCAGGTCAACCGCCAGACCCATTTCTGCCAACAGGTCAAGGGCCACCGCCTGGTTAATCGGATTGTCTTCAGCCAGCAAAACACGTCGCCCCTTGAATTGCGCCTGGTCCAGCCTGATGCCAGCCGAAGGCAGGTGGCGGTGGGCGCACTTACCAGTCAACACCTCGGTCAAGGCATCGTACAGGCTCGATGCCGTTACCGGCTTATGCATCATGCAGACCACCACGCCCAGCCGCAACAACTCGGTGGGCTGCTCGGCACCATGTCCGAGCATCAAGATGACCTTTGGCGCAACCTGGTCGGCCGACTCGCGAATACCCTCCACGGCCTGGTTACTGCTCATGTCGGGCAACTGGGCAGCCACCAGCGCCAAGTCAAAAGGCATGCCAACAGCCACGGCCTGTGCGACACCCGCAATGGCGGCCGCGCCACTGCTGACAACCGTAGGCTCCATGCCAAAGCGCTGCAGCAAGCGCATCAGCACATCGGTGCTTTCCGGGTGGTCATCGACTACCAGGATGCGCCGCGTATGGTCGCCGACAATCGATGGAACTGGCACCAGTTCAACTTCGGATTCAACCGGTTGCAACGCAAAAAGCGCCTCCAGACTGAAAGTGCTGCCCCTGCCAAATTCACTTCTTGCCTGGACACTGCCACCCATCATCTCTGCCAGTCGGCGGCATATTGCCAAGCCCAGGCCGGTGCCACCAAATTTGCGTGTGGTCGAAGCATCGCCTTGTTCAAACGCCTGAAACAAGCGGGCCTGCTGTTCGGTCGACAAGCCGATGCCACTGTCAGTCACCTCGAACCGAATAGCGCACTGGGTCAGGTCAGCCGACAGACACACAGCAGACAAAATCACATGCCCATGCGCCGTGAATTTGACAGCATTGGTGGCAAAGTTGATCAAAATTTGCCCGAGTCGCATGCGGTCGCCGATCAGGTGGCGAGGCAAATCGGGATCAATGTCAAGCACCACTTCCAATCCTTTGCTGGCGGCTTGGTCGCCAATCATGTCGTACACCGTTCTAAACAGGGCTTCAAGCTCAAAATCAGCCGATTCCAGGGTCAGCTTGCCCGCCTCGATTTTGGAAAAGTCGAGAATGTCGTTGATGACACCGAGCAAATGCCGTGCCGACTCGGTGACTTTGTCGAGTTGCCCGATCTGCCGCTGCACCACGGCATCTCGGCGCAACAAGTATGTCAAGCCAATAATCGCGTTCAGTGGTGTGCGAATCTCGTGGCTCATGTTGGCCAAAAAAGCACTCTTGGCGCGATTGGCTTCTTCGGCCACCACTTTTGCTTCCGCCAGTTCGGCGGTGCGCGCTTGCACCAGCTCTTCGAGATGGTCCCGGTGCCGCATCAACTCATCCTGGGTACTGCGGCGCTCGGTGATGTCATGGGCCATGCCCAGCACGCCGATCAAGCTGCCATCGGTCGCCAGCATGGGCGTCTTGGTCGTCTCAAACAGTCCACGGTAACCATCGGCCTTGAAAGTGAGCCACTCTTCGTTGATGCTCGGGCTGCCCGCTTGCGCCGCCAGGCGATCATTCAGACGAAAGAACTCTGCAGTTTGCCGGTCCACAAAGTCATAGTCTGTCTTGCCCAGAATCTCGGACTCTTTTGCACCATATAAGCGCTCAAAGGGTGGATTGCAGGCCAGATAAACCCCTTGTGCGTCCTTGAGCCAGATCAGCGCCGGGATGGTGGCTACCAGGGTGCGCATCTGCGCCTGCTCGAACTCCAGGGTGTCGAGCGTATGGCGCAGATTGTTCTGGGATTTGAGCAACTGACGCTCAATGCGACCGATCAAATAAAACATCACCGCAGCGAACAATGCCAAAGCAAAAAATGATGCCAGCGACACCAGCACCAGCAAGCGGCTGGTTTGCCTGAGTTGCTGGTCGCTCTGACGACGAACACGGTCATTGAGTTGCTTGAGGTCATCAAGCAGGAAGTTCTGGCGCTGTTGCAAGAAATCGATCGAATTCACCAAGGTGCGCACCGCCACGTAATATTCACCGGTTTCATTGGCGTTCAGACCTTCGCCCAAGCGGCGCAGCAGGGACTTTTCCATCAGACTGCCCTCGCTGAACACCGGGCTCATGAACTGACGACTCATCTCGTCAATTTCAATGCGTATGGACTTCCAGGCCTTGTCAATGGCAAGCATTTCTACCGCAAACGCTTGCCTCAGTTCTGGCAACTTGCCTTCAAACTCATCGACAGAGGCCACCCACTGGTGGCGCTGCTTGGCCAATTCGGGGGTGGAAAGCAGGCGCTCGGTATGGTATTTGAGCGCCAACACCGACTTGTAAGAGTCATCCACGGCCCGTTGACGGGCCACAATGGCGCTGTAGTCGAAGATCAGGTAAGCCACCGTGATGCCGCTGATCAGGGCACCCACAATCAGCAAACCGAACCCATACAAAGACAGGGTTCGAATGCTCAGTTGCGCCAGTCGCACGGTGCGCGCCGCGTTATTTACCCACGTTCAGCGATGCCTGGTAAAAAGCGATCTGCTTGTCACGGCCCAGGCGGTCGGTGATTTTTTCCCACTGCGCCGCCGCCTGATCAAGCGCCTTGGCCGGTGACAACTCACCGCTGACGGCCTTGTAAACATACTCGTCAAACACCTGGTAATACTCACTGGCACCCGGAATAGTGATGTCATACACCACGTTCGGGTTGGACAGCGATTTGGTGATTTCCTCCAGATAGGCTTTGGCAGACTCAGTCGAAAAGCCCGACTGGTTCCAGGCCTCGGGACGATCAAAATGCGACTTGCGCGACGGATTGACGGCGGTGCCGCTCATTGCCGTCATTTTCTTGGTCAGTTCCGGGGAGGTCATGTGCGAGGCAAACTCAAAAGCCAGTGCCTTGTTCTTGGAAGCCTTGCTAACAAAAAAGGTCCAGTTGCCGCTGATCGAAGACACCTGATTAGGCCGCTGGTCCCACTTGCCCGTCAGACTGTTGAACACTTCCGCGCTACCGGGAATCTGGGCGTAGCCGATTTTGTCCTTGATCACCGACGAAGGCGCGTTGACAGCGTGCACACCCATATCGGCCCAGTCAATCGCCATCGCCGTCTGACCATTGACAAAGCTATTGCGCACATCGTGGCCGGCAAAATTGGCCATGCCCGGTGGACCAAACTTCAGGGTGTCAATCCAGATGCCCAGCGCTCGCGCAAAGCCGGGGTTGTTGACGCGGGGTTTCAGGGTGTTCTGATCAAAATAATAGGCCGGGTCATCCGGGTGTTTCGCGTGGGCAGCGGCCTGGGCAAAAAACTGCAGCATCGATATGTCGCCCTTGACCCGGTTTCCGGCGATACCGTAGTCAGGCTTGCCGTCACCACTCCAGTCCCAGCCCGTAAAGAACTCGGCCACGTCACGGTAGGCTTTCCAGTTGGCCGGGGGCGCCAGATCGTATTTGTATTTTTTCTTGAAGCGTGCCTGGTAGTCCGGCCTGGCAAACAAATCTTTGCGGTAATACAGATTGATGCAATCGCCGTCGTAGGGCAAACCGTAGGCCACGTTGTTCCAGGACAGCACGGTGTTGCGGTAGATCGGCAGCACGTCGTCCCAGTCAATTTTCTTCTTGATGGCATCGGGCACCGGCTCAATGTGGCCACCACCGAGCAATGTGCCGCTCCACATGGAAATGACCACGTAAATGTCAAAGCTGGCATCGGGCGATTTGATCGATTGGTCGATCTTCTCGATGGTCTCGTTCCATCCTGGTGTCAGCACCCGCACCTTGGCTCCGGTGCGGGCCTCGAACCCCTCGACTTCATCCAGGATAGGTCCACGAATCAGCCGGGCATCAAGCGTGGGCACAATAACCGTAATCGACTGGCCTTCAAACGGTCTGATGGCTGGTTTGGCGGGCGGTTCCGCAGCTTTGTCACCGCAACCCGATACCAATAGCAAACTCAATGCGGCCAGTACGTACAGTTTCACGATGAACTCCTGTCAAATCTCTGGGACATCAGGAAAAGCCAACCATTTCGGTGGGCAATTTACAGTGTAGGCCGCAAGCTGCCGCTTTGATATTGATCTGCAACAAGCAAAACGCTGATTCTGCCCGGTGACGTGCAGCCTGTGACGCGACCAAGTCTGGCAAGCAGCGCACCAACCATGGGGGTCGCCGAATCCCGCTTTGGGCCTGCGCCTGGCGATCCTGTCACTCCGCCACGGAACTTGATGCCGAGGGCTGTCGTCATTAGGCCTTCAACGCCGCCAGCGAGAGCATTTTTGGTGGCCATGATCGCTTTCGCGTCCACGCCGATAGCCGCACTGACCGGCCTGGTACGGGTGAGTTTGCAGATGCCCATCAGGGACAGCTATCAGCCCGACACCAGCCCTGCATGAAAACCCGCTGCCAAAGCACGCTTCGAGTTTGACTTGCCTAAGGGTTAGACCTAGTGGTGAAACATCTCAGGTGCACTACCCTCGGGCACCCGTTATTCATTATTGGACGGCTTAGTGACAACACATTCCAACACGAGGCAAACATGACATTGAAATCCATTCTGGCCGCTGCATTGCTGGCCGTCAGCTTGGGCACAAGCGCCCAAACCATCATCAAATTCAGCCATGTCGTAGCGGCTGACACCCCCAAAGGCAAGGCCTCGGTGTTTTTCGCCCAAAAGGCGGCCGAGCTGACCAAAGGCAAAGTCAAGGTCGAGGTCTACGCCAACAGCGCCCTTTACAAGGACAAGGAAGAGATGGAAGCCCTGCAGATTGGCTCGGTTCAGATGCTCGCCCCGTCGTTGGCCAAGTTTGGCCCGCTGGGCGTGAAAGAGTTTGAAGCGTTCGATTTGCCCTTCATTTTTGACGACACCGCCGACCTGCACAAGGTCACCCAAGGTCCGGTCGGCGCCGCCTTGATGGCCAAGCTGGAGCCACGTGGCATCAAGGGTCTGGCCTATTGGGACAACGGCTTCAAGTCGTTTTCGGCCAACGCCCCGTTGAAAGCGGTTGCCGATTACAAGGGCAAAAAGTTCCGCATTCAGTCCTCCAAGGTGCTTGAAGAGCAAATCCGCGCGATTGGCGGCATCGCCCAGGTGATGGCCTTCTCAGAGGTCTATCAGGCGCTGCAAACCGGCGTGGTGGATGGCACCGAAAACCCGATTTCGAACTTTTACACGCAAAAAATGCACGAAGTGCAAAAGCACCTTACCCTGACCAACCACGGCTACCTCGGCTACGCGGTGATTGTCAACAAGAAGTTCTGGGATGCCCTGCCCGCCGATGTGCGCGGCCAGTTGGAGCAGGCGATGAAGGAATCGACCGTCTATGCCAACAAGATTGCCCAAGAAGAAAACGACCTGTCGCTCGACGGTGTCAAGAAGAGCGGCAAGACGGCGGTGTATGTGCCGACCAAGGAAGAACGCCTGGCTCTGAAGAAGATCATGGCCCCGGTGCATGCCAAGATGGCGGACCGGGTTGGCAAGGAAACCCTGCAAGAGATCTACAAGGCCACCGGTTTTGACCCCAACACGCTGTAACCCCGTCTGACAACAAGCTGCTGCAATAAAGAGTCCCGGACGGGTCTGTTTTGATGAAATTTCTTGATCACCTGGAAGAGTGGCTGGTCACCTTCCTGATGGGCGGCGCTACGCTGATCATCTTTGTTGCGGTGCTGCACCGCTACGCTGCCGGCATGGCCATACCCGGCGTGCAGGACTGGCTGTTGTCGATCAGCATGAGCTGGGCGCAAGAGCTGACCATCATCATGTTTGTCTGGATGTGCAAGTTTGGTGCCGCCTACGGCGTGCGCACCGGCATTCACGTCGGCGTCGATGTGCTGATCAACCGGCTGAACAAGCAAAACCGTGGCAAATTTGTCATCTTTGGCCTATGCGCCGGTGTCTTGTTTACCGGCATTGTGGCCGTCATTGCGTCCGGTTTTGTCTGGGAAAACGGTGCCCACCACTTCTGGCTCAATCTGTTGGGCCGGTCGGTTGAAGGCGTTCCCGAAGGCCCGACCACGCCAGACCTGGAGTGGCCGACCTGGATGGTCTATAGCGCGATACCTCTGGGCACCAGCTTGATGTGTTTCCGCTTTATCCAGGTGCTGGTGATGTTCGTCAAAACCGGTGACTTGCCGCACCACGACCACGGCCATGTGGATGGACTCGAAGTCGATCCGGATGACCCGCTGGACAACCCCTACGCCATGGCCGACAACCTGCACCCGCGTGACCTGCACCATTCGCTGGAAGGCAAAACCCGTCATCACGACGCGACCGACGGGAGCCAATCCAAATGAATGCCGCCATCATTTTCTTTCTGCTGATGGTGCTGATGCTCACCGGCATGCCGATCTCGATCTCGCTGGGTCTGACAGTGCTGACCTTCCTGTTTGGCTTTACCAATGTGCCGCTGGAGTCGGTGGCGCTCAAGCTGTTTACCGGCATTGAAAAATTCGAGATCATGGCGATTCCGTTTTTCATTCTGGCGGGCAACTTTCTGACACATGGCGGTGTGGCGCGACGCATGATCAACTTTGCGTCGAGCATGGTCGGCCATTGGTATGGTGGTCTGG
>ERZ795030.4977-NODE-4977-length-12617-cov-4.979143_pt1 | contig 12617 bp, 7 predicted proteins | sample MGYA00375122_ERZ795030 | MGnify/ENA primary metagenome ERZ795030 (study PRJEB30165, sample SAMN05720146) | activated sludge metagenome | isolation source: anaerobic digester from wastewater treatment plant | place: Japan | collected 2015-04-20 ...
CCGGCGTGTTCATCACGACGATGCCCTGCTTCGTGGCGGCGTCCTTGTCGATGTTGTCGGTGCCCGCCCCCGCGCGCCCGATAACGCGTAAACGGCCCGGATTCTCAAGGGCGGCGGCGGTGACTTTGGTTGCGCTGCGCACGACAAGACCATCGTACTGGCCGATGATCGAAGCGAGTTCCTCGGGTTTCTGCGGAGGTTTCACATCCACATCAAACCCGGCATCCCGAAATATCACAACGCCTTCATCGCTCAGACCGTCAAGAACAAGCATCTTGAACATGGCCGCCACTCCCGCCCTTGTATGGGCAACTCCCTCGCCGCGGTTCATTAAATGCAGGAAAAAGCAAGATAGGGCACGCCGGAGCCATCCGGCGCGCTGGAATATGCGCTGCCCCCTTTCCTTAGGAGGGGAAGCTATCAGACCGTCCCGAGACATGTCAAGGGGCGCTGCGGACGGCATCTTCTTGCCAGGCATTTGTTTCTCTGTTAATCTGGGCCGGGCGCAGCGTGTTCCCGTCCTGAACGCGTCGCGACGCATCCCAGGGGCGAGAACGACATGTTGACGCACGCGGGGCTGTCTGGCGGCAGGGAGAGGAGAAGGAAAGGCATGAGGAATTCAAGGAATTCACGCGGAGCCCTCTGGGGCATTGCTGCGATCTGCACCGTATCGTTGCTGATTACGGGGTGCGGCAAGAAGGAAGAGCAGCAGGCGCAGCCAAGCGCCCCTGCCGCTCCCGCGACCACCCAAGCCGTCGCGCCCTCCGCTCCCCCTGCGCCGGTCGTCGCGCCGGTCGTTCGCGCGTTACAGTGTATGCCGGAACAGGCCGCCCTCGCCCTGGCCGCTCCGTCGCTCGACGCGTTCTACGGCAAGGCCGTCGCCTTGGCAAAACGCGTCGTGCCGGAGGGCATCCCTGTCGAAGAGGCCATAGCGCAATACTCGCAAATCATGGCGGCCCACCTCGGCGTTCCTTCCGCCTCGACGCCGGTCGATGTGATGAAGGCCGGCGGCCTCGACGCCAACGCCCCCGTCGCCGTGTTTGTCGAACTCGATACGATGCACCAGGCGCTTGGCGACTTCGCGGTGCAGATGCGCGCCGCCGCGAGTGCGGGAGAAGACTCCGTCGGATCATCGGCGCCTCCTGCGCCCATCAAACCGCCCCAGCCGGGCATGGCAATCCTCTTCACGGCATCGGATCCGGTGAAGGCCGATGCCTTTGTGACGAAGTTCATTGCGGCCGCGTCCGACGTTCCGGCAGAAATCAAGACGGAACAGGACGGGGACATCGCGCTTACGTTTGTCAAGGCCGATGGCCCTGCGTATTTTGTGTCGGGCTCCACCTTTGTGTTTGGCAATAGCCGCGCGCTGCTCAAGGCCGTCGCGGCGCGCATGAGAACGCCCGCCGATGTGCGATACGGCTCCGACGCATGCCCCATCAACGACCCCGCAGAAATTGCAATGCTGCTGCGAATGGACACGCTGTTGAACATTGCGGCCGGCTTGTCGACGACGGCGGCGATGCTGGATTCCGGCGTCGCCGAGGCGGCGCGGACGCAGATGAAAGCCATGAATGACCTCCTCAAGTCCTATGCCGGGGCCGATCCAATGGTGGTGACATGGAACGTGAGGCAAGACGGCATGGACCTGCTCGCGCGCATCGACACCGAGACGCACACGGCCCTTCCCGCCATGCTTGGGGATGCCGCCCCCCTCACGTTGAGTAACTTGTACCCCGCCGCGCTGGATCTGTTTGTGGACATGCGGTTGACGCCGGAGGCCAAAGCCCAGCTCGAACGCACCTGGAAAAACTCGCTCTCCGTGCCCGTTCAAGATGACCCGCGCGCCAAACAAACCCTGAGCCTGCTGCGTCTCGCGCTCGCGTTGACCGGCGAAGAACTCGCGCTCGGCGTGACGGGCCAGCGGGACGGTCTGCCGCTTTTGTTGGCCCTCATCGAACAAGACGACGTCGAAAAGACCAAGAGCGTCCTTGCCGAAATCGGCATTGCATCGAAATCGCTGGAGACCTACAACGAAGTCGAATTGATGGAACTCCCCATTCCTGTGACCCCGGCGATTCGCTACGGTTTCATTGGCGATACGCTTGCGTTCTCAAACGACATCGCAGCCCTCAAAGGCGCCATCGACCGCAAGGTTGCCACGCAAGAACAGACCTACCTCGCGAGTTTGCGGCCGCCCCTCGACGCAGCCACGCCGCGTTACATGGCCGCCGTTCTCCGCGGGTCGTTGTTCACCCATGTCTTTGCGCCGATGGCCTTGCGCGACAACCAGGAAGCGAACCCCGAGGCGTCCGCCACACTGGCGGTCGTCGGCGCAAAACTGCGCGACGTGCGCTTGCTTCAAGAACGGCGCGGCAGTTGGTTGGAACAACGCCTTTCGATTCAACTGAATTAACCACGACCAATGTCGCTAGAGCCGGTGTCTCAGGGGCGCTCACGTGAAACGAGTCTTCGCCTGCACCTGAATGACCGTTGCAGACATCTATGGGTACGGCGTGAATGTGTGTAGTCAACAGCATCAAGATCCAATCTATAATGCGGCGGTGTTCCATCGCAGGGGGCTTGTCCCTCTCCTGTGCAACGATATGATCACCCCATGACATCCCCCAATCTACTCGATGAGACCGTCGCCCTGTTGCCGGGCATTGGCCCCAAACGCGCCGAGCTGCTGGCAAATCTCGGCGTTGCGACCGTGCGCGATCTTGTGCTGTGGCTGCCGCGGACCTATGAGGATCGCCGCCGCATCACGCCCATTCGCGACGCGAAGGAAGGCGATGCCATCACCATCGAAGCGGAAGTCGTGAATGGCCGGGCGATCCGTCTGCGCTCGCGCTTGTCGTTGGCCGATCTGACCTTGGCCGATGCCAGCGGCACGATCCACGCCACATGGTTCGGGCGCGACTTCCTCGTACGCGCGTTGCCCAAGGGCGCCCGCGCCCTGTTCGCCGGGGTTGTCGGCAAATACAAGGGCCTCGCGCTCAAGAATCCCGAGTATGAAATCCTCTCGGGAGACGACGAAGACCTGCTCAACACGGGGCGCATCGTGCCCATCTACCGGCTCACCGAGGGCATCTCGCACCGCATGCTGCGCCGTTGGATCATGGCCGCCCTCGACGCGGCCACAGATGCGCTGGAGGAGCGTCTGCCGGAAGCGCTGCGTACGCAGCATGGATTCCCCTGCGCACACGACGCCATTCGCTCGGTGCACTTTCCGGCAGAACTCGATGCGGCACACTGCGCACGCGATCGCTTTGCGTACGAGGAGTTGCTCGCGATCCAGCTCGGCGTGCTGCGCGCACGGGCTGCACGGCTCCACGAGGAGAAGGGCTACCGTCACGCGATCGACGGCGCGCGCTTGGGCGCTTTGCGCGAATCGCTTCCCTTTGCCTTGACCGGGGCGCAGGCGCGCGCGGTGGACGATATCCTGCGCGACATGGCGTCGCCGCGGCCGATGCTCCGTTTGTTGCAGGGGGATGTCGGTTGCGGAAAAACGGCTGTCGCGTTGCACGCGATTGCCGCGGCAGCCGACGGCGGTTTTCAGACGGCCCTCATGGCCCCCACCGAAATCCTTGCCGAACAACACGCCATCACCTTGCGCGACATGCTCGCCCCGTTGGGGCTGGAACCCACCCTGCTGACCGGGTCGACACGCGGCGCAAAGGAGACGCGCGCACGTATCGCAAGCGGCGACGCCCGCGTCGTCGTTGGCACGCACGCCCTCGTGCAAGAATCCGTCGCCTTTCATCGCCTCGGCCTCGTCGTCGTCGACGAACAACACCGCTTCGGCGTCGTGCAACGGCAACGACTCGCAGAAAAAGGGCTTCACCCCGATGTCCTGCACATGACGGCCACCCCCATTCCACGCACGCTTGCGATCACGGTCTACGGCGGCATGGACCTCACCATCATCGACGAACTGCCGCCGGGCCGCACGCCCGTGAAGACCCGACGCATCACGCCGGCAAAAGTGGACGACCTGTATGGGTGGGCGGTCAAGCAGGCGGCAACCGGCGCACAAACCTACGTCGTGTGCCCACTCGTGGACGAGTCCAACGCGCGCGCCGTGAAGGCCGTGACCACGCACTTCGAGGAGTTGTCGAGCGGCCCCTTCGCCGCGTTGCGTTGCGCGCTGTTGCACGGGCGCATGGCGGGGCGCGACAAAGACGCCGTTATGCATGCGTTCAAAAAAGGCGCGCTGGACGTGCTGTTCAGCACCAGCGTTATCGAAGTCGGCATCGACGTGCCCGCGGCCACCATCATGATCATCGAAGACGCAGCGCAATTCGGATTGACGCAACTGCATCAACTCCGCGGACGCGTTGGGCGCGGTGCACAAGAGTCGCATTGTTTCTTGCTGGGAAAACCCAAAACCGACGAAGGCAAACAACGCCTCGATATCTTCTGCAGCACGACAAACGGCTTCGAAATCGCCGAGGCCGACCTCACGATGCGCGGTCCCGGCGAATTCTACGGCATCAAACAAGCCGGCCTGAGCGACCTTCGCGCCGCCGACCTCCTCCGCGACGTGCGCCTCCTCGACAAAGCCCGCCACGACGCCCAAACCATCCTCGCCCGCGACCCGCTCCTCGCAGACCCAGCGCATGTCCCACTGGCCGAAGCCTCTCGCCGTTTCGAACAGATGCTGGCGTAGAATGCCGCGCTCGCGCTTTGACAACCAGCCGCTTTCGCTATAGGATGACGCACATCGGCGGAGCGCACAGGGCCATGGGCGTCGCGGAAAGGAGAGGTCGTCGTGAAAAGAACCGGCAAAATCGCCATCACTGCGGGTTTGGCGTTGCTGATCCTGTTGGTGATAGCCTTGGTGGCGGCGGAGTTCCGCCTGGAATGGCTGCGCAAAGCCCCACGCCTTACCGCTGCCGCGGTGAACAAACCTGACGCATGCGTCGTGATTCGTCTGCAACCGCTTCTTGCGCCTCCCGAAATCACGCAAATCCTGGCCGCTCAAGCCAAAATAAGGCCGCAGTGGCTGGTTCATTTGCTTCCCCAGGAAATCGCGATTTTGTTCGCCGCCGATGCCGCTTCGGAAGAGATCCGAACCACCTTCTTCATCAACGAACAGCGGATCGGCCCCCTCATCGCCGCAAAATCCGATCTGGAGCCCTTGCGCAAGCAGTTTCCCGGCGTCCGTTGGTCGTCGCAGCAATTGGAACGTTCCGCGCGCGGCATGCTCACGCTCGATGGCAAAGCCGTATTGGACGCCTCTGCCACGGAAACGCTCCGGCGACGTTGGCCGCATCAGAACCTTTCGGGATCGCTTGCGGCCTCGCTGCAGGAAACCCATCTGTTCGAAATGGCGTTGGATAACCGGTCCGGCGGCGTCTACGCCCTGCTGGCTTCCGCGCTGGCCGGAGCCAACCTTCCCGCAGGCTTGCTGCCTCCAGAGCAGATCGAAATGATCATGGGGGGGATCTCCACGGGGCACGCCCGGATCGATCCCGCAGGAAAAGATGCGTTCGACGTCGTCGTCCATTTCGAATGCGATCCGGCTGCTCCGCCCGAGACGCCGCAATCTATTCAGTCCCTACTCGGCATGGCTCAAATTGGCCTGCAAATGGCCCTCAAGGATCGTTACGGCGCCGTGCTCACGGGATCGGCTGCCATAAGTGGAAACGTCGTGGAAGGGAAATACACGATCTCCAAGATGGGCGGCATATACAAAACAATGCTTCCCGCCCCTGCCTCTCCGCCCTCTCCCAAATCGTAACGCTTTCGAAGGGAAAACAGCGCGGCCCAAAAGGAGATGGCGGGCGAAGGGGCCCATGTTTTTTGAGCCCGTCTTTTTTCGGACGTGTTTTCAAGAGAAGGCGGCGACGGAGCGCCGGGGAAAGCCGCTCCGTAAAATCACGCGAGGTGCATGATGCGACGCTGCGTAGTTGCGTGGGGGACAGTCCTGCTCTTTTGGGGGTCGTTCTTGGGGACAACGGCCCGCGCCGACCTGTCGGATGAAGCGTGTCAAGTCTGCCACGGCGACCCGTCGGCATCCGCCAAAAAGCCTGACGGGCGGGTGGTGTCGTTGTATGTGGATGGCGGCGTTTTCGCCAAGACGGTGCACGGCCCCATGGGATGCGTGGGCTGCCATAGCGATATCGAAGAAGTTCCCCATGCGGATTCCTTGAAACCTGTCGATTGCACACAATGCCACGAACAGGCCAAAGAATACGCCGACAGTCTCCACGGCAAGGCGTTGCAGGACGGCGATCAGGACATTGGCGGATGTCTGGATTGCCATGGCAAGCACGACATCCGGTCCAAAACGGACCCGCTTTCGCCCACGCACCGCATGAATCTTGCCGCCACGTGCGGGCGCTGCCATTCCGACGCCACGCTGACCAAGCGCCATATGGTGTCCGTTTTCGACCCCAGCCGCGCCTATCTGCACAGCGTTCATGGACGCATCATGCAGCGCGGCGATCCCAAGGCCGCCGTCTGCACGGACTGCCATGGAACGCACCAAATTCTGCCGACGCAGGACCCCCGTTCCGCAGTGAATCGGGCCAACGTGCCCGCGACCTGCGGAAAATGCCACGACAAGCCCGCGCGTGAATTCGAAGACAGCATCCATGGAAAGGCCCTCCGGAAAGGCGTGAAGGACGCGCCCAACTGCGCAGACTGCCACGGCGAACACAACATCGACTCCCCTGCCGCGGCGACATCGCAGGTCAGCGCCCGCGCCGTGTCGCGCGAAACCTGCCCTAAATGCCACAACGACGAAAAAGTAATGAAACGCTATGGCATCGCCACCCGGCGTCAGGGCAGCTACATGGACAGCTACCACGGCTTGTCCACGTCGTCCAGCTCCCTCATCGTGGCCAGTTGCACCAGCTGCCACGGCGTCCACGACATTCTCCCCTCGAGCGATGCAAGAGCCTCGACCCACAAGACCAATCTCCCCCAAACATGCGGCAAATGCCACAAAGACGCGGGCCCCAACTTCGCCCAAGGCGCGGTGCACATCATTCCCGCCTCGCCCAGCCAAAAAGCCGCCGGCATCGTACGGCTGATTTACCTTTGGCTTATTGGCCTGATCCTCGGCGGCATGTTGGCGCACAACATCATTCTGTTCCTTCGCAGCGTCATCGCTCATTGCATGACAGAAGCGCGCAACCCAGACAGCCGCCAGCGTTTCACCATCGGGCAGCGCGCGGGCCACGTGGTCCTCGCGGGATCGTTTATCGCGTTGGCGATTTCCGGGTTTGCCCTTCGCTATCCCGATAGCTGGATGACGTTGCATCTTTTTGGCAAGGACGCAGGGCTTGCGGCGCGCGGCCTGATCCATCGCGGCACGGCCATCGTGTTCGTGGCGCTGATGCTCGTTCACTTCCTGCATGCCTTGTTGTCGCGATACGGGCGCCGCGAACTGTTCGCCATGATCCTTGTGCCGCGCGATCTCCGCGACCTTTTTCACAATCTTGGCTATGGGCTGGGTCTGGCAAGCAGGCCTCCCCGATTCGACCGCTACTCCTACCGGGAAAAATTCGAATACTGGGGCCTGATCTGGGGATCGGTCATCATGATCGTTACCGGGTTCGCCATGTGGTACGCGGACCTTTTCCTGCGTTACTTCCCCAAAGTCGTGCTGGATGTCGCCTCGCTGATACATTTTTACGAAGCGATCCTGGCCACCGGCTCCATCCTTATCTGGCATTTTTACATGGTGATCTTCGACCCCGACGCCTACCCGATGAACGGGGCATGGCTGACCGGACGCATCTCAAACGAGGAGTTCCGCGACCGCCATCCGCTCGAATACGAACGCGTCCATGGCAAAGCAGCCGAAACGAAAAACGACGCCTCAAGCGGCGATTGCATGGGCGATTCGAAATAACGGGCTGCAAGCATTCTGACCGATTCATTCCTTTACACCGTCATGCGGAGGCTGTGCCATGCCGGAGTTTTGGTCAATGCTCGGGTTGTGTTTCACGGTGATCGACATCGTGTCTTTTCGACATAGATCAGTGAAATGTCGATTGCCGGCCTTGATTTTCCCAACGGCAGATTTTCAACCGAGAGGCGTCACAAGCGTTATGGGGATGTTCTCGGGAGGCAAAGAGAATTTTTCTAGAATTTTTTCTGGGAATGCCAGAAATTAGGTTGACAAGAGGCTCTTTGTTTTGTATTATACCCTCACGCGAAGAAGGTTTTAGGCCTACGAGAAGCGTAGGCAATACAAAAGTCGAGGAGGCATATCCCAACCGTCATTGATGATGCATATCCCCCGGCGAAGTGGCGATGACGCTCGCTGGGTGTGCGCCTAGAGGCCGCGAAGCATACCCTGTAATTCCAAAGCCCCCCTTTGGACGGTTTCGCGGCCTCGCCTTTTTATGGCTTCTCCCCCTGCGGTTTCGGGAGAAGGGGCGCTTTTTTCTGAGCCCGCAAGTTCAACATCTCCACGAATAAGGAAAAGGCCATCGCAAAGTAGATATATCCCTTCTCGATGTGCTTGCCGAGTCCCTCCGCCACCAGCATCGCCCCGATCAGCATCAGAAACGCCAACGCCAACACTTTCAATGTCGGGTGACGATGGATAAACGCCGTGATGGCTCCCGAAAACGCCATCATCATCAGGATAGCCGCGACAATGGCGAATATCATGACCCAGAGGCGCTGCGCCATGCCGACGGCCGTGATCACCGAGTCAAGGCTGAACACGATGTCCAGCAGCGCTATCTGGATGATGGCCGTTCGCAACGATCCGACGCTGCGTCGTTTCACCGCGTCGATGCTGTCCGGTCCCTCGACCCGCTCGTGAATTTCGTAGGTCGATTTACCGATGAGAAACGCGCCGCCTCCCAGCAGAATCAAATCCTTGCCCGTCACCGCATGTTCAAAAACGCTGAAGAGGGGCATGGTAAGTCCCATCATCCATCGGATAGAAAGCAGCAGCAGTATTCGCATGCCCATGGCCAGGGCCAGACCGGTCTGGCGCGCGATGGCGCCGCTCCGCTTGTCGAGTTTCCCCGTGACGATGGCTATCACCACGATATTGTCAATTCCTAGGACAATCTCCAGCGCGGTCAGGGTCAACAGGGCGATCAGATTTTCCGCGACGAATATCTCGTGAAACAACCGGTCCTCCTTCCTCAGGCACTGGCGCAGCGCGCCTCCTCCAACTTTTCCGCCGCCGCGACTCGGGCATGCGCGGGGCGTGTTTGTGAAACCCCGGGACATCGCGTATGATCGGGCATCCGTTTTCGAAACACAACCGCCGCGTAGGGGATCGCGAGAAAGCGGCGCAAGGCCGTCGTGCAGGCGCTGCGAACCTCGCAATCGCCGCTCTATGCAGTGACGCGCAACCCGTGAGGCCATCGATGCGCGCTGAAATGATCATGATTGGAACCGAACTGCTCCTGGGGCAGATTGTAGACGCCAACGCCGCGTATATGGGACGGGTGTTGGCCGAACACGGCATCCCGTTGTATCAAAAGACCACCGTGGGGGACAATCAAGAGCGGATTGTCCGGGCGTTGCATGCCGCCCTGGACCGGGCCGACGTGTTGTTGCTGTCGGGCGGATTGGGACCGACCGAGGACGATCTTACCCGAGAGAGCATCGCCGCGCTCCTCAATCGCCCGCTCGAGTTCCGTGAAGAGTTGCTGGCCCAGGTCACGGCCCGCTTTGCCCGGATGCGCCGTCCCATGACGGAGAACAACCGCAAGCAGGCCTTCGCCCCGGCGGGCGCCATCGCCATCGAAAACCCCAACGGAACCGCGCCGGGCCTTATCGTCGAAGACGAGCGCGGCGTCATCATCGCCATGCCCGGCGTGCCGTCAGAGCTCGAGGCCATGCTGACCGAACGCGTCGTGCCCTATCTGCGTCAGAAATACGGGATCGCGGGGCTGCTGGATTCGCGAGTGCTCAAGATCGCGGGCATAGGCGAATCGCGCGTCGACGCCGTCATCGGCGATCTCATTCAAACCCAGAAAAACCCGACCATCGGCATACTTGCCTCGCCGGATGCCGTCCGCATCCGGATAACCGCTCTCGCGCAATGCCGCACGGAGGCCGAGAACATGATTGCGGAAGTCGAGGGCAAGCTGCGGCGTCGCCTCCCCCAGAGTATTTTCGGGAAGGACAACGACACTCTTGAGGCCGTGGTCGACGGACTTTTCGCCCAGAGGGGCTGGTCGCTGGCGACTGCCGAAACGGTTAGCGGCGGCGTCATTGCCCAGCGTCTGCGCGCGGCAGGCGCCGTTTCTTTCGCAGGCGGGACGGTTCTTGGCGACCCAGCGAACCTCTCGCCCCAGACAAACGCGGAGACCTTGGCCGAAAGCGTGCGCGCCATGTTCCATGCCGATTGCGCTTTGGCCATGGTTCCGCGCGACCAAGGGGCCGCGCTGGACGCTGTTTTTGCAACCCCTGACTCCCGTACTGCCTGGCAATTGCCGCTCGGCGACTGGGGCCGGCTCACCGCTCTGCGCGTCGGCGTTGCGGCCCTCGAGTGCCTCCGACGCGCCCTGTTGGGGATCCACACGGACGATCCCGGCAACCTTTCCCTGTGATCTCCCTCCTGTCGTGGGCTGCTCCGGGGTTTTCCAAAGTGTCTTGCCAGGGCCAGAAATCGCGCGCCGGCCACGATGTGCGAGAGATAGGTTTCCCCCCAAACGCCCCCTTTTTGAAACCATGGCGCGCAAATTCAGCCCTAGCATCACGTATCATATCCGAAATAAAAAAAATTCCAGGGCAAAGGAATCTGCACGTAACTTGCCGTCCTGCCGAACCCTTGCTTTCCTTGGAATCGGGATGCGGAACTCCAGCGATGACTTACATCAGAGAATATATTTTCATAGTGGAAAGCGAAAAGTGGACTCAACTCTGAAGTATATCTTAACGTATCAAAAAAAAGTTACACTATGTATCTTGATCGATCGCGTAGTGATCGCGAGGCGATATGTATTTGTAAGTCATTGATATATAATGTCTTGAAAATGAATAACCCATGAATTGTCTCGAAAATCGATCACGATATTTATAGCAATTGATTTGAAAGAAATGAATATCCACGTCTCGATTTCAATACATAATAGTTCGAAATAATGATGATTATCATATGGCGCGTAACGCAAAATCATTATACGAAAAATGGCATTTATCCAGTCCGCATTGGGTGTTGAATGAATTTTATATGTGAAATAACGGGAATATTTATAAGTTAGATCGACGTTTTTTCTGCTTCCGGTGGTTGACATGGAGAGGGGGAGTGTGCCATAACGATCGCTTGCCGAGGGGCGCACGGGGCGCCTTTTGGGGAAAGAAGTGCTGGAAAACGGGGCGGTGGACGTCTTGCCGGTGTGGCGGCGAGACGGCGGCCTGGGGCGGAGGACGCGGATGGCGTCCTGATGCGGCGCCTGACAAGCGGTATGGCGTCTGTGCTCACGGGCCGTGGCCCTGCGGTGGATAGGCATTTCGCGAGGATTCCTCGTCGCGAGGAATTCAGGGGAATGCGGAAAGGGAGAAAAGGCATGATAGAGGTGATAGCGTTGGTGCTGCTGTGTCAACAGCCGCTTCAACCCGTCGCTGAGGGCATTGCATCCTATTATACGGTGGCCAGCAGCGGCAGCGTGACGGCGTCGGGAGAGCTTTTGCAGGATCACAAGTTCACGTGCGCGCTTCCCAAAGGCGATTTTGGGGCTCATTATCTGGTGGTTGCGGAGAACGGGCGTTCTGTCATCGTGCGGCACACCGATAGCGGTCCGTATGTGTCGGCGCGGGTGATCGACTTGTCATTGGCGGCAATGCGGCAGTTGGACCCCAAAAATGGGTTGCTAAAGGTGAAGATTTATCGTATGGGGCATGTTCCTTCTTCGGGGACGTAACGCGTTGCATGTTGGTTGGCCATCACGCGGCGGAGGCGCGAAAAGCGCTTCCGCTTTTCTTGTTTCTGGCGTTTTGGCGGGCGAGATACGCTGGGGCATGGGCGCTCATCAGGAGTTTTGTTTTCTCGGTTTTCCGCCTTTTGACAATACCGGCGTTTGGTGGTAAGGTTATGAAAAGCCGAGGGCGGGATCTACACTGCGCTTTGCGTGCCGCAATGCGGCGGGGCGCATGGCTTTCCGTACAAGAAAATGCTCTTGCCCCTTACGTCCGCCGTGATGAATCCCGCCTGTGGAGAAGAGGGAATGGGTGTTATGCGGCGATTCCTCTTCCATCGGCGCTCGATGGGCCTCAGTGCGCAACACGGGAGAGTCGGTCGTGGCCAAGTTCACCTACAAAGCCATCGATGCGGCGGGCAAGGAAATGTCCGGCGTTGTCGAGGCGGAGTCTGAAAACGCCGCGTTGACGGAGATTCATCGTCAGGGGCTGTATCCGACCCATGTGCGCAAGGCGAATATTGGCGATGAATTGATCCTGCGCTGGCAAGACGATCGGCAACGCAGACAGGAGGAGGAAAATCGCAAGCAGGAGGAATCGCGCAAAAAGCATACCCGCATGCAGTTGGTGGTCGCTTTTCGGGATGGTCGGCGCGCGTATGGGGTTTGTTTTGCGCTGAATCCGCGCGATTCGGGGTTTTATCTGGATTGTTGCACGCGGGATGGCGTCACGACGGGCAAGACGTTAGGGGTTCGTTTTTCCGATCTGAA
>ERZ795030.4978-NODE-4978-length-12617-cov-4.423659_pt1 | contig 12617 bp, 12 predicted proteins | sample MGYA00375122_ERZ795030 | MGnify/ENA primary metagenome ERZ795030 (study PRJEB30165, sample SAMN05720146) | activated sludge metagenome | isolation source: anaerobic digester from wastewater treatment plant | place: Japan | collected 2015-04-20 ...
GAGATTAGCAGGACAGGGATAGATATTGGTTTGAGATGCCTTTGCTGTGGAAGAAAAGTTTTAGTACCCAGAATAAAGGTGGAAAGAAATATAAAGCTTATCATTAAAAGAGATTAAGAAGTTTTTGGTTGATAGTTTTAGATTTTAAAAAAGTTTGTTCTCAAATTTATCTTGCTATATAAAAAACACGATGTTATAATTATAAAGCATTTTTCCTTGCTCCTATCTCTGATTATGAGTAGGGGCCATTATGTCCAGAAGGAGGTGACCAAATGCGTAACTACGAATTGATGATTCTATTTGATCCCAATCTGCAGGAAGAAGATAAGAAGACTTTACTGGAAAAAATCCGCGAGACCATCACTGCTAATCAAGGAAAAGTAACCAAAATAGATCAATGGGGAAAAAGAAAATTAGCTTACCAGATAAAAAAATTCCAGGAAGCTTTTTACGTAATCATTGATTTTAACCTTGAACCAGTAAATATTGCCAATCTGGAAAACAGTATCAAATTTGAAGAAAAAATAATCAGATATCTTCTAATTCTTGGCTCAGAAAAAGTTTCTGTTCCTCGGGAACAAGCAAAAAAAGAAAAAGAAGAAGAATAATTAGTAATTGGTTGGTTCTAATGATGTTGTTTCTATAAAGTCTAACAATGAATTCTTTTTATTTTACAGATATTGAAGACGGAAAGGAATTAGTGAATGATTAGGAGAAGTAATTATAGGGGATTACGTGTAAGAAGAAAAATATGCTACTTTTGTGCCGAAAAAAAAGAAGCAAATTATAAAGATGTAGAACTTTTAAATCGTTTTATAAGCGATCAGGGTAAGATTCTGCCACGTCGTATAACCGGAAGTTGTGCCAAGCACCAGAGATCTTTAGCTGCAGCCATAAAAAGAGCAAGAGAGGCTGCCCTGCTTCCCTTTGTTAGCCAATAAACTTTCGTTATGCGCCGTACCGATGCATATATAGTTTATAATATAACGTGTACTGTTAAATAAAATAAAAAAATATAAAGCAAATTATCAATAGAAATTTGTTGTATTATTGAGGTTTTCCAAAAACAATAAGCTATGAACTAAAAACCTTTAATACTAATATATAAAAACCTTTAACTAAAAACTTTAACAGTAAAGGAGTAAGAAAAGGGGTTGTTAATTAATTGAAAGAACGTATGCCGACGAAATCAATTGTAGAAGGTGCCTTTCTTTCAGCGATTACAGCATTATTATTTTTAGCCAGTCTTTATATTCCTTTATTGGGGACCTTAATTAGTTTTTTATGTCCTTTACCCATAATAATCTTGTGTTTACGGCATGATATAAAAACAGCATTGCTCGCCCTTTTCATTTCTTTCCTGCTGGTTACTTTATTAGCCGGACCCTTTCAGGGTCTAATTGCCGTTTTTGGATTTGGAATACTGGGAATAGCTATAGGAATAGCTATAAAGGAAAAATTAAGCGTGTGGGAAATACTGCTGATTGGCAGTATCTCTTCTTTTGCCTCCAAGATAATATTAATGTTACTTGGCTTATGGCTGATGGGTATTAATCCATTAATGTTGGGAGTGGAGCAGATTGACCAGAGTATCCAGCAAAGTCTATCTTTTTATCAAAATATGGGTTTTGACCCGGCACAATTGGAAATTTTGAAAAATTCCCTGTTACAGTCTCTGGAATTGATAAGAGTAGCCTTTCCGGCTATGCTGGTTCTTGCTTCTGTATTTGATACTATAATTAATTACTGGGTAGCAGGGAAAATACTGAAGAGGTTTGGATATATTCTGGCACCTTTCACACCATTTCAGCAATGGAGGGTGGGACATTCCTTTTTTTGGAGTTATATGGCGGGAATTTTTATACTTATCATCAATTCACGATTTAACAATCCTGCCTTGCAAAGAATTGGCGTCAATATTCAATTACTGTTCTCCATAATTTTTTTAGTTACGGGTTTAGCTTTAGTGGCTTATATTATACAATATTATAAAATTAAATCTTTCTTTTTCTGGGTAATCTGCGTGCTTGTCTTTATGCAGCCCTTTCTCTCTTTAGTGGTTACCTGGATGGGAATACTGGATATCTGGCTCGATTTTAGAAGATTGGTCACTTTTGGCCCGGGTAAAAAAACGGATTAAATAGTTTTAAAAAAAGAAAAGTTCAGGGAAGTGTTTTAGCCCAAAACATAGGAGGGTACAGTCATGAAGGTAATTTTGAAAGAAAATGTCGAAACATTAGGATATACTGGTGATGTAATTGAGGTCAACAGAGGATATGCCCGTAATTATTTATTCCCCCGGGGGTTAGCTCTGGAATACACCAGTGGTAATTTAAAATCAATAGAACATCTTAAGAAAAAAGAGTGGGAAAAACGAAACCGGGAAGCACTGGAAGCTAAGGAATTAGCAGAGAGAATCAACCATCTGGAGCTGCTCTTTACCGTAAAATCAGGAAAAGATGGGAAATTATTTGGTTCGGTAACCAATAAAGATATTGCCCAATCATTGGCTGATAATTATCAGATAGAAATTGACCGAAAGAAAATTGAACCCAATGAACCCCTTAAAAAAATTGGCAATTATCAGTTAAGCCTGCGCCTGTATACAGATGTGGAAGCTGAGTTAAAGGTTAGAATAATTCCGGAAGAGGAGACTAAAAAAGAAGGTATTCACGCAGAAGATAAAAAAGAGGAAAACAAAGCCGAAGAGGAAAACAAAGCTATAGAAGAAAATAAATAATAATAATATTCTCAATACAGGAATAAAAAATGGGAGAAAATTTGATGGAAATCACCAGAAGTGCTCCCCAGAATATAAGTGCAGAACAGGCAACACTGGGCTCTATTCTTTTAGAAAAGGATTCTATCCTAAATTGCATTGAAATACTGAAACCTGACGACTTTTATAAAACCGCTCATCAGGCTATTTTTCAATGCTCTCTGGATTTATTTGAGAAAAACCAGGCTGTAGATTTAGTAACCCTGACTGAAGAGCTAAAAAAGAGAAAACAGCTGGATGAGGTAGGGGGAGCTTCCTACCTGGCAACTTTAATGGGTAGCGTTCCCACTGCTGCCAATGTAATTTATTATGCCAGGATTGTGGAAGAAAAGGCTATTTTGAGAAAGTTAATTAATCATGCTACCCAGATTGTTTCTATGGGTTATGAAGAACAGGAAGAAGCCAGAGTATTGCTCGATAAGGCTGAAAATCTAATTTTTGAAGTATCCCAACAAAAAATTAAAGATTTTTTCTCTCCTATTAAGGACCTTTTGACAGAGACCTTTGAAAAGATTGAAGATTTATACCACAGTGGAAATTTTATTACCGGAGTACCCACCGGTTTTATTAAATTGGATGAACTGACTACGGGTTTACAGCCCTCGGAGCTGATAATTGTAGCAGGCAGACCATCAATGGGAAAAACTGCTTTTTGTATGAATATTGCTCAATATGCCGCTATGCAGCATAAAATACCAGTAGCTATTTTCAGTCTGGAAATGTCTAAATCTCAGATAGTTCAGAGAATGCTCTGCTCTGAGGCTCGTATTGATACCCATGCCTTGCGCCGGGGGATAATGCCAGAGGATGACTGGCCAAAATTATCTTTGGCAGCTGGTAGACTATCTGCAGCACCCATTTTTATTGATGATACAGCAGGCATTTCACCACTGGAAATTAAGGCAAAGGCTCGCCGATTAAAAGCAAAGCATGATTTAGGGCTGATACTGATCGATTATCTGCAATTAATTCAGACCGGGCAGAGAGTGGAAAACCGTCAGCAGGAAATATCACAAATTTCTCGTTCCTTAAAAGGATTGGCACGGGAATTAAATATTCCGGTAGTAGCTGTATCCCAGCTATCCCGAGCAGTAGAGCTACGGACTAATCAGCGACCTCGCCTTTCTGATTTAAGAGAGAGCGGGGCTTTGGAACAGGATGCCGATGTAGTACTTATTCTCTATAGAGAAGAATACTATAAACCAAAAAGCAGTAAAAAAGGTATTGCTGAGATAAATCTGGGCAAACAAAGAAATGGTCCTACCGGAACCTTCGAATTAACTTTTCTAAAGGAATATACGCGTTTTGAGAATTTAGCTCGGGTCACAGAAGATATGGAAGAATACGAATAAGAAGTGGCAAAAAACATTTTTTACCACTATTTACCTGAAATTTCGTTGACACTTTTTTTAAAACATAGTAACATTGTAAAGCAATCCAAAAGGAATAGTGACAGAGAAACTATTTCTTCTAAGTTTATTAATCAAAGTATTTTTACTTAATAATGTAGGGAAAGTGTTTTTTTCTGGTTATTGAAAATATGTAAAAACCGTTGTTTATTTCTCATATGCTTACTGGATGTTATGATATATCAGAATGATTTTGATGGTATATGAGCGAATAGTTATAGTATGCGGGCCGTTAGCTCAGTTGGTAGAGCATCTGACTCTTAATCAGAGGGTCGCAGGTTCGAAACCTGCACGGCCTACTGTAAATATTGCCTCCATCGTCTAGGGGTTCAGGACACCGCCCTTTCACGGCGGCGGCAGGGGTTCGAATCCCCTTGGAGGCACCTCAATTTTTAAATAACAGAAGTTCTATTAAAGTACTTTTGGGGAATAAAAGAATGCGTTTAACATAACATGTTTCGCATGTTTGTAAATGAAAAATAAGTATTTGGCTAATAGTTTTTAGTTCAAATCTGAGTGGACAGAAAGTTTTGTACATTACCAAGAATGCTTATTTTCTTTTAGTCACTGCGAACATTACATTAGCAGTGTGTGGCAGTCACATTCATTTGTGCTAAGAGGTTTTTGGTTCATAGTTTTTGTTTTTAGCGATGTAAAATATTTAAGTATACGATTAAGGGCGGATAGCTCAGTCGGCAGAGCACCTGCTTCACATGTAGGGGGTCACAGGTTCAAGTCCTGTTCCGCCTACCATTATTTTTAATGGTAGATATTCATTATAATTAATTCCACCTATATTTTACCCCTGCGATTTCTCTACCATCTTGTTAGTATAACCATTCTTTAAATATCCGAATAAAGTAAAATTAACACTTATATGGCTTTAAACAGTAAAAATATAGTAGAAAAAAAGATAGTGTGGTAATATTAATTCAGATATTACAGGGGCAAATAAAAGTTTATCCTGATAGTTTTGTAATATTAAAAGATTTAAAACATAAAAAGTATTGGCCGGCGTAGCTCAATTGGCAGAGCAACGGAATCGTAATCCGTAGGTTGTCTGTTCAACTCAGATCGCCGGCTCCATTATTTTAGTTGGAACAGATGCCCACACCTTTAAAATAAAATCGATATGAATTTCTGGTATAATTCTCTTTGTCCTATAGCATCCTATGACATCTATATTGATAAAATTTGAAGAAAGGGAAGGTATAAATATTAATGCCAGTTTTTCTACCAGCCCATACTCTTTCTTTAAAAAAAATAAAAGAATATATGGATAGTTATAACTTTAAACCCAAAAAAAAGTTAGGACAGAATTTTTTAACAGATAATAATATCATTGCTATTATGGTCCAGGCCCTCAATCTGGATAAAGAAGAAGCGGTCTTTGAAATTGGTACCGGCTTCGGGAGCCTTACCATAGCTCTAATTCCTTATGTGCGGCATATTTTTTCGGTGGAAAATGATACACGTTTTAAACCTATACTGAATGAGATTCTCGCACCTTATGATGATTCTATTACTGTTCTATATCAGGATATCCTTACTTTTGATTTAGCCTATTTTCTACAGCAAAAAAAACAGGAAGGCTATCATATCGAAAAATTGGTGGGAAATCTGCCTTATTCCATCTCCCTCCCCTTATTGAGAAAAATTATGGATTTGCATGGCAATATCAAAACTGCAGTATTAATGGTGCAGAAAGAGGTAGCCGAACGAATGCTGGCTAAGCCAGGCAGTAAGAATTATGGGCTTCTATCTGTAATATCTAGTTATTATGCCCAAATTGAAAAGATACACCTGGTAAAACCAAATGTTTTCTTCCCTAAACCAATAGTCGACTCTCTGGTTTTAAAGATACAGTTTTTGTCCGAACCAAGTATTGAAGTGGCAGATGAGGCACTCTTTTTTAAGGTAATGGGAGCTATTTTTCAATATAGACGAAAAAGGATTGACAATGCCCTGCTCTTGTATTTTGGAGAGAGTCTCTCTAAAGAAAGTCTTGCTGATATCTTTCTAATGACCGGAATAGATCCAGGCGAGAGGGGAGATAACTTGCCTCTGACAGAATTATCCCACCTGACTGCTGCTTTAAAAGGTTTGCTCCCCGAAACACCTTCTTAATTTTCAATCTTAATAGAAACGCTGACTGCTTTCTTTTCTGCTTTAAAAAAATCTGCTGCTCTTTTACCATTTAATCTTAGCTCCTTTAGTTAAAAAATAAAAAGATTTTTGACAAATAACTATTTTACATGATAAAATTTGACAAGCTCTGAAAAAGGAATGACTTTAAGAATTGGATAAGTGTATGATGATGCCAGGTGAAATAACTGCAACATTAAGAGTAAAGAAGTTTTCAAACTGGTTAATGTTAATATAGGGTTATAATCAGCACAGCAATTAATATTTTGCTGTGTTTATTTTTTTAGCAGAACCGGAATATTAATTATATACTAAAATGCGAATATAATAGGAGGTAAATGAAAATATGTAGCAGTGGGAGTTGATTATCTTTTTGGAATTTGGCAAATAAGAAAGGTTCTATGTAGTTAGGTGTTGATCATTATCTTAGTGTAGAGAGTAAAATACTTTTATTGTGCTTAACTGAAAAAACTTAAAAATTAAAAAACAAAAAGGCGGTGTAAGCAAGTGCAAGTTACTGATGTTAGAATTAGAAGAATACAGACTGATGGAAAGCTGAGAGCATATGTATCCATTACTTTTGATGATTCCTTTGTAGTCCATGACTTAAGAATTATTGATGGCAGAAAGGGCATGTTTGTAGCGATGCCCAGTAAACTTTTACCTAATGGTAATCATAAGGATATTGCTCACCCAATCAATACAGAAGTTCGAGAACAGATCCAGAATGCTGTATTAAAGGAATATGAAGCAACGGAACATGAAGAACAGACAGCCGGTGAACCGATAGATATTGATGATGTAGAACAAAGTAGTGCTGAGTTTTCAGATGATTCTGAACCTGAATCAGCTGAATAATAACAAATTATTCGTAATTTACTCGAAATATCTACTGCTTTCTTATAATAGACAGCTAAATTCAAATTAACCTGGTCAGGAGATAAATATTGTTCTCCTGACCGAAACAGGTAAAAAAGATAAAGTAATATCCAATTGGATGGGGTGTAGCCAAGCGGTAAGGCAAGGGACTTTGGCTCCCTCACCGAAGGTTCGAATCCTTCCACCCCAGCCAGATAGTGTTATTTTTTTGTTTTTTATTTATCCCAATTTCTTTAATAGAACTATTTTACCTCAATTTTTTAATATCTTTTCTTAATTATCTTTAAACATTTTTGAACAGGGTAAGGTTATGAAAACCATTGTATCTGTTATACTGGCAGCTGGTCAGGGAAAAAGAATGAAGTCCACACTTCCCAAAGTTCTACACCCGGTAGCCGGGAAACCTATGATTTTTTACTCCCTGGCATTGGCTAAATCTCTGGGAATAAACAAAAGAATTATCGTTCTTGGTCATCAGCTGGAAAATATTAAAGAAACAGTGGACAGTATTGATCAAGAAGTACATCTTGTTCCACAGAAAAATCAATTAGGTACTGCTCAGGCGATGCAAGAGGTAGTACCATATTTAACAGATTTTTCTGGCACTATTTTAATCTTATCTGCCGATGTGCCCCTTTTGAGCGCTACTACTGTTAAAAGAATTATTGATTATCACCAAAAAGAAAGAGTAGCGGGAACTATATTGACTGCTAAATTGGCAAATCCGGCAGGTTATGGGCGTATTATACGAGATGGAGTTGGAAAGATAGCAGAGATTGTAGAACAGGCTGATCTTACAGAAGAACAGCAGAATATTGATGAGATCAATAGTGGGATTTATTGTTTCCATAGCAAGGAATTATTTCAGGCCTTGGCTTTAGTTAAAAAGAATAATCGTCAAAAAGAATACTATTTGACAGATGTCATTAAAATACTGCTGAAGAAGGGCTATACGATAGGCAGTATTACTATCGATGACCCGACCGAAATAATCGGTATAAATGACCAGAAAACCCTCTCACAGGTTTCTCAAATAATATATGAAAGAAATGCGTTACGGCATATGGAGGAGGGTGTTACCATTGTTTCTCCAGGTAACAGTTTCATCGAAGAGCAGGTAGAGATAGGCAAAGGTACTATTATATATCCCTTTACAGTGATTACCTCGGGCAGCCGGATAGGGCAGGGCTGTCGTATTGGCCCTTATGCCCATATTGTAGAGAGTAACATTGGCAATGAAACTGTCATCTTTTCCTCCCAGGTGGAGAAAAGCCGTATCGGTAATAACACTGTCATAGGGCCTTTCGCCCACCTCAGACCTGATAATATCATCGGTGATAAAGTAAAGATTGGCAACTATGTTGAGGTTAAGAAAACAATTATTGGCCAGGGTACCAAAGTGGGGCATCTCGCTTATTTAGGAGATGCAATTCTAGGTAAAAAGGTTAATATTGGCGCAGGCGCCATAACCTGTAATTTTGATGGAATCAGAAAGAACCAGACTACTGTAGAGGACGGTGCCTTTATTGGCACTAACAATTCTCTGGTAGCACCGGTAGTCATTGGAAAAGATGCCTATACTGCCGCTGGTTCTACTATTACAGAAAATGTCCCTGCGGGTAGCTTAGGGATTGCCAGAGCCAGACAGCAAAACATTATTGACTGGGTGGCAAAGAAGAAAAAGCAGCATGAAGAAGTAGATAAAAAATGAAGAGATAAGGAGGCAATATTGTGATTGCATGTGATAACAAAGAACTAAGGATATTTTCTGGAAATGCTAACCAGTCATTGGCAGAAGAAATTGTTGGCCATTTGGGGACACAACTCGGAAAGGCTGAAGTGTCAAAGTTTCCAGATGGAGAATTACATGTAGAAATAGGTGAAAATGTCAGAGGGCAAGATGTCTTTGTCATTCAGCCCACCTGCCATCCGGTTAATGACCATCTCATGGAATTGCTGGTTATGATTGACGCATTGCACCGGGCTTCTGCGGGAAGGATTACCGCAGTGATACCATATTATAGCTATGCTCGTCAGGATAGGAAAACACGTCCCAGAGAACCTATTACCGCAAAACTGATAGCTAATCTATTGGTGGAGGCTGGAGCCAATCGTATTTTAACTATGGATTTACATGCTGGGCAGATACAGGGCTTTTTTGATATCCCGGTAGATCACTTAGAAGCAGCCCCTATTTTAGCAGACTATTTTAAAATAAAAGATTTTGACAGAGCGGTAGTTGTTTCTCCTGATGTGGGAGGAACTGCCCGGGCTCGTAATTTTTCTGGTTATTTAAACAAACCGATTGCCATTATTGATAAATATAGAGCATCTTATTCCAATGTGGAGATAATGCATATTGTAGGAGATGTTAAAGATAAGACGGCGATAATAGTTGATGATATGATAGATACAGCCGGTTCTATCGTCAAGGGCAGCCAGGCCATAAAAAATGCCGGAGCTAAAGAAATATATATTTGTGCTACCCATCCGGTTTTTGCCGGTCCAGCTAAAGAACGTATGGAAAAGTACTGGCAGGAAAAATTGTTTATGGAGATAGTAGTGACCAATACCATTCCGGTCCCGGCTGAAAAACAATTACCCTGTGTAAAAATATTATCAGTCTCAGGATTATTTGCTGAGGCAATCAAACGTATTCATTTTAATCAGTCTGTGAGCGCACTATTCAGATAATAGTTTAGAAGTATTGAAATAATAATGAGATTTTTAAAGATAATTATGTTATAATATATTGTTATATTTTTTTAAATAATCTAAATAGTCATTTAAGAAAAGTGATGATGCGGAGGAAAACAGTTTTATGAAACGGATTCAATTACAGGCAGAAATCAGAGAAAAGTCTGGTAAAGAGGAGAGCAGAAAACTTAGAAAAACAGGGTATGTTCCGGGCGTGCTCTATTCTCCACGCGATAAGAACAATATTTTATTGAAAATTCCGGAAAAAGAAATTTTTCGTTTTTTATCAGATAAAAAACATTCACATGGTATCATTGATTTGGAGATAAAGGCTGATGAGGCTAAGAAATTAACCCGCTTGGCAGTAATTAAGGATTTCCAATACGATTCTTTGCAGAAAAAAATCAATCATTTTGATTTCTATGGTGTGGCTTTGAAAGAGAAGGTGACCCTGGTAATTCCCATTGTGCTGGAAGGTGAGCCTAAGGGAGTTAAGGATGGCGGGATACTGGATATATCTTTAAGAGAAGTAGAAGTAGAATGTCTACCCACCGATGCACCTGAAGCAATCGTCATAGATATAAGCGAGATGGATTTTAATGATGTTAAAACGTTAGAAGATGTGGTTTTACCTAAAGAAGTTAAACTATTAACTGATATTAGTCGAGTAATAGCCTCAGTAGTTTCCCCGACCAGGGAAGAGGAAGCCGTACCGGAAGAAGAGGCGGAAGAAGCTGCAGTGGCTGCTCCAGAAGCTGCTGATAAGGCCAAAGATAAAGAAGACAAAGCAACTGAACATAAAGCAAAAGAATAAATAAAATTTCTTAACATTGTAAATAAATCAAAATAAATTCAGCCAAGGCTGTGATATTGTGAATATAATAGTGGGTTTGGGTAATCCTGGAGCCAAATATAAATATTCCAGACATAATATCGGGTTTCAAGTGGTAGACAAATTTGCTCTTCAGGTTTTCGGCAATAATCTGAAATGGAAAAAAAAGTTCCAAGCCCACATTCTGCAAGGCAAGTTTCAAGGACAGGACCTCATTCTGATTAAACCGCAGACTTTTATGAATCTGAGCGGCAGTTCAGTGAGAGATATTATGGCTTATTTCCACATTGCTCCAGAACAACTATTGGTTATCTATGATGATTTTCATCTTCCCTTAGGAAAGATAAGAATCAGAAAGCGGGGAAGCTCGGGTGGGCATAATGGGATAGAGTCTATCATAAATACCCTTAGAACAGAAGTATTTCCCCGTTTGCGCATCGGAATCAGAAATACTCAATTCTTGCCTGATTTAGATTATGCTGATTTTGTTTTAGCTAATTTCTTACCAGATGAGCTAAAACTGATGGAACAGACTGCAGGAAAAGCAGTGCAGGCTATTGAGGATATTATCTCATATGGTTATGAGTTTGCTATGCGGGAATATAATGGCTTAGATTTAACTGATTAGACTTTCACTCAGTTAAAATCCGCCTTATTTTACTTTCAGTTACAGAAAACAGTTAACAAAAGTAGTACAGGGAGGCAAGAGTGATTAAAAAAATCGGAGTCTTGACCAGTGGAGGAGATTCTCCCGGAATGAATGCCTCCATCCGGGCAGTAGTTCGTTACGGGATACACCATGGATTGTCAGTTTCAGGAATACAAAGCGGTTATTCCGGTCTCCTGGAAAACAAAGTCACCCACTTGGATTTAAAGAGTGTGGGAGGAATTATGCAACGTGGTGGAACTATGCTGATGACCTCCCGCAGTGAGGAATTCAAAACTATTTCGGGAATCAATAAGTCTGCCGGTATCATAAGAGATAATGGTATCGATGCGCTGGTGGTGATTGGAGGCGATGGCTCAATGGCTGGTGCTCTCCACCTCTACCGGCAGGAGGGAATCCCGGTAGCGGGTATTCCGGCCAGTATCGATAATGATCTTTATGGTACAGATATGTCTATCGGTGTAGATACAGCCTTGAATACTGTTATTTCTGCCATTGATAAGATAAAAGATACTGCCTCCTCCCTGCGACGGGCATTTATTGTAGAAGTGATGGGAAGAGAGTCGGGATATTTAGCTTTAATGGGTGGAATTGCCGGTGGAGCAGAAGCGGTAATTGTTCCGGAATTTCCGGCTGATCTGGCTGATATTAGCGCTAAACTGAAAAGAGGTTACGAAAGAGGAAAAACGCATGGACTGGTGGTTGTAGCTGAAGGGGCAGGTAATCCCTATGAGATTGGTAAATATCTGGAAAATAAAATTGGTTTTGAAATGAGGGTAACAGTGCTGGGTTATGTGCAAAGAGGTGGGTTCCCCTCAGCCTTTGACCGTATTTTGGGGAGCCGATTAGGCTCGGCTGCAGTAGAACAATTACTGCAAAGTCAGTTTCACCATATGGCAGGCTTAAATGGCAATAAAGCCGTTGCCGTTCCTTTAGAAGATGTCTTAGCTCAGAAGAGGATACTCAGTGAATCACTATATCAATTGGCTGCTATATTAGCTCGCTAATTCCTGTCCCGTTCATGAAGTCTATGCTGGAGGGCAATTTGCTCTTCCTATTCTCGTTTATTTACCATATAATTATTAAATTAATTAAGGGCTTTGATAGTAAGCAGTCAAAGCCCTTTCTGTTCAGAGTGTCATAAGATGAGATTAAATAAATTTTGGAATCAACATCCTGACTATCATAAATTTATGCAGGATTTTCAAA
>ERZ795030.4982-NODE-4982-length-12606-cov-48.215441_pt1 | contig 12606 bp, 13 predicted proteins | sample MGYA00375122_ERZ795030 | MGnify/ENA primary metagenome ERZ795030 (study PRJEB30165, sample SAMN05720146) | activated sludge metagenome | isolation source: anaerobic digester from wastewater treatment plant | place: Japan | collected 2015-04-20 ...
GCTCGTGCCCGTGCTTGCGACCCACGGCAACACGAGCGTCGAAGAGTTCAGCCGGAGATCGGGCGGGACCTACACCACGGTCGTCTTTCTCGACGGCTTCGTCCCGCAGGAGAACGCCACACCGATCTCGTTCGACCTCAGGTACCAGGGCGGCGGGGGCATAAAACACCTGATAAAAGAGAATGTCTGGACCACGACGATGAACGCGACTGTTCCGAGCACGGAGTCGGGCTTCGTCCCGGTGCCGGCCGGATACCATGTCACTCCCGGGGGGATCTATCTATGACGGGCGAGATACGGAACCGGGCAATTCCCTTCAGCATCTTTCTTCCTGCGCTGTAACACCTCTCAAACATCGATGAAGAAGGCGGCGAAGAACCCGGATCTGCGAAGGCCGCGGGCATGCCTGCTATGGATGAGTCCCCCGGCACCCGCCACCACCACAACCTTTATAGTTTGGTCTACCCAAACTAATGGGTATCAACCATGGCGGCACGGGTCGAGCAGCTGATCGAGGTGTTTGATCGCCTGATCGCCATCAGAAACGAGTGTTCCGACGAGATCCTCGCCGAGTGCGGGCTCAGCCGTTTGACGGTGAAGCAGGTCGCCTACCTGAAAGCCATCGACGAGCACGGCGATGTGACGTTCAGCGCTCTTGCCGGGATCACGCAGACCTCCAAACCCACCGTCACGGAGATGGTCGATAGGTTCGTACGGATGGAGTGCGCCTACCGGCAGAGATGCCCCGACGACGGCAGGGTCGTCTACATCCGCCTGACCGAGAAGGGGCGGATGATAGCAAACGCCGAGCAGAACGCGCTTTACCGGATGATCGAGAGGATGGTAGAGGCGCTCGATGAGAACGAAGTGGATCTCCTCCTTGAGATCCTGAAGAAGGTCGGGTAATTTTTTTTGGCCGGCAAAAAAGTTAGGTAAATTCAAACTAATGATTGGAGTCACCATGCACGCATCACAGTCAGACACCAGCGAAACCATCGTCATACCGCTCTTCGAGACCGTGGTCTACCCGGAGACCCGGACGAAGCTCCAGGTCGAGGCGGCCGTCGGGAAGGTGCTGATCGCCGCCATGAAGAGCGACGGATCGGCATCTGCGGTCGGGCTGACCGTAAAGGGCGGTGCAGAACCCCCGGAGAACCCGGCCGATGCATTCTACGCGACCGGGACCCTCCTTGCAATTGCGCACGTGCAGCCCACAGACGACGGCTATCTCATATTTGCGCATGCAACCCGCCGGGTGAAGGCAGTAACCCTCTCCGAGAAAGACGGACAGTTCTACACCACCTTTGAACCGCTCCCGGATCTGCCGGACCTCGACGAGGATGCCCGGGCGGATATGCTCGCGGACATCAAGGCGGCCATCCACACGATCAGCGGCAACTTCCAGGGGTCCGAACAGTTCACCCGGCCCGTCGAGAGGATGGAGTCCGTCGACCAGGTCATGGCGTTCGTCATGCCGTTCCTGCCGGTGGATCTTGCCACGAAACAGTCACTCCTCGAGACCGTCTCTGTCCGGGAGCGCTCCACTGCGTTCCTCCGGATCCTGGTGGACTTAAACGAGAGCATCAACCTCCGGATCGAGGTGGCGAAAAAAGCCTCGGAGAAGGTCGGGAAGGCGAACCGCGAGGCGATGCTCCGCGAGCAGCTCCGGGTGATCCAGGAGGAGCTCAACGGATGCGACGGCCCCGCCGGCGAGGAAGGCTACCGGGAGCGGATCGAGCGCTCGACGATGCCCGAGGAGGTCCGGAAGAAAGCTCTCGCCGAACTGAAGAAACTCGAGTCGGGCGGGAGCCAGCACCATGAGAGTCAGGGGATACGAAACTACCTCGACCTCCTGCTCGCTCTCCCCTGGACCTCCGAGAAGAAGAGCATCGATATCGAGGAGGCCCGCCGCATACTCGAGAGCAACCATAACGGCCTTGAGAAGGTCAAGGAGCGGATCGTCCAGCACCTCGCGGTCATGAAGCTCAAGGAGGAGAAACAGGGCTCGATCCTCCTCTTCTCGGGCCCGCCCGGCACCGGGAAGACGAGCCTCGGGCGGAGCATCGCGGATGCGCTTGGGAGAGAATATGTCCGGATCAGCCTCGGCGGTGTCAAGGACGAGGCGGAGATACGGGGGCACCGGCGGACTTACGTCGGGTCGCTCCCCGGCCGGATCATCCAGGGCATGAAACGGGCCGGCGCGAAGAACCCGGTCTTCATCCTGGACGAGGTCGACAAGCTCGCCGTCTCGTATTCGGGAGATCCGGCAAGCGCCCTCCTCGAGGTCCTCGACCCCGAGCAGAACAGCACGTTCTCCGACCACTACCTGGAGGTGCCCTACGACCTCTCGGACGTGCTCTTCATAGCGACCGCAAACTCGCTTGCGACCATCCCGGCGCCGCTCCTCGACCGGATGGAGCTCATCGAGATATCGGGCTACACGAAGAACGAGAAGTTCGCGATCGCAAAAGATCACCTGCTGCCGGAGACCCTCGAGGAGCACGGCCTTGATGCGGATAAACTCCGGATCGAAGATGAGGCCGTCTCGGCGATCATCGACCGCTACACCCGGGAAGCGGGTGTCCGGGCGCTCAAGAAGCAGCTTGCCCGGATCGCCCGGTACGTCTCTGCGAAGGTCGTCTCGGGGCCAATCGACCTGCCGGTCGTCGTGACGGCGGATATGCTTCCCGAAATCCTCGGCCGGGAGACCGTCCGGCCGGACGTGGCGCGGAAGGAGAACCCGCCCGGCGTCGTCACGGGGCTTGCCTGGACACCGGTCGGCGGGGACATCCTCTTCATCGAGGGGACGTTCATGCCCGGCAAGGGGAAACTCACGCTGACCGGCCAGCTCGGCGACGTGATGAAGGAGTCGGCCCAGATATCCCTCAGCCTGATCCGCTCGCGGCTTGCGGCCACGCCGACCCGGTTCGACTTCTTCGCAAGCGACATCCACATCCACGTGCCGGCAGGGGCAACTCCAAAAGACGGGCCGTCTGCGGGCGTGACCCTCTTTACGGCTCTTGCCTCCCTCGTTACCGGAAAAGCGGTCGACCCGACGGTCGCGATGACCGGGGAGGTGACGCTCTCCGGCGCCGTGCTCCCCGTCGGCGGGATCAAGGAGAAGGTTCTTGCAGCGCACCGGGCCGGCATAAAGACGGTCATCCTCCCGCGAGAGAACGAGCGGGACCTTATCGATGTGCCCGAGGATGCCCGGGATGAACTTACGTTCGTGCCCGTGGATACCATCGAGGATCTCCTCCGGGAGGCGCTCGGGATAGAACTCCACGGGCCGGTTCTCCCGTATGTGGGGAACCGGTGCGTGCCCGCGCACAACCTCTAAAAAACCTCTGAATCCGGGCACACCCCTCTTTTGCCCCGCCCGGCGCCCTTTTTCTCGCCATGCCCCGCCCCGGGAACCGATTGTCCCAAAGCGGCCCGACGTGTAGACGATCGTGACAGAAATCGTTTATAGGGGAACGTCGACCTCTCCCGCATGGGCGCCGCGATCTGCCCCGGAGATCGCCCATCACCCTGAGGAAACACCATGAAGCAATCCCACATCGCGAGTATCGCCCTCACGTTCTGCATCGCGTTCTTTGCCGGCGCTCTCTTCACGAATGTGCTTGCCTATAACCCCGAACCCCCTGCTCCCTCCCTCCGGCAGAATGTCTACGGCCTCCCGCTCTCGGAGATGTGGGCGATCGTCCGGGATCAGACGGGTATCGAGAACTCGACGGCGGTCCTCGGGGATTTCTGGCTCGTGATCGACGGGGACGGGGCGGTCGAACAGTTAAATTTCGAGTTCTATGGAGACGATGCAGGTCTCCTTCGCTGGTATCGGGTTGCGGCGAGTTCGACGGGAAAAGTGACCTGGGACTCCCGGAAGGTCGAGAAAGCACCTCCCGGAGAGCATCCGCTCATCCTTTTCACGGAGATTGAGCGGATTCCCTACCGGGAGCTGGCCGATGAGAACGGGATCCTGATCGTCAGCGTCGGTTCGCAGTCGGGAGGCCTGGGGTATGACGCCGGATATCGACCCCTCTTTGCCCTGCGCCAGGGGGAGATCATCCCCTTAAAGAGCGTAGCGTTCAACACGGCGGAGCCCTGGTACAGCATCGACGTCTCGCATGGAACAAAGGACGGTTCAGGACTGGTGGGTACCCACTACTGCACGATCTTTACGCTCCGCGACCTTACCAGGGCCGAGAGGGTGTACTGCCCGGACGGGGAACTTTTCTGGCCGCCGCCCGGTTCGTCCCCGGCAGGTGTCGATGGGTTATCCGAATTGGGGGTCGTCTCTTGATGCCGGACGGCCGGTTCACTCCGGAGACAGGGTGGCCGCATGGAGTCTGACAATAAGCGCCTGATCGCCGTAGGACTTCTCGCCTTCGTCGGCGTCGCCGTCCTCGTCGCGGCGGTCGTGTTCGGATTTACGACCCTTGTTGCCCTGGTCACGGGGATCGACGGTCTCCCGCAGGAGTTGACCGTGGAGGTGGTCGGGAAAGAGGCTCTGCAGAACGCATCTGTTGTCCACCTGACCGACCGGGACCTGCAGCAGCACCCGGTGCTTGCCACCGCGATCCGGGAGGCCGGCAGCGATTCGGGCGTATCCGCGTCGGCCCCGATGACGGGGGTCGAGTGCCTCGCCCTCACCGAGTCCTTCGGCGTATACACAAGGGATGCGCCGATCCTCGAATACGACGGAGTATACTACTCCACCCGCGTTCTGCTCCATTAGAACGCTTGAAGGGGTGCAGAATGGAAGAAGGTAAGAAATCCGGCAACCGGCTCAGAACGGCGGGATTCGTCATCGCCTGCGCCCTTGCCGGGATCGTCGCGGTCGCGCTCGGCCTCGTGCTCGCCGACGCTCTCCTCATCTATGCGATGGAGGGCTCGGGCGGTCAGCCGATGCTCTACGTTATGGAGAGCGCGGAGCCGGGAGAAAACGTCGTCATCCCTCTGACCGAGAAGGACTTTGCCGACCACCCGGCGCTCGATGCGGTCATCCGCGGCGATGAGCGAAACCCGTCGGCGTGGGAGTGGGGTAGGAGCGACCGGCGCTTCATCGGGGGAATTAATGTCTCCTATGTGGAGAGCAGGGTGCTCCAGGACACCTACGGCCCCGACCGGGAGACGTGGGTCTACCCGCACCTGGAGTACGAAGGGGCGTACTACCTGGTGGTGACGACATGGCCGTGAGAGAGCCGGGGGAGGAAGAATGAACAGAGCGATCGGAACATGGGCACTCCTCCTCGCGCTGCTGCTCGCGATCGCCCCGGCGGCGGCCGCGGATCTCGGTCCCAACCAGCACCTGATCCCGGAACTGAGGGTGAACGAGTCGATCGAGGCGATCGTCATCTCCGCGGAGTTGAGCCTTCAGCCGGAATGGGACGGGAGCGTGACCACCGGGATACCGTTCGGCGCGGTCATGGTCCATACGGCCAATGCGACGACGCTGATCTTCGATCGCGACGGAAACCACCTCTTCTCCATCGATGACGAACTCTCTGCAAAAATCCCCACCCCCGCAGGCGTCGAAAAGCCCTGCACCCGGGTGCACCCGCTCCCGAACGACTCCCGGGTCTATCACCACGGCGACGTGACCTTCGTCTTCGGCACGGCCGGGGAACCCCCCATCCTCACCATCATCGACGAGAGCCCGAAGCCCGACGAGGAGCCGATCACCATCGAGATCACCTCCCCGAATGAGGGCGGCGTGGCCTGGATCGACGTCGCCCCGGCCCATGTCGCCGTCGCCGGGGAGGTGCATGCCCCTGCGGGAGTGCACAGCGTGGTTGTCCGGAGCGGTTCGGTGGAGGTCTCGTGCGGGAACGCAGCGGAGTTCGCCTGCTCGGTGCCGGTCTCTTTCGGGAAGAACACGATCACCGTCGTGGCGACGGATAACCGCAGGCACCGGGCCGAGAAGACCGTGAACCTGACCGTCCGTAGCGGCATCCCGCCGCCATTGATCGCCGTCTCGGGCAGGGTGACGGACGCCGGCGGCAGTCCGGTTCCCGGCGCACTGGTGCGGTTCGAGTCGGTCTTTGATCTGGGCGGCGAACCCATCGCAGCAATGGCCGTGACGGGGGAGGACGGCCGCTACCTGGTAGAAGATGCCCTCGGTTACCGGCAGACGGTTACGGTCGAGAAGGAGGGTTACTCCCCCCTCCGGGAGGAGGTCGTCTTCGAGAACCTGACGAACACCCTCGACCTGGAGCTGGAGCCGGCGAGCCGTCCGGTCCCGGGGTTCGGTCCCGCGGTAGGTGTACTTGGTCTCCTTGGAGCACGATGGATCCTCCGGAACACGAAGAGACAGTGAAATGATCCGGCAGCATGCCGGTGTGTCTGGAGAATAAACCGTGTTCACCTGGGAATTTGGGCTTGGCGTCGGGCTAAATTCATGTATGCAGGGGCCAAATGGTAGAGACCGCATTGTTTGTGATCTCCCTTTTGCTTTTCCGGGAGAAGGAGGGGCCATGAGTTATTCTGAACCATCCACAGACACCATCCTGGGGATAAGGATGTATGAGACAGAGCGGTTGCTGTTGAAGGTTGCAACGCCCGACGATGTCGCTGCGATTGTCTCGTACCTTATCCGGAACCGTGACTTTCTCATGGAGACGGAACCGCCCCGGGACGACCGATACTATTCGTTCGAGTATCAGGCAGGCGAGATCCTGCACGAGCGAAAGATGATGGAGAATGGGCAGTTACTCAAGCTCTGGATTGTGAAGAAGGAGAACCCGACCCAGATGATCGGCACCGTCAGCTTCAACACCATCATCAGAGGTCCGTTCCAGTCCTGCTTCCTTGGGTATCGTCTGGACTATGCCGAGGTACGCCGGGGATACATGACCGAGGCGTTGAGGGAGGCGATACGGGTCTTGTTCGGGGAGTGCCGCCTGCATAGGGTTGAAGCAAATATCCTCCCCGGCAACGGCCCTTCTCTGCGAGTTGTAGAGAAACTCGGATTTCATTATGAGGGCCTCGCACTCCGGTACCTTTTGGTGAACGGAAAGTGGGAGGACCATATCCGGATGGTGCTGTTAAACGACAGGTGGGCTGGAGATAGATGAGGTTCCGTTTGCCCGCTTCCAGCGGCATGGCTCATCCTGTCACTCCCTAAACTCTCTTCGCTATCGTCTCTATCGCCTCGATGATCGTCCGTTGCTGCGGCTTCATGATCGCGACCGGACAATCGACGATCTTCTCTACGATCGGCGCGAGGATCGGCGCGCAGATGATACCGAGCGCTCCCTCTTTGTCCGCCCGGACGGCGGCGACGATGCACTCGTCGAGAGAGTCCGCCGAGTAGCCCCGTATCCGGTATTTTCGGTCGCCGGCCTCGATATCGCGGTTGTCGAGGTCGTCGAGCAGGAACCGCGCCGCGATCACCGCGATGAAGCTCTTCTCCCGGGGCTCGAGGACGCCGACGATCCGCCGGACGGTGGAGAGGCGCGGATCGGCCTTCCCCGACGTGAGCTTGTAGAGGGTTGCGGGCGGGATCTCCGCCCGTTCCGCGAGTTCCCGGATACTCATGTTCTGTCGGGCGAGCTCGTCCTGGAGTGCCCGGGCAAAGTCGGTCTCAAAGATCCTTCTCGATAGCATTGCTCTACTATAGTATGATATTAAAGATAAAATTTCCCTTTTAGGGTAATATTTCTCTCTTCGCAGGAAAACCCTTATCAAGATCCGGGGCAACTGTTTCTCCATGGACCCCACACCCATCCGGGAGATCACGATCCTCCCCGGCCGGAGCCGGAGCGGCGAGCCGGAACGGTTCAGGGCGATCACCATCCGGCCCGGCGACACAATCTCGATCGTCGGCCCCACCGGCTCGGGGAAGAGCGCCTTCATCAACGACATCGAGGTTTTTGCCCAGAACGACACCGCGACGGGACGCACGGTCCTCGTCAACGGTGCCAACCCGCCCGAGGAGTTCGTCCGCGACCCGGCGCACAAACCCGTCGCCCTGATCACCCAGAACACCCGGTGCCTCGCCGATCTCGCGGTCGCGGAGTTCCTTGCGATGCACGTCCGGTCCCGAAAGATCGAGGACGAGGATATCGTCGGCAAGACGATCGATCTTGCAAACGAGTTTACGGGCGAGGCGATCCGGCCCGATGCCCGGATGACCGCTCTCTCCGGCGGGCAGACCCGGTCGCTCCTCGTGGCCGATGCGGTCATGATCGCGGCGGCGCCGATCCTCCTCCTCGACGAGGTGGAGAACGCCGGAATATTCAAGGAGCGGGTGATCGACCTCCTCCGGGCCGGGGGGAAGGCGGTCATATTCGTCACCCACGATCCCCTGGTCTCCCTCCTCTCGGCCCGGCGGATCGTCATGCGGGACGGGGCGGTCGAGCGGGTCATCGAGCCGGGCGATCAGGAGAACGCCGCCCTCCGGGAGGCCATCCGCCTCGACGGCATCCTCTGCCGGATGCGCGACGAGATCCGGGCCGGCAACCTGATCACGGAACCGGTCGGGGCATGAAGCTCGCCGTTATCGCCGGGCCGCCGTCGGCCGGGAAGACCGCCGTCGTCCGGCAGATCATCCGCTCCCTTTCGGGGGAGAACCGGATCGCCTACATCAAGATCGACGTCGTCCGGGCGTTCGAGGATGAGGAACTCGCGGCCGAGTTCGGCATCCCGGCGCGGAAGGTCTACTCCGGCGATCTCTGCCCGGACCACGCCGGGGTGATGGTGATGCGCGACGCCATCGCCTGGGCCGGGGGAGAGGGCGCCGACCTCCTCCTGGTCGAGAGCGCCGGGCTCTGCCTCCGCTGCTCCCCCTACACGACGCAGGCGCTCGGGATCGTCGTCCTCTCCGCGATATCGGGGACGAACACCCCCCTGAAGATGGCCGCGATGCTCGCCCTCGCCGATACCGCGGTCGTGACCCGGATCGACCTCGTCTCCCAGGCCGAGAAGGAGGTCTTCCGGGAACGTATCCGGGAGGTGAACCCTTACCTCGATATCGTGGAGACGAACGCCCTCCAGGGGACCGGTATGCGCTACCTCCTCCGGGCAATCGAGGAGTGCCCGGCGATAACCGACCCGGATACGATCGTCCTCCGGGGTGCGCCGCCGCTCGGGGTCTGCACCCTCTGCATCGGAAAGACCGAGATCGGGTGGCAGAACCACTTCGGGGTCATCCGGAAGCTCGAGGGCGCCGATTACCTCTACCGGGGGGACTAGACCGTGGCATGGCAGCCGCCCGGGAAGGACTGCGGTGCCTGCGGCGCCCCGACCTGCGAGGCGTTCATTGCCCTGGTCCGGGAGGGGGAGAAGGACCTTCTGGACTGCGTCTTCTATTCTACGGATATCGCCCCTTCCCGGCTCGATGCTCGCCACACCGGCCGGGATATCCTCGGTACGGAGTACGACTTCATCCTCGAACCCCTCCCGGGCGAGGTCTCGGCCCGGAAGATCATACTTCCCTTCCGCCCGGACCTCGTGGAGAAGTGGGAGATCGTGCCCGGGGATATCGTCGTCGGGCGGCCGACGGGTGCGGGCTGCCCGGTCCAGCACGTCCTCTCGGTCATCCGTGCGAATCCCGTGACCGGCCTTCTCACCTGCCTGGTCGTCGGCCCGCGTGCCTCGCGGGGCGGAGGGTTTAAGGAGATCGAGGCATACCACATCGTCGGTTTCGAGGGGATTAGCCGGACGGTGCGGCGGGAGCCCACCTTCGGGATGCGGCAGCGGTTCCTGCCCGGCTCCTGCATGATGAACCTCGCCCATACAGGTGTCGTGAACATGGTCCTCGCACAATCCTCTGGTCTCCATGTGCGGGTGGAGGATATCCGGCTATGAAGACAATAAATGAGATCGAAGAGAAGATCCGGAACGGTTCTGCGGTCGTCTACACCGCCGCGGAGTTCAAGCGCCTCATCCGGGAGGGTGCGGAGGTCACGGCCGCCGATGTGGATGTGGTCACCACGGGAACCTGTGGGGTGATGTCGGGGACCGCGGCGGTCCTCTCGGTCCCGGTCGCAAAGCCCGGGACGTTTGAACGGGCGGAACGGATCTGGGCGAACGGTGTCCCCTGCATGCCCGGCCCCTGCCCGAACGAGCGCCTCGGTATCGTCGACATGATCGTCTCCGGGACCGCCCATGCCGGCGCCGGCTACGGGGGCGGCCACCTCTTCCGCGATATCGTCGAGGGGCGCGGTATCGAGGTGGTGGTGGAGGCCGCCGACCGCTCGGTCGAGGCAACGGTGACCCTCGATGACTTTGCCTACGCCCGGCTCTTCACCACCCGGACCGCCTATAAGAATTACACCGCCTACGTCAACCGCCAGCCGACCCGGATAAAGACGATCTTCTCGATCGAGGGACTCCAGGGCCCCTGCCGGGAGGCCTCGGTCAGCGGGTGCGGCGAGATCAATCCGCTCGAGAACGATCCCCTGGGCCTTGCTATCGGTGCCGGGACGCCGGTCCTCCTGAACGGCTCGGTCGGTATGGTGACCGGCGAGGGGACCCGGAGCACCTCCGAACGCCCCAACCTCACGGTCATCGCCGACATGACCGGTATGCAGCCCCGCTACATGGGCGGGTTCAAGACATCCGCCGGGCCGGAGTGTATAACAAGCCTCGGCGCCGCGATCCCGGTCCTCGACGACCGGCAGATCGCTGGACTCCTCGTCCTCGACGAGGGGATCCCCCTCCCGGTCGCCGACATCACCACCCGCACCGTCCTCGGGGAAGGGACGTACGCCGATGTCTGGCAGCAGCCCGACCGTGAGGTGACCTACCACCCCGGGTGGTGCGAAGAGTGCTCGACCTGTGCCGCGGCCGCCGTCTGCCCGACGGGAGCGTTCTCCCGCGAGGCCGGCATCGACCGCGACCGCTGCCTCGCCTGCACCGCCTGTCTCTTCGCCTGCCCAAACGACGCCTTCGAGGCCGGCGAGGGCTCGCTCCGGGTCAGGGGGCGGCGGATCCCGATCACGCTCCGCCAGTCGGGCCGGACACTCGCCGAAGACCTCTGCCGGGACTTAAAAGAGATGATCCTCGATTCCCGGTTCACCTTTACCGGGGGCGGTATCCGGTGAGGGAGAAGTACCTCCTCTCCTGCCCGGGGTGCGGCCGGACGTTTTCCGACCGCTACACCCTCGACTGTCCATCGGGGTGCGACGCCCTCCTCCGGACGGTTTATGCGGAGCGCCGGCTTATCCCCCGGGATCTTCCCGGGATCTTCCGCTACAAGGACTGGCTCCCCATCGAGGGCCACCTCGGGATCGATGCCGGAGCGGTCTCCTACGAGAGTGTCGCCTTTGCCCGGGAATTAGGGTTGTCTCACCTCACCGTCACCTTCTCGGGCTACTGGCCCGAGCGGGGCGGGCGGATGGAGACCTGCTCGTTCAAGGAACTCGAGGCGCAACCGACGGTTCTTCGCCTCCGGGAGAAGGGTGCGGGGGTTCTCCAGGTCTCGTCGGCGGGGAACACCGGCCGGGCATTCTGCCAGGTATCGGGCCTGACCGGGGCCCCGGTCGTGGTGGTGGTTCCGGCGGCCGCCGCCGGCCGGCTCTGGACGACCGTCCCGGCCGAGAACGTCTGTCTCATAACGGTCGACGGGGACTACTCGGACTCCATAGCGTTCGGGCGGGAGGTCTGCACGCTGCCCGGGATCGTCCCCGAGGGCGGGGCAAAAAACGTCGCCCGCCGGGACGGCATGGGGACGGTTATGCTTGATGGGACGCTTGCCGCCGGCAGGCTCCCCGATGCCTACTTCCAGGCGGTCGGGAGCGGGACCGGGGGTATCGCCGCGTGGGAGGCCGCAGAGCGGCTCATCGCCGATGGCCGGTTCGGTTCCCGCCTCCCGGCCCTCCACCTCTCGCAGAACCTCCCCTTCGTCCCGATGGTCCGGGCCTGGGAGGCAGGGAGGCGAGAGATCGCGGCTGAGGATATGCCTGAGGCCGGGGCCTCGATCGCCCGGGTCTCCGCCGATGTCCTGACGAATCGTCACCCGCCCTGGGGTGTCCGGGGCGGAGTCTACGACGCGCTCGCGGCATCCGGGGGGAGGATGTACGCGGTCTCTAACGACGATGCCCGATCCGCCGGCCGTCTCTTTGAGGAGGCGGAGGAGATCGACCTCGACCCGGCGGCGGCGGTCGCGGTCGCGTCGCTCGTCCGGGCGGTGGAGGAGGGGTTCGTCGAACCGGATGAGCACATCCTCCTGAACGTGACCGGCGGGGGATATCAACGTGCGGCAGAGGACCTCGACCGCTACCCGGTCGAGCCTTTCGTCCGCGTAGCGGCCGGTGAGGCCTTCGAGGGGGATATCCGGGATGCCGTCAGGGCCTGGCTCGCGGAGCAGGAGGTGGCCATCCGTGCGTGAAGGCTGTGTCCTCGACCGGCTTGCCGCCCTCGGCATCGATACCGTGGTGAGTCTCCCCTGCGACCGGACGCGAGAACTCTGCGCCCTCATCCCGGAGCGGTTCCGTGCGGTCGACCTTACCCGGGAGGAGGACGGCGTCGGGATCTCTGCCGGGCTTGCGATGGCGGGGGCACGATCGGTGCTCCATATGCAGAGTTCGGGGCTCGGGAACTCCTTAAACGCGATCATGTCGCTCACCGTCACGTTCGGTCTCCCCCTCCCCATCCTCGCGA
>ERZ795030.4988-NODE-4988-length-12594-cov-4.853338_pt1 | contig 12594 bp, 13 predicted proteins | sample MGYA00375122_ERZ795030 | MGnify/ENA primary metagenome ERZ795030 (study PRJEB30165, sample SAMN05720146) | activated sludge metagenome | isolation source: anaerobic digester from wastewater treatment plant | place: Japan | collected 2015-04-20 ...
GGCGTCGGTCAGGGCGCGGCGCGCGGCGCATTGGGTGCAGACGGTCACCGTGGCCGCGGCGAGGAGGGCATCCCGCAGCTCGGCAAACGACGCCGCGTGCGCGAGGGTCAGCCGCTCGGCATACATCGGGGTGGCGAGGAGGGTCGCATCCCCCGTGAGCCACAGACTGACCGGTATGCCGGCCGCCGCCGCCGTGCTCGCGACCGTGAGTGCCTGCGCGGTGCGTTCGAGCGACTCGGTCGTGTCGGCGCCGCAGGTGAGCTTGATGACGAGGGAGCGACTCATCGCCCCACCTTACGAGGCGGTCCCGCTCGGAGCCGCCCGCCCGAAGGAGCCCGACTACGATGACGACATGTTTGAGCTCGACCTCTCGCTCCCCGAACGTCTCCGCCCGCTGGCCTGGCTCATCGGGCGGTGGGAGGGTGCCGGCGTGGTCGGCTACCCCACGATGGAGTCCCTGCACTTCGGTCAAGAGATCGTCTGCAGCCACGACGGGCGCGGATTCCTCGAGTGGCAGGCCCGGTCGTGGATCCTCGACTCGGACTCCGGCGAGCGGGTGCGACCCTCGGCCATCGAGATCGGGTTTTGGCGCCCGGGTGAAGACGGCAAGGAAGTCGAGCTGCTCCTCACCCATCCCACCGGCATCCTCGAGATGTATTACGGCACGATGGAGCCCGCGCGCATCACGGTCAAGACCGACGGAGTCATGCGCAGCCCGCACGCGAAGGAATACAACGCGGCGTCGCGGCTCTACGGGCTCGTCGAGGGCGACCTGATGTACACGATGGACATGGCCGCCGTGGGCCAGCCGCTCCAGCCGCACCTGTCCGCGCAGCTCAAGCGCGTGGGATAGGACGCCGCCGCTGTGGTCGACGTCGTCGAGGTCTTGCGGTCCAAGGGGATGCGGGTCACCGCTCCCCGGCTGCGGATCATCACGGCGCTCACGACCCTGGGCCACGCCACCCCTGACGCGATCGTCGCGGCGGTCGCGGCCGATGGCGGGCCCGCGCTGCCTCAGTCAACGGTCTATCGCAGCCTCGACGCGCTCGAGGAGTCTGGCGTCGTCTCGCACACCCACCTCGACCACCGGGCTCCCACCTATCACTTGGCCGGCCACGCCGACCACGTCCACCTCGTCTGTCTCGGCTGCCGCGAGATCAGTCAAATCCCTGCTGCCGCAGCACAATCCCTGGCCGACTGGCTCCTCGCCTCACGAGGGTTCCGGGCCGACATCACGCACATGGCCATCCACGGCTGGTGCACCGACTGCGAGGGCACCCGATGACATCCCCCCTGCTCGACCGACCCGGCGCCGTTGATGGCGACGGCCCTGATGCGGGGGTCGCCGCCCACTATGGCGACCCGATGCGCGAGCAACGCGCCCTCGCCGACGGTTCGGCCCTGGTCGACCTCTCGCACCGCGGCGTCGTCACGGTGTCCGGCCCTGACCGGCTCTCGTGGCTGCACTCGATGACGACGCAGGCGCTCACCGGGGTTGCACCGGGCACCTCCGTCGAAACGCTCGTCCTGTCACCGCACGGCCACATCGAGCACGCTCTCCACCTCGTCGACGACGGCGAGCGCGCGTGGATCACGGTCGAGCCCGGCACCGCGCCCGCGCTCGTCGCGTGGCTGGTGTCCATGCGCTTCATGCTCCGGGTCGAGGTGCTCGACCAGACCGGCGAGTATGCCGTGCTCGGGCGGCATACCCCCGCCGATGCGTCCGCGCCGCTCGCGGGGCTGCCCGCGCGGCTGGCCGATGCCGCGGTGGCCGTTTGGGACGACCCCTGGCCGGGGCTGGTGGGTGACACCGCGGCATACGGGCCGGAGGAAGGGCACCCGGGGGAGGGTTGGCGCTGGCAGGAACTCATCGTGCCGCGCGCAGACCTGGCGGTGCTCGTCGGCGACCTGCCGCTGGCCGGCACGTGGGCGGCGGAGGCGTTGCGGGTGGCGGCCTGGCGGCCCCGGCTCGGCTTCGAGACCGACCACCGCACGATCGTCCACGAACTCGACTGGCTGCGCAGCGCGGTGCACCTCCACAAGGGGTGTTACCGCGGGCAGGAGACCGTCGCGCGCGTGCGCAATCTCGGTCGGCCGCCGCGTCGGGTGGCGTTCCTCCACCTCGACGGGTCGGGCCATGTCCTGCCCGAACAGGGCGACCCGGTGACCTATGACGGTCGCGTCGTGGGGCGGATCACGAGCGTGGCCCGACACCACGTCGACGGCCCGATCGCGCTCGCCGTCATCAAGCGGTCGATCCCGGTCGACGCGACCCTCGTGGTCGGCGACATCGCCGCCGCGCAGACCCCGATCGTCACCGCCTGACAAGTCTCCTGCTGTCGCGCGAGCGGCCGGGAAATCTTGCGGCCCCCTGACATGATGGACGCATGACCTTCACGGCGGGCACCCTTATCACCGTCGCTCCGACCGGAGCCGAGACCAGCAAGGACGCCGTACCGGCGCTCCCGACGACCCTGGAGGAGCTCGTCGAGACGGCGGTCCGCTGCGAGGCCGCGGGCGCCGGCCTCATCCACATCCACGTCCGCGACGCCGACCACCGCCCGAGCCTCGACCCCGTGCGGCTGGCCGACACTGTCGCCGCGGTCCGCGAGGCGACCGATCTTGTCGTCCAGCTGTCCACGGGGGGCAGCGTCCACGACCCACTCGAGGCCCGACTGCGGGTGCTCGACGCGGATCCGGACTCGTGCTCGCTCACGTGCGGCACGACGAACTTCGGCGACGACGTGTTCCTCAACCCGTGGGGCTTCATGGTCGACCTCTACCGCCTCGCGCAAGAGCGCGAGGTCGTGCCGGAGTTCGAGATCTTCGAGTTGGGTCACCTCCAGTCGCTGCGTCGCCTCATCGACACGTGCGGCCTGCCTTTCGGTGGGGCCGTCCACGTCGATCTCGTCCTCGGTGTGCCGGGGAGTATGCCGGCCACGCCGCAGGCCGTCCTGGCCGCGCTGGCAGTGATGCCGCCGGAGGTCACGAGCTGGTCGGCCACGGGCATCGGTCGGGGCCATCTGCCGGTCGCCGCGACCGCGCTCGCTGCTGGTGGGCACCTGCGCGTCGGCATGGAGGACAACCTCGTCTATGCGCGCGGACGTCAGGTCACTCACAACGCTGAGCTCGTCGAACGGGCAGTCGCCATGGCGGCGCTCATGCAGCGACCGGCCATGTCGACGGCCGAGGCGCGGACGCTGCTGCGGGTCAAAGACCGTCGCGGCTGATCGCGAAGTTACCCGCGAGTATTCCCATGCTCTCGTGTGGCGATCCTCACGCTTGCTCTAGTTTGCATTTTGCTAACTAGAGCAAGCACACTAGAGGCATGGCACCGACACTCGTCCACGACCTGGGCAGCTACCTGCGCGAACAGCGCACGGCCGCCCAGTTGTCGCTGCGCCAGTTGTCGGAGCTTGCCGGCATCTCCAATCCGTATCTGTCCCAGATCGAACGCGGACTGAAGAAGCCGAGCGCGGAGATCCTGCAGCAGATCGCTCGCGCGCTGCAGGTGTCAGCGGAGTCGCTCTACGTCCGTGCCGGGATCCTCGACGCGGCATCCACCGACCAGCCTCGGTGCGATGTGCTTCGGGCGATCGCCGCGGACGACCGCCTCAACGACCGTCAGCGCCAGGCGCTCATCGACGTCTATCGCTCGTTCGTCGGATCAGACGAGGCCGCTGCGGCTCCCGCACCATCACCATCACCCTCGGGCATGCCGGAGCCGTCGGGAGCGACGCCAGCACCGGATCCGGCCAGCCCGACCCACGACTGAACCCACCCCCACCCAGGAGGACACCATGGCTCGCAAGACCAGCCGCGACATCACCACCGAACTCAAGAAGACCGCCGCCGACGCGCGGATGCAGCTCATGGCCGTGGTCGGCGCCACAGACCTCGCCGCCGAGCGCGTCCGTGAGGCGACCGACAAGGCTCGCCAGTCGGCCAAGGACTTCGACATCAAGGACATCCAGAAGGACCTCGAGAAGGCCCAGCGTCGTCTCGACAAGACCCAGAAGGACCTGCTGAAGCGGGTCACCAAGCGGGTCCAGGAGGTCCAGGAGGCCCCGGCGCACGCCCTCGGCCAGAGCCTCACCCTCGCGAGCAAGGCCCAGGCTCAGGTCGCCGAGCTGGCCGAGCGCGGCGAGCAGGTCGTCGCCCGCATCCGCAACCAGAGCTCGACCGCTGAGCTCAAGCACCAGGTCGAGACCACGGTCGCCGCCGGCAAGGGTGCGGTCACGACCGCGCGCAAGGCCGCCGTCGAGGCCGAGAAGGCCGCTGCCGCGACGCTCAAGACCGGCGTCAAGGAAGCCCGCACCGTCGCCACGAAGATCGCCGAGACGGTCGAGAAGGACGCCAAGGTCGCCCGCACCGCTGCCTCCAAGGTTGCCGCTGCGGTCCAAGCCGACAGCAAGGAAGCCGCCGACACCGTCAAGGCGTCTGCTGCGCGCACCCGCGCTGCTGCGACCAAGACCGCGACGACCGCTCAGGCCGGCGCCAAGCGCACGACCGCGCGCGCCAAGGCGACGACGACCGGCGCTCGCAAGACCGCCACGCGCGCTCGCACTGCCGCCGCGTCGGCTGCCAAGAAGGTCGGCGACGACAGCAACTGACCCCGTTTGACGCGTCGCCTCGCCGCGGCGCGTCACCCAGGACGCCTTCCCAGCCGTTGGATCGGCTTCGGCTGGGAAGAGCACGAGTGACGAGCGGGCGGCATACCGCCGGGCCACCACCGGCCCCGGTATGCCGCCCGCTCGCCTCTGCGCGGACGGTGTGCGGCGGACCGGCGCACACCGGACACACCCCCCTGACATCGCGGCCTGGCACACTGACGGCCGTGGACCGCGAAACCGCCGGATTGACTGCCGCCCCCGTCCTCGCGCACGTCGTGAGGTGTGGAGCGGTCGAGGGAGTGCACCGGGCGCTCGCGGTGGTCACCGCTGCGGACGGTGGGGTGGACCGGGCGTGGGGTGACCCGACGACGGTGATCTATCCGCGGTCGGCCAACAAGCCGCTCCAAGCCGTCGGCATGGTCGACCTGGGCCTGCGACTGCCGGCTCCCCAGCTGGCCCTGGCCTGCGCGAGTCACAACGGTGAGGCGTTCCATCTCGAGGCAGCGCGAGCGACCCTCGCCGGGGTCGGCCTCGACGAGACGGCTCTGCGCAACACTCCGGACTATCCCGTGGACGAAACCGCCCGCGTCGAGTGGATCCGGGCCGGTCACGGCCCGGCGTCGATCACGCAGAACTGCTCGGGCAAGCACGCGGCGATGCTCGCCACGTGCGTCGCGCACGGGTGGGACCGCGACACCTACCTCGACCCCGATCACCCGCTCCAGGTGGCGATCACCGCGACGATCGCTCGCCTCATCGGGCACGAGCCCGCCCGCATCGCCATCGACGGGTGCGGCGCGCCGCTGCACGCGATGCCGCTCGCCTCGCTGGCCGCGGCCTTCGGGCGGGTCGCCGCCGCCGCCCCGACGACGTCCGAAGGGATCGTCGCCGACGCGATGCGCGCCGAGCCCGACTACCTAGGGGGCACGGGGCGGGGCGTGACCGAGCTCGTCCGGAGGGTGCCCGGCCTCATCGCCAAGGACGCGGCCGAGTCGGTGTATGCCGTGGGCCTGCCGGACGGCCGTGGGATCGCCGTCAAGGTCGTCGACGGCCAATCCCGCGCCAAGCCGGTGATCCTCGCCGCCATCCTGCGCGAGCTGGGCGTGGGGGATGAAAACCTCTGGGAGACCATCGAATTCGCGCCCGTCCTCGGCCACGGCAAGGCGGTCGGCGCCGTCGTCGCGACCGGGATCAGGGCGGGTTGACGATGCGCGCAATCCTTCAACGGGTGACTTCCGCCAGCGTCACGGTCGACGGCCACGTCGTCGGCACCCTCCCGCACGGTGGCGCTGACTCTGACTCTGACTCCGGCGCTGGCGCTGGCGCTGGCGCTGGCGCTGGCACCCGCACCTCAGGCCTTCTCGTGCTCGTCGGCGTCACCCACACCGACACCCCGGCTGACGTGGCGTGGATCGCCCGCAAGATCGCCGACCTGCGGATCTTCGACCGGGAGCTCAGCGCCCTCGAGATCGGTGCCGGGGTGCTGCTCGTCAGCCAGTTCACCTTGTATGCCGACACCCGCAAGGGCCGTCGCCCGTCATGGTCGGCGGCTGCTCCCGGCCCCGTGGCCGAGCCGGTCGTCGCGTCACTCGCAGCAGCCCTCACCGACCTCGGCCTGACCGTGGAGACGGGGGTCTTCGGGGCACACATGCACGTAGCCCTGGTCAACGACGGGCCAGTCACGATCGTCCTCGACTCCGACGACCGCCCAGGAGGCCGCCCATGATGTCCGTCCAATTCACCGTCCTGTGGGTGCTCGGCATCGCGGCGCTCGCGACCGAGGTCGTCGCCCTCATCGACGCACTCCGCCACAGCGCACCGGCATACGTCGCCGCAGGCAAGCAGACCAAGCCGATCTGGCTGGGCATCCTCGCGGTCGCCACCGCGGTGGGCTTCGTCGTCATGGGCAACGTCCTGTCGCTGCCCGGCATCATCGCCTTCGTGGCCGCGGGGGTCTACCTCGCCGACGTCCGTCCGGCGCTGCGGAGCATCACCGGAGGGCGGCCAGGGGGCACGTCCTTCCGCCCGTGGTGACCCATGCGTGAAGCTGCTCCCGAAGTCCTCGTGACGCGGGTCGATCGCCGCATCGGTGGCCCTCAGTGCGGCATACTGGAGAGTCTGCCGACCGTGTCGCGGTCGGCTGCGAGAAATCAACTGCAAGGAGTTTCCGGTGACTCACGACCCGGCCCCGGTGCGCCACCACCGTGAGGAATACGACCAGGGCCTGCGCAATCCGACCGAGGACATCTTCGGCGTCGACCGACCGTGGGGCGAGTTCCGTCAGTTTGTGTCCAACGAGACGGTGACGGTCAAGATCATCACCGTCCAGCCCGGGCATCGCCTGAGCCTCCAGCGCCACGATCACCGCGGCGAGATGTGGCACGTCCTCGACGTGCCGATCGACGTCCAGGTCGACGACGCGACGTGGCAGGCGACGGTCGGCGAAACCGTGTGGGTGCCCCGTGGCGCGGTCCACCGGATGGGCAACTCGGGCACGGCGCCCGGCCGGCTGCTCGAGGTGGGCTTCGGGTTCTTCGACGAGGCCGACATCGAGCGTTTCGAGGACGACTACGCCCGGCACGACGAGGACGACGAGCCCGCCGAAGACTAGACCCGCTCGCGCGGTGAGTCGGGCCGGGGGGCCACCGCTTCCCAGGCCACAGTCACCTCGCCGAGTCGCCAGCGACCTGGTCCGCCGATGATCGGCCAGCCGGCCGCTGTCAGACCGCGCACGCTCTCGACGAAGCGGTGGCGCACGCCGTATGCCGCGAGCGGCGCGGCATACGCCCAGGTCGTGTCCCAGGCCCGGAGGAAGTCGTGGATCGGCTCGCCCGGCACATTGCGGTGGATGAGGGATTTGGGCAAGCGAGGGGCGACCGCGCTCGGAGCCACCAATCCGCGCAGCCGCAGCGAGATCGTCAGTGACCGGGGCCCCGAGGCGTCGAGCATGACCCACGTCGCCAGGCGACCGACCTCGTCACAGGTGCCGTCAACGACGATGCCGTCGGGGGTCAGGCGGGCGGTCATCCGCGCCCACGCGGCCTCGACCTCGGACACGTCGTATTGCCGCAGCACATTGAAGGCCCGCACGACGGTCACGGGGGCATCACCATCGGTTGGCACCTCAAATCCACCCAGCCGGAAACTCAGCCCGGTCCGCGGCTCGGCCGCGAGGAGTGCGTGGCCTGCCGCAACGCGCTGCGGGTCGATCTCGATGCCGACGACCTCGACGTCGGGTCGCACCGCCTGAAGCCGGGCGTGGAGTTCGACGGCCGTGACAGGCGAGGCGCCATAACCCAGATCAACGACGATCGGCGCGCGCGCGGAACGGCGCAATCGCCACGCCTGCGGGGCAGCCAGCCATCGATCGTTGCGGCGCAACCGATTTGGGTTGGTCGTCCCGCGGGTGATCGTCCCCTCGGGTCGGCTGCGGCTCACGGCGACCAGGGTATGCCGTGTCAGCGGCCCCCCTGCGGGAATCGGCGCGTGCCCGTGACTGTTCCACGGAGTCGAACCTGCAGATGCAGAGATCAGGCTGGATCAGGCTGGACCAAATAGGGACCACGCGAAAAGGGGCCTCGGGGTGACACCGGACGACATCCGGCGAGTGGCGATGTTCAGCGTCCACACGTCGCCGCTGGAGCAGCCCGGCACCGGAGACGCCGGCGGGATGAACGTCTATGTCGCCGAGGTCGCCAAGCACCTGGCCCAGCGTGGTCGCGAGGTCGAGATCTTCACCCGCGCGACGACCGGGGCCCTGCCACTTGTCGTCGAACTCGCCCCCGGCGTGACCGTCCGCCACATCCTCGCTGGGCCTTACGAGGGGCTGTCCAAGCACGACCTGCCGGGTCAGCTGTGTGCCTTCGCCGCCGGTGTCATGCGCGCCGGCGCAGCCCGCCCGGAGGGCTATTTCGACCTGGTCCACTCGCACTATTGGCTTTCAGGTCAGGTCGGCTGGCTGGCTGCCGACCGGTGGCGCACCCCGCTGGTCCACACGATGCACACGATGGCCCGCGTCAAGAACGCTGCGCTGGCCACCGGCGACGTCCCCGAGCCGCCCGGCCGCGAGATCGGCGAAGCCCAGGTCGTCGAGGCTGCCGATCTGCTCACCGCCAACACGCTCGACGAGGCCGATCAGCTCGTGCGGCTCTATGGCGCGGACCCGAGCCGAGTGCGCGTCGTGCCCCCGGGCGTCGATCTCGCGGTCTTCACCCCGGGATCACGGCAGGCGGCTCGCGCCGCGCTCGGTGTGCCCCCGGATGCGGCCCTCGTGCTCTTTGTCGGCCGGATCCAGCCCCTCAAGGCCCCTGACCTGCTCGTCAAAGCCACCCGGCTCATGATCGACCGCGATCCGCGCTGGGCCGGCGCCGACAATCTCCAGATCGGCATCCTCGGGGGCCCGAGCGGCAGCGGCCTCGACCGTCCGACCGAGCTGGCCGACCTCGTCGGTGACCTCGCCCTCGCCGACCGGGTGCGCTTCGTCCCGCCGGTCGACCGCGCGACGCTCGCCCAGTGGTATCGCGCGGCCGACCTCGTCGCCGTGCCCTCGCACAACGAGTCGTTCGGCCTCGTGGCGATCGAGGCCCTCGCGTGCGGCACCCCCGTCGTCGCTGCCGATGTCGGCGGCCTCCCCACGGCGGTCGGTGACGCCGGCATCCTCGTCCCGACTCATGAGGTGGGGGACTGGGCGACCGAGCTCGACCGGCTGCTGCGAGACCGCGCCTTGCGCGACGTCCTCGCCGACAACGCCGTGCGCCATGCCGCTCGTTTCGGGTGGGACGCGACGACCGACCGGCTCCTCACGGCATACGGCGATGCCTGTCGCACGCAGACGGCCTCGCCCATCGCCCAGTCGACGGCTCTGGCCGGAGTGCCCGCCCTGCTCATCCCGTGAACTGCGGCCCGATCTCTGGCACAGTGGCCGGATGACTGGGCAGGTGGCACGCGCGGAGGCGACGCTCACGGCATACCTCTCCGACGCCGAGATCCCCTGGGAGCCGGGGCCGCGCTCGGGGGAGTTCGTCCTCACCCTCCCCGGCGACAAGAAGCTCCGCGTCGTCACCTCCGTGCTCGTGCGCGAGGAGACCACGTCGATCTCCGCCTTCGTCATCCGCAATCCCGACGAAAACCACGGCGAGGTCTACCGCTGGCTGCTGCGGCGCAACCTCCGCATGCCGATGCTCGCGTATGCCGTGGACGCCTCCGGTGACGTCTGGGTGCGCGGCCAGGTGCCGACGGCGGCGGTCGACGCGGCGCTGCTCGACCAGGTGATGGGGATCGTCCTCGAGGCCGCTGACGGGCCGTTCAACGAGCTGCTCGTCCTCGGGTTCCTCACGTCGATGCGGCGGGAGTGGGCCTGGCGAGTGTCGCGCGGGGAGTCCCTGGCCAATCTCGAGGCGTTCCGGCCGCTGCTCGAAGGCGTCGTGACCGACGACCACGGTGAAGGTGACGGTGAAGGTGACGAGGACCACCGAAGCCAGGACGACGGGCCCAGCGCGACCGGCTGACCCGGCAATAGGCTGGTGGGCATGACTTACACCCTCGTCCTGCTCCGCCACGGCGAGAGCCAGTGGAATGCCAAAAACCTCTTCACCGGTTGGGTCGACGTCGACCTCACCGACAAGGGCCGGGCCGAAGCCGTGCGTGGCGGCCAGTTGCTCAAGGAGTCGGGGCTGCTGCCCGACGTCCTGCACACGTCGCTGCTGCGCCGGGCCATCACGACCGCCAATATCGCCCTTGACGCGGCCGACCGGCACTGGATCCCGGTCAAGCGCGACTGGCGGCTCAACGAGCGCCACTACGGCGATCTGCAGGGCAAGAACAAGAAGCAGACGATGGAACAGTTCGGCGAGGAGAAGTTCATGCTCTGGCGCCGCTCCTACGACACGCCGCCGCCGGACATCGCCGACGACAACGAATACACCCAGGCCGCCGACCCGCGGTATGCCGACCTGCCCGAGGTGCCCAAGACCGAGTGCCTCAAGGATGTCGTCGCGCGGATGATCCCCTACTGGGAGCACGAGATCCAGCCCGACCTCAAGGCCGGCAAGGTCCTGCTCGTGGCCGCCCACGGCAACTCCCTGCGCGCCCTCGTCAAGCACCTCGATGGCATCAGCGACTCCGACATCGCCGGGCTCAACATCCCGACCGGTATGCCGTTGCTCTACGAACTCGACGACGACTTCACGCCCGTCGTCCCCGGCGGCCGCTATCTCGACCCCGACGCCGCGGCAGCCGCTGCGGCGGCGGTGGCCAACCAGGGCCGCTGACCACCCAAGCCCGCACTGCGAGAGCGGACTTCGCCTCCCGGCGGGGTCCGCTCTCGCATCAGCCCGTGTGGGTCGTCACCCGGTGTGAGTCGTCACCCAGTGTGGGTCGTCACCCGGTGTGGGTCGTCACCCGGTGTGAGTCGAATCGGCCCAACATCCGGCTCAAGCCGTCCCGATCGCGATCAAGTCACGCAAGATCGCGATCGTGGCACTTGGGTCAGGTTGCAGGATGAGCCAAGTGCACAGATCGCGATAGTGGCGCACACAGATCGCGATAGTGGCGCACGAAGATCGCGATAGTGGCGCGCACAGATTGCGACCGGGCGTGGGTCGTCACCCGGTGTGGGGCGTCACCCGGTGTGAGTCGTCACCCGGTGTGGGTCGTCACCCGGTGTGGGGCGTCACCCGGTGTGAGTCGTCACCCCGTATGCCGCGCGGCGGTGCAGTGCCCACCGCCCACTCACGCCGGCCAATAGGCCTGCGCCCACGATGATGGCCGTCATCGCGGACCACCCGGCATACCCGTGGTCGATGCACAGCCAGGTCGCGAGCGCGGGGCTGACCGACGACGAGAGCGACCAGCCGGCGCTGGCGAAGCCTTGGTATTCGCCCTGGCGTTCCATGGGAGCCAACCCCATGTTGAGGGCCCACTGCGCCCCGCTGCCGATGAGCTCACCGAAGACCTGCACTACCGCGCCGCCAAGCAGCAGCACGACCGCCCAGATCGGGCCGACCGCGCCAGCCGCCGCGATCGCCGCGAACCCGAGGGCCAGGAGCGCTCCGGCGCGGGCCAGGGAGGCCGCCCCGGCCGGCACAGTGGCGCTGCTGCGCGAGAAGCGCACCTGCAGGAGCGCGACGGCGACTGTATTGACCCCGAAGACGACCGCGACGATCCAGCGCGGCGCTTCGGTGTGCCCGGCGATCCAGAGCGGGAGGGCGACCTCCATGACGACGAAGTGCACCGCAAAGATCGCCACGAGGGCGGTGGTCACGACATAGGGCAGGTCCCGCCAGACGGGGGTATGCCGGGTGGTCGCCGCGGCATCGGTGGGCTCGCCCGTCGCCTCGTCCGTGAGTGCGGGCCGTGTCGGGAGGGCCGGCAGGGCCGGCAGGGCCGGCAGCGGCGGCAACTGCCGAGCGACCCCCGCCGCGAGGAGGAAGGTCGCCGCATCCCAGGCAAAGACTGCGAGGTATGCCGCCGGCGTGTCGGCCCACAGCGCAAGCCCACCCATGAGCCCGCCGAAGGCGAGCCCGGAGTTGGTCACCGCGCGCAAGTAGGCCTTGAACTCGACCGCCTGGCCGGTCGGGCCGCCGACGCGCGCGATCATCATGTTGCGCAACGCCCGCGACGTCGTCCCGGCGATCCCGAGCCCGACGTTGACGACGATCAACCCGGGCAATCCGGTCACCATGAGGAGGCCGGCGGCGAAGACCGCCATCGCGACGAGTGCGCCAACGAGCAGTGCGCGCGGCTCCACTCGGTCGGCGAGGATGCCTAGCGGGGTGCTGAGCACGAACTCGGTCAGCGCTCCGAGCCCGATCGCGAACGCGACGGCCGTGGCCGGCATACCGATGACGTGGGCGAAGTAGATCGCGACCGTCGTCATCGTGGCGCCCCGCCCGAGAGTGTCGACGAGCGCGATGGCCCCGAGGACTCGCAGGTGCGGATCGGAAGAGCGTCGTGTAGGGAAAGAGTGTTCCGAGTTGTGTAG
>ERZ795030.4993-NODE-4993-length-12589-cov-5.029440_pt1 | contig 12589 bp, 8 predicted proteins | sample MGYA00375122_ERZ795030 | MGnify/ENA primary metagenome ERZ795030 (study PRJEB30165, sample SAMN05720146) | activated sludge metagenome | isolation source: anaerobic digester from wastewater treatment plant | place: Japan | collected 2015-04-20 ...
CTTAACAATCACAATTGCAATCTCTTGGTGGTGACACTTACGTGTCAGTTGGTGATCTTCTGACCACTTTTTTATATATTTATATAAATTAAGGAGGTAAAAAATGTCAGTCAATATTGTCCCTAAAAAAATGTTGTCTTTCCCCTCATTCTCCCTCCCTAGTCTGTGGGATGATGATGAAGATTGGTTTATAACTCCCTCGACACAAAACGGACTAACCGTTTCAGAGGATGACAATAAAATATATGTCGAGGCAGCAGTTCCTGGAATTGATCCTAAAAATGTTGAGGTGACTTTTCAGGATGGTTATCTTTGGATCAGAGCTGAAACCAAAGAGGAGGAAAGGGATAAAAAGAAAAAATATTATCGTCAGGCCAGCCAGTCATTTTCCTACAGGGTAGCTGTTCCCGGCGAAGTTGACCCAAGTAAAGAACCGGAGGCTACTTACAAACACGGGGTGATGACGATTACTTTTAATAAATCTCCAAAAGCCCAACCAAAAAAAATACCAATAAAAACGGTTGAGGAATAAAGCCATTTTGATGTTAGCTTGATTAACCCCACCTTAACTGGTGGGGTTAACGTGTAGAGAACGTACAGCTATTTGATAATGTTACAGGCTATTTTAGGGAAAAATGTTGCTTTTGGAGAATAAACACCAGCAGGTTGGGGAAATACTTGACTAGCACTGGGGTCGCGTAGAACTTTGACCTTTTGGCGGAGCATTGGGGTTTGGAACCTTTCTATCCTTATAACACCCATACTCCTATGTCTCATTCTACTAACCTTTTGTACCTAAATAAGACAAATGAGACACTATAAAAAAGGATAATGATTAATAAAGTATAATTTTATTATGAACCAAAAAAATATAAATAAACAAAATGTTGGAAATGCTGGCGAATATTATATTGCTTCAAGGCTTTCAGCTTTAGATTTTACTGTAACTATTACTCTTGGAAGGGCGGAAAAATACGACTTACTTGCACTTGGTCCAAATGAAAAACTTATTAAAATTTCAGTCAAAACAACTCAATTAGAAAATGCCATAGATTTTCCATTGTCAACAAAAGATGAATCAGGACAGTCTGATGATTTTTATTATGCATTTGTAAAATTAAATAAATTTAACAAGGAACCAGATTTTTGGATAATTCCAAGTAAAGTTGCTTGTCCAATTATTAAAGAATCAAACGATATTTGGTTAAAAACTTTAGGAAAAAACAATAAACCACATAAGGATTCATCAATGAGATTATTACCAATTAAAGTAAGGGATAGCCAAAAAGATTTTTATCCAAAAAACTGGAACGAAAAAGTAAAAACTTTTTATAAAAATCTAGATCAATTACTTTAATAACTGAACCTATTCAAAAATCTCCCCGTAAATCTTTTTTGCTTCAGTTTTTTCTATTTCAATTTCTTTATTTTCTTCAAATAAAACATTTAAGATTGCTTTATTAGGGGAGTCTAAATCAACTGATTCCGAAACTCCAAAACTTTTAGCCGTACTTTTATCAACTGTTTTGAAAACCAACCTCGCTGCATTATTCGATAATATTGTTTTATATTTTCTCAAAATCATTGGATCAGCTCCAATTACAAAAAATACTCCTGCCTTTTTTCCAGTCAACATCAAACGACAAATATTATCTTCAATTTCTCCAGGTGAAAATAATAAAAATTGTTCTAGTGAATTAATTACTATTACAATATTTGGCATTCCAGTGAATCCAGTATTTTTATTCCATTCTTTAATATCTTGCTCGCCTAATTCACCAAATACTTTTAACCTTCTTTCAACTTCAGCGACTGCCCATTTTAAAGCACTGATACCCTTTTCCAAATCAACAATTGTCGGAACTAACGAATGGGGTATTTTATTTGGAATAATCAAATCATTTCTAATTCCGTCCATGGCAATAATTTTCAACTCATCAGGAGAATATTTAGCCGTTGAAGTAGACAAAACATTATTTAAAAAATCAACTACTCCTGTAAATTTATTTCCTAACACCAATAAATTTTGATATTTACTTAAATCCAAACTTATTTTTTTATTGTCTTTATCTAATCCAATTTCTATTTCAAAGCTTTCAGATTTATTATCTGCATATTTTGTCTTTTTCCAAGAAACCAATTCTTCCTGTGTTTCTTCTTCAACAACTTCTGGTTGTTTTTTAGGAACAACCATTTCACCATCTACATTATGTGGAATTAAAATTTCTCTTGGTTTGGCTCCATTAGCTGGTCCAATAATTCCATTCTGTTCCATTTGATCCAATAAATAAGCTGATCTAGCATAACCTAATTTAAGTTTTCTTTGTATTAAAGATGAACTAGCTTTTCCTGTTTCTTGAACCAATTTAACCGCTTCATCATACATTGAATCCATGTCTATCGGTTTTGGAGTTGGGATATTATAAGTTAACATAATTACAGGATATCACTATTCCACTTTGGCTACTAATTTATCTTTAGTCTTATATATTTGTTTAAACACAACATCTACAAATTCACTCGCTAAATCCAAATCTTTTCTAAAATTAGCGTCAACGGAAATATAATTTGTGCCTTTATCAATTTTAAAAGTCATTCTACCTTTATATTCCACTACCGAATCATTAACAAATTCCATTTCACTTAATAATCCGACTACTGATAAAAAACAATTTTTAAGTTTATTAACATCATTAGCATAAAAATTATATTTAAGCTGATGTTCTCCAGTCCAAAATTGAATATATTTATTATCTTCTCCAGCGACTGAAAATATTATAAAATTGCAGCCATCCAAAGCTTGAGTAAGTGCCAATTTAATAAACTTTTTTCTATCAGAATTGTTTGCTAATTTATTAATTTTCTTTTGAACGTTTTTAATAAAATCAGTATGATCAACACTGGTTATTTGAAACTTACCATCAATAAATCCATATGAAATATGTTTTTTTCTAAAATTTCCGAAGTAAAAATATCGATGAATTTTACCGTAAGTAATGTAAACAAAATCAATTATTTTTCGTCTTGCTTTGAAAAAGTGATAATCAAATTTTTCGACAAAATCTTTATCTTTCATTGGCTTTGTTGTAACCCTCCATTATAATTTCATTTACAAAATCTTCACTTTTATTATTATCTTCTAAAGCTTGATAAATATCATTTTCGGTTTTATTTATATCTTTTTCTGGAAAACACCACCAATCATTAGATAATTCTGTTTTAAGTTTTTCTCTACTAACACCCGATAAAAATCCATATGTATATCTCGAAACCAAACTAGCAAAAACTTGATATTTTCCTATTTCATCTTTAGAGCAGTTTTCTTTATTTATTTTTTCTTTTGAATCAGTTTGTGAGCTTAAATAAAGTTTTGAATAAGAATTAATAAATAATTCATTTCTGTTTACAAATTCCAATGGGTTAATTGTTAATTCAAAATAAGTTGTAAAAAACATTGATCCTGAGTCTGCATAATCCATTTCAAAATAGGCAAATCTATCATCAACAGATGATGTAAAAAGCCTGTCATTTTTAATGAAAAAAGTGTCACCATTAAAAATATCTATATTTCCAAGATCCAAATCTGTCCCTTCAATAACTTTTTCACCATCAATAAGATAAGGAATTACAGTGGAACAACAATGGGCACCCCCAGAATAAAAGTTAATTAAAAATAAATTATTTTCTTTAAAATTAATTTTAAAGATATTTAATACAGAATATGGATATTTTTTTGAAAATATTATTTTATTCCCATTTTTTACTATAAATTTTGATTCATAAGAATCTTTTAGTCTAGTAACTTCAAAATTTAATTTATTAATATTAAAAACAATGTGATCATTATTATTTTCAGCACTGTAATCAAAAATAGACTCTGATTCCGGTTTTTCTTTTGGTGAATTTTCATTAATTAAGTCTTGAGTTTGTTCCGATTTTTCTTTAATAACTGTTTTTTCTACATTTTTATTTTGAAAAAACCAAACAACAACACTAATTAATGCAAAAATAAAAACAATTAAGCTTAATATTCTTATTATTTTTCTTAACATTAACCAATCTTAGCACTTAATCAAACTTATGGGTCAGTTTTCTATATTCACAATATTCACATTTTTCTCCAGACTTAGGAATAGTATTTTGATTTAAACATTCATGCATAGCCAAAATTGTTGGTTCAATCCAATCAGTATTTCCTTCATGTTTAACAATTGTCATTTTAAAATCTAAGCGACCATCAAATTTTGGCAAACCCTTATCAGCATTAGCAAACACAAAATAACCAACAGGTGAGACTTTAAATCCATTCATTCTAAATAACCATTGATAAACTTCCATTTGTTTTTTGTAGCCTTGTTTATATTCGCTTTCTAAACTTATTTCTTCTTGGGTACTAGTCGATTTATAATCAACAATCAAAAGTTCACCATTCTTATCTATCCAAATATCATCAACTGCTCCAAAAATTTCTAAATTAGTTGGTTTATGGACATAATTAATTCCCACAAAATTCTCTCGCCATTTATCCATATTTGGATGTTGGAATGGGATAGCATCAATTCCATATTGTTTCATTAATTCATGAGTTTGTTTTGAGTCTCTTAGTAAATCAAATTCTTTTTTAAGCAACGCATCAACAGCAGTATTAAGAGAGAATCCGGGCATACTTGGCCGACCTAGCCCTAATCTATTAGCTAAATAAAAACATCGAGGGCAATCAATAAACATTTCAATCCTTGTTCTTGAAAGACGAAAAGGAGTGGTTTGATTTGGCTGATAAATCCATTTACCTGATTTTTGAGTATATTTATTCATTATAAATCTCCAGTTTTTAATTTAGAAAACCAACCAATAAACCCGTTTGGTTTTAATAAATCAAAAACATAGAACTGTTTTAATTCTGATTGGTATTCTTTGGCAAAGTTTATTGGATTACTCTCGCTTAATTTTTGATTAAGAGAATTAAAATGTATTTTAGCTTTTTCAGCCTTAGCTGGAGTGGCCTCGTCATCATCCTCATCAGATTTTATTTCGACTACCTTAATAATAGTTTCAATTCCTTTTTCTTGTAATTCTATAAGGTTTTTTAAATTATCTTTTTCACCCTTTTCCTTTAAAGTTTTAATATACCTATCGAGATCAATTTTTATAAAAAAATCAGGGTTAAAACTTCTTAATACTCTATCTTTTCCGCCTTTCCAATATTCATATTCAATTGAATAAAATCCTTTATCTGGAGATTTAATCCAAGAATCAATGTATAAACTATTTTCAATTAATCTAAATGAAAATTCTTTTTCTGGATAATATGAAACCAAAACTACACTTTGGGGTGTTTTAAACGATGAATTTGTTACGATATAAGGAGGTCGAGGGTCATTATTAACTAACGATTTAACCTTATCTTGATATTTAACCAGGAACTGATTTGGATCAGTAAACCCAAGCATTTGTTGACCTTCATTTAATAATTGTTTTCTGTTTTCTTGTATATATTTTAATAATGCTTTGGTTTTTTCATCAACTTCTTGTTGATAATCTTCACTCATAAAAGCAGTTGAATCTCGTTCTAATTCACCAACCCTAAGACTACTACGCTCAATTTTTTTAGTAGTTATAGGAAAAACATTACCAGTTACATTAATAGGAATTCTGATTTTTGATCCTTTTGGTAAAAATTGATTGAAATATAAATCAATTTGTTTTTTATTATCATCAGCCAAACCATCTTTAGAAATTCCTGCTTTTTCCATTGCTACTAAAATAGTATTTCTAATTTCATCTTCAGTAGGGCAACGATTTTCCTCTCCATTTCCAAAATCAAACCTAATTTCTTCATATTCTCTACCCTTAAAACGTCTATATAAAGAATCAACAATTGAATCCAAGGTAACACTTTGTTTTTTTAGACGGTATTCTTTTTTACCCTTGTCAAAAAAAATAGTTAAATTTTCTTTTAAATCAAATTTTTCTAAGAGTAATTGTCTGTTCTGCAATTGTTTTGGTTCCGATGGGGCATCTTCAAATTTTTCACCAGAAAGATAATTTAAATTAAAAAGAGTGAAATGATATTTTCCTCGCCAATTTGGATCATCTCTAATTTCCAATGGTTCAGAAACTATAAACATATCAGAATTAATAACAGCACTAAGAATTTCTTTAATTTTGTCGGCAAATTTTTCATGATTAGTAACCGTCAACATTGGATAATTTGTCTTAACATCAACAGCTTTTAAACAACGGGGAATTCTCAAACCTCTACCTAAAACCTGCGATATTAATAGCTTTGAATTAAAAATCCTTTCTTCCATTGGGACAATTTGAAATACATTATCAACGTCCCAACCTTCAAGTAATTTCCCAACAGAAAAAATAAATTCAACTAATCCACCGGTCTTAGTTGGGTCAGTTTCTTCGATATGATCAAGTTGGTTTTTGTATGTGGATTCTGTAATACCAGTAATAACACAAATAACCTTTTGGCGTATCTTTTGATCTAACTCTGCATCAGATAAAGTAGAGTGAAGAACTTCTTTCTCTCTTTTAATTAAAAAGCGAATAAATTCTTCCGTCTTTGCTTGAGCACTATTTCGAGTCGGACAATAAAAAACAGTAATTGGTTTAACTCTACGAATACCACTTTTTGTATAGGAATATTTATCAGAATTATCAAGATGATTTCGATAAACAACTTCAAATCTTTTTTCAGTAGTCCACTGAACATCACCTTGATCAGATTCAGTTCCAATAATTGGATTAATATCTTTAATATATTTGTTATTTATAGCCGCTCTAATGTTGTAGTCATAAATAACGTCGGCAAAATAATTGTCTTGATTATAAGGAGTACCTGTAAAACCAATATGTCTGGTAATTTCAGGATATTGTCTTAAAAACTTCATCCATAATCTTTCAGATTTTTCATCACTATCCTTACCAATATTTTCATCAACATTTTGATCTAATTCCAGTCTTTTTTGAGTTTGGTTGAAGTTTAAATGAGAATAAGCATGATGAATTTCATCTCCTAAAACTAAAACTTCATTAACTCCTTTAAACAAAGTGTCCCGAATACCACCGACAGTGTAGATAGCATTGATATTTTCAATAGTAATACTATTGTCTTCAATAACATCATTGTTTTTTAATAATTCGATAGCTTTACCTTGATATTCTTTGGGAAGTTTTTTATTCCAATCATCACGAGCCATAAATCTTTGAAATTTATCTCGCAAACCCTCTTCAATAATGGTTGAGGATGGCCCAAGCACCAACACTCTTTTAGTCAAACCCATAACTATAGACAAATAAGCTACAGCATAAATAATATATGATTTACCGGTACCAGTGGCCATATGGACTACACCAGATAGACGATCGGGGAGTGGTAAATTACCAAGCATTAATTCTTCGTTTCCAAATTTTTCTCGCAAATGCTCATTTGCTGCAAAATTTTCTTTAGCTAATTCAGTTACATTTTGATAACCACCACCCCATAAATAAGTCATTACATCTTTAATGGCATCATATTGGTATTGTCTACCGCCAGCAATAGCTCTAACAAAATCTTCAATTTCATTAAAATTAAATTTTTTACGACTACATTTATTAAGTTTTATATTTAAAACATGTTGAGATAAATTGATTCGGTCAACAGTATTAAATCGTCTACCCTTTGGTTTGGTAAATTTTTTTTCAGTCATATTTATTTAATTTGAAACGGTTTACTTTCATTACCGTGTTTATCTATAGCAATAACACCCACACTAGGAGTTAATCCCTCAACCTTACAAATTCCATCTTCGCCAATTTCCTTAGCATACACCGCCACATCCATATCAAATGGTTTATTAGGAACATAATTAAGATCGATAAGTAACATCGCTAATCCAGAAATTCCTTCAAAACGATTACCAGAACCATCTAATATTTTACTATCAAATTTTGTAACTTTAAGACCATCACTTGTTTTAATAACTTCAATTTCTACATCTTCATTAAAATAAAAAGAGGTTGAGGTAACTAAATTATTAATATTTTGGGATGAACTAGGTTGTTCTTCTATTGTTAGTTTTTGGGAAATAGCTTCTAAAATTTTGTAAGGGAAGGAAAGAATTTTAAAATTAACATCCTTATTGTCTTGGTTTTTCAAAGTAGTATCACCAATATTGGCACAGGATTCAGGGGTAATAATATAATAATCACCCTGTAGTCGACCACCGGCCTGATCAATTACTCCTTGTAAATAAATTTCATCAATACGAACATCTTTAAGATATTGATCGTCCCAAACAGGATAAACTTCAACTGGATTACCATCTTTTAGAGAGTAAATATTTGATAATCTGAATTTAGCTGATTTTTCATTGTCACGGACGAGTTGAAAAAGGGCCAAAACAAAATCAATATAAGTATCCTTATTTTTGCGTAAATCCATAACATGGGAAAAATCATAAGCTCCAGACGACACTACGCAAAACGGTTTGGAATTTTTTTCATATTTTGTTGTATCACTAGGATCTTTTCCTAGTAATTTACTTTCACCAATTCGTATCATTCTTTTTTGTGTAGTATAGATTGCATGTTTACCAAAATCACAAACTATCCATCTTCTTCCTAATTTCTCTGCAACTGCAGATGTAGTGCCACTCCCAACAAAACAATCCATAACTAAATCTCCAAAAGTAGTTGAAGAGTTTATAATTCGTTCAAGCAAAGCTTCTGGTTTTTGGGTTGGATAGTTAGTACGTTGACTGTCTCTGTTAGCTAAATTAATTTCCCAAACATCTTCTATAGGTTTTCCTTGAGGATTAGCATAATATTTCTTTCCATTAACTAGTTGAAAGGGGCCCTTTTCATCTCTCTGAAATCTTTTCAATACTTTAGGATCATGTGGAACATAGCAAGGATTAAAAACTCTATTATCTGTTTTTGAAAAATATAAAATATTATCATGTTTATGAGGAAAAGTACTTGTGGACATACCTGCACTTTTATAACTCCATACTATTTCATTTCTAAAATTGTTTTTCCCAAAAATTTCATCCATCACAATCTTTACATAATGGCTCATTTTTTGGTCCAAATGGACATAAATAGAACCATCGTCGGCGAGTAATTCTCGAAGATAAATTAAGCGTTCGCGGAGAGTCTCTAGGAAATGGGCTCGGTCGACTTTGTCGGTGTAGCTGTACTCCCCATCTTTACCTCCAAAATCACTTTTTGTAGCAAATGGTGGATCAATATAAATAAGTTTTACTTTTCCTTTAACTTTATCTTTAATTAGTGGATCAGTATTTTTATAACAAGTTTTTAAAAATTGAAGATTATCACCCTGTACTATTAAATTTTTCCAATCATTTTCAGGTGTATCACCAAAACAACGAACAGTTTGAAGGGGAGCGGCCCCAATACCTGCAGTACCTTCAGCTAAAATAGCCGCTTTGGTTCTTTTTCCGGCATATTCTAAAGTTGGAATTTTAGCTCGATCAAGGGAAACCACATCAAATTTTTCAGCAGTTCCAGGAAATATTTTTGGTAGTAAATCGGCTGATGGTTCTAAATCCTGATTAAGTGCTTCAATAATTTGGGCTTTTTCTTCAACTGTTAGTTTAATTTGAGTCATAAAGTTATTTTAATCGATCCATTAATAAATTGTTTAAAACATCAATTTCAGTTTCACCAGAATTTTGAGGTCTAAGATTAAATTTATTGAGGCGTAAAAAATTATAACCATAACTTTCAAGCTCTAGTTGACGAGAAATATCATAGTCAATATATTCTTGAGAAAAATTAAGATGATCTACTTCTGATGGATTTTTAAAATGATATTCTAATCCATCATATTCCAAAATCAACACTTTTTCTTTGCCACCATTTGAATAAGAAACCAAGAAGTCTGTTCGGTATTTAGGAATTGAAACAGCATATTCACGAGCAATATATTTTCCAATATCAAACTGAGGAATAATTTTTAAATGTTCGCGATTATCTTGAACAAATTTTGTTTGTGTCAACAAACTATAAATTTTCTTTTCCATTGGAGATTCAAAAATTGATTCATCTTCAACAAAAAAATCATTAGCTTGGTTAACTTCCAATTCATGATAATAATATTTCAAAGCATCACCCAAACGGGTATTACTAAATTGTTCAATTGATTGGCTGTGGACGAATACCATTGTATCTTTGGCACGGCTAAAACCAACGTTTAGACGTTGCATTTTTAAACTACGAATACTATCAGCGGTACCGCCAATTACTGGATAAATACTAGATAAGTTCGCGCTGTTTAATTCTTTAGCCTCAACAAAAGAATAATAGATTAAGTCTCTTTCTTCACCCTGGACATCTCCCACAAACCAAATTGCCATTTTATGGTCACGTATTAAAATTGGCATATTAAAATGCTCATTTAAATACTGTTCCATTCTTGATTGTTGTTCTTTAAATGAAGTGATAATACCAATACTTCCAGCAAAACCATTATCAAGTCTTTTTTGAATATCATCACTTATTGCTTCAATTTCATCTAGATTTACATTAGCTCCAGCATTACCTTGACAGTCAACTTTAATAAATTGCAACACTTCACCAATTGGTTTAGTTCTGATTCGATTAACCAAAAGTTCCATTTGGGCAATTTTATAAAATGTTTCATTGGAATAACCAATAATTTCTGGAAAACTACGAAAATGTTCTTTAAGAGATGTGCTGTAATTAGCAATAGCCTTAGCAAAAGTTAGAGTTGAAGTGCGGATATCAAAGGTTTTAAGCCAAAGAATTGTGCCATCTTGTGGTTTAAGAAGAGTATCGCTTTGTTGTTCGTCTGGATTAATGTCTTTGGATATTTCGTCTACTAATTCTTTTTTAGCTTTTTCTGAAACAGCTGTTTGATAATCATCAGCGTAAGCAGAAACTATTTCAGTAAAATAACTAGTTGAATATTTAGAGCTAACATTTTGGGCACTGACAGCACCGTATTGATACTCATCTCCGAATATAACTACTTGTTTAGCTCTTAAAATAAGAGAAATTGAATCGGCGATAGAAACCTGGGAAGCTTCATCGATGATAAGGACATCAATTAAATTTTCTTGCATTGGGAAAAATTTAGAAATTGTTGATGGTTCAGCAATAATACAAGAAACAGAAGAGAGTAATACTTTGGCTTCATCCATAGAAAATCTTTTACCACCTTCATAAGAAACTTTTATACGAGCAATTTCACCCAAATGATTATTAAGATCCTTTAATCTTTGGTCATTAATATTTTCCACTTCTTTTTGTTGAAGTCTAAAATAAGTTTCAACATCGTTTTTATTGAGTGATAAAGAATTTTCTTTTTGTGACAACTGAGAATGAAGTTGAATCCATTGCCAAATTTTAGTTGATAAATTATCAGTGCTAAATAGTTTATTTAAACTACCTAAATTATCCTCAAATACATCAATTGTTTTTAAAATTGATCCGTAAGTTGTATAAAGTTGGGTCAATATAGAAGAAATTTCCGGATCAAATATTTGTGGTGACTGACTAAACTTTTTCATTGTGTCAAAAATTTGGGTGATATTTTTTTGACTATTATTAGGAAGAGATTTATAAGATGAAATTAAATTTAGATAAGGTTTAATTGATAGAGCGAACTGTATTTTTTGAATACTTAAAGCAATTTCTTCAATAGTTATAGAATCCACATCTTTTCCCACATATTGAGCAACATCGTTTAAATTACTTTTATGTTCCAGTAATTTTAATTGCGACAATAATTCTTTTAATTGATTTTCTTTAGGTCCTTTTCCAAAAATTTTAGGAAATATTCCACCAACAGTATCTTTAATTGTTAGCTTGCCAAGACTAATGTTGGGTTTAAAATATTTTTGAAGTAAAACTATTAAATCAAGAAATTTTTGTGGAATTTCATTAATATTTATTTTTTCATCAATTATTTCTGCTGAAGTTTGATTTAATTTTTCGCAAGCATCGATAAAATCAGGAATATTTTGTTGATGTTCCAGAATAAATTTATATTCATCAAAACTAATATCTGAAAAAATATTTAAAGTATCAGAATCTAAAAATACTTTTAATTTTGAAAAATCAGTAATTTGTTTTGGAGCAGTGATAGAAGAAATGATTGTCGAAATATTTGAGTCAGTACAAAGTTCAGTTTCTAAAATATTTAAATTAACAAAATTTTTAATTTGTTGTTGATAATCTATATTTTGTTTAAGTTTATTTTCAACAGTAGTAATTAATTTTTGCTCAAGGTTGTCGGTATCACTTTTTAGTGCTTGGTAATTAAAGTTTAGATTTCTTTCATTGGCCGCATTTATAACACTTGTCTGCAAAGTATTAGGTAAATTATTAGCAGAACCTGTTTCTTTATCCATCCTAACAATGGAAGGTTTTGCTTGAGGATGTAGACTTTTAAACTTATCTGTCAACATTCGATCAATAACGTCTAAAGCTTCTTTTTTGTGTGAAGTGACAACTACTGATTTTTTTTGTTCATTGGCCCAATAAGTCAAAGCCGCAATAGTGTGAGATTTTCCAGTGCCAGGAGGGCCATCAACCACAATAATATTAT
>ERZ795030.4994-NODE-4994-length-12584-cov-5.045654_pt1 | contig 12584 bp, 9 predicted proteins | sample MGYA00375122_ERZ795030 | MGnify/ENA primary metagenome ERZ795030 (study PRJEB30165, sample SAMN05720146) | activated sludge metagenome | isolation source: anaerobic digester from wastewater treatment plant | place: Japan | collected 2015-04-20 ...
CTTTCTAAGAGACGTAGAACATTAGAAATACCCGTAAAAACGGTCTATCTGGCAGTTTTGTTTACCAATTTGCTAAACAAAGTATAAAAGTGAGTGCCAAAATGCATCTTTTCTTTTATAATAATGTGGAATTTGCAAGAAAATGTGTACCTTTGTACCCAAATATCCGTCTCTTAGAAAGAGACGAATGGATATTGCTCGACAAAGACCAAGAAGCCTATTGGCAAAAAAATAATAAAACTCCCTTTCAGCGTAACAAAGGTTTGGTCACCTGTCGAGACACTGTTTGGGAGTTATTTCAGTTAGCAAAAAAAGGACTGCATATGAAAAGAAACCTGTTGCGAATTCCAATTTTGGCAATTATCATCACATCGTCATTGCTTCTGTCGTGTGGAGGAAGTCCTAACACAAACTTTGACTCTCACTTTGATGAAGAAGGATGTCTGATCAGAGACAGCCTTGCAGAGATCTTTAGCCCCACTCACCCTAAAAAAATCAAGTTCTATGTGGAGGTGTCTGGTAGTATGAATGGTTTTTTTAGAGCAAATGCTCCAACGAAATTCAAAGAGGACGTTTGGCGTGTCCTTAGTTACTACTCACCTGTTTCTGATGATGTAACAATCTTAACGAATGATGGCGCAGCAGGTGCAACAATACCCATCACTACTTTTCAGACAAAAATGAACACAGGGGCATTTGTGTCATCAGCATCGACTAAAGTTCCCATAATGCTTAAATCCATTATAAGCAGTTTAAATCCTGACGAAGGTGAGGTGGCAGTTCTTATTTCCGATATGAAATACAGCCCGGTAGGTGCAGCAGCACCGAAAGTCTTGCTGACTCAATATAGCACGGACATAAGCAGTATCTTTGGAGAGTATGGCAAGGCTATTAGTCTTGTGGGAGCCAAGTCTCAATATCTTGACAAAGCAGGTAATGCTGTATGTCAAGAATCTCCTTATTATTTCTTAATCATTGGCAATCAAGAGTATGTTGCAAATATTAGAAACGGCATTTCAACTCTTGTTGAGAATAATGGGAACCTTATAGGCAACATTGAAAGTGGCTTCAACTATGGAGCACCTTCCTATTCATTTGGTATTTCGGAAAATGGATTCCAAAAAGATGATGAACCCACATTCTTAGGCTACGACCCATCTTATAGTGACACCTGTTTAGTAAAGCTTCGCGTTAATCTTGCAAACTATAGATGGGTCATAACTCGCGAGGACATATTCCCGCAAGCATTCCAATGTAAGGCAACGTATGGATCTGAGGTAATTGTTGGAGATATAAAGTATTTCGTTCAGAATATCACAAATAAGAACTTAGAAAGGACAGCGTATGCAGAAGTTGACTTAAAGCTCTGTAATATGGCTACAGATTCTGAGGTGATTGAATGGACTTTGCAACTTCCCGATCTTGACGTCACAGAATTTACCCCATATTTAGGGGCGGCTGATGAGGATGATGTTACGAAGTCTTATTCTCTTGAAGATTTCATCAAAGGCATGTTCTATGGTGGAGTCGTCAATCGCTCTTTGAAACCCAATTATATTCTAATCTCTAAAAAGTCATAATATATGAAATTGCTCTCATTTTACAAATGGATAGCAGGTTCCATGGCTGATTTCACGAGCCAGTTCAAGGACAATGAAGTCCTCTTCAATCAGGCAAGAGCCTATTGGAGTAAGTTGGAAGCTTCGTCTGTTATCGTCTTGGTTATATTCTTAGTGCTGGGCATCGCTATGGCGATTTCTTACTATCAACCATATAACAACAGCCCAGGGCGTCATTATAAGCCTATTCATTGGCTATATTTTTTATGTGGCACATTTGTACTCACCTTTCTTTTGACATGGTGCTATGTCCATTTTGCAGTACCTTCAAGTCTAAATGGCGTTTCCATGCTCCACTTAAAGCTTGCATTAGGAAATGCTCTCTATGCGGCAGGGCTATACTTTTTTTGCTCTTGGATATGGTGTCAGTTCAACTTACCCACTAATGCATGTAGAATCTTTAAATTTTAACCCACGATGAAGAAGGTATTTGTTTTTTGTATTGGGGGCACAGGCATCCGAGTAATGAAAAGTGTGACCATGCTAATGGCAAGTGGGATGAGCACAAATGGATACGCAATAGTTCCTATTATTCTTGACCCCCATTTAGACTTAGAAGAGAAGAAAAATCTCCACACCTTGATAGAAGGTTATCAAGATATTTATAACAAAACAACCAACAAAGGCTCATTAAACCACCTTGAAGGCTTCTTTAATTCAGAAATAGTGACAATTAATGAGCTAAACAATCAGGTGAATGATACACAACAAGCCTCAGGAAGTAAGGAAAAGTTTCGTTCTTATATTAACGAGGCAAATCTTGCAGCTGATGATATTAACAACTATCTTGTTCAGACATTGTTTTCTTCCAAGAATTTAGACAGTCCTCTTTCTGTAGGTTTCAAAGGCAACCCAAATGTGGGAACAGTTGTACTTGGAGAAATGATTGAAGGTGCGGATTGGTTTAGGGCATTCAAACAACATTGTGAGAAAGATGACCGTATATTTATTATCAGTTCCATTTTTGGCGGAACTGGTGCATCTGGTTATCCTCTTTTAGAGAAGAAGATAAAAGGAAGTGCCTCTCAACCTGCCGTAAAGAATGCGGTCATGGGAGCAGTCACAGTGCTTCCATACTATGGTCTGAAAGACCCAACAACAAGTGGAAGTGACATAGACTCGGCCAACTTCTATACAAAGACGAAAGCAGCGTTAGCTTATTATGAGAAGACTGTTCTTTCTGATTATTTGTACTATGCTGGTGAAACATCACTTATACAGGTGTATGAGAACGATGAGAAAAAACAAGACGACAAGGCACATTTTATTGAACTGGTTGCAGCATCTTCTTTGTTTGATTTCCTTCACAGGGAGAAGCCCGAAACTCAGCAGTTCCTCACTCGTGCTATTGATGATGCACAAAATTCCCTTGACCTAGTTTCACTGGGTTCTGGATATAAGGAAATCGTGAAATGTGTGGCAGATTACAAATTGTTGGGTCTGCTCATTAATGTCTTGCAAACGGAAAAATTCTTTCCTTTAATTAAGAACAGAGGGTTTGACGATAACTTCTACAAAGACGCTCCTTTCCAAGCATTAAAGAGATTTACTGAAATTTATGATAACTGGTATCATGAATTATCAACCAACAAACGTGCATTCTCTCCATTAAACACAGACAATAAGAAGAAGATGGAAGGTTGGGTAAAAACACTTTCTCTTGATGCGAAGGATGACTCTTACTATTTGCTGAAGATGATTCAAGCTAGCAACGGAAATAAAGATAAGACACATGAGAACAAATTTAGATTCTTTCTGCAATTTGCTCATGATGCCATCAACTATTATACAAAGAAAATATTGAAATAACATGGCACATATTGATTTAAGCATAGTTGATAGGGGAACACCTGGTAGTTCTTGGGTGGCTGAAGATGTCGCTTTAACAGCAGAACATCTTGATGATGTGATGGAGCAGAAAACCGACAATAGCGGTGCGCTCAATTCTCTTCCCACACCATTCGCACGCTTTTTTGTTGCTCGTGAGGCTTTCCGTAGAACAATGGAAGAACATATCAACAGCAAGAAAGAAGCTGGTTTTGCTTATAGGCAGATGGTTTCAGACATTCTTGATGTATACGAACTCTTGTTCAACCTGACTTATCACAAGAATAACACATGGAAGAATGGTGAGAAACTAGAAATCCGCGAATGGGATAGTAGCCAGAACTTACCATACATCAAAGATAGAATGCCTGTTCTGTATAATTCTATCGCCAATTATTACGGAACAGACATCATCGAGAATAAGTTGTATTTTATCCTCTTCACAGAAGAAGGAAAGGAGAAACTGTTGGCATGCAGTTCTCCTATCACTGGTTTTGTTACACCGCCAGACATGGATAAAGCCAAAGTCAAAAGAGATGGTAGTGAAACTGTCGTTTTCGCAGGGAAACACTATGCAGGACTTCATATTAGGAGGAAGTCGGGGGGTGAGTATTTCCGTGACCTGAAAATGTTTGAAGAACGTGATTCGGAGTTTAAGAACTATATGTTTAATGAACTGTTTGGTTCAGACAATGTCGATGAGCGTTTCAAAGCAATCAAGGAATACATCCGCAGTTTCAGAAACGACCCGGAAATTCGTAACGACTACAAACAAAACTTCACAGATGTAAAGACTGACCAAAACGATGACCTCGTTATCAATGGGCTACGCATAAAGTCTTCTAATGAAGTGGACATTATGAGTTTCTTTACAGACTCAATGATCAAAGTGCCTTTCCGTATCTCGCAGGATAGTTATGTTACTGTCAAGTATCAAAATGACAGCAAAAGCCGTGATTATGACTATTTGCTGCCGTTCAAACCTGAAGTGATGACACTTTTCGAGGGATTGGATATAGATGCTGATTTGCATATCAACAGAGATTCTGTTAGTGTGTTCCTCCGTTACAACGGGAAAGAATACAAGAAAGACTATTCTTTAGAACCTTTCCGTCCAGGCGAAGGTCGTATTGTGGACTTGCAACGTGCAAGCATCAGCTTCAATCTTGGTATTTTCCCAAATATTCTTTCACATAAGGAACAGGAAAACAACTATTTCAAGATACTGGTTGTTGGCGCAGATGAAGACCCAGAGGCCCCCGTCTTCAATATTGACGAGATTAAGCTTTCCTTCTTCAAGAAGGATGGCAGTAAATTTGACCTCATAAAAGAGGTTCGTCCTGAAGACAATGCTCAATTTGGAGTAGAGCCTGCCGTTATTCGTTCACAGCAGAAGACCGATGAAGAAGAAAGTGGCACGAAGTTCTATGAGTTGTTCAACACTACCTTCAATGTCATGGAAGTGAAAGTGTTGAAAGACACAGGTATTCTTATCCCAAAATGGCAAAAGAGTCGTGCCACGAATGAGACATTTACTTATGCCATCGACCTCGGTACATCGAATACCTTCATCTCTCGTTGTAAGAATGGTTCCGATGGACAGCCGGATCTTAGCAGGAAACCCGAACTCTTCAAGATGGAACGCCCCATGGTGAACTACATGCATGAAGTTCCTGAAGACAGCCAGTTCTCTCTTACACGACGCATTGAGGAATCGATATTTGCCAAAGCAAAGAAAAAGATCAAGACGGAGTTTATTCCCGCCCTCATTGATGGAACGGATTATAAATTCCCTATCCGTACCGCGCTTTGTGGCATTCACGACAGGTCACGTCGCCCTAAGTTGTTTGACAATCATAATATTGCCTTCTTCTATGAGAAGATTATGGCTAATGATGATCAGGATGTGCTGACAGACATCAAATGGGATAAAGACGAAGATATGTTACGCATATTTGTACGTGAGTTATTGCTTATTATCAAATGTGACATTCTTCAGAGAGATGGCGATCTTGACCGCACTAATCTTGTTTGGTTTAGTCCGCTCAGCTTTATGGGGCAGACAAGAGCCATCTACCAACGCATTTGGACAACAGAACCCTCGGAAATACTGTTTATCCAACCAGAGCAGATACGTCGTTTCTCAGAATCAGAAGCGCCATATTATTATTACAAAAAGATGGACTATATCGTTGATTCTGATGCTGTCACAGTAATTGATATTGGTGGTGGTTCAACAGACTTCGTGTATTTCAAGGACAACCAGCCACAAGTGGCAAATTCTGTTCACTTCGGATGTGATGTACTGTGGGAAAATGGGTTCAATGCCTTTGCGAATGTAAAGGATAATGGCATTTATCGCAGATATGCAGATAATCTTCGCTTCACGCGTCAGGATATTGAGGATCTCAATGAGTGCTTCAAGAACGTGGACTCTATGAAGACGAAGGATATTATCAACTTCTGGCTGACTAATGAGAAGTATTGTGACATTACCAAATTTCTTAGTAATGACTTTAAACCTGTATTTATCTTCCACCTAACCGCCATCCTCTTCTACATGGCAAGCATGTACAAAGAAAATGGGCTGGATGCTCCTCGTACGATTGTATTCAGTGGCAACGGAAGTAAATATATTGATAACTTCATCTCTTCGGAGCATATAGCATTGAAGACAATTATTGATATGGTATTTGAACACGTCTTTGGCGGTTCTCACGATGTGAATATCAAACTGCCAAAGGAACGCAAAGAATCAACTTGCTATGGTGGTCTGTATCGTGACAAGAATGCACCTGCTGTCAGGGATGTGGTATATCAAGGTGACAAGTCAAAAGACTACGAGAAAGTTGGTGACATTGAATCCAATTTTGACACTTTGAAGTCTGCTCTGCTCACTAAATACAAAGATTTGGCATCATTGTATGAAAAAGTGCTGAATATGCTCAAACAACAGAGTATCATAGACAGCATGGTTAATACTTCAAAATATGTAACCGCGGCAAAAGAAGACATGGGAATACCTCTCTCAACTTACTATAAGACGCAAGTTCGAGAGAAGTATGCGGATGAAGTTCCGTATAATGATTCTGTATTCTTCCTCCCTGTTATTAACAAAATCTTTGAAATGACGAAAATCTGAATATGAATACTTTTCAAAGTACAATACTTATCTCTGGAATAGTTTTTATAATCTTTATCTACTTTCAGATTAAATACTTTCTAGAGGTAAGATATTATAGAAATCTCTTTGCCAACTTCTTTTCAAAGAAAGAGGAATATGGTACCTACGAGACAGAAATCAATGGAGAGGCGATTTCACAACTGAAACAAGTCGGAGCGGATGGCTCCGACTTGAATACGTTGATTGCAGAAATCAATCACTATGTGGCAAAGACTAAGGGAACAACCGATTTCGCGGTTATACAGAATAAGGTCGAGCGTAAGCTGAATATGCGCTACGACCAATCTGTAGCAAAACTCGCGTTCCCTACGTATCTCGGCTTGATGGGTACTTTTGCAGGTGTTTTTCTTGGCATCACGATGTTTATAGGTGGTTTTGATGGTGCTGGTGACATTACAGATGAGTCCATTAAGAACTTGCTGTTCGGTGTACTAGTTTCTATGTCCACAAGTCTTATCGGCTTGTTTCTGACAACCATAAACAACGCGCTTGCTGGTGAATCTCGCAAGAACATAGAGGAGGATAAAAACGATTTCTACGATTTCGTGCAAACCGAACTCATGCCGTCATTGGATGTAAGCATGGTTTTGGCTATCACTCGTCTGCATGAGACGGTGGATAGGTTTGAACCTGCATTTGACCGTGTTATCTCTCGCTTCCAGACAACCTTTGACAATTGTACTCGTGCGTTTGGTGATAGTTTTGAAACAAATGTCCGTGCTGTTGCTGATGCTGTAGATACAATGGGCAGGAACATGAATAAGATAAATGAGAACATCAGTCTTCAGCAACAGTTACTTGCCACCCTTAAGAGTCAAGAACTTATTAAGGGTATGGATAAGTACATTGAAGCTGCCGACCACTTCGTCAGCATCACTAAGTCCCTTGATAAATTTGAGGAAGCTCGTCGAATGATGTTGGCAGCAGCACAGGAGGCTATCAATCTTCAGAACTCTTATTCGGAAGCATTGAAGATTCCGCGTGAAGTTGCTGTCCGCTGCAACCAAATCCTTGACCGTATTAAGACATTTGAAGAAAATGTCAATCGTGTAGGTGGTAGTCTTGAAAATCGCCAAATTCTCGGCAATGATGTTATTGAAACTATCCGTGAGCAAATCAACCAGATTCGCAAAAAGGATAAGATCGCAATGAAATACTTTGAAACGGCAGATGGTAAGCTTGACAATCTTTTCGAGGAACAGACGAAGCTGATTGACCAGCTGAATAAACGCTATAAGGATTCCATTGTTGACCATATTGAGGGCTTCGAGCAGATGCTGAAAGAACAAAAGGACGAACTGAAGAAACGTCATCAGGAATTCCTTGAGGAAATGAGACTTGTTGTGAATGTTGAGGAAATTCATAAGGACTTCTCCAACCTGAAGAAACTAAATGAAATAGTTGAACAGCTGAAGCGTCTGACTGCTGACCCAGTTAAGGCAGATGAACTCCACAAAAAGCTTCAAAAGATTCAGGAGGAGATCGCAAAAATTGATGTCAGCAAGGCTCCAGCTTCTGGTTTAGGTAGCATTTTTGGTGGAGGGTCATCAAACACCACTGAGGTTAGCAAGTTGAGAACTGAGAATATCCGACTGCAAGGAGATATAGACCGATTGACAAGACAAGTTAATAAGTTGGTAACTGAAAAACAATCGGCTTCTGCACAGTCGATTGTCTCTAATCCTACTCCTCCTGTAACGCCTGAATCACCAAAACAAGAGCCTAAAGATAAACCAACTGAAGAACCGAATAAAGGTGGTGGCTGGTGGCTATTCGGTAAGCGTAATTAAAGCCTATGGATGGAAAAAATAACGGTTCATTTTGGCCAAGCTATGTGGATATTATGACAACATTGTTTGCCATAACACTTATCCTATTTGCTGTTTCGTTCAGTCGTTTCAAAATCAAAGAACGACAGTTGCAACTTCTCGTAAATGAATACGAAGATATCATTAACGTATATTCCACGGTTAGTTCCATTGACTCCACAAGGTATTTCGGCTATAACGCTCAATACCTGAAACACCTGTTTACTGTCGATGTGGAGTACCAGCAAAAGGAATATCGCATAGACAAATTAAAACTCGACCAAACGGATAAGCAAGGAGCTGACAACAAGCGCGACAGTATCATTCAAGCAGGACGAATAGTGAAACAAACCATATTGAAACTTGAAAACTCTGAATCTGCAGATGACAATATAAAATTCCTTGTCGTCATCGAAGGTCAGTCTTCACGAGTTAGATATGCTATTGACGACTACCATAATAACTATACGTTGTCGTATCTCCGCGCTCAGTTCTTAAATCAGTTCTGGAAAGAGAATGGTATCGACCTTGCCTCTATCCCTCGATGCGAACTGATTATTTCTGGTAGCGGTGAAGATGGTGTGCCACGAGTTATTCCATCGATTACTAATCCCCAAAATCCAGAGGAAATGAAACAATGGATTGCGGATGAGAGTAAGAACCAACGCTTCCTTATCCATATTGTCCCTGTAATTGGTAACATCGATGTCACTAAAGAAAAGATTGACCGCATACAAGGCAGATGAAATCAAAAGCTGAAGATATAAATATCAATGAGGAATTTGAAAAGATTTTGCCCTCAACTCCACGCAAAAGTCTTTTCGACGATAGCGAAGACTATGAACGTCTCCGCGAATACATCATTGCTCAGCCTTATAATTCTCTTCGCAAAAGAAATCTTCCTTTTGCCGAGGTCGAATTGATAGAATATATTGATTTTCAAAGGAGTAATGGTATAGACAAAGCAACTGAAGAGCATAAACATCTTTTCTTCATCAGGCAATCAGAAAAAGGTAAAGAAGATTTTTGTAATGCGGTAGGCTATTACCAGAAGCACTCAAAGAATTTCGTGCTCATGCCGTATAGTTATATAGTTGCCCAAGCTTATGGACATGTACCTTTCCCCTCACACAGAATAGGAAATAAACACATGGATGGCAAGAATAGGTACATCACACATCCTATTACATTTAATACCCCAGAAGAAGCCGCCACTTTTGTACTCGGGCAAAAGGCTGGTCTCGATGAATGGGTGGACAGAAGAGGTAAGGGTTTATTGGACTATTATCCTAATCTGTTGGTTAAGCAAGAACCTGTTGTTTCTGATATTATAGCATCCCAATCGGTTAGAACTTCCGTTCCTGTTTCTGAAAAGCACATCTTTATGATATTTGTAAAAGGTGTATGCAAAGCTTCGGGCTATTTTGACCCAGAAAAAGGTCATTTCTTCATTTTGAAGGATAGCCTCCTTGCCCTAAATGTTGAACGAGAATACGAAAAATCTGCTTCAGGTATGGCACGAAACAGGATGATAGCAACTGCTTGTACTCGAATTGATAGCTTCTATAAGGTCAACAAGGACACAAAGTGTCGGTCTGCATCAGCTGCTGCCTGTTATGTTTTGGGCAAGAATTCTTCATATATCGAATGGGAGGATGCTGATGGTAAGGGATTGCACGATTTCTTCCCTGAAAGATTCTATCGTAAGAAGGATTCAACTCACCCCATGAACCTCTTTCCAGAAGATGATGATATTTCTAATGAGGATGTCATCCATATTTTCTATATTCAGAAAATTGGCGAGCCGGGGAGAGAATGCAAGGCATTTGGTTACTTTGATGAAAAGACAAAGACATTCATTCTCAAAGAAGGTAGTAAATGGGCATCAGAAGTGACAAAAGGATACCAATTCACAGCCTCGGAGTTCCTAAGAAGAAATCATATCAAAAAGAACTGTAAAGTTATAGCAGGTTCTGTCATTCAGTCACGAGACATTCTCTGTGAGTCCCCTAGTGCTGCCGCATCATTTGTACTGGGGAGAACCGCAAACGGCTGGGAAGAGTGGACCGATAGAGAAGGGCGCAGTTTGAAAAACTTTTACTGTCAATGAAAAAATTTATTATAGTGTTCATACTTGTTATTCTTTTTTTAGCAGTTGTCATTGGAAATTGCTCTGATGATTCCATAGAAATAGATGAGCCTATTACATATCTGTCCTCAACAGATGATGAGAAAAATCAGGATAACAAGAATGAGCAAGTGCAAGCAGCAACTCTTTCCATAGATACTAGAAATATAGAAGTCCCTGCGTCTTCACATTTCGTGGATGAACAGATATTATCTCGCAAGGCATATACGACATCATATAATTGTAGAACAAAATGTCCTAACTGGGTTGCTTGGCATCTGACGAGTGAACATACAGACGGTCCATTCTCAAGAAAAGGCGTTCCCTACTATTCTAACGATGGTATTGTTGAAGGTATTGGTTATGCGACCCAAGAAACTTGCAGAAATGGTTACTTCGTTGATTTAGAAGCTAAAGAGCCACGGCAACAACTTTCAGACTGGACAAGAGATTACAACATGTCGCATGGGCACATGTGTCCAGCTGGTGATAATAAATGGGATAAGGCAGCCATGAATCAGTCATTCTTGCTCACGAATATGTGTCCGCAAGATGAAAAGTTGAATGGTGGAGGGTGGAAAAAGCTTGAAGAGAAATGTCGCAAATGGGCTAATCAATATGGAAGCATCTACATCGTTGCCGGCCCAATCTTTAATGAGTCAATCACTCGGACATTAGGAGAAGGAAAAATTGCTGTGCCTAACGCTTTCTTTAAGGTCGTGCTTTGTCTTGAAGGAACCCCCAAGGCAATAGGTTTCTTGTATAAGAATGACTCTTCAAGCCAGTCAATCAGAGATTGTGCTTGTTCTGTTGATAATATCGAGGAGTTGACAGGACTTGACTTCTTTTACTCTCTTCCTGATAATATAGAGAACATTGTCGAATCGGATTCAAATCCGTCTAAATGGAATTAACTTGAAGATATGAGACCAATACTCAAACTTGTTATAGCAATTTTGCTGTTATTGTGCTTGGCTGATATGCCATACGGATTCTACACATTAGTTCGTTTCGCATCTGCCTTTGCGTTCGCCTATCTCTCCTACGATTATTTCAAATCCAAGAAAGATGGCTTGGGTTTTGTTTTTGCTGCTCTTGCACTTTTGTTTCAACCTTTCTTTAAGTTTGCACTCGGACGCACCATTTGGAACATTGTAGATGTAATTGTAGCCATCGGGCTTGTTTATCTCATCATTTCAACTTTTAGAAAAAAACGGTAATAGTTTATGCACAAAGAGCGTCATTTTGTGGTTTATAAAAGTTAAATACGTTAAATCTTCATCTTTTTCTACATCGTCAGAACCTGCGTCATCACTTTTCTACCGTTTAACACGCAAGTGGCTGATATAAAGCGATATACAAATACATGCTTTGGTTGTAGCAGTTTGAAGAGTATAGAAATTCCCAACCTTGTTACTTCTTTAGGTAACAATACATTTATGAGATGTAGTAATCTGGAAAACATTATAATTGGCACATCAGTTACTACAATAGGCTCTGGCTCATTTGACTATTGCACAAAACTCAAAATAATTACCTTTGCTAACTCAACGCCACCAATTGCAAGCCCAAATTCTTTTTATCAAGTAGACCAAAACAATTGTGTTTTAGATATTCCTAAAGGTTCAAGTGTTAAATACAAATCTGCAACATATTGGAAAGATTTTAAAAACATTGTTGAACGTGATCATTAATTAAATCTTCATTAATTTTCCAAAAAACTTCTTATCAGAAAATTATATCACATAAAACAACTATCTTTGCATATTGAAAACAATTCATAAAATTTAATGTCATGAAAAATGCTACTCTCACAATTCTAACTTTTACTTTGATTATTTTAATAGGATGTAAAGAAGAAGTTTTAGACCCCAACACATATATAGTTGAAAAACCAGGTTATTTGGTAACAATGATTAATGAAGTTGATAGAAACATACTCACAGAACTAAAAATAAAAGGGAATATCGATGCTCGTGATATAAATTTTTTAAAACACAAGGTCATTAATCTTGCTA
>ERZ795030.5003-NODE-5003-length-12567-cov-4.071611_pt1 | contig 12567 bp, 11 predicted proteins | sample MGYA00375122_ERZ795030 | MGnify/ENA primary metagenome ERZ795030 (study PRJEB30165, sample SAMN05720146) | activated sludge metagenome | isolation source: anaerobic digester from wastewater treatment plant | place: Japan | collected 2015-04-20 ...
CGGAAAACTCCCGCGGGACCGTCGGCGAGACGCGGAACATCAGCGCGTCGTCCAGGCGGTGCGCCCACTCCTGCGTGCACTGCTCCCACCGCACCACGCCCACGCTGGCGAAGTAGGTTCCCTCGGCCAGCAGGCAGCGGAACCGGAACTGCGCCCGCACCACCGTGCCCGGTTCCAGGCGGTCCACGCCGTGGCCTTCCGGGTGCGAGGTGATGCCGCCCAGTTCCACGCCCGTCAGCGACTTGATGGTGAAGCCCCAGCGCGACCGGCGCAGCTCCCGGCGGATGTGCATGTCGAACGACAGCAGGTACTCCTGCCCGCTGGTCAGCAGGTTCACCGGCTCGCCGGAAAGCGTGGTGATGCGCGGCGAGGCGAGTTCCGCCCCGCGCGACTCGTAGCGGACGGTGCTGAGCGGCTTCATGTGCGGGTCGAACCAGTCGTCGGCCGGTTGGGGCGAGGCGTCGGCGGGCGGTTCGTCCGCGACGATGCCCTCGCGGCGGATTTCGTCGCGCGTGGCCTGGAGGCTCTCCGGCGGGGCGTAGATCAGCCGGTGGTAGCGCGCGACGACCGGGCGCGCCTCGCCCGCCAGCAGCAGCTCGCCGCGGTCGAGCAGGATTGCGCGGGAGCACAGGTGCGTCACGGCCGCCGCCGAGTGCGAGACGAACAGGATCGTACCGCCCCGCTGCTGGATCTGCTCGATCCGCGCGAAGCACTTGCGCTGGAACGCCTCGTCGCCCACCGACAGCGCCTCGTCGACGATCAGCACGTCCGGCTCGGCGCTGATCGCCACCGCGAACGCCAGGCGGACGAACATGCCGCTGCTGTACGACCGCACCGGCTGGCGGATGTATTCGCCGATGTCGGCGAACGCCTCGATGGCGCGGAGCTTCTCGTCCATCTCCGCGCCGCTGTAGCCCATCAGCGCGCCGGCGAATCGGCAGTTCTCGATGCCCGTCAGCAGCGGGTTGAACCCCGTGCCCAGCTCCAGCAGCGCCGAGACGCGCCCGCGCACCCGCACCTGCCCGTCGCTCGCGGTCAGCACCCCCGCGAGGATCTTCAGCAGCGTGCTCTTTCCGCTGCCGTTGCGCCCGATGATCCCGAACGTCTCGCCGCGGGCCACCGAAAAGCTCACGTCCCGCAGCGCGTAGAAGTCGCGGTGGTAGTTGCGCCGCAGCGGATGCAGCGACTCGAACAGGCGGTGGATGCGGCGGTCGTACAGGCGGTAGACCTTGCTCAGCCCGCGCACGTCCAGCGCCGCGGCGTCGTCCGCCGGCGGATCGAAAGCGGAGGCTCGTCCTGTCGCACCGTCCGTCATCGAAACTTCCTCACAGCACGTCCGCGAAGTGCGGGCGGAGGCGGCGGAACACCGTCGCCCCGAGCACGAACACCGCGCCCGTCACGCACCAGAAATACGCCGTCCCCCACGGGTGCTGCCAGAACCACACCTTCGTCACCAGCGCGTCGCGGTAGCCGCGCACCACGTAGAACATCGGGTTGAGCTTCAGCAGCGTGGCGATCAGGCGCGACTTGCGCTCGACGAACTCGAAGTTCCACACGATCGGCGTCAGCCAGAATCCCAGCTGCACCACCACGTTGACCAGGTGCGGCAGGTCGCGCACGAACGGCCCGACGGCCGACAGGCCCCAGCCCAGGCCCAGCAGCAGCACCGCCGCGCCGGCGGAGTAGTAGAGCACCTGGAGGCTGTACGCGTCGGGCCAGCGCCCGTAGAGGGCGAACAGGCCCACCAGCACACACAGGAAGAATGCGTGGATGAACAGCGCGCAGAGCACGCGGACGATGGGCAACACGCTGACGCGGAAAACAACGTTCTTGACGAGGAAGTCGTTCTGGAGGACGGCCGTCGTCGCGCCGCTCAGCGCGTCGGCGAAGAAGAACCAGGGAATCAGCCCGCTGACGAGGAAAAGGACAAACGGCTCGCCGCTCACGCCGCGCTGCCGGAGGCCGACCTCGAAGACGAACCAGAAGATGGCGATGGTGACGGCCGGCTGGACGAACGCCCACACGAGCCCGAGATAGCTGCCGAGGTAGCGCGTCTGGAAGTCGCGCCGCGTCAGCTGCGCGATGACGCGCCGGTCCTCGTGCAGGCCTCGCAGGAACAGCAGGAAATGCTTGAGCGTGTGGATCATCGCCCTGGGTCGGTTCTCCGTCGGTCGGTCATCAGCGGTCGGCGTACCACGCGCGGTCGTGTTTTCGGAACTCGAGTTTTTCCTTCACCGCGCGCCACCAGTCCTCGTGGTCGCGGTACCATCGCACGGCCTGGGCGAGCCCGTCGGGCCAGGTCCAGCGCCGCCGCCAGCCGAGCGCCTCGGCCTTGGCGGGGTCCACGCTGTAGCGGTAGTCGTGCCCCGGGCGGTCGGGGACGTTGCGGATCAGCGCCGCCGGGCGCCCCGTCAGCTCGACGATTCGCTCGGCGACCTCGCGCCCGGGCACTTCCAGCCGCGCGCCCAGGTTGTACGCCTGCCCCGCGGCGCCCGCGCACAGCACCGTCTCGATGCCCGCGCAGTGGTCCTCCACGTGCATGTAGTCGCGCACCGCGCTGCCGTCGCCGTAGACGGGCAGGTGGCGGTTGTCCAGCGCGTTGGTGATGAACAGCGGGATGATCTTTTCGGGGTACTGCCACGGCCCGTAGGTGTTTGAGCCGCGCGTCACGACGACGTCCAGCCCGAAGCTCAGGTGGCAGCTCATGGCCAAGTGCTCCGCCGCCGCCTTGGTCGCCGCGTACGGGCTGCGCGGGTGCAGCGCGTCGGTCTCCACCGAGTGCCGGGCGGTGCCGGCCAGGTCGCCGTAGACCTCGTCGGTGGAGACCTGGCAGAAGCGCTTCACGCCCAGTTCGCGGGCGGCTTCCAGCAGCATCGACGCGCCGGCGACGTTGGTGCGGACGAACGGGGCGCTGTCCAGCAGCGAGCGGTCGACGTGGCTCTCGGCCGCGAAATTCACCACAGCGTCGCAACCCTGCAGGGCCCGGCGGACGTCGGCGGGCTCGGTGATGTCGCCCCGGACGAACTCGATCCGCTCCATCACGTCGCGCAGGTTGTCCAGGCTGCCGGCATAGGCGAGCTTGTCCAGCACGACGAGTTTCCGGGCCGGTTTTTCGCGCAGCGCGTACCGCACGTAGTTGGAGCCGATGAATCCGGCCCCGCCCGTCACCAGCACTCGCGTGAATTCAGCCACGGTCTTCCTCCCAGAGGTCCGCCCCGAACCAGTCCCACGGCAGGCGGCCTTCGTTGGGGTCGTCGGGCTGGAACTGGCTGTTCATGGCGTACAGCAGCAGCGCGCCGTCGGGCCCGGCCTGGTAGCCGTGCGCGACGCCGCTGGGAATGTGCAGCAAGACGGGCTCTTCTTCGCTGAGCAGGAAGCAGCGGCGGTTGCCTTCGGTCGGCGAGCCGGCGCGGACGTCGGCCAGCCAGACGCGCATCCGCCCGCGCACGCAGCACCACAGCTCGTCCTGCACGCGCTTGGGGTGCAGGTGGAAGGCATTGACGCGCCCGGGCTCCGCAGCCGCCAGCGAAAGCTGGCGCAGCTCGAACTTCACCGGAAGCCCCTCCACCGCGCCGCCCGTGAGGCGCAGATGCTCCATGAAATACCCCTCGAGCTGGCGGTGCTTGCGCAGGGGATGGCAGAACACGCCGTCGATTTCCGGTTGCGGGCCGTAGGACTGGTACGTCAGTTCCTTCTGCGCCTTCGTGCTGAGCTTGATTTTCATGGGTGGCTCCAGCGCTGCTTGAGCTGCCGCCAGCGGGCGGTGTCCAGCGAGATGTCGTCCGGCAGGCGAACGGACGCCTGCTTCTTGCTGGCCGATTGCACGTCGGGCCGACGCCGGCGCGCCAGCTCCAGCGCGCTCTTCCGCTCGGTGGCGACGTGCAGCGTATTATACGGAATCTCCAGGCACCGCGAAGCCGCCAGCGCGATTTCCGGCGCGATGATGTCCACGTAGTCCTGGCTGGTGAACAGGTCTTCGAACGCCTGCGGGTAAGGCCAGTCGCGCGGGCGGAAGCTCGTCCGCAACACCAAGTGGCGCGGCGCGAACCGCACGAGCGCCTCGGCCACCAGCTTCGTCAGGGCATAATAGTTGCACGGCGGGCCCGGCGGGTCGTCCTCGCGATATCCGCCCGTCGTGCCCTCGAACACGTAATCGGTCGAGAGGTGCAGCAGGAAGATTCCGCGCCCGGCGGCCGCCGCCACGACGTTTCGCGTGCCGTCCACATTCACCCGCCAGCACTCGGCGCGATCGCGCTCCGCGCCGGCGACGTCGGTATACGCGGCCGCGTGGATCACCACCTCGGGCCGCAGGCGGTCCAGGGCCGCCGCGACGGACTCCGCCCGCGTCACGTCCAGCTCGTCGTGCCCCGGCGCGGCGATGCCCGCCAGCAAGCGTTGCAGCTCGCGCCCCAGGCGGCCCGACCCCCCGGTCAGAAGCATCCTTTCCGCGGCGACGGTCATAGCGTCACCAGGCTGTGGTCGCCCAGCACCAGCTGGAGCGTGTGCTTGCGCTGCCCGTCGGACCGCCCAGCCACCTTCACGCCCGCGCCCAGCACGCTGGCGTCCAGCCGGCAGGGCAACTCGCGAACTTCCGACCCGTCCAGCAGGATCGAGTATTCCACCTCGCTGTGGAGCACCTGCACGTCGCGCCCGATGGAGGTGTATGGCCCGATGTAGGAATCTCGCACGACCGCCCCTGCCGCAATGTGCGCCGGGCCGCGAATCCGCGAGTTCGCCACCCGCGCGCCGGGCTCGACCACCACCGCCCCGGCCAGGTCCGAACCTTCCACCGAGCCGCGAATGTCCGCGCGAAGCTGCGACAGCACCAGATGGTTGGCCTCCAGAAGGTCCTCGGGCTTTCCGGTGTCCTTCCACCAGCCGCGAACCTGGTGCGCCGCGACGCGCAGGCCCCGGTCGATCAGCCCCTGGATGGCGTCGGTGATCTCGTATTCGCCCCGCGCGGACGGCTGGAGCGTCTCGATGACCTCGTGCACGGCCGGGCTGAACAGGTACACCCCCACCAGCGCGAGGTTGCTGGGCGGGTCGGCGGGCTTCTCGACCAGCCGGACGACCTGCCCCGCCTCGTCGACGGCGGCCACCCCGAACTGCTGCGGATTGGGCACCGGCGTCAGCAGGACGATGCAGTCGGCCTTGCCCTGGCGGTGCTCCTCGACCAGCGGCGCGATTCCGCCCGACAGCAGGTTGTCGCCCAGGTACATCACGAACGGCTCGTCGCCCAGGAAGCTCCGCGCGGTCTTGACCGCATGGGCCAGCCCGCGCGGCGCCTCCTGCGTCAGGAAGGTGAACGTCGCGCCCCAGCGCGACCCGTCGGACAGCGCGGCGCGGATCTCGTCGCCCGTCTCGGGGCTGACGATGACGCCGATGTCCGTAACCCCAGCCGAAACAAGGTCTTCCACGACGTAAAACAGGTTGGGCTTGTTGGCGATGGGGATGAGCTGCTTTGCCCGCGTGAACGTCAGGGGGCGCAGCCGTGTGCCTTTTCCGCCCGAGAGAATCAGCCCTTTCATCTTGCCGTTACCTCGTGACTTGCGTGGAGATGGCGTCCCGTCCCATCGGGCGGGTTATACGCCACGCCCCACGGGCGTTCAACTAAAATGTCCCTCCAGACCCGTGCGGCTGCATCCGTGGCATCTGGCCGATGTCTAAATTCGAAATTCGAAGCACGAAATCCGAAACAAATCCCAAACCGACAAGCACGAAACGCTTCGAATCTCCAAGGCTGACTCCTCCGGCTTGGGCGCAGGGTCAGCCACAGGCGGTTTCCGTTTCGGATTTTGAAATTGTTTCGGATTTCGGATTTAGGATTTCGTGCTTTGCCGCCGCAAATCGTTCACAATCAATCCGAACCAGGCTGCGAACGGGCGGAAAGGAGCGGTTTTGAGGCCGAAGGTCTACATCGTCGTCGTCCACTACCACAATTGGCGGGACACCGTCGAGTGCCTGGAGAGCCTGCGCGGGCTGGCGTACGACAACTTCCGCGTGCTGGTGGCGGACAACGGATCGTCCGACGAGTCGCGGGAGCGCCTCGCGGCATGGGCGTCCGCCGGCGGGCCGGCGGTGGAAATTCTCCATCCCGGGGAGAACCTGGGCTTTGCCGGGGCGAACAACCTCGCACTCCGTCATGCGCGGCAGGCGGGCGACGGGGCGTACGCCTGGCTGCTGAACTCCGACACGGCGGCCGAACCCGACGCGCTGGACGCCCTGGTGGACCAGGCCGAAACCGACGCGCGGGTGGCCTTCGTCGGCTCCAAGCTGCTGCGGTACGACCGCCCGAACGTCCTGGAGCTGCTGGGCGGCGGGCGCTGGAGCCGCTGGACCGGACTGACGCACCACGCGATGGCTGGGCAAATCGACTTTTCCGCGCCCGCGCCGGCGGACCTGGACTTCGTCTGCGGGGCGAGCCTGCTGGTTCGCCTGGCGGCGCTGGACGCCGTCGGACCGATGGACGAGGGATACTTCCTGTACGGCGAGGACCTGGACTGGTGCCTTCGCGCCCGGGCAGCCGGGTGGAAACTCGCCGTCGCGCCTGCCAGCCGGGTGCGCCACAAGGGCGGCGGCGCGGTCGGGGCGCGCAGCTGCGTGCAGGACTACTACTCCGTGCGGGCGGCGCTGCTGACCGTGCGGCGGTTCTTCCCATGGGCCCTGCCGACGGCAGCAGCATGTGCGGCGGCGCGGTCGCTGCTGCCGAAGCTCCTGCGCTGCCAGGGGCGTCGCCTGCTTGCCGCCGCCAGGGGCTGGCGCGACGGCCTGCTCGGACGCGCCGGGCGCTGCGAGCGTTATTGACCCCCGCCGCGAATCGCAGTAGTCTCCCCGCCTTGCCGCAAAATCCCCCGCGCCACGGAGACGACATGAACGACCGCCATGACATCGAGATTCTCCGCGAGTTGGCCCGGCAGTACGCCGAGATCGCCGCCGACCCCATCCAGGAAGAACGCCGCAGGCTCTGGCGCGACCACAACAGCCTGCGCCCCACCCGCGTGCCGGTGCTGGCGACGTACGGCATGTGGAACGTCTGGTGCCGCGAGGTGTTCTCCGACGAGGCAATGTCCTGCCGCGACCCGTTCTACCGCTCGCACGAGCGCACGCTGCGCATGCACCTGTTCCATCACGAAGTCGGCGACGATTACCTGCTCGAGCCGTGGATCACGGTGCTGGCTTCGCAGCAGTGCAAGTGGGGAAAAATCTGGGGCGTGGAAGAGCGCCACAGCGACAAGGTGGAAGGCGGGGCGTGGAAGTTCCTCCCGCCGATCGCCGAATGGTCGGACACGACAAGGCTCGTCTCCCCGCGGCATGTGATCGACGAGCAGGCGACCGCCCGCAACGCCGATCGCCTGGGCGAGGCCATCGGCGACCTCCTGACGATCAACGTGGATCGCGGACCGGCCTGCCACGGGTTCCAGTCGGACCTGTCGTACTGCGTGACGCAGCTTCGCGGCCTGGAGCAGTTGATGGTGGACATGTACGAGAGCCCGCGCGAGCTGCACGCGCTGATGGCGTTCCTGCGCGACGGCGTGCTGGCCAACCAGGCGGCGGCGGAGGCGGCGGGAGACTACTCCGCCACCGACCAGGAGAACCAGTGCCACCCCTACGCGGACTCGACGCTCCCGCCGGAGCCGAACCGCTACGGCTGCCGGCGCGGGCAGCTCTGGAATTTCATGGCCGCCCAGGAATTCCTCGTGCATGGCCGGGCTGATGAGCTCGAATTCCTGGGCGGCCATGCACGAGGAATTCCTGCTCCAGTACCAGTTGCCGATCCTGAAGCACTGGGGGCTGACGGCGTACGGCTGCTGCGAGAACCTCACCCAAAAGATCGACATGCTGCGGAAGATTCCGAACCTGCGGATCATCGCCGTCACGCCGCGGGCGGACGTCCGCCGCTGCGCCGAGCAGATCGGCGCGGACTACGTCGTTTCCTGGCGGCCGAACCCCGCCGACATGGTCTGCTGCCAGTTCGACGAGGGCCTGATCCGGCGGATTCTCCGCGAGGGCCTCCAAGCCGGCCGGGGCTGCCGCGTCCACATCCATCTCAAGGACATCGAGACCGTCCAGGGCGAGCCGGACCGCCTGGCCCGCTGGGTGCGCATCGTCCGCGAGGAAACCGATCGCGCGGCGGTCTGACCGGCGGACGGCGCGGTCACTTTTCCGTCAGGCGGATGGCGGCCGTCCAGTCGTCGGACGGGGGCGAGTCGGCGAACCGTCGGCACAGGTCCAGGTACATTGCAGCCGGCCGGTCGTCGCCCAGGGCAGCCAGCGCCTGCTCGAAGCGCCGCGCCGCGTCGCGGAACTCGCGCCGGGCGTACAGCGCCACGGCCTCGGTGAAATCGGCGAACGCGCGGCGGACGGGCTCGGGCGCGTCGGCTGCGTAGTCGGCCACGTGCCAGACCTCGACGGGCTCGGTCTTTCCCACCACCAGCGCCTGCCCGAGCGGGCGGACGAGGAATTCGTCGCTGGCGGCCGCCTGCCACGCGCCCCCCGCCGCCAGGATGTGCGTGCCGAAGAACTTGTTGGCGCTTTCCAGCCGGCTGGCGAGGTTCACCGTGTCGCCGATGGCGGTGTAGTCCATGCGGGTGGACGACCCGCAGTTGCCCACCATGACCGTTCCGGTGGCGATCCCCACGCGGCAGGACAGGCGCACGTCCGGGCCGAACTGCGCGGCGAACTCGCGGTTGAGGGCGTCCAGCTCGCGCCGGCAGTCCAGCGCCGCGTGGACCGCGCGGTGCGGGTGGTCTTCCTGGAAGACCGGCGCGCCGAAGAACACAAACAAGCCGTCGCCCAGGAACTTGTTGAGGTATCCGCCCCGCCGGTTCTGGATGACGTCGGTCATGCGGTCGAAGTAGCGGTTGAGCACCTGCACGGTCCGCTGCTCGCCCAGGCGCTCACTGAGCGGGGTGAAGCCCTCCAGGTCGGCAAAGAAGCACGTCAGCTCGCGCTTCTCCCCGCCCAGGCGCGCCATCGACGGGTCGGCGATCAGGCGGTCCACCAGCTCCGGCGAGAGGGCGTTGGCGAACAGCCCGCGAATCCGCCGGCGGGCCCGCTCCTCGGTGAGCTGGCGGAAGGCCGAGACCACCAGGAAGCTCGCGACCATCGCCGCGGGCGGGGCGATCATCACGGCCAGCGTGTCCAGCCGCGCGAACGCGACGAGCGCGTTGAGAAGCGTCGCGGCTGCGCCGAGGACCGCCAGCAGGGGCAGTGCCGCCAGCAGGATGGGCTTGCGCGCGGCGATCCACGAGACCAGGGCCCCGGCCAGCAGGATCAGCGCCGCGTCGGCGGCGGGCGGGGCCCGGCGGACGAACCGCCCGGAGAGGATCGTGTTGAGGATGCCCGCGTGGACGACGACGCCGGGCGTCCGCTCGCCGACGGCGGTGGGCACGAAGTCGGCCGCCCCCGTCGCGTTGGAGCCCACCAGGCAGATCTTGCCCGACACGACCGCGCCGATCCGCCGCGCTTCCTGCCGCGCCAGGCTCTCCAGGCGCAAGTTCTCCGCGTCGATCCGCCGGAGCATGTCGCGCGCGGCGACGATCTTCGCCCGCGCCGGATCGTCCGCGGGCAGCGGATCGAGGTAGAACGAAAGCTCCGCGAGCATCTTGCCCGTCAGCTCGGTGAGTTTGCGCTCGACCGCCTGCTCCTGGGCGGCCAGCGCGTCGTCGGGCGGCGGCACGGCGGCCGGATCGAACAGTTCCGCCCGGCGGCGCTGGAGCCGCAACGCCTGGCGCTGCTGATCGAGGCGGTCGGCCAGCGCGAACTGCTCGAGCAATTCCTGCTGGCCGAGCGTGGCGGCCAGCTCCAGCGCGACCAGTCGGCCGAGGCGGGCGTTGTCCGCCGCCTGGCGGCGCGCCTGCCACGGCGCAACGATGGCCCGCGCGGGCACGTGCGCGTGCCCGTCGTCCCCCTTGCGCCCTCGCGGCCAGTAGATCGTCATCCGCCCGGACTCATCGACCGGAATATCCCGCGATGTGCCGTCGCGAAAGCCGAGGGTGACGGAATCGCCCCGGCGGACGATTTCGCCCGCGCCGCCGTGCGTGGCGCCCAGCCAGTCGGCCGCGACCGCCAGCGCGAACTGCGGGTAGATGTGCCCCTCCGCGCCGAGCAGCAGCGGGATGCGCCGGACGGCGCCGTCGGCGTCCGGCTGCATCGTCACGAACCCGGCGGCGCGGCAGTTGCGGGCGAACGTCACCAGCGGCGGGACGACCTGCCCGGCGGGGTTGGCGCCCTCTTTGACGTCGCAGGGCAGGACGTGGCGGTCGAGTTCGACCAGGGCGCGCCGGCGGAGGTACGCCCGGCGAACCCCGTCGAAGGCGGCGTCGCGGAGGGATTCGTCGCGTCCGGGCAATGCGCTCGCCAACACGGTCTGGAAGCTCGCGGCGGGATTTTCATTCAGCGCGGCGGCCACCTTTTCCGCCGGCGTTTCGCGCGGCGCCGGCGCGCCGAGATCGACGTGGAGCGGCAACAGGACATTCCCCGCCCGCATCATCGCGGCGGCGAGTTCCGCATCGTCGAAGACCGCCCGCGGCGGCGCGCTTCCGAGGACATTCTCCGCGCCGGCGTAGATGTCCCCCGCGGCCGAAACGTACCGCACCTCCTGCGGCTCGGGCAGGATGATGTCCAGCGCGATCCGCGCCGCGCCGCACTCGCGCAGGACGTCCACCAGTCCCGCCAGCGTTTCCCGCGGCCAGGGCCAGCGCCCGATCTCCTCCAGGCTGCGGTCGTCGATGTCCACGTGGACGAGGTTCGTCTCGACCGGCGCGGCGGAGAAGTTGCGGAATCGCCAATCGACGGTGAGCAGTTCCGCGCGGTCGAACCACCCGGCGAAGTGACAGGCGAGGATGGCGAGCGTGGCGGCCAGGCCCAGCAGCCAGCCCGTCAGCGGACGGCTTGTCCGTGCGGCGGAAGTGTCCATGACGAAAGTCTACGCCGCGCGACGGCGACGCACAAGACCGCCCCCGGCGGTTCTCCTCACTCGCCCACCAGGTAATAGCCGTTCTCGTAGCCGTTTTCGTGGGACTGGTAGTAGCTCCGCCCGAGCTGGGGCATCCCGTTGAGCCAGGGCGGCGGGGGCGTCTGGAGCGAGCCGCTTCCGCTGCCGAAGAAGCCCAGCAGCCCGCGCCCCGCACCGTTGTTGAGCAGGTTCTGGATCTCCTGGGGGCTCAGCCCGCCGAAGGCGTCGCCCATCTGCGTGCCGCGCTGGTTCATCGCCATCTGCAGCCACGCGGCGAATCCCGGCCCGAGGTTCTGGAAGAAGGTGCTTTCGCCGGCGGTCAGGCTGTGCTGGAAGCCCTGCCCGGCGAGCTGCCAAGTGCCGTGGGTGCCCATCAGCCCCATGCCCATGTCGCCGGTGAAGCCCGCCTGCCCACCGGTTCCCCGGACGCTCAGGGTGGCCACGGGCGTGGAAATCTGGAAGTCGTTGGGCCCGGCGGCGCTGTGGACCTGCGCCTGCACCGTGCCGTACTTGAGCCCCACGCGGGCGCGGGTCAGGTCGCCCTGCCGACGGAACTCGCCGATGCCCACCTTCGTCGCCCGGTCGATGGTCATCTCCGCCCGGTCGGCGAACCGCAGCACCACCTTCGCCCGCAGGCCCGTCCGCAGGATCGTCAACTCGCTGAGCTTTTCGCCGGCGCGGATCGCCTGCCAGGTTTCCTTTCCGCCCGCGGGAACGAGCTTCTCGGCGGCGCCCGTCACGGACACGACCTCGACCTGCTGCGCCTGCCCCGCGCCGGCTGCCGCCTGCGGCGCGGAGGTCGTCGTCGCCGGCTGGGCCGGGGCGAACCCCGCCGCCAGCGCCCAGGCTGCAACCAGACAAACCGCGCGGAATCTCACGGGGCACCTCCCGTTCCACCGAGCACCTCGGGCACCTGCCCGGTCTGCAAGTAGTGGTCCGCCCGCGTCAGCACCGCGAGGAACTCCATGCCGCTGACGGGGGTGAACATCGTGCCCTCGGCCATGAACCCGCGGTATTGCAGCTCGCGCAGGCAGTACCGCTGCGACGGGCCCGCAAGCGTCAGCGTCACGCCGCCGGGGAGCTTGCACGCCCGCCAGATCATGTACGCCAGTTTGCCCCGGGTCAGGGCCCGGTCGGCCTGGAAGTCCCACGAGGCGTCGACGATCCCTCGCGCCCGCAGGGTCTCGACGCGCTGCTGGAACGTCTCGGCCGGGTCCTGCCCGTCCAGCAGCAGGAGGATTCCGCGCGCGGCGTCGTTTTCCGAGACGGTCTTCCCCCCCGCCACGCGGTCCAGGTACGCCGGCGAGCTTTCGCCGGCGGGAAGTTTCGCCGCCGGTCCGTCGATGCGCCCGGGCTGGCCGCACCCGGCTGCGAAAACCGCCGCCAGCGCCGCCGCCCACATTGCCTTTCCGTGCAATCTCATGTTGTTCCTAGAAGCTGTAGGTGAATGCGGTGTAGACGAAGTCCCGGCAGTCGTCGTTCTGGTAGGCCGCCCCGGGCCGGAACGCGCCGTACCGGACCGTCCACGTCAGGTCGCTCGTGATCCGCCAGTCGCAGAAGACGTCCCACTCCCAGCCGAGCCAGTGGGAATCCTTCGTCGCGCCCGTGTC
>ERZ795030.5008-NODE-5008-length-12556-cov-4.584593_pt1 | contig 12556 bp, 10 predicted proteins | sample MGYA00375122_ERZ795030 | MGnify/ENA primary metagenome ERZ795030 (study PRJEB30165, sample SAMN05720146) | activated sludge metagenome | isolation source: anaerobic digester from wastewater treatment plant | place: Japan | collected 2015-04-20 ...
GGCCGCCCACGTGGGCGTGGCCATGGGCGGCCGGGGGACCGATGTGGCCCGCGAGGCGGCCGCACTGGTGCTGCTGGACGACAACTTTGCATCCATCGTGGGGGCAGTGCAGCTGGGACGGCGCATTTTTGACAATCTGCGCAAATCGATGTCCTACATCCTGGCCGTGCATGTTCCCATCGCAGGCATGGCCATGCTGCCGGTTCTGTTCGGCTGGCCGGTGATGCTGTACCCGCTGCACATTGCGTTTCTGGAACTGGTCATTGACCCGGCCTGCTCGATGGTGTTCGAGAACGAGCCGCTGGAGGCAGACGCCATGCAACGGCCACCGCGCGATCCCCAGGCCATGCTGTTTGGCGGCATGACGCTGGTGATGGCCCTCTTGCAGGGGCTGGGGGTCTTGCTGGTGGCGTGCGGTGCCACCCTGTGGGGCCGCACCTGGCTTAGCGAAGACGCCCTGCGCGCCTTTGTATTTGTGACGCTGGTCGCGGGCAATCTGGCATTGATCTTCTCCAACCGCTCCGGTACCGGCTCCCTGTGGGCCATGTTGCGGGTGCCCAATCGCACGCTGTGGATTGTCAGCGCCGTGACGCTGGGCATGATGGTGATGGCGGTCTATGTGCCCTGGCTGTCCGGGCTCTTCCATTTTGAAGCGCTAAACGGGAGCGACCTGTTGCTGGCCATCGCCATGGGTGCCATGAGCGTGCTGTGGTTTGCGCTGGTCAAGCGCAGCCGCAGTTAGCGCGGGATGCGCTCGCGTGCCCGACGCACCTTGTCGGCACTGACGGCGACCTTGACCTTTTCGTAGTTCACCGGTGCCGCAATGGCCAGCGCCGGGTCCGAAGTGTCCTTGCACTGGTACTTCACCGCCGGTATGCCATCCTTGTCGGCAATGGTGATGACCCACGGCATATTGGCACGCTGGCCACGCATGACCGAGATCGCCATTTCGCCCGTCACCAGTTGCACGTAACTGCCCGGAGGATAAAACCCGACCGCCTGCGCCATGGCAGAGCCCACACCCAATTCGTCCCCCTGGGCCTTGAGCACCATGGCCTTGACCGCCTTGACGGCAGATTGCGATGCACGGGTCTTGCGGGCCGTCGTGCGGGCCACAAAACTGTCGGCCAGCGCCAGCAGGCGCCTGGCGGCATGGTTGGCTGGATAGGCATTCGCATGGTCGGGCGCGTGGTGCCAGCGCACGATGTCGAGCTGGTCCACGTCATCGACCCCAAACCCGGCGAGGATGTCCGCTCCGCGCGCGGGGTGTTCGGCAATCAGCGTGCGCTGCCACTCGGTGATGTCCGAACTCTGGCGCGCCATGCTGTCCTGGTCGCGCGCCATGCCGATGTTCATGGTCAGCGCAGCTGCCACCAGCGAATGGCGGTGCGCCGTATCGATGCCCAGCTTGGTGGCGGTCAGCTCACACATCACCGCACACAGCAGTGCATGGGTGGCACAGTAGCCCAGCGAGTCATCGGCCAGCGCCTGGTACAGGCAAAACAGGCTGTCATCCGCGTCGGCATGCAGCAGGGACATGGCTTTTTTCTGGATGTCCGCCAGCCGCTGCAGGGGGTTGATGGCCAGACCGCCCTGGTACAGGATGCCACGCAGCACCTCCTGCAGGTCCAGCCAGCCGCCGTGCAACTGGCGTCCCACCACATAGTCGCTCTCGCGGATCTCGGCTGGCATGGGCATGCGTGCAATCTCCTGCACATCCACACCGCTGCGCAGCAGCTCATGGACCATGCGCTCGTAGGCACGCTGCCAGGCCTGGGCATCACTGGGCGAGGTCGAGGCATTGAAGGCATGCAGCTTGTCGCGGTGCTGCTCCGACACGATGGGCTGGCCCTTGCGTAACAGCAGCTGTCCGGTATCGCTGACCACATTGACGGGCAGTGGCTTGCCCACTTCGAGCATCGCCACGGGAATGGGAACGTATTTCACTCTGCCACCACCACAGGAACGCGCTGCGCCAGTGCACACATCAACTCATAACCTACGGTCTGCGCCTGCCGGGCCACTTCATCGATGGGCAGCACGGCACCGTTGGCCGCACGGCCCCACAGCGTGACTTCACTGCCCTGCCCGGCATCGGGCACGGGCGTCAGATCCACCGCCAGCATGTCCATGCTCACCCGCCCCAGCGTGCGGCTGCGTACGCCGTCGACCAGCACCGGTGTGCCGGTGGGGCAGATGCGCGGGTAACCGTCGGCATAGCCACACGCCACCACGCCGATACGCATCGCCTCCTGCGCCACAAAGTTAGAGCCATATCCGACTCCAGCCCGCGCGGATATTGCCTGAACAGCTATGATTTTTGCAGCAAGCGTCATGGTCGGCTGCAGGCCCCAGTGCGCGGCCGTGTGCTCGGGATAGTCCGGCGCGCTGCCATAGATGGCGATGCCGGGCCGCACCCAGTCGGACACCTGGACCGCATCCGGGTGGCGCAGGGTGGCTGCGCTGTTGCTCAGCGTGCGCTCGCCGGGCAGATCGCTGGTCACCGCGGCAAATACCGCCATCGCATCGGCGATACCCAGTGGACCGTCCGCGTTGCCAAAGTGGGTCATCAGGGAAATCTCATCCACCTGCGGCAAGGCGTTCAGGCGGGTCCAGGCCGAGCGGTACTGGTCGGGCGCAAAACCCAGACGGTTCATGCCGGAATTCATCTTCAGGAACACCCGGTGCGGCACATTGGTCTTGTGCGCCGCCAGCATGTCGATCTGCGCATCGCAGTGCACCGTGTGCCAGAGGTCCAGCCGCGAACACAGCTCCAGGTCGCGCAGCTCGAACACGCCTTCGAGCAGCAGGATCGGGCCGCGCCAGCCCAGGTCGCGCACGCGCTGCGCCTCGGCCAGATCGAGCAGCGCAAAGCCGTCGGCACCGCGCAGGCCGTCAAACACGCGCTCGATGCCATGCCCGTAGGCATTGGCCTTGACCACGGCCCACACCCGTGCATCGGGGGCTGCCCTGCGCGCAACGGCCAGGTTATTGACGAAGGCCTGGGTATGGATGGTGGCTTGGATCGGACGGGGCATGGTGGCATTGTCAATCGGAATGGACAGGATTCTGACACTGCCCGGCGTGCTATAACCTCGACACGTTTGGAGACACTCTACAAAACAATCGGCATCGGATGTCCTGATGCCCGCCATCCCGATACATGAAACGCGGTTTTTTCACCATCATGTCAGCGCAGTTTTTCAGCTCGCTGGCCGACAACGCACTGTTTGTGGCAGCAGTGCAGCTACTGCGAACCGGCGGTGCCCCCGAGTGGCAACAGGCCGCGCTGGTCCCGATGTTTGCGCTGTTCTATGTGGTGCTGGCCCCTTTCGTCGGCGCCTTTGCGGACGCCCTGCCCAAGGGCAAGGTCATGCTCATCAGCAACTCCATCAAGGTGGTGGGCTGCCTGCTGATGCTCTTTGGCACCCACCCGCTCATGGCCTATGCCATCGTCGGATTGGGCGCGGCGGCCTATTCGCCAGCCAAGTACGGCATCCTCACCGAGCTGCTGCCGGCCTCCCAACTGGTCAAGGCCAACGGCTGGATCGAGGGCCTGACCATCGCCTCCATCATTCTGGGCGTTCTGCTCGGCGGACAACTCGTGGGTACGGTGATCTCCACCAAACTGCTGGCGCTGGACTTTCCACTCCTCACGACCAGCGTTGATACGGCCCCCGAAGCGGCCATCAGCGTTCTGATTTTTGTTTACCTGCTGGCGGCCTGGTTCAACACCAAGATTCCGCTCACCGGTGTGCCCATCCGCGCGTTGCCCCGAAACCTGGTCACGCTGCTGCCGGATTTCTGGCACTGCAACACCCGTCTGTGGCGCGACAAACTGGGCCAGATTTCACTGGCGGCCACCACCCTCATCTGGGGAGTGGCTGGCAACCTGCGATTTATCGTATTGGCCTGGGCTGCGGCGGCATTGGGTTACAGCGTGACTCAAGCGTCGGCTCTACAGGGGGTGGTGGCAATTGGCATGGCCGTGGGCGCCGTAGTCGCCTCGCTGCGCATGCGACTGGAAGACGGCCCGCGCGTCATTCCCCTGGGCATAGGCATGGGCATGCTGATCGTGTTGCTGATCTTCATCGACAACGTCTGGGTAGCAGCACCATTTCTCATCCTGCTGGGCGCCTTGGGTGGCTTTCTGGTGGTGCCAATGAACGCCTTGCTCCAGCACCGTGGACACAACCTGATGGGTGCCGGACGTTCCATTGCAGTACAAAATTTCAATGAGCAGGCTTGCATTCTGCTCCTGGGCGCCGCCTACAGCCTGTCTACCGGATTGGGCATGCCCACCTTTGGCGCCATCACGGCGTTTGGCGTGGTCATTGCCGGTGTCATGTGGCTCATCAAGCGCTGGCATGAGCGCAACTGCCGCAATCACACAGTCGAACTCGAGAATCTGCTGGAAATAGCGCGCAGCGACAACGTGCATGGGTAATGTCAGGGCCGCCCTGGCCCTGACCGTCAACGCCTTTGCCTGGGGGGTTTCCTGGTGGCCTTTTCGGCAACTGGAGGATCTGGGCGTGCACCCGCTGTGGGCTACGGCCATGGTGTACCTGGTTGCCCTCGTGTTTTTGCTGCTTGCCCAACCCGATGCCTGGCGCGGCATGCTGCGCTTTCCGGGCCTGTGGCTTCTGGCACTTGCCGCCGGACTGACCAATGTGGGTTTTAACTGGGCCGTAACGCAGGGCGATGTTGTCCGTGTGGTCCTGTTGTTCTACCTGATGCCGGGCTGGGTAGTCCTGCTGGCCTGGCCTCTCCTGGGCGAGCGGCCCCATCGGGCTTCGATGTTCCGGCTGGCCCTTGCGCTGGCGGGCGTCATCGTCGTGCTCAAGACGCCGGAGGTGGCCTGGCCCTGGCCGGAGTCCCTGCCAGACTGGCTGGCGCTGATGGGTGGCGCGGCCTTCGCACTGACCAACATCTTCCTGCGCAAGTTCAACCATACGCCTCAGTCTGCAACCATGTTCGCGATGTTTGGTGGAAGTGCGGCGATGACTTTGGGTACTGCGCTGCTTGGACTGGGCCTGGGGATCGTTCCATCCCTGCCCGGCGTTCACACAGAGTGGCTGCTGTGGGTGAGCGGATTGAGTCTGCTGATTCTTGCGGGCAACCTGGGGCTGCAGTACGGTGCTGCACGCCTGAGTGCCAACGCGACCTCGATCATCATGCTGTCTGAAGTGGTCTTCGCCAGCACATCGGCAGTCCTGCTGGGAGCATCCACCGTGACTCCGCGCATCCTGCTGGGTGGCGCCATGATTCTGGCCGCGGCGATTCTGAGCGCCCTGCACACGTCGCCCAGGAGCACCCACGGCTAACGCCTAGTCCTACCGCTGCAAGTGGTATTGATCGGTGCTATCGTCCGCCACTCCTTCCATGAACCAGCCCACCATGCCATCCATTTACGACTTCGAAGCCCTGCAGATCAGCGGCACATCCGTCCCCTTGAAGCAATACCAGGGCAAGGCCATGTTGATCGTCAACACCGCAAGTGCCTGCGGATTCACGCCGCAATTTGCCGGACTGGAAGAGTTGCACAAAGCCTATGGTGACAAGGGTCTGGTGGTGCTCGGGTTTCCGTGCAACCAGTTTGGTTCGCAGGACAAGGGCAGCAACGACGAAATCGCGGAATTCTGCCAGCTGAACTATGGGGTGAGCTTTCCCATGATGGCCAAGATCGATGTCAACGGCTCCGGCGCCCACCCGCTGTACCAGTACCTGACCAAGGAAGCCCCCGGGCTACTGGGCAGCAAGGCCATCAAATGGAACTTCACCAAGTTCCTGATCGGCAAGGACGGATCCGTGTTGAAACGCTACGCCCCCACCGACACACCCAAGAGCCTGGCCGGGGATATCGAACGCGCGCTGGCCGCCTGAGCGCCTGGTCTAGACCAGGCGGGATTGCGCCAGATCGATGTACCCCGCCAGGACTTTTTCAATCGCATCCTGGCGCAGGGTGCGCATGCCGGCCCGGGTAGCCTCCTGGAAGATGTCCGACGTGGCCGCGCGCGACTGGATCTTCTGCTTCATGCCACCCGTGTTTTCGAGCAGCTCGTAGATGCCCATACGGCCCTTGTAGCCCCGCCCGCCGCAACGCTCGCACCCGACCGGGTGGTACATGCGCACGGGCGCTTCGCGGTCGCCCGAAGCCAGCGCCGCCGCTTCCAGCAGGCGCTGGCTGGCCTCTTCCATCTTCAGGCTGGTGCCTTCCATGTACTCCTGTGCCAGGGCTTCCAGCTCGGCTCCGGTCAGCACCTTCGGCACCGCACAGTGCTTGCACAGCGCACGCACCAGACGCTGGGCCACGATGCCGATAAGGGAGTCGCCGAAGTTCATCGGGTCCATCCCGAGGTCCAGCAGGCGGATCACGCTCTCGGCCGCACTGTTGGTGTGCAGCGTGGACAGCACCAGGTGCCCGGTCAGCGACGCTTCAATACACACACTGGCGGTTTCCTCGTCCCGGACTTCGCCGATCATGATGACGTCCGGGTCCGCGCGCAGGAACGCGCGCATGGCGGACGCAAAGGTCACCCCGATCTTGGGATTGACCTGCAGCTGGCGCAAGCCTTTCTGGGTGATTTCAATCGGGTCTTCCGCCGTCCAGATTTTGCGGCTATCGGTATTGATATGTGCCAGCAGCGAGTGCAGGGTGGTGGTCTTGCCCGAACCGGTCGGACCACAGGCCAGGATCAAGCCGAACTGCCGCTCGGTCAGCCGCTTGATGATCTTGTCATCGCGTGCCGAGAAGCCCAGTTGCTGTAGCGGAATCGGCTTGGACGTGGCCAGCAAGCGCATGACCACATCTTCCAGGTTGTCGTGCGTGGGCAGGATGGCCACACGCAATTCGAGCTTGATATCGGCAAAATCATGGAAATTGATCTTTCCATCCTGGGGCCGACGCCGCTCCGAAATGTCGAGCCGGCTCATGATCTTGATGCGCGATACCACAGCTGCCCGCAACAGAAACGGCAGGACCAGGTAGTCCTCCAGATCACCGTCCTTGCGGAAACGCACGCGTGACACATCGTCGCCGGGATTGGTCTCGATATGGATGTCGGACGCTTTCTGCTCGTAGGCATCCATGATCATGCGGTTGACCAGACGGACCACGCTGGAGCTTTCGTCGGTCGCACTCACCTGCTCGGGATCGGTTGCGCCCTTCATCTCGCCCATCGCATCCGACAGCAGGCTGTGCACGTCGGCAGTCAGCTGCTCTCCGGAGCGGGACAACTCGTCAAACCCCGAAGCCAGTGCCACCTCCAGACTGGTCTGGGTGTGTGTTTCCTTGGCCAGGCGCCGCACAATCTGTGCGCGCGAGGCCCACACCAGGGACACCATGCAGTTGGCGAAGACGCTCAACTCCACCTCCAGTTCGCGCTTCAGGGGCGTCGAGGACGCCACGTACAGCATGCCCGACTCCATGCCCAGCGGCACCACATGGTGGGTGAAAGCCACATTCCAGGCCAGATGGTCCAGTGCTTCACGCTCGACGGTAAACTTTTCCGCATCCACCTCGGGAGTGTTGAGCATGTGAGCCCTGGCGTGCTCGATTTCCAGTTCCTTGACCAGGCCCGACTCGGTCAGCAAATGCTCGACGCTGCGCTCCACTTGCGGCGGATGCTCGCAGTACCGCGCCAGGGTGTCCATGTCGATGAGCTTGAGGTCTAGTAGCGACTCGCCCAGCGACCGTATCGGCGCGTGGCGCGCGGCATCCAGCAGGACGCGCAACTCCCCCATGTTCCGGGCTGCGGGACGCGCAGTGTCTGGCGCTGGCTGCAAAGGGATCGGTGCCGTCTTGGCCCAACTATCGGTTTGGTTCACTGGCACGCAGTTCGCTCCAACGAGATGATTTCCATATTTCCAGTGTAGACCGTACGGGGTATCTCTGGACAGCAAAAAAATTGACTATTGTCAATTTCTTTGCTCAGGCTGTACCGAATTTTGTCGCAAACTCGATGCCGATCTTCTGTAGCAGCGGCGTAGGCAGCAATCCTCCGGCGCAAACGATCACCACGGCATTCGGAAACCTCTGTCGCGTGCCATTCTGCTCAATTTCCACCTCATGGTCGAAAATCTCGGACACGGTGGAGTTCAGCATGACCTGGATGCGTCCGTCCTTCTCCGCCTGCTCCAGCAGTGTTCTGTTCTTCTGTTTGACCCGGGAAAAGGCGGCGCTGCGATAGGACAGGATGACGGACGTCTTGGGTTGCTCTGCCAGCGCAATGGCCGCTTCCAGTGCGCTATCGCCACCGCCGACGACCAGTGCGGCCTGGCCCCGGTACTGTTCGGGATCCACCAGCCGGTAGACCACCTTGGCCGTTTCCTCACCCGGTACGTCAAGCTTGCGCGGCGTACCCCGTCGACCCATGGTGAGCAGCACAGTACGTGTCGCATAGGCACCTTTATTGGTTCGCACGACGAACCCCTGCGCGGTGCGCTCCACTCCCTCCATGCGTTCGCGAAAGCCAATTTGGAGTCCGGTTTTCTCGACGACGCCCTGCCAGAACTCCAGCAGCTTTTCCTTCTGCACCTCGCCGAACTTGACTGTGCCAATCAAATCCAGCACAACCGGTGCCGTCATCGCAATTTTCTGGCGCGGGTAGTGGTACACCGCCCCGCCAAGCGAGTCTTCCTGCTCCATCAGCTTGTACTTGAGCTTGTGGTGAATGGAGGAAAGGCCTGCCGACAACCCGGCCGGGCCACAACCCACGATGACCACGTCATAGTCACCCTGACCACTGGTCTTTCTCCGGATGGCCGCTATGGCCTGCCGGCCCTGCTCTGCTGCTTTGCGAATCAGGCCCATACCGCCGAGCTCGCCTGCAATGAAAATGCCGGGCACGTTGGTCTCGAAGTCCTGGCTGATATTGGGAATGTCGATGCCGCGCTTCTCAGTGCCAAACACCAGCTTGATGGCATCGAAGGGGCAGGCCGCCATACAGGCACCATGCCCGATGCAATGGGCTGCATTCTTCAACACGGCCTTGCCATTGACGATGCCCAAAGCGTCTTCCGGGCACACCGTCGCACACGATCCAGAGCCTATGCAACGGACTGGGTCAACCACCGGGTGCAGTGAAGGTGGTTCCGCCAAGCCGCTTTGAATGGACTCCTGCAATTCCGTCTTGTGGGTTTTGTGAATTCTGCTTTGCCGGCGCATGTAGAGCACCAGCACCACGCCAAACACCAAGGCATAGAGATAGAGGTAATTCATCGCAGCACGCGCACACTACGGTTTGACAGTTTCCTTGATTTCAAGCTTTACCCCTGTCGCGCCCACTTTGACGGCACCAGTTTGCCCCGACAAATCGCCCGGCTGGGGCATGGCATTGCCGCTCTTGCTGACACGGGCACCCACGATCACCTGGGGCGAACCGGAAAGGGCATTCGCAGGCGTCATGGCCATGCTGTCATCCAGGGTGAATTGCAGCGGCAAGTCTTTGACTTGCTTGCGCAATATCGCCAGAGGCATTTTGGAGCCAGCAGCCGCGCGGGCAAAAACAAACACGGTGTCTTCCGGCTGTGCGAGCTTTCGCAGTTCGGGTGCCAGCGTGACCGTCCCACTGACAGTGGCCTCCGCAGGTACAGCGTTTTTGCCAGAATCCAGACTGGGCGCAGCCGGTAGCCCGGCTAGGTTACGCGCTTCTGCCAGGCCCGGCTGGATTTGCTGCACCAGGGTGTTGTCCGCTGCACCGAATTGAACGACCTTCTCCCAGTTCCTGACTGCGCCAGCATAGTCTTTCTTGTTGAAAGCATGGGTTCCCGCCAGTGAAAGTGCCTTGAGGTTGCGGGGATCCAGCTTCAGGGCACGCTCCACCTGCCTCATGGGCTCGCCATCCAGAGCGCGGTTGTTTTTCACCGCCAGGGAGTCGGCATAGTCTGCCAGCAGCGTGGCATCGTCCTTGCGCAATCCAACAGCCTTTTCGTAGGCCTTGAGGGCTTCAGGGTGTTTTCCAAGGACACTGTAGGACCTGGCCAGCATGGCCCATCCCTCTGCGTCATCGGGCTGCTCCTTCATCCGCGCAGCCAGCTTCTCGGTCATGGCAGCGATCTGCTCTGAATCGGTCGCATGTGCTGCGCCGGATGTCCCCTCTGTATTGCCCGCACCAGGCGCTTGCGCCATTGGCTGGCTGGTCAAGGAAGGTGAGCCCTTCCACCAATAGCCAGCAGCAGCAATAGCCACAATGCCCGCGACCAGTGCCGCCACCAACAGGCCGGACGGCCTGGCTGCCGTCCTTGATGCGTCGTGTGCCAAAGTCTGTGCGACGCTTTCCACCGGTACTACCGGCACGGTCGCACCCGAGAGCACCAGGTCAAGCAACCGGCGTTCCAGCGTGGTCTTTCCCTCTTCGTACTGTGGCTGGGAAAGCACACCGGATTCGTGCAGCTCTTTGAGTTGCGCAAGTTGGCGCTTGATGGCGTCGATGGGGTTGTCCATGAATACAGTCTCGCAAAAAATATCAGGAGAGATGCGGGTCTTGCCCCGCATCGGGGGATTCAGGATCAAACTGATCCTGCGGCATGCGGCTGCGTCGGCGAAGCACGATAACCAGAATGGCCAAGCCAGCCACCACCATGACCCCAGGGCCAATCCATAGCAGCGCAGTGGTGGCTTTGAAGGGCGGCCGGTACAGCACAAAATCACCATAGCGGGCAGTCATATACGCAATGATCTCCTGCTCCGACTGGCCCTTTTGCAGCATTTCCCGAACCTGCTGACGCAAATCCACCGCCAGTCCGGCGTGTGAATCAGCGATGGTCTGGTTCTGGCACACCAGGCAACGCAGTTCACTGGAGATGCGCATCATGCGGGCCTCCAGCGCCGGGTCGGCAGACGCCGGTGCCGCTTCGTTCGCAAAAGCAAAGCCGACCCAGAACGGCAGGCTCATCCACAGAATCCATTTAGCCATTGAGTTGCCTCACCAGGGGTTCGATTTGTGTACGGATCACTTCCGGCGTGAGTGGACCGATCTGTTTGAACCGGATGATGCCCTCACGATCCACGATGAAGGTTTCCGGCACACCATAGACCCCCCAGTCAATGCCCACCCGGCCGTCGTTGTCAAACAGCGAGGCATCGTAAGGATTGCCAAAATTGGCAAGCCAGCGCAAACCTGCCGCCCTGTCATCCTTGTAATTCAGTCCATAGATGGGCAATAGCTTCTTGCGCGAGAACTCCACCAGCAAGGGATGCTCTTCTCGACAGGCAACGCACCAGGAAGCCCAGACATTGAGCATCCACACCTTGCCCAGCAGATCTTCGCGACGGATGGTCTTCTCGGGATTGTCCAACTTGGTCAGAGAAAAACCGGGTGCGGACTTGCCAATCAGTGGGGAAGGAACCGTTTTGGGATCCAGGCCCAACCCCCTCGCCAAAAACCACACCAACCCCAAGAATACAAACAGCGGAATCAGGAAACGAAGGTACTTCATGCCGTTGCCACCTTCTGCTTTCTGCGGTAGCGTCGGTCGGAAACTGCCATCAGTCCACCCAAAGCCATCAACATGCAACCTCCCCATATCCAGTCAATAAAGGGTTTTACATAGACCCGCACGATCCAGGCGCCATCGTCTACCTGCTCACCCATGGAAACATACAGATCACGGGTCAGACCCGTACTGATGGCAGCTTCCGTCATGGGGTTCTGCTGAACCCGATAGACCCGCTTTTCGGGCTGAAGCTCGGCAATACGGTCTCTACCGCGTGTGATCTCCATTTGCCCTTGCGCTGCCACGTAATTCGGACCTTTTATCTCCCGAACTCCCTTGAAGGTGAAGGTATATCCACGGACCGTCGTGCTGTCACCCACGTTCATCTTGACATCACTTTCGACCTCATAGGTTTTGACCATCACGACACCGAAAGTAAACACCGCCACCCCAATGTGGGCCACCATCATGCCGATCAAGGCACGTGGCAACTGCCGCCACTTGCGGCGAATTTCCGTCAGCCCCCTGCCCTCCGGCTGGATACGCTCCCACAGATCGGTGGCAACAGAGGTGAATATCCAGTAAGCCATCAACAGGCCACAAGTTGCCAGAAGGTGGATTTCGCCGGCAAGCAGGCCTGTGGAAATCGCTGCTACGACAGTCACGCCCAGTGCCCAGCGCAGGCGCTTGGCCAGTGCCGGAACATCTGCCTCCTTCCAGCGCGCCATAGGACCTATGCCCATCAAGAAAACCGTGGGTGCCATCAGGGGCATGAATACATTGTCAAAGTAAGGCGGGCCGACGGAAATCTTTCCCATGCCCAGGGCGTCCAGCAGCAACGGATACAGGGTACCCAGCAATACCGCACCGGCAGCGACCAGGAACAACACGTTGTTGGCCAAAAGCGCGGTCTCCTTCGACATCAGCGCAAAGCGGGCACCCAGGCCCACGGTGGGTGCCCGCCAGGCATACAGTGCGAACGACGCCCCAACCACGATAGTCAGAAAAGCCAGGATGAACAGACCCCGGCGCGGATCTGTTGCAAAAGCGTGCACGGACGACAACACGCCCGAACGCACAAGAAACGTACCCAGCAGCGAGAACGAGAATGCGAGGATGG
>ERZ795030.5010-NODE-5010-length-12553-cov-5.696271_pt1 | contig 12553 bp, 9 predicted proteins | sample MGYA00375122_ERZ795030 | MGnify/ENA primary metagenome ERZ795030 (study PRJEB30165, sample SAMN05720146) | activated sludge metagenome | isolation source: anaerobic digester from wastewater treatment plant | place: Japan | collected 2015-04-20 ...
GGATGTCCGTGCTCGAGATGTTCATCGGCGGCGTCACCTGGATGGCTGGACCCGCAGCTCCGGACGTGTTGGAGGGCTACCTCGAACAAGGGCCTGAGTCGCTCGACATTCCGCAGGCCCCGGACAAGGTGGCGGCGCTGCTGCGGCAATGTTTTTGCCTCCATCCCGAAGATCGCCCGCGCGATTTTGGCGAAGTCGAGCGAATCCTTGTCGAGGCGCACCGCGAATGTTGCGGAACGCCCTATGCGCGGGAGACGCCGCGCGCGATCGAAGAATCGCCCGATGTGCTGTGCAATCGGGCCGCGTCATATCTTGATCTAGGCCGAACCGCCGACGCGGAATCGCTATGGCAGGAGGCGATCAAGGCCCAGCCCGACCATGCCGTGACGTTGTACAACCAGGGGCTCTATCTCTGGCGCGCAGGACGCATCACGGACCGCGATTTGGTCGCGGCGCTATCCAAACTGTGCGCGGAACACCCCGGCGAATGGCTGCCGCTATATCTCTTGGCGGAGGCGCACCTCGAGCGCGGCGACGCTGTGAGCGCGCAAGCCTGCCTTGACCGGATTCCCAGCGACTGCGGCGAGGACAACGACCTGCGCGAACTCGCTCGGGCGATCGCGACCCAAATGACGAACTCCCGAGGCCGGATCAAGAATTTTTGGGGTCACAATAGCGCGGTGAGCGCCGTCTACTTGGGATGGGACGCGAGCGTCGCGCTGTCCGGAAGCGCCAACGGCGCGGTGCGGCTGTGGGACATGACCACCCTTACGGAACGCTTCGCGCTGACCGGTCACAAGGCATTCATTTCTTCCGTGGTCTTGAGCGCCGATGGACGCTACGTCCTGAGCGCGAGCGCCGACGGTTCGGCCCGCGTGTGGGACGCCCTCACCGGCGAGGGCATACGGACCTATCAGGGCCATGCCGGACCCGTCACCGCAGCGGCGCTGACGGGAGACGGACGCTGCGTGCTGACGGCCTCGATGGACGGATCCATCCGCGTGTGGGAAATGGCGACCGGCGTCTCGGAATTGGTCCTCCAAGGGCACGCGGGCGGCGTCCGCAGCTTGTTCGTCGCTGAGTTTGGCCGGTATGCCCTGTCTGGCGGCATGGACGGAAACGTGAACGTGTGGGACATTGGGTCTGGCGATTGCCAGGCGTCGATGGCGGGCCACAACGGCCCCGTGCTGGCGGTGAGTCTCCGGCGCGATGGCCGCTATGCCTTGTCCACCGGGGAAGACGCGACGTTGCGGCTGTGGGAAGTGGGCACGGGGCGCTGCCTGCACGTATTCGAAGGCCACCGCACGCGCGTGACCAGCCTGTGCATGGAACGCAACGGCGCGTACGCGTTATCCGCCGACGAAGCGAAGACCATGATGCTGTGGGAAGTGAATACGGGACGCTGCCTGCACACGTTCCAGGGCCAAGGCCCTCTCAGCCTGAGCGGCAACGGCCAATTTGCTCTGACGGGCGACCAAGACGGCAAGTTGCACCTGTGGTCAGTGGCTTGCGGCGCGCCGCCGATTACGGCGAGGATGATGTTATGCCACACGGGTGCGGAGTGACGCAGCAAAAAGAGAGAGGTTGTCTCCTGGGAGAAAGCGCATGAATCGGCAGATACCGGAAGGAAGAAAGACGCTCTATTACGTCGGCACGGCCCTTGCCGCGATCGGCCTCCTGTCATTCCTGTCGACGTTTTTCACGTTTGCGCTGCATTTCGGCGATTTCCGCAACTTCGAAGCCCATGCACGGTCCGACATGCTCCGGGCCTTTGGCGGAATGATCCTCATGATAATCGGCCTCGTCGTGCGGGGGATTGGCGCGGCGGGCTTGGCCGGGTCCGGCGTGGTGCTCGACCCGCAACGCGCGCGCGAGGATCTCGAGCCGTATACGCGCATGGCCGGAGGCATGGTGAAGGATGCGATGCAGGAAGCCGACATCCACGTGGGGGCTTCCGAACCTCTGCAGATTGTCGTAGTCAAATGCCCCTCGTGCGGCAAACGGAACGAGGAAGACGCCAAGTTTTGTCAGGAATGCGGACGCCAACTGTAGCAAGGAAGAGGTTCCCATGAACGAAGACACGACGCAGTATCGCATGGAACGCGACACCATGGGCGAGATGCCTGTTCCGGCCGACCGCTATTACGGCTGCCAGACGGCGCGGTCCTTGGTGCATTTCAAGATCGGCGCAGAACGCATGCCGCGCGAAATCATCCGCGCGTTGGGCGTCTTGAAGAAGGCCGCGGCGTTGGTCAACCGCGACATGGGCCTGCTCAAGCCCGAACTGTGCGAACTCATCTGTCTCGCCGCCGACGAGGTCATCGAGGGAAGACTCGATGACCATTTTCCGCTCTCGATCTGGCAGACCGGCAGCGGCACGCAGACCAATATGAACGCGAACGAGGTCATCTCGAACCGCGCCATCGAAATGCTCGGCGGCGAACTGGGCAGCAAGACGCCCGTCCACCCGAACGACCACGTCAACATGTCGCAGTCCTCGAACGACACCTTCCCGACAGCCATGCACATCGCCGCCGCCGAACAGACCGTGCATCGGCTGCTGCCTGCGCTGACGCGCCTGCGCGACGCGTTCGCGGAAAAGGCCGCGGCGTTCCAGGGCATCGTCAAAATCGGACGCACGCACCTCATGGACGCCACCCCCCTCACGCTCGGCCAGGAATTCTCGGGCTACGTGCAGCAACTGACATACGGCATCGAGCGCATCGAGTCGACCGTGCCGCACGTGTACGAGCTTGCGCTCGGCGGCACCGCCGTCGGGACGGGGCTCAACACCAAGAAAGGATATGACGAAAAGGTTGCATCGCGAATCGCCGAGTTGACGGGCCTGCCTTTTGTCACCGCGCCGAACAAGTTCGAATCGCTCGCCGCGCACGATGCGCTCGTAATGATTTCGGGCGCGCTCAAAACCGTGGCGTGCAGCCTGATGAAGATCGCCAACGACATCCGCTGGCTGGCGAGCGGCCCGCGGTGCGGGCTCGGCGAACTGCTCATTCCCGAAAACGAGCCGGGCTCGTCGATCATGCCCGGCAAGGTGAACCCGACGCAGTGCGAGGCCGTCACGATGGTGGCGGCGCAGGTCATCGGCAACGACGTTTCCGTCAGCATGGGCGGCGCGATGGGGAACTTTGAACTCAACGTGTTCAAGCCGTTGATTGTCCACAACGTGCTGCAATCGGTCCGTTTGCTGGCCGATGCGGCCGACTCGTTCCGCGAACATTGCGTCGTCGGCATCGAGGCCAACGAAAAACGCATCGACCAACTCCTGCACGAGTCGCTCATGCTGGTGACGGCGCTGAATCGCCGGATCGGCTACGACAACGCCGCGAAGATCGCCAAGACCGCGCATCAGAATGGAACCACCCTCCGGCAAGAGGCCGTCAGGCTTGGACTCCTCACGGGAGAGGAATTCGACGAACTCGTCGATCCCGGCAAAATGATAGGCCCGTCGGCCTGAAGCCGTTGCCTGTCGTCAAGGTTCTCTTGTTGATCGCGCCGCCCGGCGTGCGTATTGTGGCGCATGTTCGCGGGGGGGCTGAAAGGGCGGGTGTCGTCATGCTGATGCGTTGGCTCTCTGTAGTCTGTCTTCTTGCGGCGGGGATTTCATGTTCCCAAAATGTCGAGACCGCCCCTCCGCAGTCTTCGTCGCCTGTTTCGCGAACACTGCATCCCCCGCGCGATCTCGAGGGACTGTACACGCTTGCCGATTATCGCGCGCTGAAGAATTCTTTCATCCTCGGCCTTGAAACGCGCGCGCACATGACGCCCGCGTTAATGCCCGGGCAGCGAATCGTGGTGATGGACGCGCAAGGATGCGGCAGCATTCGGCACATTTGGCAGACGGATAAGCGCACGCCCCTGCGCTTCGAGTTCTTCGTCGACGGCGAAACGACGCCGAGCATCGCCGGAACGATGCGCGACTTGGCCCCCGCGGCGGCGATGTGTCAGCAGCCGTTTGTTTCCAATGCAGGCGGAATCATCCCGAAAAAATCCTACAACATTTACCTGCCCATTCCGTTCGAAAAGTCCATGCGCATCGAAGTCGCGGCCCCCGAGGTCTCGATCGAACAACTCAGCCTGAATTTCCTTCAGATCGAATACCGCCTCGACGATTCCTCCCTGAACGGGGTGCGGCTGCGGTACGGCGCGAACGGTTTCCGGTATGAAGGGCTGGACAAAGCGGCCCACGCATCGCCCCCCGAGCAAGTGACGGTGCAATCCCGAACGTTTAGCATGAAACCGGGCCAGCGGGTCGCGATACAAGGCCCCGGCATTGTCCGGACGCTCTCCGTCGATGGATACGACCCGAACGACGTCTTGCGCATTTATTTCGATGGCGAGACGACGGCGGCGGTGGATGTGCGTCTCGCGGACCTTTTCGGCCCATTCCATGGGGTCGCGTTCGCGAAAAACGCCTGCAACCTGCCGATGCCCTTCAAACAAGAAGCCCAGTTCGAAATCATCTCCAAGAACATGCGTCCGCAACGCACGGCGCTCGTCAACATGGAGCCGGTTGCCGCATTCGCCGCGGATTGGGGGTACTTCCACGCGAAAAGTCATGCCGAGAACCGCACGCGCGGTTATGTTCCCTACCCGGTCTTGTTCACCAAGGGGCGCGGGCAATTCGTCGGCATGGCCTTGTTCAACACCGGCCATGACCACGGCGGAGCGGACTTCATGGTTGTCGACGGCGGCGCGCCGCGACCGGATTTTCTGCACGGAACGAACGGCGAGGATTACTTTGGATTCGCATGGTTTGGCGCGGGAAACAACCCCCCGTACTCGGAAGCCGTGAACAACGTGCTGGGTCGCATGCGGCTTCACCTCGAGAACGTCGTCCCGTTCCGCGAGTCCATCGAAGTTTCCTGGGGGGCCTTGGAGAACCTCGACCTCCGGTCCGTCGCGTACTGGTATCAGGACTCGCCCGCTGACTTGACGCAAATGGGCGACGCGGCGCTCGGACGCGAGTGGGAGGTGTTTGGGCCGGTGACGGCGCTCACGCCCCCGGGCAAGCCGCTGCCCGACTTGAGCAGCGCAGACGCCCTGTTTGCCGCGCTTCCATCGGAGGCCGATCTGGACGCGCGAAAGGCCATCCCGATCGAGCACCGCTATCACGATGTCTACCCCGGAACGTTCCAGGGCTGGAAAACGCAACGCGCCGTCGCCAACGATCTCAATCTTATGTACATCTACCGGCACGTCCTCGCGCTCAACGAGCGAAGCCACATGGGCATATACCCGCGAAGCATGATGGCGCGCACGACCATCAAGAGCGCTACGGAACAACCCGTCACATTTCAGTTGTCGTACGACGACCCGCTCGAAGTGCGCCTGAACGGGGTCGTCGTCCACACGGACCTGACCGTCCATCCCGGTTTTGTGACGCAGCGATTTTCCGGGACGCTTCGCGCGGGCGACAACGCGCTCCTGGTTCGCATGCTCGACTCCGCGAACTGGAACACCGCGTGGGCCGCACTCAATCTGCGCGTGCTTGATGCGCAAGGGCGCGAATTGCCGTAGGAGGCGTTGCCGTTGTTGCAGCCCAGACGGGCAGGGTGTAGAGTGCACCTGTTTTTGCGGGGGCGTACAGGGACAAGGAGCGAGGGCATGAAAACGAAGCTCTGGATGATGACCGCCGGCGTCGCGTTGTTGTTTGCCGGATCCGCCGCCGCCCAGATGGCTGCCGAGTCAAAAGGAGACCACCCGGTTATCAAGCCGTATCCCAAGTCATTGCTCCAGAAGGGCGAGAGCGAATGGCGCGAGAATTTCTCCTGGGCGTTCAACGTGACCAACCCGGAAACAGACGAAACGGAAACGAAAACAATCCAAGGAAAATACTGGCGGCTCACGTATGTCGTCATCGGCAAAGTGGAGCGGAAAGCTCCGGAAAAGCCGACCGCGCCGCAACCATCCGCAGACGCCGCCGCCTCGTCCGGCGAGGAAGAGGCTCCGGCGGAGGATCGCGCCGCCGCGCCGGCCTCGGCGCAACCGGCAGAACCGGAATCAGAACCCGTTGCCGGCCCGGAAAAGAATGAAGCCGTCACGGCAAAACACATCGCCGAGCACTACCTGCAATTCGCCCAGGAGAAAAACGCCCGTATCGTTTACGACGACGTGAAAAACGGCGCGTTGACGTTTGTGCTTTCCGACGACACCGGAAGCAAAACGTGGTGTCATGTTGAGGCGGGCGCGGGGGAATACGGCCTGTGGATCATGGACGAACGATCGAATGAAAAGCGTCTGACGTTCAACGCCAGCCAGATCAAGAAGACCCTGGACGCCGCGGGACGGGTGGCGCTGTACGGCGTTTATTTTGAAAGCGGCAAATCGTCTCTCAAGACGCAATCGTTCGCGACGCTGCAGGAGCTGGTCAAGCTGTGCCGGGCCTACCCGGACCTTGCGCTGGAAGTCCAGTGTCACACCGACAATCAGGGCGACGAAACGCACAACCTTGAAATGTCCAAGCAACGCGCGGAAAACGTGAAGTCCTTTCTCGTGTTGTTCGGCGTGGACTCGGCGCGCATCACGGCCCAGGGATGCGGCGGCGCGCAGCCGATTGCATCGAACGACGCCGAAGAAGGGCGCGCGCAGAATCGTCGCGTCGAAATAGTGAAACAGAAGTGATGGCTATCGCCCCAAAACGATGATTTCCATTGGCAATCCACGCGGAGGAATCGCCCGCATGTCTCGCGACCTATTCATCACCGAGGATTTTTTGTTGGAGACCGAAGCGGCCCGGCGCCTTTTTCATGAATGCGCCAAGGACCTGCCCATCATCGATTACCATTGTCATCTTCCGCCGGAACACATCGCGACGGACCATCGGTTCGCCAACCTGACGGAGATATGGCTTCACGGCGACCACTACAAATGGCGCGCGATGCGCACCTGCGGCGTGCCCGAGCGATACTGCGCGGGAAACGCCCCCGACAAGGAAAAGTTCCTGAAATGGGCCCAAACCGTGCCGCAACTCGTGCGAAACCCCCTCTACCACTGGACGCACCTCGAGTTGAAACGGCCGTTCGGCATTTCGGATCGCCTGCTGAATCTCGACACCGCCGAAGGCATCTGGAACGAATGCAACGAGAATCTGGCGCAGCCCGAGTTCTCCTGCCGCGGCATCATGAAGCGCATGAACGTCGCGCTGGTCTGCACGACCGACGACCCCGTCGATCCGCTGCAACACCACCGCGCGATCCAAAGCGACGCGTCGTTCCGAATTCAGGTGCTGCCGACCTGGCGCCCCGACAAGGCCATGGCCGTCGAGGACCCCGCCGCGTTCAACCGCTGGGTGGATATGCTGGCCGTTGCGGCGAACGAAGACATCCGCGACTATGCGGCCTTCATGGACGCCCTGCACAAGCGCCATGCCTATTTCCACGATATGGGATGCCGGCTGTCCGACCATGGTCTCGAAACGATCTGCGCGGAAAGCTACGTCGCGAGCGAAATACCGGCCATTTTCGCGAAAATCCGCAAACAAGCCTCGCTGACCCGAGAGGAAATCCTCAAATTCAAATCGGCGATGCTTCATGAATTCGCCGTGATGGACCATGCGCGCGGCTGGACGCAGCAATTCCATCTCGGCGCGCTGCGCAATGCGAACTCGCGGATGTTCGATCTCTTCGGTCCGGACAAAGGCTACGACTCGATCGGCGATTTCGAGATCGCTCGCCCGATGCGCCGTTTCCTCGATCGCCTGAACCGCACGGACCAACTCGCGCGCACCATCGTCTACAACCTGAACCCGCGCGACAACGAACTGCTCGTCGCCATGATGGGGAATTTCCAGGACGGCGTCACCCCGGGCAAAATGCAACACGGCAGCGCGTGGTGGTTTCTCGACCAAATGGACGGCATGCAAAAACAGATCGAATCGCTCTCCCAACTCGGCGCGCTGAGCCGGTTCGTCGGCATGCTCACCGATAGCCGCTCGTTCCTGAGCTACACGCGCCACGAGTATTTCCGGCGCATCCTCTGCAACATGCTCGGAAACGATATGACGCGCGGCCTGATCCCTTCCGATATGCAACTCATCGGGAACATGGTTCGCGACATTTGCTACAACAACGCCGCCGCCTATTTCGGCTTCGATCTGCCGGCCCCCAGATAGTCCGCATTTCCTGCCGCAACGCGCTTGGGCTCCCGGCGCCCTCTGCCCCAACCCCGGCGATTCACCCCGGCGATTCGCCCCTTGAACGGCAGGAAGGCAACGATTATGCTGTTCCGATAACTTTGGGACGTATGTTGCGGCCTGACGGAGACCCCGGCGCTATCGGAGGAAAGACGGCGCGGGGGGGCGCCGGAAGCCGAGGTGAAGCATCGCGCATTATATGCAGACGCAATCCGAAGAGAATGAGGGCCATCGTTCGAAGTCGTTGGCCGTTTTAGTGTTGGGGGCGCTGGGGATCGTGTACGGAGACATCGGCACCAGCCCTCTCTATGCCTTGCGGGTCTGTTTCGGGAAAAACCATCCTTTCGAACCGTCCCCCGAAAACGTGCTCGGAATTCTGTCGCTCATCTTCTGGGCGCTGATGCTTGTCATCTCGCTCAAATACATGGCCTTTGTTTTGCGCGCCGACAATCGGGGCGAAGGCGGCATCATGGCGTTGATGGCGCTGGCCGCCGGCCGGAGGGCCAACGGCAAGCGGGGGCTGCTGGTGGCGCTGGGACTGTTCGGGGCCTCGCTGCTGTACGGAGACGGGATGATAACGCCCGCCATCTCCGTGCTGAGCGCCATCGAGGGCATTGGGGTGCTTGCCCCGCAACTGGAGCCTTACGTCGTTCCGCTCACGGCGCTTACGCTCGTCTTCTTGTTCCTCTTCCAGAAACGGGGCACCGCCAAGATCGGGGCCGTCTTCGGTCCGATCATCCTGGTGTGGTTCTTCTCAATTGGCCTGTTGGGAGTGTGCGCGATCGTGCAAGAGCCGCGCGTGCTGGCCGCGATCAACCCGATGCATGCCGCGTTGTTCATGGCGCATCACGGCGTATCGGGTTTCTTGGTATTGGGCGCGGTTTTCCTCGTCGTGACGGGCGGAGAAGCCCTGTATGCCGATATGGGGCATTTCGGGCGGCGTCCGATCCGATGGGGGTGGTTTGCGGTGGCCTTGCCCGGCCTGTTGATGAATTATTTCGGCCAGGGGGCGTTGCTGCTGTTGGATGCCAGGACCATCGATAACCCGTTTTACGGGTTGGTGCCGCGGTGGGGGTTGCTGCCGATGGTGGGGTTATCCACGGCGGCGACGGTCATTGCGTCGCAGGCGGTGATATCAGGGGCCTTCTCGATGACGCGGCAGGCGGTTTTGCTGGGGTATTTGCCGCGCGTCAACATCATCCACACCTCGGCGCACACCATCGGCCAAATCTATATTCCCGTCGTGAATCGTTTCCTGTTTGTCGCGACGATCGGACTGGTCATAGGGTTCCGGTCTTCGGACAATTTGGCGGCGGCATACGGCGTTTCCGTGACGACGACGATGCTGATCACGACGCTCTTGCTGTTTGTGGTGGCGCGCCGGCGGTGGGGGTGGGGGCGGCTTCCGGCCTGCGCCTTGACGGGGCTGTTTTTGGTCTTTGATGTCAGTTTTTCCAGCGCCACGCTCACCAAGGTGCTTTCGGGCGGTTGGTTTCCATTGGTCATGGGCGTGTTGGTTTTTCTCGTGATGGAGACATGGCGCCTGGGCCGTGCGGCGCTCAACGAGCAATTCGCGGCCCGATCGTTGTCGCTAGACCTGTTTATCCAGAGCATCACCCTTGCCGAACCGACGCCCGCGCGGGTGCCGGGAACGGCCATTTTCATGTCGGGCAACCAGCACGGAACGCCCCCGGTGCTCTTGCACAACATCAAGTACAACAAAGTGTTGCACGAAGTCATCGCGGTGGTTACGGTGCTGATCGAAGAGGCGGCCTACGTTCCCGAGGCAGAGCGCATCGAAATGGAAAACCTGGGACAGGGCTTTTACCGGATCAAACTGCGATACGGATTCATGGAAAGCCCCAATGTGCCCCAGGCGCTCGCCGCGTGCCGGGAACAGGGGCTTCCCTTCGACGAACGCCTGTCCGGCTATTTCCTGGGTCACGAAAATGTTCGTATCGCAAACAAATCCGGAATGCCCTCTTGGCGGCAGCGGCTTTTCGCATTTCTGACGCGAAACGCCTACGGAGCCACAGGCTTCTTCAACATTCCGCCCAATCAAGTGGTCGAACTGGGCGTTCAGGTGGAACTCTAGCGCCTTTTCGCGGAGGATGCGCCCGCGCCCGCATGGCGAAACGTGGCGGAGTCGGCAGATGACCGTTAGCGAGTTGTACCGAAACCCTTTGTATTATGAGATTGCCTTTTCCTTTCGCGACCTGGATCGGCAGATGGCGGTCATGGAAGAGGCGATGGATCGCTATTCCCGCGTTCCGGTGACGCGCGTGCTGGAGATCGCCTGTGGCAACGGCCCCCATGTGCCGTTATGGTTGCGGCACGGTCGCCAGTATGTGGGGATCGACCTCAGCGAGCCGATGTTGCGGTACACGGAACGGAAAGCGGCCCGCTGCAAGGGCGACGCGACGCTGCTGCAATGCGATCTCGCCGATTTCACGCTGGACGAACCCGTCGATTTCGCGTGCGTGTTGCTGGGCTCTCTTTACGTGAAGACCACGGCTCAATTGCGGTCGCATTTCGATTGCGTGGCGCGGGCGCTTCGGCCCGGCGGATTGTATTTCCTGGATTGGTGCGTCGATTTCGACCCGATGACCGAGACGGCGATCGGGTGGGAATGCGCGCGCGACGGCATCCGCGTGCGCACGAGTTACTGGACGCGCCACGCCGACCGCGTCGCCCAAACCTATGAAGAAAACGTGCTGCTGGAGATTGACGACAACGGCGTGCACAAGCGCATTCACGAGCGATGCCTCAAGCGCGCGGTGTACCCCCAAGAATTTTTGCTGTTCGTGGAAACGCATCCCTGTTTCGAATTCGTGGGATGGTGGAACGAGTGGGATTTTGACCAGCCCATCGACGGCGCCGACATCGTCAACCGCCCGATATCGCTTGTGCGCCGGACAGGGTATTGAACCGAGGGCGAGCGGATGCCCCGAAAGAAGATCGGCGCCCCATCCTTGTCCGCGCTGGTGCGCGAGGTGCGCGCCTGCCGGATATGCGAGCAGGATTTGCCGCTGGGTCCGCGTCCGGTTTTGCGCGCGACTCGGACCGCTCGGCTTCTGCTTGTCGGCCAAGCGCCCGGCGTGCGCGTCCACGAAACCGGCATTCCGTGGAACGATCCTAGCGGCGACCGGTTGCGGGCGTGGCTCGACGTGTCGCGCGAGATTTTCTATGACGACGCGCGGATCGCGATTATTCCCATGGGGCTTTGCTACCCTGGCCGGCATGCGCGCGGCGGCGACTTGCCTCCACGCCCCGAATGTGCCCGGACATGGTTTTCGCGCTTGCTCGAATGCCTGCCGAACGTCGAGTTGACGCTGCTCATCGGCCAATACGCCCAACGCTACCACCTTGCCGATCGCGCGAAATCGTCGCTCGCCGAAACCGTCCAGGCATGGCGCGAATACCTGCCTCGCCATCTACCGTTGCCGCATCCTTCCTTCCGCAACCTGCAATGGTTTGCGCGCCGCCCCTGGTTCGAGGCGGAGGTGTTGCCGGAAGTGCGCCGGCGCGTCCATGTCGTTCTGTTCCGCGACCCTCCCGAGCGATCGCGTCATCACGGCGTTTGAGATCGAATCCGGGAGACGTGTTTACGCAAGCAGATTGAGAAGCTGGCCGATGGGACGGCTTTCCTGATACGAAACTTGTTGACGGTCCATGGCCGGAGAAACGCGCGCGGCGCCCCCGGCGTCCGTAGGGGCGCTCCCTTGCGTCCGGGCAAGGGCGATTTCCGCCGCCTGGTTCATGCCGTTAATGAGTGAACGCGTTTGCGCGGCGACGCGTTTTTCCGCAGCGGCCCGTTCCAACGATAGATTTGCCTTGCCGGAAACGCCCAAGAGATTCTCGCTCGCCGCGTCCGAATCTTGCGGCGTTGACGACGCATCGTCGGCCTGTTTTCGCTGGACGGAATCGATCAGCCCGCGGACAAAGCGCAGGTTGGTCCCCATCGTGCGTACGGCCTCGCCCGAAGGCATGACGGTGCCCTCGCCAAACCCAATCCGCGGAGCGGGCTGTCGCTCACGCCCGAATAGAGCCGCCCCCTCCTCCGTCTGGGACCGAAAGGACTCGGGTGTCTCCTCCCGATTCCTGGGGGATCGGGCAAACGGCGGCGCATACGTCCCCTCATACGGCGTACGCTCGCGCGTCACCGCCAACACAGAAGGCGCTGCTCCGATTTCCAAGCCCATCGCGCCGCCGTCCTTTCGGGTCTTCCCGCACGCGCCGATTCGCCCTTCGCGTGCGGCGTCTCATGTTCCAAAGAAACGCGAAATGCTCACTATTCCCATATGAATTATGCCCCGATCGTCAAATCCTGTCAAGCCCCTACTAGTGTCCTGAGTTGCAAATTCATTGATTCATTCACGATGCAAACGGTTTCGCGATCCT
>ERZ795030.5023-NODE-5023-length-12520-cov-4.912475_pt1 | contig 12520 bp, 8 predicted proteins | sample MGYA00375122_ERZ795030 | MGnify/ENA primary metagenome ERZ795030 (study PRJEB30165, sample SAMN05720146) | activated sludge metagenome | isolation source: anaerobic digester from wastewater treatment plant | place: Japan | collected 2015-04-20 ...
CGAGGGACGAGAGCCGAGAGCCGAATTTTGGAGCGGGCCTTTGGGGGCGATGACGGAGACAAGGACGAGGACGAGGGACGAGAGCCGAGAGCCGAATTTTGGAGCGGGCCTTTGGGGGCGATGACGAAGACAAGGACGAGGACGAGGGACGAAGATGAGGGACGAATTGGATGAGAGTAGGGGGCGTGATATGCTCAAGCGTGCTGGCGTTTCGCCGACGGTGGCGCGCGCCCACACCTTGCGCAAGAAAGGTCGGTTGTCGCTGATGTCCCTTGCGTCCCTGAAATCCGTAACATCCCGAGCGCGCAGGTCCTTGCCGGGCCGGGCATTGGCCGTGCTGCTGCCGGCCATGGTGGCGCTGGCGGCGTGCGGCGAGCCGGAAACTGTTTCATCCGCGGGTGAGCGGGAGTCCGCCGGGCGGGCCGCCGGTCCGATCCGGGTTCAGGTGGCGATCGCGCCGATCGCGACGCTGGTCGAGCGGGTCGGGGGCGAGCTGGTGGAAGTCGGGGTGCTGACCGATGCGGGACAGAATCCGGAGCAGTTTCAACCGACGGCGCGGCAGATCACCGAACTTTCGGCGGCCGATCTGTATCTCACGCTCGAGCTGCCATTCGAGCGGAATCTGACCGAGCGGCTGGCGCCACCGCCGGCGGGGCCGCGGATCGTTTCGCTCGTGGAGGGGCTGGCGCTGCGGACGATGCCGGGCCATTTCCACGCCGGGGAGGACGACGCGACGACGGCGCCGCCCGGCGCGGCGGCGCATGAATACGCGGGCGCCGCCGACCCGCACGTCTGGCTCGACCCGGTGCTGACCGCGCAGATGGCGCAGCGGGCGGCCGAGGCGCTGAGCCTGGCCGCGCCGGATCGGGCGGAAACGTTCAGCCAGAACGCCGCCGCCGCGCGCGCCGAACTGGAACGCGTGGACGCCGAACTGCGGGAGCTGCTGGGTCGCGCGCGGGGCCGGGCGTTCATGATCTACCATCCGGCGCTGGGCTACCTTGCCGACCGTTACGGGCTGCGCCAGTTGCCGATCGAGGTGCAGGGCAAGGAGCCGGCCGCGCGCGAGCTGAGCCGGACGATCGAGCGCGCGCGGGCCGAGAGCATTCGCACGATTTTCATCGAGCGGCAGTTCGACAAACGCAATGCGATGGCGATCGCGCAGGCGATCGGGGCGGCGGTGGAGGAGATCGATCCGCTGGCGCCGGATTACATGGAGAACATGCGCCGGATCGGGCAGGCGCTGGCCGCGGCGCTGAAGCCGGTGGAATGAGTCGCGCCGGCTGGGAATGGGGCTAGTTCCAGCGGCGGGCGGTCATCGTGATGCGTCCGGCGTCGTCGACCTGCTCCTCGACGATGACGGCATTGACGCGCAGGAGCTGCTCGGCGAGGCGGTGGTAGGCGAACTTGCGCACGATCTCGCGGGCGAATTCGTCGGCGCGGAGGCGCAGGTCGAGCCGCGTCTTGTTGCGCGGTCCCATCGCGTCGATGAAGAATTTGCCGCGGGCGTCCTTGCGGAAAACGAGAACGAAATCCTCGCGTTCGAAGATCAGCCGTTCCTCCTTGCCGATTTCGTCTGAAATAATCTCGGCCAGTTCGGAGTCGAGCGGGACGCGCTCGATGCGTCTGGCGTCCAGCTCGCGGCGCAGGCGGCTCTGGAAGGCGGGCGAGCGGGGATCGCTGAGGAGCTGATAGCCCTTGGCCGCCGCCACGGCGCCGACGATCGGCAGCAGGGCGGGCCAGCTCCAGCCCAGCGCGGCGGTTAAGGCGATGATGGCGCCCATGGCGTTGCCTCGGGGGGATCGATGGGGCCGCTTTCACCCTAGGAGCCCGTAAGAGCTCCGCGGGTTGCGCGCTATCCACACGGCGCCGCGCCGCGGCGGGAGCCTAGTCCAGCGCCTCGAGGACGGCGAGGGCGTCCTCGGCGGAGCCGAAGGGGGGCATGATGTAGGTCCCCTGGACGTAGGGCAGCGCCCGGCGCAGGGCCTCGCGGGCGATTTCCCAGCCGGCGCGCCGCTGGTCGGCGCCCTCGGGGGCGGCCTCCATCCGGGCCAGCACCTCGGCGGGGATCGCCATGCCCGGCACGTTGTTGTGCAGGAAGAGGGCGTTGCGCAGGCTGCGCAGCGGGAGGATGCCGATCAGGATCGGCAAGCCGAGCGGGGCGGCCCGTTCGATGAACCGCTCGAAGACTTCGGCGTTGTAGACCGGCTGGGTCATGACGTAGCGCGCGCCGGCGTCGCGCTTGCGCTGAAGGCGCTCGATCTCGATGTTGATGTCCTGCGCGCCGGGATTGGCGCCGACCCCCTGGAAGAAGCGCGTGGGTTCGCCGATCGAATTGCCGGCCAGGTCGCGCCCCTGGTTGAGGCGGGTGACGATGCGGGTCAGGCCGATGGCATCGACGTCGAAGACGGCGGTGGCGTCGGGGTAGTCGCCCATCTTGGGCGGGTCGCCGGTGATGAGCAGGATGTTGTGCAGGCCGAGGGCGTTGGCGGCGAGCAGGTCGGCCTGCATCGCCAGCAGGTTCCGGTCGCGGCAGCAGTAGTGGATGATGGCCTCCATGTCGAAATCGCGCTTGAGGATGAGGGCCATCGAGGAGGGGTTGATGCGGGCCAGGGCGCGGGGGCCGTCGGCGATGTTGATGACGTCGACGCGGCCTGAATCGCGGAGTTTGCGGGCCGACTCAAGGGCCTTGGAGATGTCGGTTCCCTGCGGCGGGTCGATCTCGACGCTGACGACGAACTCGCCGGCGGCGACCTTGCGCGCGAACCGCGTGGCGACCGGCCGGTTGGCCTGTTCGACCGGTTCGGCTTCGCTCGGGCCGACCATCTGAATGCCGGCTGATTTCTGCGCGCCGGGCTGGAGCGCGCTCAGGGCGTTGCGCATCGCCTTGATGTGCGCCGGCGTGGCCCCGCAGCACAGGCCGAGGACGCGCACACCCTCACGGAACATCCGCCGGGCATAGACGCCGGTGAACTCGGTGGTTGCCAGATGAATCGTGCGGTCCTCAATCGTTTCGACGCCGCCGATGAACGGCTGGGCGGCGAGCGTCAGGCCGGGGGCGGCCTTGGCCATCCGCCGCATCAGGTGAAACATGCCGTCGGGCCCGGCGCCGTCGTTGAAGCCGCCGGCGGCCGGGGCGAGCGCTTCGAGGCGGCGGGCGACCTGTTCCAGATCGAGGCCGTCGGCCGTGTTGCCCTCGGCATCGGGCGTCAGCAGCGCGACGATCGGGAGGTGGGGGGCGGCTTCGCGGGCGGCGGCGACGGCCGCCTCCAGCTCGCGCATTTCGCGGAAGGTTTCGAGCACGAGCAGATCGACGCCGGCTTCGGCGAGCAGGCCGGTGTGTTCGAGGAACAGGTCATGCGCGCGGGCGGGATCGATGCCGTCGTCGCCGGGGGCGCCGAAATGGCGGCCGCTGGGGCCGACCGAGCCGGCGACCCAGATTTTCTGGCCGCCGGCGTCGCGCGCCAGACGGACGCCGGCCTGGATGATCGCGCGCATTTCGTCGGGCTCGATGCCGTGGCGCGCCAGTTTGATGCGGTTGGCGCCGAACGTATTGGTCTCGAGCACCTCGGCGCCGGAGCGGACGTAGGCGGCGTGCAGCTCGCGCACCAGGTCGGGCTTGAGCAGGTTCTGCTGCTCGAAGCACTGGGTGATGAAGACGCCGCGCTGATAGAGCATGGTGCCCATGCCGCCGTCGAACAGGACGGCGCGCTCGGCCAGCGCCCGCATGAAGGGGTGGTTCCGGAGGCTGGGGGGCGGGGGCGTAACCGACATGAAGGACTGGGCCTGACTTCCTGGAATGGTTGGGGATAGGTGGTTGTTCGACTCCCTTTTTATGCTAGAATCCGCAATGGCTGTCCACCGCCTTTTCCAGCCTTGGACGGATGCCGCGAGAGCCAGCAGGGTGATTCCCGCTTCATGTTTCGACGCTTTGATCGTCTCAAACCGTATCTCTGGCGGCACCGCAACCCTCTCCTGCTCGGCATGGCCTGTCTGGTGGCCTCGAATTACCTGGATATCCGGATCGCCGTGATGCTGGGGGCGGGGATCGATGCCGTCGGGCTGCCAGCGGGCCCGTTCGGCGCGGTCAAGGCGGAGCTGCTGACGATCTTTCTGCTGGTGACGCTGGTGCTGGGGATCGGCGCGGGCGTGACGCGGTTCTACATGCGGCGGCTGATCATCAATACGTCGCGCAACGTCGAGTATGAGTTTCGCAACGATCTGTTCGGGCATCTGCTGCGACTGCCGGCGTCGTTTTATGACCGGTTCCGCACCGGCGACGTGATGGCGCGCGCGACGAGCGACATCGAGGCGATCCGCATGGTGCTGGGTCCGGCGATCATGTATGTCGCCAACAGCCTGGTGCTGTTTCCGATGGCGGTGTGGCAGATGGCGGTGATTTCGATGCGCCTGATGCTGCTGTGTTTCGTCCCGATGCTGCTGGTGATCCCGGTGGTCTATTATTTTCGGTCGCGGATCAACATCCGGGCGCGGCTGGTGCAGGAAGCCAACAGCGACCTGTCGGCCAACGTGCAGGAGAATCTGTCGGGGATGCGCGTGATCAAAGTGTACGCGCGCGAGCAGACGCAGGCGGAGGCATTCGACCGGCTGTCGCAGCGCTACGTGAAGGCCAACATGGATCTGGTGCGGCTGCAGGCGGTCTTCTTCCCCGCGCTGAGCCTGATGATCGGCGGCGTGGTGGCGATGCTGCTGCTGGGCGGCGGCGTGATGATCATCCGCGGGACGCTGACGCTGGGGGCGATCATCACGTTTTTCGCGCTGCTGATGACGTGCATCTGGCCGCTGGCGGCGTTCGGCTGGATCATGGCGCAGCTTGAGCGGGGAGCGGCGTCGATGAAGCGCGTCAACGAGATTTTCGAGGCGGCGCCCGAGGCGTCGGACGAGCCGGAGGCCGCGGCGGAGGATCTGGCGGCCGGCGCGCCGGCGATCGCGCCGGTGATGCGCGGCGAGATCCGGCTGCGCGACCTGACGTTCCGCTATCCGGGGAGCGAGCGGCCGGCGCTGGCCGGGATCGATCTGGAGATCCCCGCCGGCGGGACGCTCGGGCTGACGGGGCCGGTCGGCTGCGGCAAGTCGACGCTGGCGCACCTGCTGATGCGGCGTTACGATCCGCCGCGCGGCGCGCTGTTCATCGACGGCCGCGACATCCTGGACTGGCCGATCGCCGCGCTGCGCCGGCAGATCGGGATCGTCGATCAGGAACCCTTTCTGTTCAGCGACACGATCGCCGCCAACGTCGCGTTCGGGGTGGCGGAGCAGGAGGCGGAGCGGCTGGCGCCGCGGATCGAGCGGGTGACGCGCGTCGCGCAGCTCGACGACGAAGTGCGCGGGTTTCCCCAGGGCTATGAGACAATTCTCGGTGAGCGCGGGATCAATCTGTCGGGGGGCCAGCGCCAGCGTTCGGCGCTCGCGCGCGCCTTGGCGCGCGACCCCGCGCTGCTGATTCTGGACGATGCGCTGGCCGCCGTCGACACGCACACCGAGGAGGCGATTCTGCGCGGGCTGCGCGAACTGCTCGGCCAGCGCACGACGCTGATCATTTCGCACCGGATCTCGACCGTTTCGCTCGCCGACCGGATCGTCTACCTGGAAGCGGGGCGGGTGGCCGAGCAGGGGACGCACGAGGAACTGCTGGCCCGGCGCGGGAAATACTGGATGCTGGCGCAGCGCCAGCGGCTGGCCGAGGAGATCGGGCGGACCGCCTGAGGCGCGGCGCGCGGCACCATGAGCAAACTGAAGCAGGCCCTCGCCCCCGATGAAGCGCTCGCCTACCGCAGGCGGATCGACACACGGCTGCTCGGGCGGCTGTGGGAATTCGTGCGCCCGTATCAGAGGATCGTCGGTTTCACGGTGCTGCTGTCGCTGGCGGCGAACGCGCTGCGCGTCCTGCAGCCGCTGGTGGGGATGTATATCATCGACCACCAGATCAGCGAGGGCGACGTCAATGGGCTGATCCTGATGGTGCTGTTGTTCATCGGGCTGCTGCTGCTGGCGTCGGCCTGCGACGTCGCGTTCACCTGGTTCATCTCGTGGGTCGGGCAGCGGGCGATGGATACGATGCGCCGGCGGCTGATCCGCCACATTTTCGCGCAGGACACGGTCTTCTTCGATCGCAACCCGGTGGGCCGGCTGATCACGCGGCTCACGTCGGACGTTGAAACGCTCAACGAGCTGTTTGCCTCGGGGCTTGTCGCGGTGATGGGCGAGCTGCTGATCATCATCGGCGTGATCGCGCTGATGCTGACGCAAAGCGCCAAGTTGACCGGGGTGGTGCTGCTCAGCGCGCCGTTCATCCTGGCGGTGGCGATTTTCTTTCGGCGCCATTCAAGAAAATGGTATCTGGAGACGCGCCGGGCACTGGCCACAATGAACGCCTATCTGCAGGAAAACGTGGCGGGGATGCGGACGGTGCAGGCGTTCAACCGGCAGCGGCGCAATCACCGGCAGTTCGCCAGCCTGAACAACGAATATCGGGTCGCCAACCTGCACACGATTTTTGCCTTCGCGCTGTTCTTTCCGGCGATGTCGTTCATATCGTCGATGGCGGTGGCGGCGGTGATCTGGGTCGGCGGGCGCGATATGATCGCGGGCCGGGGGGCGGCGGCGGGGCTCAGTTTTGGCCAGCTCTTCTTCTTCGTGCAGTGCGTTCACATGCTGTTCGCGCCGGTCCGGTCGTTGAGCGAGAAATACAACCTGTTGCAGGCGGCGATGGCATCCTCCGAACGGATCTTCAAACTGTTCGACCAGCGGCCGACGATCGACGCGCCGCGCGAGCCGGCGCCGATCCGGCCGCTGACCGACGCGATCCGCTTCGAGGACGTGCGGTTCGCCTACGTGCCGGATGAGCCGGTGCTCAAGGGGATCAGCTTCGAGATCCGGCGCGGGCAGTCGGTGGCGGTCGTCGGCGCGACGGGGGCCGGCAAGACGACGCTGATCAATCTGCTGACGCGGTTCTACGACGTAACGAGCGGGCGCATCACGTATGATGGGGTCGATCTGCGGCGGTTCGATCCGCGGGCGCTGCGCCGCCAGTTCGCCGTCGTCCTGCAGGAGGTTTTCCTGTTCTCCGGCACGATCGCCGACAACCTGCGGCTGGCCAACCCGGAGCTGACCGAGGAGGAGATGTGGGAGGTGCTGCGCCAGGTGCGCGCGGAGGACTTCGTCGCCTCGCTGGCGGGGGGCCTGCACGCCGAGGTTTCCGAACGGGGGGGAACGTTCTCGACCGGCCAGAAGCAGCTTCTCGCCTTCGCCCGCGCGCTGGCCTCCGATCCGCAACTGCTGATCCTCGACGAGGCGACGGCCAACATCGACACGGAAACCGAGCAGCGCATCCAGGAGGCGATCGGGACGGTACTGGCGGGGCGCACCGCGCTTGTAATTGCCCACCGGCTATCGACGATCCAGCGCGCCGACCGGATTCTCGTGATGCACCACGGCCAGATCCACGAAGCCGGGACACACGCCGAACTGCTGGCGATCGATGGCCTCTATCGCCGACTCTATGAGTTACAGTACCGCCATGAAGCCGTCGCCGATGGCGGGGATCCGGCGGCGCCCGCCGCCGCCGAGCAGCTAACCAATGAAAGCCAGGCCCTATGACCGCCTCGCGCGCCTCATATCTAATGGAACCCCGCCGGATTGAATTCCGGGATGAGGCGCGTCCGGCGCCCGGCCCCGGCGAGGTGCTGATTGAATTGACCGCCGTCGGCGTCTGCGGCTCCGACGTGCACTGGTATCTGGACGGACGGATCGGAACGACGCGGCTGGAGGGCCCGCTGACGCTCGGCCACGAGCCGGCGGGACGTGTCGTGGAGGTCGGCGCCGGGGCCGATCCGGCGCTCAAGGGCAAGCGCGTGGCGATCGAACCGGCGATCGCCTGCGGCCGCTGCCCGTTCTGCCAGGACGGCGACACCAACCTCTGCCCTCACGTCCGGTTCATGGGGACGCCGCCGACGCAGGGGGCCTTCCGGCAGTGGACGACCCACCCGGCCCATCTGGTGGCCGAGCTGCCCGCGACGGTGAGCGACGAGGTCGGGGCCCTGCTCGAGCCGCTGGCGATCGCGATCCACGCGACCGATCTGCTCAAGCCGCGGGCCGGGGCGACGTGGGCGATCGTGGGGGCCGGGCCGATTGGCCTGTGCGCGCTGGAGGCGGTCAAGCTGACCGGCCCGGGCTGTGTGATGATTGTCGAGCCGCTGGAGTATCGGCGCGCGCTGGCGCGGTCGATGGGGGCCGACGTCGTGCTGGCGCCGGAGCAGGACGATCTGGCGGCGGCTGTCGCGCGCGCGACCGGCGGTTACGGCGCCGATTACGTGATTGAAGCCGCCGGCAAACCGGCCAGTTTTGAGTTGATGACGCAGGTGGCGCGGCCCGGCGCGAAGATCGCCGTCGTCGGCATCGACCCGCACGACCGGTTCGGCTTCAACAATTCGGTCGGACGGCGCAAGGGGCTGACGCTCTACATGGTGCGCCGTTCGCGGCGGACGCTGGAGCGCGCCATCGCCATCACCGCCGCCGGCCGGTGGCGGCCCGACCCGATCATCACGCATCGCCGGCCGTTTGGCGATCTGGCCCGTTCGCTGGAGCGGGTGGCCGGGTTCGAGGATGGGGTGATCAAGACGATCATCGATCCGCGCCGCTAAGGGAGGGGGCGCCCGCCGTACGGCCGGCGGCGGTGGCGTGGCAGCGGCCTCCAACTGGACGGCGAGAGACCGTCAATTAGCGCTTGCATCCGCGCGCCGTCCGTTCCAAGGTTCCTCTCACGAATCGGCTTGGTGGGTGAAGCTAGCGTTGAATGCCCTGGCGTTGCAGCTAATCCAGATGTCGCCGGCCGACGAACCGCCGGAGGCCGGCGCGCCGGAGCCGGGCGGTCGCCCCGAGCCGCCGCGGTCAACGCGGCCGGACCGCGGCCGTCAGCGCAGCGGCGCGCCGGAGACGCCCGCGGCACTCTCCTGGCAGGCGCGGCCCGGTTGGCGCGGACGGGCGCTGGCCGCCTGGATCCAATTCGATGTGGTCGACTTGCCGTGGCTGCAAATGGCGTATGAAGGGCGCCGGCGCGACGGGCTGACCTGCGTCAAGCTGAGCCGGTCGCGCCACGTTTTGCGCGTGCGGCGTCCCGAGCGATTCGGCGCGCGCGATCCGCGCGGGGTCTACGTCAAGCGCTACCTGATCAATACGCCGCGGCGGCGGCTGGGCAACCTGCTCAGCGGGGGCAAGGCGCGCCGCGAGTTCAGGCTGGGCTGGCGGCTGATCCAGCGCGGGCTGCGGACGGCCCGGCCGCTGGCCTACGTCATCGCCGACCCGATGCGGATCCTGGACCGGCAGGCGCCGCCGGGGTTCGCGCGCGCGGCCAGTTTCCTCGTGACCGAGGAAGTTTTGAACGACGGGACGATCTACGAGTGGGCGCGCCGGGGCGACGCCGCCGGATGCGAGGGGTTCTACCCGGCGCTCGCGCGCTACATCGCCGCGATGCACCAGAGGGGTTTCTATCATGATGACCTGAGCGGCAAAAATATTTGCGTCGCGTCGGGGGAGGAATTGCGGGCGTGGCTGGCAGCCGACCGCGGGGCCGCGACCGCCGCGGCCAACGGCCTGCTGAGCAAGTTCATTCTGTTCGATGTGGATCACGGCCGGCTGTTCCGGGAGGGCAAGGTGCCGTTCCGGCTGCGGATGCGGAACGTGTTCCAGATTCTGCGTTCGCTGCGCCATTTCGACATGAAGACGCGCGCCGCGCGCCGCCAGTTTGTGGAGGATTATCTGGAGGCGGCCGGGCTGTCGACGGCGCGCCGGCGCCGCGCCGCCGAGAAATCGATCAACCGGTTCGCCCGCGCCCGGCTCGGGCATGAGTTGGTTTGACCGGAGGGGCCGGTTGTTCGATTGCCACCTGAAGGCCGTGGCGGTTGGGAATATCGAACCGATAAATCGGTTCTGTTGTGGAACGGGCGCTACCGTGGATCGAATGGCCGCCGGGCGGCCATCCAACCCACGGCTTGGATATCGAACCGCTGCGCGGTTCCTGCTGCGCCGTTGGCCGCGAATGATAATTTTTCGGTGATGCGTCGGGAGAAGGTAGCAGGCGTTTCGAGAGCCGAGGACGAGGGACGAGAGCCGGAAGCCGAATTCTGGGGAGGGCCTTTGGAGGCGAAAACGAGGACGAGGGACGGAAGATCAGGCATGGGGCCGCGATATGCGGCCATTGTCGGGAACACCCGGGGGGTGACGTTGGTCCTTGATAGGCAAGGGATTCGCTTCCCGCCAGGCGGGGCGGGGCGAAAGCCGGAGGCGGCGTCTCCGAGGCGCCGATTCGAATGACGAGCGATGGGCCGATCCGCCGGCCGGGTCGTCAAACCAGCAGGAGTCGCAAAATGCACGAGGATCTCACCGACGGCGGGCCGGCTGAACGCGCGCCGGAAGCCCCGGCCGATCATCCGCCGGCGGTTGGACCGGCCCCCGGCCCGGAGCGCCGCCGCCGGCTCACGCCGGGCAAGGCGGCGCTCATCGTAATCCTGATGTTGCTGCTGACGGCGGGCGTCGCGGCATGGCCGGTCGGCCGCTACCTGTTCCGCAAGAGTTTCGATCCGGTGCAACTGCGGCCGCGGGAGGATGAGACGCTCGAGCGCAAGCTCCGGGCGATCGGCTACCAGCCGGCGGACCGAGAGGGGGACCAGCCGCTCGAACCGGAGCCGTATCGCGAGGATGACGCGCTGCGCGTCGTTTCGTTCAGCGAACGGGAGCTGAATGCCCTGCTGGCGAAAAACACGGATCTCGCCCGGCGGCTCGCGATCGATCTTTCGGACGACCTGGTCAGCGCCAAACTGATCGTCCCGCTCGACGAAGACCTGCCGGTGCTGGGGGGCAAGACGCTGCGCGTCAGCGCGGGCGTCGAGCTGGCGTTCCGGGAGCGGCGGCCCGTCGTGATCCTGAAGGGGGTCAGCCTGATGGGCGTGCCACTACCCAACGCCTGGCTGGGCAACCTGAAAAACATCGACCTCGTGCGCGAGTTCGGCGACGAAGCGGGCTTCTGGAAGACGTTCGCCGACGGCGTGGATGCCATCGACGTCGAGGACGGGCGCCTCGTGGTCAAACTGAAGGAATGACCCGTTCCCCCGTCGCATAGGCCTCCGGCCCAGGCGCGGCGGTTGAGTCCCTGCTTTTCCGTTCGAAGTTTGCCATCGTCCATTGCCAATCGCGGAATGAACCGCGAAAATCGAAGGCGCGCCCGATCCGCCGGAGAGGGAGGGACCGGGCCGGACCGCCCTGGGGGAAACCCATGCCTGCATGAAACAACCGCTGACGCCGCGCCTACTGATTTTCCTGACGGTGTTCGTCGATCTGCTCGGGTTTGGGATCATCATCCCGATCCTGGGTCCGATCGGGGCGGAGTATCTGCCGCCGGAACTGGCGGGGCGGGCTGTCGCGCTGCTGATGGCGTCGTTTTCGGTCCTGCAGATGGTGTGCAGCCCGTTCTGGGGGCGGCTCTCCGACAAATACGGCCGGCGACCGATCCTGCTGCTCAGCCTGTGCGGCTCGACGGCATCGTATGTGATCTTCGCGCTGGCGCCCAGCTTCGGCTGGATCCTGTTGTCGCGGATGCTGGCCGGGTTCTTCGGCGCCAACATCACGACGGCGATGGCGTATATCGCCGACATCACGCCGGACCGGGACCGGACGGCGGGGATGGGCCTGATCGGGATGGCGTTCGGGCTGGGGTTTGCGCTGGGGCCGGTGCTCGGCGCGGGGGCGTCGATTCTGGGGCAGACGCAGGGCATCCACCCGCAAGTGGTGCTGGGGGTGATGGCGGGCGCGATCTGCGGCCTGAATCTGGTGTGGGCGGCGGCGCGGCTGCCCGAATCGCTGCCGCCCGAGAAGCGCGGCCAGGTTTCCTTCCGGCGTTTCGCGACGCTGCGGCGGATGACGCAGACGCTGCGCCACGAGCTGGTCGGACCGTTGATTCTACTGTTTTTCGTGCTGACGTTCGCGTTCGCGAATGTGGAGACGGCGTTCGGGATCTTCGCCCGCTTCGAGCTGGGGATGGACCTGGAAGGGGGCGCGGGGGACGCGACGCTCGCCCCGCACGAGAACCCGATCTATACGCAGATCTACGCCCTGTTTGTGCTGATCGGGCTGGTGATGGCCGTGGTGCAGGGCTGGTTCATCCGCAAGGCGGTCAAGTTCGTGCCCGAGCAACTGTGGATTGTGATCGGCAACGGGATTCTGGCCGTCGGGCTGTTTTTCTTCCCGTTCGCGCGGAGCCCCGGCGACCTGATCCTGCCGGTCGTGATCCTGGCCGTCGGTCAGGGGATCGCCAATCCGTGCGTGCTGTCGCTGATTTCGCGCAATACGCCGGCGGACCGGCAGGGCGACGTGTTCGGGACGAGCCAGTCGATGTCGTCGCTGGCGCGGATCATCGGGCCGCTGTTTGCCGGGCTGATCTATGATTTCGGCGGGCCGCGCTGGCCGTTCTGGGCGGCGGGGGGGCTGGTGCTGCTGGCGGCGGCGTGGG
>ERZ795030.5029-NODE-5029-length-12502-cov-8.548887_pt1 | contig 12502 bp, 9 predicted proteins | sample MGYA00375122_ERZ795030 | MGnify/ENA primary metagenome ERZ795030 (study PRJEB30165, sample SAMN05720146) | activated sludge metagenome | isolation source: anaerobic digester from wastewater treatment plant | place: Japan | collected 2015-04-20 ...
GGATGAGCCCCAAGAGAACGCCCGTTTACACATTGGCAAACAGGGTGTGTTGGCGCGATTGGTTAGTTGACTTGGCTGCTGCGTGAAGTCTGTATCTCTCTTTCTCTTCTTCCTGAGCCTTCGTGCTCTTCGTGGTTAGTTTTCTTCTCCTGTTTCTCTGTGCCAAGTGTGGGAAAAAATTCTGCATCCCTGCCCATTCTTTTCGTTTGCTTTAGCAGTACTCTTTTTGTTATCATTTGGGCACTGCAAATTTCAGCATGTCGGGGCGTGGCCTAGCCCGGATAAGGCGCTTGACTGGGGGTCAAGAGATCGTTGGTTCAAATCCAATCGCCCCGACCATTTCTTTTTTATTCGATTTCCCGCTCTAATCTGTGGTTGTTAGCGCCGACAGCTGAAGTGCTGTAAGGCAACTGCATGAAGCCCGCTCCGGGCTTTTTTTTCACCAAAAATCCAGGCGGAAAAATACTGTCTTTTTTACTTGATTTTGAATTTGGATTGTTGTAATATACCGCAACTTTTCAATGCGTGTTTTGGAGTAATCTTTTATCTTGTCAATCAGGCTGGAGTTGTGTATGTGCCGCATTGCGGGCACTTCTCCAGTTCCTTTTCCAGAACCCTCAACATTAGGAGGATTTATGAGTTGCACAAGGGTAGACATCTATTAATTGACTGTCGCAATGTTGCTCGCGAGCTTTGTCTTGATGACAAGCGCGTGCTGAACGTGATGGCACGTGCAGCCGAAAAGGCGGGCGCAACCGTGGTATCTCAGATCCGCTACAAATTCGGTGCTGATTCCCCTCCGGGATTCACCTGTGTTGTAGTGCTTGATGAGAGCCATTGCTCAGCGCACACCTACGCCGATCTGGGTTTGATTGCCATGGACGTATTTACGTGCGGCAATACCCATCCGCGCGATGTACTGCGCTATATCCAGGAGGAACTTGATCTCGGTGATGTTACAGTCACCGAAGTCGGCCGCTTCAGTACTCCCGGAACTCGTGAATATGTGGAGACGTATCTGGACCAGGAACCGGCGCTTGCCATGTCCTGACGATATTCTGGCAGTTCGACCGGGCAATTGCGATTGATGCAGTTGTCCGGTCTTTTTTTGCTGCTCTTCAGGGGCGCTGAAAATAACTGTCCAAAAGATCACCCAAAAGCGCTTCCAGGTTAATCCCTTCCCCCTTCAACCTGTGTATTTCTTCAAGGACTGCACTTTTATTTTTATCTTTGAAGAGCGCCGTAAAAAAACCTCCGAACTGCGCTGCATAAGTGGCATCCCCGGCAAGTGCTTTAAAGGCGCACTTGGCTGCATCACCTTCTCTGCCGGCTGCAAGATGCAGCAGCGACATCAGCCCGTAGGCGCCTGATACGGGAGTATCCGCTACGGAAAAATAGTGTGTTAATATTTCCTCTGCCTCGGCATATTTTTTTTGCATGACCAGCAGAAAAGTCAAAGACGTATAGGCTTCCGTCATTGTACTGTCCATGAACAGCGCTTCCTTCAAGGCTTTTTCGGCAGCATCAAGCTCCCCGCGACTTTGCGCCAGGATTCCACGCCTGTAGGCACGAACGGCAGCGATGTGCTTTTCAGGTGCTTGCCCTGTCTCAAGAGCCTGAATAACTTCGGCAAGAAAGCGGGCGTAATCACTGTCAGCAGCGGATGCAGCCTTCAGCGCAGTGATCGCCTCGTCATAAGCCCCTTTTTCTGCAAGGAGAAGCCCCCATTCCAGAAGCGCCAGTGTATTAGTTGAATCAAGACGGGCAGCGTCGCCGAATAGATCCCCTGCCGCTTCATTATCACCTGCAGCCATCACTTCATAGGCGTTCCACATTGCACGGATAGAGGCAGCTGCCTGCCTTGAATTTTTTCCATCTGAACACGCCTTATGCAGGCTTCTATATATTTTTTGAGTATCCGGATCTGCCTGAAACAAGGTGTCCAGTGTTTTTTTGCACAGATCTGGATGGAAGTTTTCTGCCTGCAGCAATGCCAAATGAGCGTATGCCTCAGTGATGCTTTTTCCTGTTAATGCCGCGTAGCCTTCCATCATTTCCTGCACCCTCTGTCCTTCTTCATACACGCTGCGGATATATGCCAGAAGAAGCTGTGAGAGAGCAAGTGCCGGATCAAGAGAAAGCGATTCTTCCAGAAGGTGTTTTGCTCCGGCGGTATCTCCCTGTTCTACTGCAAGCGATGCTTCTCTATAGGATTTTACCGCTTCGTAACACTCAAAAATGTGCTTCCCCGAATTGAGTGCCTGCAGGAGATTTTTTGTTATTTCCCGGTAACTTCCTGGCTGTGCCTGTGCTTTTGTTAAAGCCGATGCAGCTGACTCATAGTCCCGTTGGGGCATTCTTTCCAGTGCCTCCTCCAGGTGAGCCAGCCCGGATGCGGAATCTTTTTGTGCTGCTTTTGAAAAACAGTAAATCGCATAGGCTGTCTGGCTGTTGTTTCGGGCCCCATAGCCTTTCCAAAGCCAGCGCACCGCTTCAATACGTTTTAAAAAGAACTCATCCCGCTGCAGTGCCGAAACTACACTGCTGTAGATCTCTTTTGCAAAACTGCTTTCCTGCATCAAAGCCTCAAAAATTGTGCATGCCTCTTCCCTGCTGCCCTGGACTGCCAATTCAATGGCCAGATCACCAACAGATTCAATCTCCCTGTGGGTCAGTGCCTTTTCTCTCTCCTCTCCTCCAAAAGAACGATCCAGAGAAAAACACTCCTCCAGAGAAAGAGCGTTTTCCGATTTTCTTTCAGCAGCGATCTTATAAATGTAAATATCTCTGATCGCACTGAAGCAAAAGCGTTCGAACGAAAGACCCGCTTCAGAAAGCCAACTTTCGAAGTCTGCGGGCGGAGAGAAATCAAAGTAATCCCGAGGGATAACAGCCCATACAACGCTCTCTGTTTTTTCTGACAGCGACAGGCAAAAAGCAGCCTCGGCGGCAAGAAGTTTCTGATCGGCAACGGCTGCCACCGGCAGGGCTAATGCAACCTGAGCCGCCCACCGGGCATTGTGCTGGAGCACATCACGCCATAAAAACTCCTCCACAAGGACGACATCTTCCCGTTTGCTTTGCTCCTGAAGAAAGAGAGCAGTCTGTCGCCATTGCGTTCGTTGGGGCCCGGGTAGCGTCCACACCCATTGGAGGCCTGTGCCCGCCAGAAGAACCAGCGCGGTAAACGACACCAGGAGTTTATTCCTGCTTATGCCTGCTCCGGCGGCAACCAGCAGATAAAGAGGAATCAGGCAATGAACCGTATACCTGGGAAACATGCAGGGGCGCAGAAGCCACGACGCACAGAACAACGCCAGCGGCGGCAGGATCAGCCATGGCAGAATGCAATAAAGTACGAGCTGCTGTTTTGTTTCTTTTCTTTTTTTCCAGGCAAAGAGAAACGCGGCAATAAGAAAAAAAACAATTGCGAGGGCAAGCAACCAATCGGAGGCACTGCGGAACAACACGAGTTTTTGTGCATATTCCCCCAGGCGCAGCTGCCAATGAAAGGAAATGATATCATCGAAAAAGAGATCGGCAATTAATTCAGTAAAGGTAGGTCTGGCAAACCAGGCGGCCGTGGTATTTTGCGGCCAGAACCGCACCTTTGCAAGATAAACGGCCTGGGGTATGAAAATTGTTCCCTGAAGAAGAAACCATATCAAAAGAAGGCGCAATTGCTTCTGCCGGGTGAAAAGCATATATGTAACAGGACCAGCCAGCACCAGAACGGCAAAAGGATGCGTCCAGCATAGAGCAAAAGAAAAAACGCCATGCAGCAAAATCGATGACAGATTCCGGCGCTCCAGAAAACCAAGAAAACTCCACATGACACCAAGGGCAAGAAAGACAAGAAGCCCGTACATGCGGATACTCTGCGAATGATGAATATGCACCGGCGACAGGGCAAGCAGCCATACAGAAAGCAGAGCAACTCTTCTGCTCAGGTACTTATCGGCAAAAGCGTATAGCAAAAGCAGCGTTGCCAGTCCAATCGCAATGCTCTCCAAACGCAAAGAAAAAAGGGACGGGCTGACCCATTTAGCCCAAAAATATTCCGGAACCAGATAGCCGGGCAATGCCAGAGGATCAAGGGTGCGTACAAGATCATAAAATTCGCTGAACGACGAGGCATCAAGATGCGCATGGCTTGCATATTCATCCCACCATATCGATTCATTCTGTATATGCAGGAGGCGCAGCCCGCAGCCTGCAGCCAGTGCAGCCAGAAGCAGGCACAGTATCAAGTTGTTTTTTGTAGTAACGACATTCATTTTCATCGGCTCATCATAAAGAAAAAAGGGGTACTGAATCGAAAAAAGAGCCTTCTCTTTGCATTTCACCGTAAATTGTTAGTAGTCTTTATGTGGAAGTTTGTCTTGCTGTAGTGTTTCCGTGGTTCCCCCGACGGGATACACCGGAATTGTATGAATTCAGAGAAATTTCTCTTACAGAAGGGATGGCTATGCTTACCGGTGTAAATCAATGGGCTTTTCCTGCTGATATGCCAGCACTTGATGCAATGGAACTGGCTGCACGTCTGGGTTTTCAGTCTTTTGAATTATGCGTGGGCGAAGATGGCCCGTTGCCGCTCAGCACCACGCAAAGCGAAGCGGCGGTACTCCGGAAAAAGGCTGAGGAATTAGGGCTTGTTCTGCCGAGTCTGGGTACAGGAATCGGTTGGAAGTACCCTCTTACAACACCTGACGAAACGCTCGCAAAAAAAGGTATAGAACAAACTGCGCAGGCGCTCCAGCTGGCACAATGGCTCGGTGCGCAGTCCGTGCTGGTAGTACCAGGCAGCGTTACTTCTGATCTCAGCTATGATGATGCCTATGAGAATGCTCTGGATAATCTTCTGGCACTTGTACCACAGGCGGAAACGACAGGCGTTACTCTGGGGATAGAAAATGTCTGGAACAAATTCCTGCTAAGCCCTCTTGAAATGCGCGACTTCATCGATGAATGCGACAGCGAACATGTGGGCGCCTATGTGGATACAGGCAATATTATTCTGTACGGCTACCCGGAGCAGCATTTGCGTATTCTGGGACACAGAGTCTGTGCCGTACATGCCAAAGATTTCCGTGCTTCCGCTGGGAATTTTGATGGTTTTGTGATGCTGATGGAAGGCGATGTAAACTGGCCTGAAGTGATGGCAGCGCTGAAAGAAATCGGTTTTGACGGTGCTTTGACCGCCGAGTACGGCCCTTACCAGCATAGCACGGAAGTCATGCTCCGTCATGTTCGCACTTCTCTGGAGGCAATTATTTCGCTATAGTGCCTTTATTCGGCTTCTCAGATAGTGTACAGTTTCTCTTTAACCCTTAACTGAAGGAGAACAATTTATGAACGTTGCAATTCTCGGCTGTGGCGGCATGGGTCGGCTCCATGCGCAAATGGCCACTAACTGCGGACTCCGCATTTCTTATTGCGCTGATGCGGTCAGAAAAGCGGCAAAGGGGCTGGCAGACGATTTCGGCGCCAAAGCGGTTGTTGACCCCATGAAAGCGATTGAAGCGAAAGACACCGATATCGTAGTGATTACGACACCGACGCCCTCCCATGAAACTTTTGTCTCGGCGGCAGCGGCGGCGGGTAAACATATTTTTTGTGAAAAGCCTTTCGGTCGCAGTTCTGAAGAATGCAAGCGGGCGATACGTGCCGCCGAAAAAGCAGGCGTAACCCTGTTTGTCGGGCATGTCGTTCGTTATTTCCAGGAATTCGAGCTGATGCGTGAACGCATCCAGAAAGGCAGTATCGGAAAAACGGGCTGGGTAAAACTGTTCCGTGGCGGCATTTTCCCCGGTGCGCCCGGCAGCTGGTTCAGGGACTACAAGCAAAGCGGTGGCGTCACCTTCGACTGCATGATTCACGATCTGGACTGGGTTCGGTATGTATTCGGTGAACCGGAACGGATCTTCTGCCAGACCATTATGCGCACCGAACCGACGCAGCTCGATTACTCACAGGTCACCATGCGCATGAAAAGTGGTGTAATTGCCACCATTATCAACACCTGGGCTGCCCCTTCAGGCTTTAAAGTGAAGGCGGAAATATGCGGCAGCAAAGGCATGATTCAGTTTGACAGCACGGAAACGCCCCTTGGGGCAGAACCCCGGCAAACCGGCTCGGGTCCGACCATGTTTGTCCCCATGAGTCCCGTTGCCGTCAGCCCGTATCAGCTTGAATGGCAGGATTTCATAGCAACCATAGGAGGTGGTCACACCCCCCGGGTCACGCCGCTCGATGCTTTGCGCGCTGTCGAGATGGCGGAGGCCGCCTTGAAATCCAATTCCTCCAAAGAACCGGTTAAATTCTAGGAAAGGCTTTTAATCATGGTTAAAATAGGTATTATGAGTTTTGCGCATCTCCACGCCAATAGCTATGCCGCCTGTCTTAAAGCGCTTCCGGGAGTTTCCCTGTCCGCCATTTGGGATGACAATGCCAGCCGCGGCAAAAAAATGGCAAAGGAATTCAAGACAAACTTCGTAAAAGATATGAATGAATTTCTTGCATCCGACATCGAAGGGGTGATTATCACATCGGAGAATTCCAAGCACCGTGCCATGGTAGAAGCAGCTGCCCGGGCTAAAAAATGGATTCTCTGCGAAAAGCCTCTGGCACCCACAATGAAAGATGCTCAGTCCATCGTCACTACCTGCCGTAAAGCAGGCGTCGGACTGGGTACAGCTTTCCCCTGCCGCTTCTCCACACCCCTCATTGAAGCAAAATCTATGCTCAATTCCGGTAAGTTTGGTGCTGTTTATGCTATTACCTGCACCAACCACGGTCAGTACCCGGGCGGCTGGTTCTCCGATCCCGCTTTAAGCGGCGGTGGAGCCACCATGGATCACACCGTGCACGTGGTAGATCTTCTTCGCTGGATGCTTGGCAAGGAATTTAAATCGGTTTATTGCGAACTTGGCAACCAGCTGCACAATAAATCTTTTCCGACTGACGATCTCGGCAGCCTCCATCTTGAAATGGAAGGCGGTATCCAGGTGTCGCATCTTGCGAGCTGGAGCCGTCCGAAAAGTTTTCCGACCTGGGGCGATGTTACGCTTGAGTTTGTGTGCGAAGGCGGATTGATTACAGTAGACGCTTTTAACCAGAAAGTTACTGTCTTCGACGATGGCAACCAGCAGGTAAGATACGATGCCTGGGGAGACAATCCGGATATGGCATTGGTCAAAAACTTTGTTGATGCTGTCCAGTCCCGCTGCGATTGCGCCAGCACAGGTATGGACGGCTATGCTGCCACTGCTGTAACAGAAGCGGCATACAGATCTGCAAAAACAGGCAGAACAATTAAGATCTGATCCACCTGGATCCCTCTGAAATAATCAGGGACTGATGAGCGCCCGAAGTTTTCATCAGTCCCTTTCTTTTCCTCTATCCGGATTAAATTAAAACGCCACCCTTGCCCCTGCATACACATTTGTATTGTCTTCGAATTGCCCGAAGAACGTGTGGCGCTGGCGACCCATAAAGATGTTGCCTCCGAAATCAACTGTCCAGTTGTCATTGATTTTGTAACTGACATTGGGGCGCAGATAGCTGTCGCTGTCTGAAGGGCTTGCGTAAGCAAACAAGGAGAGAATCAGGTTCTGCTGAAGAAGTTGTTTGGTCAGGCGCAGCGTGATCAGATGTCTGTCCCGATCTCTTGCTTTCATGAAAAAAGGAAGCGTTTTTTTATAGGCTTTATACTGCTGCATGTATTCAAGATAGTACTGGATTCCGGCAGTAAATTCATGGCCGATCTCACGTTCATAGCCAGCTAAAAAACGGATCTCACTGTTGTTTATAAAGGGGCTGGAGCCGGAACGGTCCTGATAGGAGTCATAATAGCCAAATTCCAGGTTGGCAATCCCTTTCCCGAGGGCGCCTCTGATGCTGGCACCATAGACCCTCAATTTCGGAAAAATGGCTCTGGACGGGAAGAGCTGCATGCCGCCCGGGCTTTTCCAGTAGCCTGAGTAGCCGTATAAAGCAAGCTGTGCACTGCCAAGATTTCTGTACAGGCGGACAGCGATCTCATCGTTGTCAAACCAGTCATCAGGTTCTATGGTGTGCACCTGTTGTTTTCTGCCTACTGTTTTTCCGTGCATAGGACTGAAATAGCTGAAACGCTTTCCAGTGATATACCTGTCTGGATTGAAGCGGGGCGTGTAAACCACTTCAACATTCATTATTTCATTGAACCAGCCTATACGGGCCGCATTGGACGGCGCTTTGAGATACTCCACGTCTCTGCCACTGAAATAAGAACGCCAGTCTTTCGGAAACAGGTCATTGATGAAGAGCATGTCGCCTGTTCCCCAGGTTAACACCTGCCGCCCTATTCTTATGTCAAGCGATTCAACAGGTGTCCAGGTGAGGCGCAGCTGTCGGAGGTCGATGCGTGCCCGTTCTTCAATCGCATCAAAAAGAGCATCGCCCGTAAATTCAATAAACACCCGATCCCAGTCTTTATCGGTTTTGAGCTGCAGGCGCATTTCGCCCAGTGTCGCGTCTTTAGCCTGTGCCGGATCTGATGTTATTCTGCTGCCTGCACGAACATCCCAGAATCCATGAAACTGAAGCGGCGATTCCTTGCGTAGAGCTGAGGCGGAGTCGTTTTCTTCATTAAAAGGTGCAGCTCCCAGCCCTTCCGGCAAAGCAGGCTCCAGTCCCGATGGGAGAGCAGGCTCCTGGGTGCGCTCGCCGACAGAATCCAACCCGGCAGGCAAGGAAGGTTCCAGTCCCACAGGCAATGCGGGTTCTGAACTGCTTTTCCCGACAGGCTCCAGCCCGGCCGGCAAAGCAGGCTCTTCAGCCTGAGCAACCACGCTCACGATCATGAGCACAATCAGAAATGACACCCAAAAGGCATATCCGGGACGCATGCAGACCCCTTTCCAGACAGTTCAGGCGGTAACGGAAAAGTCGCTGTTTTTATCAGTTCAGATATTGTCGTGGTGCACGGCGCATAAACCGCTCTGTGTAGATATTTTCCGGGATTCCCACGTTGTAATCCACCTTCAGGTATTCTATCGTGGTTTCACTTCCTGAATTCAGATCCTTCATTACATTTTTCGTGACTGTCGGAAAGCCGTCGATTGTATCCACTTTTTGCGCCTCGCCAACACGATAAATGTTACCGCCTTTTTCATATTCTACTTTAACAGGGATAAAAGTTGTCTTGTGAATATAAACCTTATAAGAATCGAATTCAACCGAACCCGGATTCTTAGGTGTATTTTTGATCACATAGAAATTGTCGGTAGTTTCTACCAGTTCGTGCACGTCTTCTTCAATACTGCGTCCGGAGACATCTTCATAAAAGAAAGTGGAGCCGACAAAACTGGTTCTTTTGTCTGTGGCAGCAATCTGACGGACAGCATCCAGAGCAGGGAGATAGAGCCAGCGGTCATCATCTTTTCCCACATGTTTCCAGACCATAAAAACCATTTCGCGCACATCGGCCGGGCTGTTGAAATAGACATAAAACTGCTGTTCTTCATCTTTATCATCAGCGTTGCGACGCAGGATAAAAAACTCTCTTTCCCGCACATTGCCCTGCTTATCCTTAATGCTCATTTTCACTTTTGCCCTGCCATCGCTCCCCTGATAATAAGCAGCATGGTTGGCTTTTTTAATGATTTCATCCACTGACGGGGCATCCTGTGCCAGTGCACTACAGGTCAAAGTAATCAGACAAGTAGCCAGCAGCATCATTTTTGCGTGTTTAATCATGATTCATTCTCCTTTTTTCTGCAAGGTACGCAACGCTTATTTTTCATCTGAAACAGTTTTACAGGATTCACGGCGGGACATAAAGAAACAAACTGTCCCGGAAGCCAGGACAACAACCAGACTCACAAGTGACAAACCTGTCCAGGTCATATCAAGGAACTGCTGCACATTTAGCGCTACAGTTGCTGTTGCAATGACAGCGGTCACCACACAGGTTCCGCAGCGGCAGGTAATCCGGCAGATTTTATCCTGCGGGAAAAGCAGTTTCTCCAAAACTTTAATCAAAGCCGGAAGAAAGAACAAGGTGGATAATCCAGCACACGCAAGAATGCCTGCCATAAAAAAACCGACTGTATTGTAAGGTACCAGCGGAGCAGCCAGTAGCGGGGTAAAGCCGATAGCAACTGCAATCACATTTCTGGTAATTGCCCGGACAGGTTCTCCGTATACAAGCGGATAGGCACCCTCCCAGTTTCCTTTCAAGTCGTGGTACTCACGGCTTCTTGAAAGGAAATGAATTGCAAAGTCAACGGCAAGCCCAAGTGTAAGGGAGGACAGTACAGCAACAGGCATATCATAGTCCTTGCCCATAAGGCCGACCACACCGTAAATAAGTGCGATGGTGACTGTCAGCGGGATCATGGAAATAAGTCCCCACAGCCCTGAACGAAACAGGACAGTCATCATGAGCAGGACAATGAGAAAACTTCCCAGGAAGGCATTGAGCATGCCTATCACCATTTTCTCCTGCCAGACCACATTGATGTATGTCAGCCCGAACCAATGGTGCTTTAAACCGAAAGGCGGCGGGTTCTCGGCGATGAAAGCGTCCATGACTTCTGTCACATATTTCATATCCTGATTATTGCCACTCTTCAGCTGCACCCATAGACTCGTTTCTCTGAAGTCATGAGAAACAAAATGACCCAGATCCTGAGGGCGATGACTGCTTTCAAAGGTAATAAGGCACTGGGCAACAGCACGCGCCGTTTCGGGAATAGTAAAATAGTCAGCGTTTCCTTCCATCAGTTCTCTATAAACCGTTTTAACAATATCAGTAAGAGAGTTCGATTTTCCGACAACGTTGGTTTCAAGCAGCTTATTCTGGAGTTTTTCTAAGTAAGCAAGCGCTTCCGGCTGCTTGAATATTTCATTGCGCTGCTCTTCCATATCGAGGAAAAGGAGCAGGTCTTCCCAGGCTTCAACAAGAGATTCAGCCACACTGTCTTCGGGATCCGCAGTCATCAGTGCTTCCGACGCCGCATTCAGCCTGTCATCGGCTTCCTTATGCAGCATCTGACGCAACTCCTGAATCGTTTGCGTTTCTGCTCCCTTTTCGTGAAGAAGAGAGGCAATAGCAAGCAAGGCATTTTTCGGCTCCTCGTCGAGATTCATTTCGTCAACTGTCCGACGCAGCCGTGCCTCCAAATCCACTGCATATTCGCCCAGTTCAGGACCGGTGCTTTCAGGCTGCAAAGCGAGATATGCCATATATGTGCCGCCAAAATGTTCATTTAAAACCCTGTCGGCAACACGAATAGGGTGGCTGTGCTTAAACCAGCGGGTAGGATTGTCGTTTACCTGTATTTTACTGATACCATAGGCAGCCACTACGCCCAGCAGAACAGCACCGACAAGAACGATGCGCGCATGTCTGAAAGTAAAAACACCTGCACCGGCCAGAAGGCGGCCCAACCTGGTAGAAGTGTCAGGACCTGAGTCATCTTCTTCACTGATCATGCTGCCGAATCGTGCGAGCGTGCGTTCCGGCAGAAGCATGATGTAAGCGGGTATGAAAGTCATGGTAAAGAACCAGGCAATCATAATCCCGATTGCAACGTAAATGCCGAAAATTTGCACGGGTGGAATGGGTGTAATGGCGAGAGAGGCAAAGCCGGCAGCAGAGGTAAGGGATGTATAGAGCATGGCGGAAAATAAAGTATCCATTACATGCTCAATGGCTTTGCGCCGGTCTTTAAATTTCTGGTATCTGTCGAAGAAAAAGCTGAGAATGTGTATGGAGTCAAGTATGGAAATGGGCATGATAAAAATGGGAATCATGGAACTCATGATATGGATTGTATTGCCCGTAACAATGAGCAAACCCATGTTGACTACAACGACATACACAGCGAGAAGCATGGGTGCCAGAATGAGCACAAATTTTCTGAAAAAATACAACATCAACAGAAAAATGACGAGCATTGCCAGCGGCGCGGAAATCGCCATCTGTATAAACATTTCCACACCAAAAGTATCATTGGCAACAGGCAAGCCTGTGATGTGCCATTGTTCAGCTCCCGGAAATTCGGCGATTTTTTTCTGCAGTTTGGAATAAATCCGGTAACTCAGATCTTTCGAAGTGATCGGCAGATAAATCGCCAGCGCTTTTCCTGATTCGGAAACAAGCGTGCCCTGTAGAAAGGGAATTTTTGCTGCCCTGTCCCGGACGGCAAGTGCTTCTTCTTCTGTCGCGGGCGGCTCTTTCATGAGCCACTCAAATTTAACTTCGCCCGGACCGCCCTGTTCAATGTTGTCCACGGTGGAAGGTGCAATAATATCCATCGGGACAACACCCGCCATTGGATCGTCCAGGCCGATCACTTCTCCGCGCAAGGTCTTTGCATATTCGGTTAATTCATAAACCTGCCGCAATGTTTCCGGATTAAAAACCCCTTCCGGGTGACTGTCATTCACTACCCCAACTACGATAATTTCGTTGAGGTCAAAGACCTTTTTCATGGAATCATGGTATAAACGT
>ERZ795030.5043-NODE-5043-length-12467-cov-11.312762_pt1 | contig 12467 bp, 10 predicted proteins | sample MGYA00375122_ERZ795030 | MGnify/ENA primary metagenome ERZ795030 (study PRJEB30165, sample SAMN05720146) | activated sludge metagenome | isolation source: anaerobic digester from wastewater treatment plant | place: Japan | collected 2015-04-20 ...
GGCGTCACCCTACCTTCGGCAATGACTTCCTGAATCAGGCTGTCGTCGGCAATGTGGTTCAACTTCACCTGAGGCAGGTGTTCTTTAAACAAAGCCGTAATAGGCTCAATTAATGCAGTGGCCGTATGAACGGCAAAAACTCTGGTCATATGTGTTTTATTTTTTAGTGAATTGATGTATCGAATTATTCTTTATCCAAATATTCCGGCCTTCCCGGCGTAAAGATCTCGATGATTTCCGATTCCTCCAGTGCCACCGAACCGTGGGGTTCGTTGGAACCGAACAAATAGCCATGCCCGGGCAACAGAATATGTTCATTGCCCTCGGCATCAAAAAACAGCAACTTACCCCGCAGCACATAGCCGCTCTGAATGGCGTGGTGCGTATGCAGGTCTACACGAGCGCCTTCTTTTTCGAAAAAGTGACAAAGCATGTTTTCGGCGTTGTAAACCAAGGTAGAACGAAAAATGCCCGGACGTATCTCTACGGGCTTGTGTTCACCCAGTTTACAATAGGAGCGTTGCACGTTAACCCTGAGAGCCCGGCGTTCGCGAATGGTCGCCAGCAATGCATCCCAGCCCTTCAGGAACTGATTGCGAAACCGAACCACCGGCGCGAAATGATGAAATTCTTCGGGCTTTAATCCCTTTTCGTCGTAGGCACGCGCAAAGGTCGGCAACTTAGCTTTGAGTTCATCAATAAGTTTCTGTGGAACCGGCGCATCGATGCGCGATTCCAAAGCCGGAGGGTTCTGCTCCAACTCCAGAGCTGTTCCGGCCCAGTTGAGCGTTATATGCAAATCTCCGCCTACAAATTCGGTAAAGTGCCGGGTGCCACGAGCACCTCCGCCGAGTAAAATACCCGGTAAGTTTCGCTCCTTCATCAGGCGGTATTGTTTTTTGGCTACGGCACAGCCGGCAATGTACATCGCTTCGCTACTGACTTCCACGCCTAGGGCTTCGGCCTCGGCTTTGAGCTCCTCGTCGAGGATGCCCGAAATATGGGTCACAAAAAAGGCGGGAGAAAAACCCGATTCTTCGGAAGCCCGTTTATATACCTCGCAGGCAGCCAGTGCCTGAGCTATGCCCATAATTTCGGTGGCGATCACCGGTTTGTTCAGCCTGACCAGGCAATCGATGGCCACAAGACCCGAAGGAATCACGGGAATTTTGGCTATAGCGTTGGGAATAAGAGCAAAATCGGCAAGGGCTTCGGCCACAATAGCCGCAGCATCTTCTTCGAAACGGGGATCCATTTGTATGGACACCAAACCTTCTTTGCCTTTGGTGGCTTCGAAATGCGGCATAAAGCCTTTGGCCATCTCCGCGACCAGGCGGCGTTGGATAATCGCAGCGGCTTTATCGTCGTCGGGACAAGCGGCCAACACGGTGTCTATCACCCCCAGGGCAAAATCCCGGCTTTCGGCTTCGCGCAGCATACGAGCAGCATAAGTGGGATTGGTGGTGCAATTGATGGCTCCGGCTTCCAGCCCATGGCGCACATCCCCGATGGTCGGATTATTGATCCACAGCCGGGTAGCTGTTTGTTCTTTTATTTTCTTAAAATAACCTGTTTGCATATTATTCTTCGTTTGGTAAAGGATTGGGTTTTCTGTTGATGGTGCTGATGGCGGCCTCCACTATATCGTTCACACTCATGCCGTAAAAATCGAGCAGGGCCTCGGGATGACCCGAACCCGGAAAGACATCGCGCAAACCGATGCGGGCCACAGGCACCGGACAATGCTCGGCAGCACATTCCATGATGGCCGAACCCAGACCGCCTATTATGTTGTGGTCTTCGGCCGTTACCGCTGCCCGGCAATCTTTCAAAAGTTCAACTATAGCCTCCGTATCCAGGGGTTTGAGTGTATGCACTTCGACCACAGTACAAGCTATGCCTTTGGCTTCCAATAAAGCCGAAGCTACCAGCACCCGGGGAATCATCAGGCCGTTGCAAAAAAAGACCAAATCGTTGCCTCTTTGTTCCAGGATGTGGATCTTGCCCGGCACAAAGGGCTGTTTATCGTCAAAAATCACCGGATCGCGACCGCTGCCCAGACGGATGTACACCGGCCCGGGAATTTCGACTGCCGCCTTTGCCGCCTGACGGGCCTGACCGGCATCGGCCGGCACCAGAACGGTTATATTGGGAATGCTGCGCATAATGGCCAAATCTTCAAAAAACTGATGGCTCACCCCTTCGCGTTCGCCGGCCGCCAGACCGCCGTTGATCCCCACCATCTTCACATCCAGGTTGGGATAGGCAATAAAAGTACGGATCTGCTCACAGGCCCGCATGGTGATAAAGCCCGCATAAGTGGCAAAATAGGGAATCAACCCGCCCAAGGCCAGACCGGCCGATACACCGGCCGCATTTTGCTCCGCTATGCCCAGCTCCACCACCCTGTCGGGAAATTTCTCCAGAAAAGGGTCTGCACGCATAGCCTTGAGGCTGTCGGCACAAACCAGCATTATTCTGTCGTCTTCTTCTGCCAGAGCCTCCAGGCCCTGCATAAAACCCACACGGGTACTCGATGTATTATTCAAGATCTTGTCCTCCCAAAATTGATAAAGCCAATTGATGTTCTTCGTCGGTAGGCACACGCTTATGCCAGGAATTATCGCCTTCCATATAGGGAACACCCTTTCCCTTTAGAGTATGTGCAATCAGCACCACGGGCTGATCGGGATGCGGCACACCCGCCGAAGCCCGTCCCCGCCTGAGATGATCGGGCAGCAGGCTCATTCCCTGACGTTCTTCACGCGTTGCTCTGCCCCGCTGAAAGGCTCTTTCGAGCACGGGCAAAAGCCGGCCGATATCGTGTCCGTCTTCTTCAACCACATACCAGCCAAAGGCTTCCCATTTTTCGCGCAGGGGATACAGGCCACTTACCTTTTCTACCTTACCTCCGCTCTGCATGCCGTTGTTGTCGACTATGGCAATGACGTTGGTCAGCTTTAGATGGGCAATGGCCATAGCCGCTTCCCATACTATGCCTTCGTTGAGTTCTCCGTCGCCGGTAATCACCACATTCAGGCTATCCGAACCCCGTTTACGGGCTGCAATCGCCAGGCCGCAAGCTTGCGACAGGCCGTGTCCCAGCGAACCGGAATTGGCGTCTACCCCCGGAGTCTTTTTCAAATCCGGATGACCTTGCAACCTGGAACCCAGCACCCTGAGGGTTTTGAGCTCCACGGGAGGGAAATAGCCTCTGCGAGCCAAAGCGGCATACCACAAAGGACAGGCATGCCCCTTGGACAAGATAAAACGGTCGCGATCTATCCAGGAAGGATCTTCGGGATTAAGCCGCAATAAATCAAAATACAAAACGGCCATCAAATCGGCAGCCGACATACAGGGCCCGGGATGGCCGTCTTTAGCGTAATATACCGCATTGACCACGTCACGGCGCAACTGCGACGCCATAAGGGTCAGTTTTTCTATGCGTTCATCCATAACTATGTTAAATCTTTTTGCTCAAAAGAGCATTCAGAACCCAAATATAGGGCATTCTCCGTTCTCGACAAAAACTTTCGGGCCTTCTATTTCGGTAAAAAATCACAACAAAAAGGCCGAACCCTTAAAAATTACGGCCGATTAGGCTTCCATCACTTTTTTCATAAAACGGGCCGGAATTCCGATATGGATCTCGCCGTCTGGAATATCTTTGGTTACCAGGCTGGAAGCCCCGGCTACCGCAAAATTGCCTATGTTTTTCTTTTCGAGCACCACCGTACCATAGGCTATGGAGGAACACTTACCTATGGTGTTGTAGGAGCCGGTAATGGAACCGGCCGAAAAATGACATAAGGGCCCCACCCGGGTATCGTGAGCCACCAGGGAGTTGGCCATCAACATACAGCAGAGGCCGATATGAGCGGACGGGCCGACGTAGCAATTGGACATAACAAACACCCCCGGCTCCAAATGGGCAGTAGGAGCCACAAAAGCCGAAGGATGCACTATGGTCGCCAGGCGTTCCGCGGGGATATTCGCCTTGTTAAACACCTTCTCGATCAAGTAATTACGTCCTATGGTGTGAATAGCCCACATCAGATAATAATCGGGGTGTCTTCGCAGAATATCCTGCACGTCGCCGGTGCCTCCCAACACCGGATAGCCGCTGACGCTTTGTTCGTAGTCGTTGATAAAACCGGCCACCTCCCATTCGAGGATGCGATGGCGCAGACGCATATCTTCTATACAGGCAGCAACCACACCGCCGTTGCCTTCGCCGCCGATAATCAGTATTTTTTTACTCATATCCTAATCGTTCTTATGGTTTCTCATTCTTTCTTCTTGCAAAAGTATTGTTTCCACCGGTTCTACAAAAAAACTTTCCGCCGAGTCCTTTGGAATAATCACCTGAATCAAAATGTCCTCTGTAGATCAAAATGTTCTCTGCATGTTATAATCCATTCGACTAAAACAATCGTTTTTTCAATTCCCGCAGCGAATAGATGCTCAGTAAAACAATCAGCGGAATACCCAGCCAATAATGCAAGCCTCCGGAAATCATCAGGGGTTCCATCAGCAGATAAGCTGCCAGCACCGTGGTGGTAAATGCCAGCATTCTCCAAAATACCCCGGAATACATCAAACGATATTTCCGGTATGCCACTATGCCCACCCAAAGGAAATAAATGCCGTAACAAAGCACATAGGCATAGCCTACGCCCAGGAGTCCGAACAATCTATACCCCAGCATGTAAGTGGGCAAAGTGAAGAATTTGATGCCCAATTCATTGAATAAATAGGTTTTGCCGTGTCCTTTGGCCAGAAAGACAAAGGAAATAGCCCAGGAACCGGCCTTGAGCAAAGAGCCCAGCAAGAGCCAGCGGGTCATAGGTACTATGCCGTCGAAATCGCCCGAATAGAGCAGACGCACAACAAAAGGCAGAAACACCAGCATCGCTATTATCATGGGCGCCAAAATCAGAATAGCAATCTCGGCCTGCTCATTGATGCTTTTACGAACTTTCCGGTGGTCGCCGGCCACCTGCGACAGCCGGGGAAAATAATCCTTGGCCATGGCCGTAAACACCAGGCCCAAATATTGCTCGTTCAAGCCCCAACCAGCCTGATAAAGGCCCACATCGCCCAGGCCGCCCCGGTGCGAAATATAGGTCTTAACTACAAATTGCACCATAAATACAGCTATACTGCTGATGGCCATCACGATACCTAGTTTAACGGTATCGCTGCCCAACACCATCGAGGTATGCCAATCTTGTTTGGGTAAAACCAGGCCCAGCTTACGAACGTAGAACAAACTCACCACCGCAGAGGCCAGGGCCGAAATCACCACCGTCCAGGCCAAACCCTGTTCGCGGAAAAAATAAAAAACCGGCACCGAGCAGACAAAGCCCGCCAGGGCGCCGAAAATATTAGCCCGCGCCATCAGCCTGAGCTTCCTCAGACCCTGCAATACCGCGTAATTCTGATTGAACAGGCCCATCAGCAACACGGCTGCCGAGAGCAAAACAAAAGCCCCCACGTATTGGTCGGACTCAAACAACCAACGACTGAGCCGGGGCGAAAGGGCAACGGTAAGAAAGGCACCCAGCAGGCCGCTGGCCAATACCCAGCGATTGACGGCTTTGATGATGGCGAGGGTTTTTCCCTTGTCGGCCGAAGCAGCCGCGATATCGCGCACTGCAGAACTCTGCAAGCCCAGATTACTGATCGAAAAGATCAGGTTGACCGCCGCGTTATACAAGCTAAGTATGCCAAAACCCGTAGTGCCCATCCAGACAGCCACCAGCTTGGACTTAAGCAGACCTGTCAAAACAGTCACTACCTGCACCCCTCCAAACAGGCTCGTAGCCTTGAAGGCCGTACGGTAACCCTCCTTGGCCGGTTTATTCCTGCCCCGCAGACGATCGGCAAGCTTGTGAATCATGGGTGCAAATGTAGGAATTTTCTATCTGTTTGTCTTCAGCAGTTCCTTCAGCTCCGCTATCTTTTGTTCGGGATCCCAGGCGCCGCCGAAGGTCCAGAGGGCCGTGATGTCTTCGGGGCGGGGCGAGCCTTTGGCCTGATCCAGGTTGTCGGCCATCCAGGCAAAATTACCGCCTTCGCGTCTGACGTTGTGCATATACAGCCTTTGTCCCCAGGGACAGGGATCCAGCACCTGGTCGGTATAAGCGTAGCCGATGGGATGATCGATGATTTTGTCGCTCATGGTGCAATTGAGCAGAAAAAACTGAGCGTCGTGATGGTAACGCCCCAGCGTGACGGGGCTTTTAGAGTCGAAATGCGAATCGGTGATCACCAATTTTTTGTCGTAATCGCCACGGCCGTCGTGCCAGATCAAGGCCCGTCCATCGCCGTAGAAACTGCAACGCGTGGCGTAGCACCAGCCCCTCGGACAGAGAAAATCCACTCCCGGGCAACGCAAATCCAAATCGGCGTGGTAATACATCCCATTCCCTTCGGGAGCCCAAAGCGCCAGGGCATCGTTGCCGTCGGCCCAGACGCAACAGTCGATCACTATGGTGCGGGTAGCCCGTCCGAAAATAGCCATTTGGTGAGCCGTGGTAGGCTCCACCGTGCTACCGTAGTTGTTGTAAACCGTCATGGTGCCTATAATGCAGTCGTCGGCCCCCTCCTGCAGCACTATCACTCCGTTGCCCACCGGCTTGCCCTTGTACTCGCGAATAGTCCGTTTGCTCGACAGCTCGGCAAAAATCAAACGGGTGCTGTCGCGGTGCTCGCCCAGCAACACTATGTTGGGGCGGTCGACGATCACTTTTTCGTTGTAAGTGCCCTTCTTTATCAAAATCACATAAGGTACCGAAGATTGTTCGGGCGCGGCCTCAATAGCGGCCTGAATGCCCTGCCCGGGTTCAACCACGGCTTGCACAGCCCGGGCAGACAGAGAAGCCGGAGCGATGCGGGAAGCAGGAACTATGTGGGAAGCCGAAGCCATGCCGGAGACAGGAACATTACGGGAGGCAGGAACTGTTTCTGCCCTCTGAGCCTGTGTAATAACGCTGAACGGCCAAAGCAGGGCTGCAAAAAGACAACAGCAAATCCATTTTGTTTTCACAGTAATAAAATTTAAGAAGAAAGACCGAAGGTATATATTTTTATTTCAAGTACCATACTCAATGTTTAAGGCAGTTTAAACTTTCTTCACAGGAAAGGCCGGGAGCGATCTTGAAAGACCGCACTTAATGCTTAGGGCAGTTTAAACCCGGTACATTAAGGCTTATAGCATTTTACGCGACTCAAACTGCCGTCGGAATAGAGGTTTTCGCGGATGTAGAAGCCACGCTCAGGTTCGGCGATGGGCCGGCCCAAGAGGTCGTAATAGACAGTACTCAGCACCTGTTTGGCACCCTGCGAGGCATCGCCTTCGGAATAGAGATCGTACGGTGCCTCCGAACCCGGCAATGCGGTGAGGTACTCAACGTAATCGGGCAGGTAAAAACTCAGGTGCGGGGGCTGGTTGTAGGCGGCGGTCTGTGTAACAGTGGCCATGCGGTAGTGATGGTCGTGCATCAGGGTGGGTATCCGGTAGTTGCTAACGTAGGGCGTGGCAAAAATCCAGAGATGACTCATCGTGGCGTTGTCGTAATAAATCTGCTCTTCGCGCCAGTCGCCAAAAATATCGGCTTGCAGGCAGGGTGTGTACTTAATCACATTGGTACCGGCCCCGTATTTATTGGGCATATCCACCAGGGTGGCAGCGTTTTGCGTACGGCCCTGCCATTTGGTAATCACTCCGCGCTCGGTGGTTTCGCATTGCAAATCGCCGTCCCAGTAGGTGCGGAAATTCACCGTAGGACGTTTGGTCGAAAGCACCGTACCCGCGCCGTCGTACACATCGTAACTGGCCGTGCTCCAATATTCGTGACCTCTCGACGTGGGATCCACATCGGCGCAAAGGCCGCGTCCCACATCGCTGCCGGCAAACCGGCCCGAAATAATTTCGCCGGTAAGGGCATCGTGCATTTCCACCCCGTATTGAGCCGACACTTCTTCGTGTACCATCATCACCTCGAGGCCGGGGCGATCGGGTATAAAATCGCCCACATGCAGGGCGTCGCCATGTCCCAGGCCCGTACGGTAAATAATGCTTCCGTCGTCGTCGAGCGCACAGGCCCCAAAAATAATTTCGTCCCGCCCGTCTCCGTCCACATCGGCCGTGGCCATGCTGTGAGCCCCTTCGCCGTAAGCCCCTATTCCGCCGGGAATAGAGCTATGCAGCCAACGAGTGCTGAGTTTTTCGCCGTCAAAATCGACTGCCCACAAAAAGGCCGCCGTGTAATAACCTCTTACCATCACCAGGCTGGGACGCTCTCCATCCAGATAGGCCACGCAAGCCAGGTAACGTTCGCTGCGATTGCCGTAGTTGTCGCCCCAGTTGCTAATGGTGTCTCTCGGAGGCCGGTAAGCCGTTGTAGCCAGAGCTTCGCCCGTTAGCCCGCTAAACACCGTTAGGTATTCGGGGCCACTGATGATCATTCCGCTTTTGCTCCCCACCGTAGTACGGTAATCAGCCCGGGGATCGTCGTCGCCCATCAGCACATAATTGCCCAAGCCGTCTATGGTACCCGGAGCCGTTTTGCAGGCCAGCTCCGCCCGGCCGTCGCCGTCCAGATCGTACACCATCAACTGGGTATAATGCGCGCCCGCCCTGATGTTTTTGCCCAGGTCGATACGCCAGAGCTGAGTGCCGTCCATGCGATAAGCATCGATCAGCACATTGCCGGTATAACCTGACTGCGAATTGTCCTTGCCGTTGGAAGGATCCCATTTCATAATCACTTCGTAGGCCTTGTCGCCGTCCACATCGGCCACCATGCAATCGCCGGGGATGTAATAAAAATCGCCGCTCTCGGTGGTACCTCCCGCGGGGCGGTTGAGCGGAATATCGAGATAGCCTTTGGGCAACACCCGCACAGGAGCCGTTTCGACCACCTCGCCCGCCACCACAGCCTCTACCGTATATTCACTGGTGGCAGTACCGGCGTAGTCCATGTAATTTGTCCGGTCGCTGATGGGTGAATCGTTCAGCCTGACCCCGTCGCGATACACATTGAAACTCATCTGCATGGGGTCGTCGATAAGCCAACGCCAGTTGATCAGGTAACGGCTGCCGCTGCCCATATAAGTAGCCACCGCTGCCCTGTCGAGGGCTTCGGGATCGAGCACCCGGGGACGCCCGGCAAAAGGAAAGGTCACAGCCACCACCAGGTTAGTATCGGCCACCAGTGAATTGCGCATCCCTTCTTTTTGAGCAATCGCCCTGAACCGGCAGGGACGGGTCAATTCAAAAGGCCCCGTATAAAGACGAGCATAATCGAGCACATCGGCATGATCGACCAGCGAATACCAAAGCACGGCATCCGGCGTTTCACAGCTCAGGCTGACCTGCTTTCCATCCACTTCGATCAGGGGGGTAGCCACCTGTTCGCGTATATCTTCGCTCACCTCCATCACCGCCACGCTCTGCACCACCACGCCCCCGCTGTTTGTCCAGCTCGCCTCTCCGTCGGCCACCACATCGAAGGCGTAGGTTTTGAAATAGGTGGTGGGATAGGTGCCCGGCCCGCAACTACCGCTGAGGTTGCTCACCTCAGCTATGCCCTGAGGCGCACTCGACGAAGAACGTATGGTCACCGTCACCCGCTGGCCGGCCCGCAGCCCCGAAATACTCACCGGAGCTATCCGTTGCATCTGCATCCCGTTGTGGCTGCTTCCCATATTATGCCTCAACAACAAACTGCCCGCCTCGATGCCTCTGCCCACCAGCAGGCCCTCGACTTCGGCAATCACCTGCCCATTGGCCTGCAGCGGCAAGCCGTCCGTAGGCAACTTATTGGAATAGCGCTGCAGCACCCCGTCTTTATACATCGGATTCCAGCGCTCCGTATCGGCCGCCAGATCGGCCAGAGTCTGCGCACTATATACAGCCAGATTCCAACTTCGAATAGTATCGTAAGTGGTTTGAGCAAAACAGGCCGCCCCCAGGCAAGCCGACAAAAACAAAGCGCAGCACTTGCGCAAGGAGATTTTGGAGTAAGGATAGGGAATCATTGATTGATTAATTATGCCAGGACAAATGTAGTAAAAAAGTTAAAGGACTCTTTCCCCAAGAATATGCTGATTTAACGTTCTTACAAGCTGGTAAACTGCTGTAACGGGGTTTTGTTCATGGAACGGTTTGTCCCTCACAAACGATGAGAAAGGTTTTTCTCATTTCAAGTGTGTCAACAGCGTATTGAGAAGGATTTTTCTTTTTATTCCAAGCCTTCACAATATCCGTTTTCTTTGTATATGTTTTACGCTTCGGCATCTTCAAAATGGGCAAAAAGATTGTTAAAATCACCGACAAAAGGGATGGCACCATATTTACCCTTTATGTAGTTTTTTTCAAAGGGATCATTATCTCTGACACCCTTGAATTGCACTAAGGTGTATAGGTGGCTGGAGCCGTAAGTATCTTTCTCAACAAAGTCAATCTGATCTCTGCGAAGCAAGTCGGCCGACAACAAATTAGTATCATGCGTCACAAAAATCAATTGACCATTCTTATTGCCCTGAGAATTAAACAACTCAACAATCTTTTGGGTAATCAATGGATGAAATCGGGCATCAAACTCATCAATCACCAAAACTCTTCCTTCTCTGAGTGCATTGATAATGAACGTACTGATCTCATACATCTTATTTGTTCCCTCCGATTCGAACAAGCTAAAAGGAAATGGCATCGTTGAAAATAATTTATGATTAGCGTCATACACATCTTTCACAGCAACGACAATCTTCCTTTTTTTTGCCAAATTGCCACTCTCCCCAACATTTTCATCAGGTACTTCAATGGTTTTCAATTCATTTATACCTGCATCGGCCATAGCAAGAAACGTTTGTACAAGTTTCTTCATACCCGGCATTTCTAATGACGCAGTAGTCTGATCGAATGCACCCGGGTGTTTCAACCCATCAACAACCATAAATCTAGCAATCTCATTTAGCAACATTTTGGATATCTTACCTACACCGAATGCAGCCAATGAAGTCAAAAACAACGAGTTCTTTCTAAAAATAGGGTTACCTTTTTCATTGTCAATCAACTTCATTACCACATCAGCTTCCGAAAAGTTCTTTTTATTGATTTTGATTAAGGTATCATTATCTCTGATAAAATAGGGCTGTTCTCTTTTACCGGGTGTTGCATAGAGCCACTCACTATGAATTCTCTCTCTGTCAGCTTGAAAACCATAGCGGTAACGAACTCCTTCGCACCGAAAAACGAGTTGCATGAACACAGGTTTGTCGAAAGTTTCAGTTGAAAGAAAAAAAGGTGCCATGTGCTTCTCCAGAATTTGCTCATCCTTCACTGAATGTTGTACAATCCGAATAAAACTACCGAATGCTTTCACAATATTACTCTTTCCCGATGCGTTCGCTCCGTAAATGGCTTTCGACTTCAATAGTGTAACATCATCATCCAGCTGAATAGTTGGATCAACATCCACCTTGGAATACTTTGACTTCAGCTTTGCAGCTGTCATATTCAACGTATTCATCTCTTTAAACGATTTGTAATTCTCAAAACTGAATTCCTCAATCATAGCAATGTCTTATTTGGTTATTTGTATAAAACTGCACAAATATAATAATAGCAAATTGATATATTCGATTATAATATTGAAATAATTAGATTTTAGCGCTTATTAACTATTTAAGCTATATGCATAATGTATGGAATAACTTCTATCGCACGAAAGAGTTTGCACACAGTAGTCCTGTCTTCCGCACTTTTCTAGCGGTCTGTGCCGTGATTTGGCAGAGACGGCTTTTATCTTTGTAACAAAGATGCGTCAAAAGTGTACCAAAGGGTGCATCAAAGAAAAAATAAATAAAAAGTTTAACGTTTAAAATTAATCAGTATGCCACTTTGGAGAATATCAGTTAAGGACAGCGGCACCTTCAGGGGTGTTCGCCTCGAGAAAGGAATGTTTGTGGAGTATGCAACTAAGACAAGTACACCTCCTCTTCAAGTTTTGTCACAACACAGGGAGCCGATTGGTCGGTTGTTCATGAGCAAGTATAGTATTGATCTTCTAAAAGCAGGTCTTGTCAGGATGGGAAGACTAACTTGTGAAAAGATTGGATAGTTATTTAGATTCCGGTTCTGCAGGTCAAGGGATTGAGCCGGATAATTGAAAGTGAGTCAGACCTTGTGGTTGAGATCCAACGGGGTCACTACGAATCGCAGTTAAATGTAGCCATTACTGTAATATCGATAACCGTAAACACATTTGCATCAAATAAGATAGAAATTGCACACTTTTTGGAAATACCTCCACATCTTATAATTGCAAATGTTATATATTTGTTGCGTAAATTGTTCGTTGCCCGCACCGTTGGGCGTAAGTTTAGAAAGATGCCTTAACCGATAAAAGAACCGTTTAAAATTGTAAATTTGCCGAACCAACAAATAAAGACTT
>ERZ795030.5044-NODE-5044-length-12464-cov-10.079136_pt1 | contig 12464 bp, 14 predicted proteins | sample MGYA00375122_ERZ795030 | MGnify/ENA primary metagenome ERZ795030 (study PRJEB30165, sample SAMN05720146) | activated sludge metagenome | isolation source: anaerobic digester from wastewater treatment plant | place: Japan | collected 2015-04-20 ...
GCACGGATCATCAGCGCCAGCACGCCACCGATCATCAGCATGGTGAACGCGAACAGCAGGTACAGCGTGCCGATGTCCTTGTGGTTGGTGGCGTACACCCAGCGGCGCCAGCCGGTGGGTGCGTGGTGATGGTCGTCGTGGGCGTGTTCGCCGTGGCCGTGGTGGTCGAGGACTGCACTCATGTCGGTTTCCTTCTCAATTCTTTTCCGGATGCGGCTCGGGCTTACTTGCGTGCCGTCTTGACGTCAGCGGGCTGCACGATCTGGCCGGTCTTGTTCGACCAGTTGTTCTTGGTGAACGTGATGACGGCGGCGATCTCGGTGTCGGACAGCTGCTTCCAGGCCGGCATGGCGCCATTGTTCTGACCGTTCAGCAGCACCGCAATCTGCTTGCCCTTGTCCGCATCGAGAACGACGGCGGCACCGTCAAGAGGCTTGATCGGGCCGGCGCCCTTGCCGCTGGCCTGGTGGCAGGCCGCGCAATTGGCGGCGTAAACCTTCTCGCCACGGGCGACCAGGTCGGCCTGTGTCCAGACCTTGGTGGGGTCGTCCGCCTTGGCGGCCAGCTTCTTCTTTTCGCCTTCGACCCACTGGGTGTAATCCTGCGCGGACAGCACCTTCACGTGGATCGGCATGTAGGCATGCTCCTTGCCGCACAGCTCCTGGCACTGGCCGTAGAAATCGCCGGTCTTCTCGGCGCGGAACCAGGTGTCACGCACGAAGCCGGGAATGGCGTCCTGCTTGATGCCGAACTGGGGCACGGCGAAGGCGTGGATGACGTCGTTGGCCGTGGTGATGATGCGGATCTTCTTGCCCACCGGGACGACCAGGGGGTTGTCGACCTTCAGCAGGTAGTTGTCGCCCTGGGGCTTGCCAGCGTTGGACATGACACGGTGGGAGTTGTCCAGCGTCGAGATGAAGCCGATGCCCTCTCCCTCGCCCTTGAGGTAGTCGTAGCCCCATTTCCACTGGTAGCCGGTGGCCTTGATGGTGAGGTCGGCGTTGGTGGTGTCCTTCTGGGCCACCAGCAGCTTGGTTGCCGGAAGGGCCATCAGGATCACGATGATGAAGGGGATGACCGTCCAGACGATTTCGACCGTGACGGATTCATGGAAATTGGCGGCCTGGTGGCCTTTGGACTTGCGATGCTTCCAGACGGAATAGAACATCACCGAGAAGACCGCCACAAAGATCACGGTGCACAGGATCAGCATCATCCAGTGCAGCGAATTCTGCTCGGCGGCGATCTTGGTGGCCGGCTCCGGCAGGTTGAGCTGGTTGACAGCGGGGCCACCCGGCAGGTCGTTGACGGCGTGCGCCGCCGTTGCGACCCAGGCGCCGGCCCACACACCCGCATGACACAGCATTGAAGCCAGCTTGTTGGGAATGTTCTTCATCGTTTTCTCTTCTCTTGCCTCAGATTGACCTGCCCACCACTGCGGCACCCTTTGGTGCCGCCACCTCAACATCACGCCTGGCGCAATGCCGTTCGAATCTCATGCGCCAGCGCGGGGCGCAACTCCGGGCGCACGTAGCGACCCACCTTCACCTTGCGCCCCTGCCCCGACACCTCGATCAGCGAGGTGTCGCCAGCCTGGGGCTCGACACGTACCCAGTCCCTGCTGAACTCGGCCCGCTGGTGCCGGCCGCCCAGCGCCGTCTCGACCACCAGACGGCTGCCCCGCAGGGAAATCGTCTCGCCGTCACCGGCATGGCGGGCGTAGGCAAAGAATGCCAGACCCACCGCCATCAACTCAATCCACGCAAACCCCAGCACGAAACGCGCACCCATCGCCCAGAACCAGGCACCGATACCCAGCGACGTCACGCACAAGGCTCCGTACGCCCAGCCCAGCTGGGACGGCGTGACGGAGCAATTGCGCTTGAGCATCCAGTCGATGCTCTGACCGGAGACCCTGGCGAACCGAAAAGCCGGATTTGACATGCGTCAAGCTGCTGAAGAAAGAGCCTCGCAAAGAGGCCCCGCGGACAAACAAACAGGCCGAATTCTAGCCGCGTCTGAATGTGTCTTTGATATTTCTCAAAGAATCCGCTGATTCTATTTGCGCTGGCGCAACGTGCGGCGCATCTCTTCGAGGCTGACCTGGCTCTCGGCTTGCACACGCAGGCGCGGTGCCGGCTTGAAGGCGTGGCCGTAGTTGATCTCGAACGTCAGGCTCAGCGGTGCGTCGGCGCCGGTGCCGGCCAGCCGGGCGGTCAGGGCCTCGTGCAGACGCTGCAGCCAGCCACGCCCGCGCAGCCCGGCAAAGCGGCCCGGATGCAGGTTGCGCCCGAGTTCGCGCAGTTCCTGCAGCAGGCGCTGGGGCGTGGTGAAAGTCAGCGTGATGCGCTCCATGTCCATCACGGGTTCGGCGAATCCGGCCTGCACCAGCATGTCACCCCAGTCGTGCATGTCGGTGAATTCGTGCGCTGGCGCCGGCCAGCCCAGTGCGCGGTACAACTCGCGCAGTTCGCGCAAGGTGTCAGGTCCGAAGCAGGAGAACATGAGAAAGCCGTCCACCGCCAGCGTGCGGTGCCAGTGGGCGATCAGGGCCTGCGGGTCGGCCACCTGGTGCAGCAGCATGTTGGCCCACAGCATCTGCAGGCTGCCCTCGGGCGGCGCCTCGAAACGGGTGGGCGCGGCCTTCCAGCGTCCCGGGTGCCACCAGGGCTTGGACAGCACGTCGCGGGCGCGTTGCAGACGACCGGGACTGGACTCGACCACGAAACATCCGGCATCCGGGTAGCGCTGCGCCAGCAGCTGGTGCGCCTGCAGTCCGCCGCGCACGGCCTCCCAGTGGGCCCACTGCTGCGGCCGCAGCTTGATCCAGGCCAGACGTTCTTCCATGCGCCGGGCCACCTCCTCGTGCAGCCAGGCGGAAGCCGGCGCTTCGCCGGATGGCCCTGCGGACGCGGGCATGGACAGGGCGGCCCAGCGCGCGGCAGCAACGGGGTCGATGGTGGGGGGCAGTTCGTGGGTCATGGCGGATGCGCCGGCCAGGGCAAGCGCAGGCGAGGCAGTATATTGATTCCATGTTTCGAGCGTTGATCGAGAGGGCTTCGCGCCGCCTGCCCGCCCGCTGCGCCATTTGTCATGCCTGGCCTTCGCAGGTGGTGTGCAACGCGTGCGTGGCGCGCTTTGCGCAGCCGGTGCCGCGCTGCGCCACCTGCGCCCTGCCGGTGTCGGCGAACGTCCACCAGTGCGGCGCTTGCCTGAAGGAGCCGCCGCCGCTGGATGTCTGCCTGGCGGCGGTGGCGTACCGCTGGCCTTGGGCGGACTGCGTGACCCAGTTCAAGTTCGCGGGTCAGCCCGGCTGGGCGGGCGCGCTGGCCACCGTGATGCGCAGCACCCCCTGGGTCGAGCCTGCGCTGGAGCAGGCGGACCGGGTGCTGCCCATGCCGCTGGCCCGTGAGCGCCTGGCCGAGCGCGGTTTCAACCAGGCGTTGCTGCTGGCGCAGCACCTGGCACCGCGGCGCACCGACGCCCGCCTGCTGCTGCGCACCCGCCACACGCCGGCGCAAAGCGAACTCAAACGCGCCGAGCGCCTGCGCAACGTGCAAGGGGTGTTTGCGGTGGAGCCCCTGCGCGCCCATGAACTGCGAGACCGCCGCGTGGTGCTGGTGGACGACGTCATGACCAGCGGTGCATCGCTGCACGCGGCTTCGCTGGCTTTGCGCCAGGCCGGTGCGGCGCACATCACGGCGCTGGTCTTCGCCCGGACAGAGGTCGTTTAGCGCCCTCGCTGGCAAAAGCATGCGCCGCTGCCGGCGCCTGCGAACCCGGTTCACCGGCGACAATCCGCGCATGTTCCACATCGTCCTGGTCGAGCCCGAGATTCCGCCCAACACCGGCAACGTGATCCGGCTGGCAGCCAACACCGGATGCACGCTGCACCTGATCGAGCCGCTGGGGTTTTCGATGGACGACAAGCACATGCGCCGCGCGGGGCTGGACTACCATGAGTACGCCGAGGTGCGGCGGCATGCGAACTGGGCGGCTTTTCTCGAGAACGAATCGCCGGACCCGGCGCGCCTGTTCGCGCTGACGACGCGCGGCACGCGCACCGTGCATGAGGTGGACTTCCACAACGGTGACTGGCTGGTGTTCGGCGCCGAAACACGCGGCCTTGCACCCGAGCTGCGCGAAACCCTTGCGCCGGCCCAGCAGCTTCGCCTGCCCATGCGCGCAGGTCAGCGCAGTCTGAACCTGTCAAACGCGGTGGCGGTGACGGTGTTCGAGGCCTGGCGGCAGAACGGCTTTGCGTAGACCTGGGCGACGCAAACCGCGCCCCTATGCGCTATGTATTCAATAGCTGCCTGTGACCAACCGACGCTGGGAAAAGGTCAATCTGACGAAAAAACGGCCAGGACCGGCCGCCTGAGGTGCCCTCAATACCGCCGAGACAGCGATTCGGCGATGCACACGGGCTTGGCCGCGCCCTCGCGCTCGACCGTGATCTCCCAGGCCATCTGGTAGCCGCTGTTGTCGATCGGCTCGGCCGACAGCAGCTTCATGTGCGCGCGCAGCCGGCTGCCCACGGGCACCGGCGCGATGAAGCGCACCTTGTTGAGGCCGTAATTGACGCCCATGGCCGACTCGGTCACGGTGATGGTGGATTCAAAAAAAAGAGGCAGCAGCGACAGCGTCAGAAAGCCGTGCGCAATCGGCCCGCCAAAGGGGCCCTTTTTGGCCTTTTCGACGTCAACATGGATCCACTGGTGATCGCCCGTGGCCTCTGCGAACTGGTTCACCTTTTCCTGGGTGATGGGGATCCAGTCGCTGGTGGCAACCGTCTGGCCGGCGCAGGCGGCCAGTTCCTTGAGGGTCTGGAAAGTTTTCATTGCGTCAATGTAGCGTCAGGCCCGGTCAGGGTGTGTCCAGCCAGCGACAGATGGCCTCCCACTGCGCCAGATCCTTCTCGACGCGACCCGGCGGCACGTCGAACAGCGTGAGGCCGCGCGCCGCCAGATGCACGTAGTTCTGGGTGTCGCGCAGGAAACCCAGCACCGGCAGGCCCAGGCCATCGACGAATTCGCGCAACTGATCGGCCGCAATGGTGCGCGCATCGACCCGCATGCCGACCAGGCCGACCTTCAAGCGCCCGGCGTGACGCTGTTCGGCCAGTTCGTCCAGGAAGGCGCGCGTGGCGTAGATGTCGAAGATGCTGGGCTGCAGGGGCACGATCACCTTGTCAGCGACGCGAACCATTTCCTTGAAACGCTTGCCGTGCAGGCCGCCTGGCGTGTCGAGCACCACATGGCTGGTGCCCTTGGGCGGGCGGGCCGTCATGTCGGGTGTCACATCCCAGCTGGTGATGCGCCGCGCCACGGCGGGGCGCAAGCCGAGCCACAGGCGCGAGGACTGCTGGCGATCCGCGTCGCCCAGCATCACGGCGTGGCCCTGCGCGGCCAGGTAACCGGCCACGTTGGTGGCCAATGTGGATTTGCCCGCACCCCCCTTGGGATTGGCAACGACGATGACCGGCATGTGAGACTCCTGCAACCAACAAAACAACCGGGTGACTTGCCCCAAGCGGATGCATCGGGCCTGAGGTATGTTAACGGCATGGAACACACCCCCACCTGGCTGGTCAACAGCTTCATCTACCTCACCGCCGCCGTGATCGCGGTGCCGCTGTCGCGCGCACTGGGCCTGGGCGCCATCATCGGCTACCTGGCCGCCGGCATGGCCATCGGGCCCTGGGGCCTGCGCCTGGTGAGCAATGTCGACGACATCCTGCACTTTGCCGAGTTCGGTGTGGTGCTGATGCTGTTCCTGGTCGGGCTGGAGCTGGAGCCGCGGCGCCTGTGGAGCCTGCGCCGGCCGATCTTCGGCTGGGGCAGCGCGCAGGTGCTGGGCTGCGCCGCGGCGTTGGCGGGCGTCGCGGTCGCGCTGGGCGTCGCCTGGCCGACCGCCGTGGTGGCGGCGCTCGGGCTGGCGCTTTCGTCCACGGCGATTGCGCTTCAGGTGATGCAGGAGCGCAACCTGCTGCGCACATCGAGCGGGCAGGCGGGCTTTTCAATCCTTTTGTTCCAGGACGTGGCGGCGATCCCGATCCTGGCGCTGCTGCCGCTGCTGGGCGGCCTGGTGGACGGTGTTTCAGGCTCGAATCCGGCCCTTCCCAGCGTCAACCGGTCCTGGGAAGCTATCAAAGTCATAGGGATTGTGGGCGGGGTCATCCTGGGCGGCCGCCTGTTGCTGCGCCCGGCGCTGCGCTGGATCGCCCGCAGCAAAACGTCGGAGGTCTTCACGGCGGCCGCGCTGCTGCTGGTGGTGGGCATCGCGATGCTGATGCAGTGGCTGGGACTGTCGATGGCGCTGGGGGCCTTCCTGGCCGGTGTGCTGCTGGCCGACAGCGAGTACCGGCGCGAGCTGGAGACCGACATCGAGCCCTTCAAGGGCCTGCTGCTCGGGTTGTTTTTCATCGCGGTGGGCATGAGCATCGACTTCGGCGTGCTGATCGCGCACCCCGGCGCCATGGCCGCGATTTTGCTGGGTTTCATGGTCGTCAAGCTGCTGGTGATCTATTTCCTGGCCGGCGCCATGAAGCTGCCTTTCCAGGACCGACCGGTGTTCACCCTGCTGCTGGCGCAAGGCGGGGAATTCGCCTTCGTCGTCTTTCAGGCTGCCGCCGGGGCCAGGGTGTTTTCCCCGGAGGTCGCGTCGCTGCTGATCGGCGCGGTGGCCTTGTCGATGCTGCTCAGCCCGCTCTTGCTGCTGGCGGTGGACCGACTGTTGCTGCCTCGGTATGCGAACTGCAACGTGCCGGTGCTCGAAGAGATCTCGGAGCCGCAGGATGCGCCGATCATCATCGCCGGCTTCGGCCGCTACGGCCAGATCGTCGGCCGCATGCTGTCGGCGCAGGGCATCCCGTCCACGGTGCTGGACCATGACGCCGAAATGATCGAGGCGGCGCGCGCCTTCGGCTACCGGGTGTTCTATGGCGACGCGACCCGACTCGACCTGCTGCGCACCGCGGGCGCGGCCACGGCGCGCATCCTGGTGGTGGCCGTGGACGACGTGGAGCAGTCGCTGGCCATCGTGGACCTGGCGCGCGAGCACTTTCCCAATCTGGCGCTGGTTGCGCGGGCGCGCGACGTGACGCACTGGAACGGGCTGCGCGAGCGGGGCGTGACGCGGGTGCAACGCGAGGTGTTCGAGTCCAGCCTGGTGAGTGCGGCCTGTGTGCTGGAACTGATGGGCCAGATGCCTGACGAGGTCAAGGTGCATGTCGGACGCTTTCGCGCGCACAACCTGGCCTTGCTGGAACAGATGTACCCGCACCACAAGGACCGCGCCAAGCTGATTGCGGTGGCCAAGCAAGGGCGCGAGCAGCTGGAGGCGCAGATGGCCCAGGAGCGAGCAGAGCGGCAACAAAACACCGGCGGCGCGATTTCCGAAGGCACCCCGGCGCGTTCCAGCTGATTTATTACATCTAACTGGCCAATTCCCATCGTGAAATGGTCATTGTTTGCTATGGATTCAGGACTCTTCAGCGGAATGCATCCCACAGCAGCTTGACGCCCGTGAGAAACATCCCGGCAAACACGAAGCGGTAGAACAGCACCGGGTTGATGCGCCGCGCAACACGCACACCCACCCACACGCCGACCGGCGCCAAGGGCAGCAGCACCAGCGAGGTGGCGAAGTTGCGCGTGTCCAGCAGCCCCAGCCAGGCATAGGGAATCCATTTGGCGATGTTGATGAAGAAGAAGAAAAACGCCATGGTGCCGGTGAAGAGCACGGGCCTGAGCTTGAGCGGGATCACATAGGCATTGATCGGCGGGCCGCCGGCGTGGGCGATGAAGCTGGTGAAGCCCGAGGTCACCGTGAGGAGGGCACCGGCCCAGCGTGGCGGCGGCGCGCTGTCGGGCCGGGGCGGGAACATCAGCCGCTGCGCCAGGAACAGCAGGGTGAAGCCGCCCACGATGCCGGCCACGACCTTGGGCTCCAGCACCTTGAACAGCAAGGCGCCGGCCACGATGCCGAGCAGGCCGAAGGGCAGCAGGAATTTCAGCAGTTTGCGATCGAAATCGTTGCGGAACGCCGCCATGCCCAGCAGGTCCATCACCAGCAGCACCGGCATCAGGATCGCCGCCGCCTGCGGCACCGTGACCGCCAACGCCATCATCGGCACGGCCAGTGAGCCAAAGCCCGCGCCGAAGCCGCTCTTGCTGATGCCCAGCAGCAGCACCGCGGGAATCGAGACGGCGTAGAAGAACGGGTCGGTGATGAGGGGAAAAATCATGATGGAGCAGGCCGGGCGCACGGTGCGCAAACCGGCTCTCCATCGGCCAGGCACGCCGGCCCAGGGCCTGCGGCGATGTTACCCGGGCCCGGCATCTCCGTTGCCGCAAGGCGACAATCGCCCGATGCGTGACGTTCATTCCTGGAGCGAGGTGCTGCGGCTGCTGCTGGAGCTGACGGCCACGCTCGCCTTCGCCCTGTCCGGTCTGATGGAGGCGGCGCGCAAGCGCCTGGACGCCGTGGGCGTGTGCGTGGTGGCTTTCCTGGCGGCGTTCGGCGGCGGCACGCTGCGCGACCTGCTGCTGGACCAGCGGCCGTTCTTCTGGGTGCGGCACGTGAACTGGCTCTGGGGTTTGCTGCTGCTGTGTGTGGCGGCCATGCTGTTCATGCGCAACCGCCACTTTGAACCCACCGAGCGCGCCATCCAGTGGCCCGACGCGCTGGGGCTGGGCCTGTTCACCGCCGTCGGGGTGGACCGCGCCCTGGAGACCGGCTCGCCCGCCCTGGTCGCGGTGCTGATGGGGCTGGTGACGGGGGTGTTCGGCGGTGTGCTGCGCGACATGGTCTGCAACGAGATTCCCACCGCCTTCCGCGACCACCGGCCCTATGCGGTGTGCGCCTTCGCGGGCGGCTGGGTCTACGTGGGCCTGCTGCACGCCCAGGCACCGGGCCCGGTGGCGTTGCTGGCGTGCCTGGTAGTGACGGCCGGACTGCGCGGATTGGCGCTGTGGCGCAACTGGCAGTTGCCCGCCTGGCAGAGCTGAGCCCGGCTGGCGCTCAGCGCAGGCGCAGGTTCATATGGACCTTGGCGAAGTACCGGCCGTCGACCCGGATCGCGCGCGGCAGCACGCCGAAGGCACCAAAGCCCAGACGGGTGTACAGGGCCTGCGCCACGTCGTTGCCTTGCGTCACCGTCAGGTCCAGTTGCTCCAGATCCGGCAGCGCGCGCGCCTGCGCGAGCAGTTCGCGCATCAGCGCGCCGCCCACCCCCCGGCCCGCGGCATCAGGCGCCACGTACATGCCCACCACCGCGGCGTTGTGCCGCTCCTTGGGCCGGTAGCGGCCCTGCAGCCCCACCATGCCGACGAGTTCGTCGCCGATGAAAGCGCCCAGAAAAAAATCGTGCGGCCGCTCGGCATCGGGCCGCAGGCGCGCCTGGGCCCAGGCCAGGGGGCGAAGCTGCTCTTCCTCGAAGCTGGAGGTGAACGCGTCGGGGTGCTCGCGCAGCGCACGCAGGCGCAAGGTGCGGTATTCCCCGGCGTCGTCCGGCATCAGGCGCCGAATCACCGGCTGATCAGGCGCCATGCCCATGTGCGATCGGAGGCGAACCGGCCCCGGCCACGCTCAGACCCGCTCCACGATCAGCGCAATGCCCTGCCCCACGCCGATGCACATGGTGCACAGCGCGAAGTGTCCGCCCGTGGCATGCAGCCGGTTGACGGCCGTGGTGACCAGCCGCGCGCCCGATGCGCCCAGCGGATGGCCCAGGGCGATTGCGCCCCCCCAGGCGTTGACGCGCTCGTCGTCGTCGGACAGGCCGAGCTGGCGCAGCACGGCCAGGCCCTGCGCGGCGAAGGCCTCGTTGAGCTCAATGACGTCCATCTGCTCCAGCTTGAGCCGGGTGTGCGCCAGCACCTTCAGGGTGGCCGGCGCCGGGCCGATGCCCATGATGCGCGGCGCCACCCCGGCCACGGCCATGCCGACCACACGCGCCTTGGGCACCAGCCCGTTGCGCATGGCACTGTGGCTGTCGGCCAGCAGCAGCGCGCAGGCGCCGTCGTTGACGCCACTGGCGTTGCCGGCGGTCACCGTGCCGTCCGGGCGCACCACGCCCTTGAGCCGGGCCAGTGACTCCAGCGTGGTCTCGCGCGGGTGTTCGTCGGTATCGACCACCAGGGCATCGCCCTTTTTCTGCGGGATGGCCACCGGCGTGATTTCTCGCGCCAGGTGACCGGCCTTCTGGGCCGCAACGGCCTTGAGCTGGCTGGCCAGCGCCATGCGGTCTTGCGCCTCGCGCTCGATGTGGAACTCGGCGGCCACGTTCTCGGCCGTCTCGGGCATGGAGTCGACCCCGTACAGCTCTTTCATGCGTTTGTTGACGAAGCGCCAGCCGATCGTGGTGTCGTAGACCGCGTTGGCCCGCGAGAAGGCGCTTTCGGCCTTGGGCATGACGAAGGGCGCGCGGCTCATGCTTTCCACGCCGCCGGCAATGACCATGCTGGCATCCCCGCAGCGGATGGCGCGCGCGGCGGTGCCCACCGCGTCCAGGCCGGAGCCGCACAGCCGGTTGATGGTGGCGCCGGGCACGCCCACCGGCAGGCCGGCCAGCAGGCTGGCCATGTGGGCGACGTTGCGGTTGTCCTCGCCGGCCTGGTTGGCGCAGCCGTACAGCACGTCGGTCACGGCACCCCAGTCGACGTTGGGATTGCGCGCCATGAGGGCTTTGATGGGGATGGCGCCGAGGTCGTCGGTGCGCACGCTGGACAGTGCGCCGCCGTAACGGCCAAAGGGGGTACGGATCGCGTCGCAGATATAGGCATGGGTCATGGGGTTCTCCAGAATTTCGGCAGTTGCCATCGTAGCGCGTCCGCCGGCGGTCGCCTGCGCCAGCGCAGCCGACCGGGGCCCTTGCGGGCACCGATCCGTGGGCGACAATCGGCGCCATGCTGATCCAACCCAGTCAAGCCGATGTGCGGCGATTTTTCTGCGCGGTCTATGCCAAGTCGCGCGACGGCCAGCCTCTGGAGGCGATCGAAACGATCGCGAGCCTCTGGATCGCCGAGCACCCCGAATACCACGAGGCCCTGGGCGATGTCGAAGCGGCACTGCGGGCCATGGGCACGCCCGACCCGACCAACGCCAACCCGTTCCTGCACCTGTCGATGCACCTGTCGATCAGCGAGCAGTGCAGCATCGACCAGCCGCGCGGCATCCGCCAGGCGGTGGAATTGCTGACGCACAAGCGCAACTCGCTGCACGCCGCGCACCACGAGACCATGGAGTGCCTGGGCCGCATGGTCTGGGAAAGCCAGCGCGCCGGCCGAGCGCCCGATGGCGCCGCCTACATCGACTGCGTGCAGCGGCACGCCACGCGCGACTGATGCCTCGCGGGCCACAACACACTATTTTTTTGTAGCAAATCATCCCCTCTTCGCGCTGCGGACGGCCGAATCGGGACGATAAAAAGCCCGCCGAAGCGGGCCGGTCACCGGATCAGGTCGCGCGTTCAGCGAAAACGCGACTGCGGCACGGTCTTGAGGTCGCCGTCCAGCGAGGCGACGTAGGTCGCCAGCGCCTTCAGCTCGTTGTTCGAGAACTGCTTGGCCACGCCGCCCATCACCGGGTTGGCACGGCCCCAGGTGTGGTGGGTGTCGTTCTTGTAGGCCTTGAGCGTGGCATAAAGGTAGTCGCCATACTGGCCAGCGATCTTGGGATACGACGGGTCGATGGGTTTGGCGAAATTCTCGCCGTGGCAGGACACGCAGGCGCCCTTCTTGAGCAGTTCGGCCACCTGGGTACTGGGTTCGCGGGAGGCCTTGGCGGCCGCTGCCGCGCCGGTCTGACCACTCTGCTCATAGTAGGCGGCGACGTCGGCCATGTCCTGGTCGCTCAGGCTGTCGGCGATGCCCCGCATGGTGGGGTGCTTGCGATCGCCCTTCTTGTACGCAGCCAGGGACGAGGCGATGTACTTCGCGCCCTGGCCCGAGATCTTCGGCACCTTGTAGACTTCAGGGAAGGTGGCCTGGTAGCCCTGAATGCCGTGGCAGCCGATGCACATGGCGATCTTCGTTTCACCGGCCTTCGCGTCACCCTTGACTTCCTGGGCCTGGACGGAAAAAGCGGTCACGGAAGCGACAGCAACAGCAAATACCGAGGTCAACAACTTGTTCATTTTGCGCGCACAATCGATCAAAGTTTGATAAATATCAAACAGAAATTATATCGACCCGGATCTCCCCTCCGGTGTCGCGTTTTCCACTACTCCTGTCCCCCATGAAATTCCAAGGTACCCAAAACTACGTCGCCACCCAGGATCTGATGCTGGCCGTCAATGCCTCCATCACGCTGAAGCGCCCGCTGCTGGTCAAGGGCGAGCCCGGAACCGGCAAGACCATGCTGGCCGAGGAGGTGGCCGAGGCGCTGAACATGCCGCTGCTGCAGTGGCACATCAAGTCCACCACCAAGGCGCAGCAGGGCCTGTACGAATACGACGCGGT
>ERZ795030.5045-NODE-5045-length-12460-cov-4.540024_pt1 | contig 12460 bp, 7 predicted proteins | sample MGYA00375122_ERZ795030 | MGnify/ENA primary metagenome ERZ795030 (study PRJEB30165, sample SAMN05720146) | activated sludge metagenome | isolation source: anaerobic digester from wastewater treatment plant | place: Japan | collected 2015-04-20 ...
GCCCAGTACGCGGCCTGCCGGCGCACCCTCGCCGAGGGGCTGGGCGTGGAGCCGGTGCCCGAGACCGTGGCCCTCTTCGAGGCCATCCGCGAGGGCGCGCTGCTCCCCGCGGCTGCGCCCAGTTACGGCCTGCACGCCGGCGACGAGGCGCCGACAGCGGTCTTTGTGGCCCGCGAACGGGAGCTGGCCCGGCTGGAGCAGCACCTCGCGCTCGCCCTGGCCGGGCAGGCGGGGGTGGCCCTGGTGGCCGGCGAGGCGGGCAGCGGCAAGACGGCGCTGCTGGCCGAGTTTGCGCGCCGCGCCATGGAGCAGCACGCCGACCTGGTGGTCGCGAGCGGGTCGTGCAACGCCCAGACGGGCCTGGGTGATCCCTACCTCCCCTTCCGCGATATCCTGGGCATGCTGACCGCCTGCGTGGAGGCCCAGCGGGCGGGGGGCGCCATCTCGGCCGAGCAGGCGCGCCGCCTGTGGGCCCTGCTGCCGGCCGCCCTGGAGGCGCTGGTGAAGGCCGGGCCCGGCCTGGTCGGCCTGCTGGTGCCGGGCGAGGAGCTGCTGGCCCGCGCCTATGCCCTTGGCCCGGCGTGGCTCCCTCGCCTCGGCGCGCTGGAGGCATTGCTGCAGCGCCAGGCTGCCGACCCCCCGGGCCTGGAGCAGGCCGACCTCTACGAGCAGGTCCGCCGGGTGCTGGGGGCGCTGGCGCGGCAGTGCTCGCTGCTGCTCCTGTTCGATGACCTGCAGTGGATCGATGACGGCTCGCTCAGCCTCCTCTTTCACCTGGCGCGGCGCCTGCCGGCCGGCCGTCTGCTGATCGTGGGCGCGTACCGCCCGGCCGACGTGGCCCACACGCCGGGCGTCGCACGGCACCCCCTGGCGGCCGTGGTCAACGAGCTGCGGCGCAGCCTGGGCGACATTGTCGTGGACCTCAACGCGGCCGATAGCCGGCGCTTCGTCGATGCCTACCTGGATAGCCGGCCAAACGACCTGGGCGATGCCTTCCGCACCACCCTCTACCGCCACACCGCCGGCCAGCCCCTCTTCACCGTCGAGCTGCTGAGCGGCATGCAGGAGCGGGGCGACCTGCAGCAGGATGAGGTCGGGCGCTGGATAGAGGGGCCGGCCCTGGCGTGGGACCGGCTGCCGCCCCGCGTGGAGGCGGTGATCGCCGAGCGCATCGGCCGTCTGCCTGTGGCGTGGCAGGCAGCGCTCGTGGCCGCCAGCGTGGAGGGGGAAGAGTTCACCGCCGAGGTGGTGGCGCGCGTGCAGGGCGTGAGCCAGGAGGAGGCCATCGGATGGCTCAGCGGCCCCCTGGGCAGGGTCCACCACCTGGTGCAGGCCACGAGCCGCGACCGGCTCGTTGGGCAGCCTCTCTCGCGCTACCGCTTCTGCCACACGCTCTTTCAGCGATACCTGTACAATCGGCTCGATGCGGTGGAGCGTGCCCGGTTGCACCAGGTGGTGGGCGAGGCCCTGGAGGCGCTGTATGGCCCGCGAGCGGGGGAGGTGGCCATCCAGTTGGGGCGCCACTTTGAGATCGCGGGGCTGCCGGCCAGGGCTATCGGCTATTTGCTCCAGGCCGGCCAGCGGGCTGTGCGGCTCTCGGCCTACGAGGCGGCCATCGGGCTCTTCACCCGCGGGCTGGCGCTGCTGGAGGCGCTGCCCGAGTCGCCCGAGCGCAGCCGGCAAGAGCTCGAGCTCTTCCTGGCCCTGGGCACGCCGCTCATGGCGGGCCGGGGCTGGGGCGCGCCACAGCATGCACAGTCGGTCGCCCGCGCCTACGCGCTCTGCCGGCAGGCGGGCACCACAGAGCAGTTGTTGCAGGCCATGTTCCTGCTGGCCGACCAGAGCAGGGCGCAGGGTGAGCACCGGCGCTCCCTGGAGCTGGGGCACCAGTACCTGCGCCTGGCCACCTCGGCCGGCGAGGCGGCGCACCTGGCGCCGGCCCACTGGACGCTGGGCGAAACCCACTTTTTCCTCGGCAGGCCAGGCCGGGCGCGGCACCACCTCGAGCAGGCGCTCGCCCTCTACGATCACCAGATGCACGGTGGCCTGACCGCACTCTGTGGGCCCGACCTGCAGGCGGCCTGCCGCAGTTGGCTGGCCTGGGAGCTGTGGGTCCTGGGCTACGCCGACCAGGCGCTGGCCCAGGGCCAACTGGCGGTGCGCCAGGCCCAAGAGCTGGCACAGCCCTTCTCGCTGGCCTTTGCCCTGGCCTTTGGAGGCGCCACCGTTCGCCTCTTGCGGCGCGAGGATGAGGCGGCCCAACCAGCGATCGAGGCGCTGGCCGAACTGGTGGCCCGCGAGGGCCTGGTCGCCATGCAGGTCTGGGCGGCAGTGTTCCAGGGGTGGGAGCAGGCCCGGCAGGGGCAGCCTGCCACAGGCATTGCTGCGATGCGCCAGGGCGTGGAGGCCTGGCGGGCCGCGGGCGCCGTGACCGGGTCCATCTTCCAGTTGCAGTTGCTGGCGGAAGCGTGCCGGCGCAGCGGGCGGGCTGCGGAGGGGCTGGGCGCTGTGGACGAGGCTCTGGCCCTGGTGGAGCGGACGGGCGAGCGCTGCTGCGAGGCCGAGCTGCACCGGCTGCGAGGGGAGCTGTTGGCGCAAGCCCCTGGGGCCGGCCCGGGAGTCGCTCGCGAGGCCAGGGCCTGCTTGCGGCGAGCGATCGAGGTCGCCAGGCGCCAGGGGGCCCGCGGCTGGGAGCTGCGCGCCACCATGAGCCTGGCGCGCCTGCTCGATAGCCAGGGCCGGCGCGCCGAGGCCCAAGAGATGCTCGCCGCCATCTATGGCTGGTTCACCGAAGGGTTCGACACCGCCGACCTGCGTGAGGCCAGGGCATTGCTCGACACACTGCGCTCGTAGTGAGGGAGAGGGGGTTGGGCGTCAGGGCCAAGCCACAGGCTTGGCCCTGACGCCCAACCCCCTCTCCCTCACTGCAAACAGGCGCTCATGTATCGACCACGAACCAGGGCGAGGAGACCTCGCCCCTACTGCACCACATCCCACACGGGGAAGATCGTGCGCGCATCCGCTCCGTGCACCCAGGCGGTCGAGTATGTCTCCACGCCGTCGACGGTGAGGGTGAAGGTGAGCTTGTGCGCCGGGTCCTGCGCCGCCGCGACGTCGACGTTGTCGAAATCCCACACCGGGTAGGTCAGGCCGCCCCGCGTCACCAGCCGCTTGACCCCCACCCCCACCGGCTCTGCCACCCCATTGTCCAGCGCGCGCCACAGCCGCATCGTCGGGCTCCAGTCGGGCGGGGCCGACTCCAGCGTGCCCGGCCGGAAGAGCATGGCCGTCAGGTTGGCCAGGCTCGCGCCCTGCACGTGGGCGCCGCCGTGTGGCCAGAGGATCTCGATGCGGGCGTCGAGGGCCGTGCGCACCTCGCCGCGCAGGTGCCATGATGCACTGCCAATGCCGCCGTCCTTGTCCTTGGCCTGGACGTCGGCGAGGTAGATGGCGCCATCGCCGGCGGGGATGGTGAAGCCGAGGCTATCGGCATGGCCGTGGCCGATCTCCACGCCGTCGCGCTTCAAGCTCCACTGGTACTGGAAGCCGGCGGCGGTGTCGGCGGCGCTGGGGTCCGTCGCATGCGCCCAGAGGCCGACCTGCGCGCCGCCAGGCCCGGCGCTGACGTGCGGGTCGATGGTCACCGCCGGCGCCACGTTGCGGATGATGGCCCGGAAGCCGGCCGCGACGCCGGCGCCATCCTTGTCGCTGACGGTGATGCGCACGCTGTAGGTGCCGTCGTCGTCGTAGGCGTGGGCGCGGAAGCCCAGGGCGCCGGGCGTCGTGGCGCTGAAGGTGCTCATCGTGCCGTCGCCCCATTCAACGCGCACCGTCCAGGGGCTGTCGGCGCCGGGGTCGGCAAAGCGGCCCAGGTTGAAGGAGGTGAGCGTGCCCTCGGCGGCGAGCTGATCGAACTGGCCCGAGAGGGTGGGGGCCACGTTGGCGACGTCGACCAGGAAGGTGGCCTCGCCGGCCGCGCCGTCCTTGTCGGTCACGCGGAGGGTGACGGCGTAGCGGCCGTCCTGGCCATAGACGTGGCTGCGCTGGGGCAGGGCGCCGGCGGCGCTGAGGCCGGGGATCAGGTCGCTCGAGCCGTCGCCCCAGCTCACGTGGGCCGCCCAGGGGCTGTCGAGGCCGGGGTCGGCGAAGGAGCCGAGGCTGAAAGAGGCCGCTGTGCCCTCGTCGGCGGTCTGATCCTTGGCTGCGGTGACTGCCGGCGCCACATTGCGCACGGTGACCGTGAGGGTGTCGCTGCCCGTCGCGCCGTCGTCGTCGTTGACGGTCACGGCAACTGTGTAGGCGCCATCCTGCGCGTAGGCATGGCTGAGCGCAAAGGCCTTGCCGCTCAGCGCCAGGGGCTGCGTGCTCGAGCCGTCGCCATAGTCGACGCTGGCCGTCCAGGTATCGGCGCCGGGGTCGCTGAACGAGCCCGAGCCGGTGAAGGTATCGCCCTCGTCGATGGCGGCGTCTGCGCCCGCCTCGACCGTGGGCACGACGTTGGCGATAGTGACTGTGAAGGTCACGTCACTCGCTGCCGTGTCCTTGTCGGTGACGGTGACGGTCACGGTATACTCGCCGTTGTCGGTGTAGGCGTGGGGCTGGGTGCCGAGCGGCCCTGTCGTTGCTGTCGTGAATGTGGTGTGCGCCGAGCCATCGCCCCAAGCGACGGCGACGGCCCACGGGCTGTCGGCGCCGGGGTCGGCAAAGCTGCCCAGGCTGAAGGAAGCCAGCGTGCCCTCGTCGGCGAGCTGGTCGTCGGGCGGGGTTACCGCGGGCGCGACGTTAGTGACCTCGACGATCGCCCTGGCGCCGCCCGCGCCGCCGTCTTGGTCGGTGACGGTCAGCCGCACGTCGTAGGCGCCGTTGTCGTCGGGCGTAAAGCTGAGGTCCGGGGCATCGCCGCTGGCATAGATGGTGGAGCCCCTGGTCACGGTCCAGGCGTAGGTGAAGGTATCGGCGCCGGGGTCCTTGACGGTGCTCGTCAGCGCGATCTCGGTGGCCTCGGGGCTCGCGGCCGGCGCGCCATGGATCGTGGGCGCCGGCGCTACGTTCTCGACGTGGACGACAGTGGTGTACTCCGAGTAGCCGCCATCCTTGTCGATGATGCGCCCGCGCACGGTGTGGTCGCTCGGGCCGTCGGGGTAGGTGCACTGGCAGGAGGCAGCCGTATCGCTCGTGGCATAGGTCGCGCTCGCCAGGCTGGCGCCATTGCAGGCGTAGGCATAGCGCAAGCCCGCCGTGGTGTCGGGCGTCGAGGGATCTGTCGCCCCGCTGAAGCTGATCGTCGCCGCGCTGCCTTCGTCCACCGGCCCATTGTTCCCCAGCGTCGCCGCTGGCGCCACGTTCGTGACGTCGATGGTCGTGCTCGCGCTGCCCTCGCCGCCGTCGCCGTCGCTCACGCTGAGCGTCACCACGCAGCTGGCGTTGTCGTCGGGCGTAAAGTTGAGGGTCGCGACGCTGCCGGCCGTGCCGTAGGCCACGCCGTCCTTGATGACGCTCCAGGCGTAGCTGAGCGTATCGGCACCGGGGTCGGTGACCGAACTATGGAGCGTGATCGCCGTGCCCTCCGGGCTGCTCCCCGGCGCGCCGGTGATGGCCACCGTCGGCGCGACGTTGTTCACGGTGATCGACGTGCAGCCCGCGCCGGCGTAGGTCGTCTTCCCGTCGCCCAGGTCGACGGTGATCGTCGGGCTGCTGGGCCCATTGGCGTATGTGTGGGTCGCAGTGCCGGCGCTGGTGTAGCTGTTGGAACTGCCGTCGGCCCAGTGTACGGTCCACACGCTGGGCGTGTAGCTCGCGGGCGTGATGGCGCCGAGCGTCAGCACGTAGCTCGACCCTTCGTCCACGCTCTCCGCGCCGCCCAGCTCGATGGTCGGGACCGTGCAGGCATCGCCGACGCCGTCGCCGTCGGTGTCGGTCTGCTCCGGGTTGGCCACCGCCGGGCAGTTGTCGCCCGAGTCGGGCACGCCGTCGCCATCGCTGTCCGTCTCGCCTGTGCCGCCCACACTGATCGTCTTGCTGCCTGCGCCTGTATGCCACCCATCCTCGTCGCGCAGGTCCACCGTGATGGTTGCGCTGCTCGGCCCGCCGGCGTACACGTGGCTTACGGCGCCGCCGCTCGGGTAGCTGTTGGAGTTGCTGTCGCCCCAGTGCACGAGCCACTCCACGACCGTATCGCTGCCCGGGTCGCTGATGGTGCCGAGCGTCAGCGCATAGCTCGCACCTATGTCAGCGCTCGCCGCGCCATCCAGTGCGATGGTCGGCGCCACGTCCTTCACCGTGATCGATTTCGTGCCCGCGGCAAAGCCCGTGCCGTCGGGGTTGCGCAGTTGTACGACGATCCCCGGCTGGCTCGGCCCGTCGGCATACGTGTGGCTCACCGGGTACGCGCTGCTGTAGTAGGTCCAGGTGCTGCCGTCGCCCCAGAACACGATCCAGGCGCTGGGCGTGTAGGTGTCAGGCGTGATGGCGCCCAGCGCCAGCCAGTATTCCGACCCCTCGTCCACGCTCGCCGCGCCGTCCAGCGCAATCGTCGGGCCCGGGCCCACCGTGAGGGTCACGGGGTCCGAGGTGCTCCCGTCATAGTCCGTGTCGCCGAGGTACTCGGCCGTGAGGGTATGAGTGCCCTCACTGAAGCCGGCTACACCCCCCGAAACCACGCCGCCCGCCAGCTCTCTTCTGAACAGCTCTGTCGTGCCCTCCCGGAAGACCACGGTCCCCGTCGGCGTGCCCGTGGCCGGCGACAGCGGTGACACCGTCGCCGTGAGCGTCACCGTCTGGCCGTGCGCCGGCGATGCAGGCGAAGAGCTGAGCGCCGTCGCCGTGCCCGCCTTCACGATGACCGGCGGTGCCAGCAGGGCCAGCGAATGATGTGTACTCGCGGCGATGGCCGCCACCTTGCCCAGGCCCGCCGGCACAACCGTCTGGCCACGGTAGTCGGCATCGCCCGCTTTGACCCCCCAGGCGACCACCGTCCCATCATCCCTCAGCGCCAGGCTGTGATACGCGCCCGCGGCGATGGCGGTGACGTGCGCCGTGCTCGGGTTTTTCAGATCGGCCGGCACTGTTGCCTGGCCATAGTTGGCAGTGGTCGGGAACCAGCCGAAGGGATCTGGCGACGAAAAGTCGCCCCGGGCGACAACGGTCCCGTCACTCTTCAACGCCAGGCTGTGAAGATGGCCGGCTGCGATGGCCACCACCCCGCTCAGCCCCGCCGCCGGCACGGTCGCCTGCCCCTTGCTGTTGTCGCCCCAGCCGACGACACTTCCGTCGCTCCGCAGCGCCAGGCTGTGGGCGCCGCCTGCAGCGATAGCAGTGACGTCGGTCAGCCCGGCCGGCACATCACCATGGCTGGTGCCCCAGGCGACCACGGCGGTCGGCGGCGGTGCAGCCTGCGCCGGCAGGCACCACGGCCCTGAACTCAGGCCACTGCCCAGGAGCAGCGCCAACGCCGTCAACACCAGCGTGATGCGTTTCATCTCTCCCCCCTTGGCGCCAGCCCGCCGCGGCCGGGCACCCGGCCCCGTCGCCGAGGCCCTCGGCAGCCACGGCTCGAGCATGGCCGCCATCGCCAGGCGCGCTCTACTGCTGCGCGCCTCCCTCCTCCGGCCCAAAGATGCTGTCGACCAGTTCCTGTGCCGAAGAGATATTGATCTGCCGCCCGCACCACACGGCCGTTGCCGCGTTCTTGGGGCTGATGCCGATGAGCAGGAGGTGGCGCCCGACGGCGAGCATGGCCGGCGCCGCATCGGGGCGCTCCGAGGTCGTATCGAAGAGGATGACGTCGGGCGCCAGGCGGCCAGTTCCTGCGCGGTGGGCAGCGGCAGCTCGAGCGGGATGACCTCGATGCCCGGGCAGCGCCGCAGGCTCTCGCCCACCGCGCCCAGGATGATCGATTGCCCGTAGAGCACGACCCGCCGCGGTCTCTCCATCGCATCCCCCTCCGACACCAGCATATCAGCAAAGGTGGCGGCCCACAATGTCCCCTGAGACAGAAAAAGGACAGTCCCCACTCTGTGTGGAGACTGTCCCCAGGGACAGTGCCCGGCCCGGCGCCGGGGCCTATTCGCCTGGCTGCGTGCCGCCCAGGCCCGCTCGCCCGGCATAGGCCAGCACCTGGGCGCGGTGCTCCAGGTGCAGCAGGCGCATGATCTCGGCCATGTGATACTTGACGGTGCGTGCGCTCAAGCTCAACCGCACGCCCACCTCCTTGTAGGCCAGCCCCTGCGCCACCAGCGCCAGCACCTCGCGCTGCCGCGCCGTCAACCGCTGGGCCGGCGCTTCCTCACCCTTGGCCCCCGGCGCCGCCAGCCGCGCAAACTCGCCGAGCAGCCTGCCGGCCAGCCCCGGCGAAAAGGGCGGCACGCCTTGCAGCGCCTGCTCGAGGCTCGCCACGAGCGCCTCGGCGTCGATGCTCTTGAGCAGGTAGCCGCAGGCCCCGCTCTTCACTGCCTCGAAGAGGTCCTCGTCCCCGTCCGAGGTGGTGAGCATCACGATCCTCGCCGCCGGCATCTCAGCCTTGATGCGCCGCGTCGCCTCCAGGCCATCGCAGCCGGGCATACGGATATCCATCAGGATGACGTCGGGCTGCAGCGTGCGCGCCAGGCTCAGCGCCTCCAGCCCGTCGCACGCCGCCCCGGCCACCTCGATGCCGTGTACCTCCAGCAGGTTACGCAGCCCCTCCAAGAGCAGTTGGTGGTCATCCGCCAGGAGCACCCTCATCCTCGCCCCTCCCCTCGTCGCCCGCGGGCACCTGCAGCACCACCCGCGTGCCCGCGCCCGGCCGGCTGTCGATGGTCACGCAGCCGCCGGCCTGCGCCATGCGCTCGCGCATGCCGGCCAGCCCAAAGTGCTGCGCCTCGCTGCCGGCGACCTGGGCCGGGTCAAAGCCGCAGCCGTCGTTGGCCACCACGACCCGCACCTGGCTGCCCGCACGCGCCAGGCTCACCTCGACGGAGCGCGCCCGCCCGTGCCGTCGCGCGTTGGTCAGCGCCTCCTGGATCACCCGCAGCACCTGCACCCCGGCGCTCGACGGCAGGTCGCCCTCCTGCAGGTGCGGGGGCAGGGCCAACGTGACGTGCACGCCGTACTGCGCCTGGTATGACTGCAGGTGCTGCCGCAGTGCGGCCAGGAACGACCAGCCGTCTTGCGCGCCGGCCTTGAGGCCAAAGATCGACTCGCGCAGGTCGAGGTGGGCTGTCTGCGCGACGTGGGCCAGGCGGGCCAACTGCGCCTCGGCCGTGGCCGCGTCGCCATCGTGCACCCGCTTGCCGATGGCCTGCGCCTGCAGGCTCACATAGCCGAGCACCTGCCCCAGGCTGTCGTGCAGCTCGCGCGCCAGGTGCTCGCGCTCTTGCATGGTGGCCACCGCCCGTTGCTCCTGCAGCAGCCGCGCCTGCGCAGTCACCTCTTCGGTCACATCGCGCAGCAGGACCAACTGCCCCAGCGGGCCGTAGCGATCCTGCAGCGGCGAGATGTGCAGCAGGTAGTGGCGGGCCCCGCTACCGCCCTCCAGGCTGATGCGCGCAAGCATTGCGCCCCCCCCCCCCCCCCCCGGGGGCTCACGCTTTGCTTCTGCCACCATGGCAGCACAGAAGCGGCCTGTAGCCCCCTGGCCTGCGCCGCCGAGATGTCCAGGATGCTCTCGGCGGTGGCATTCAGATCGGCCACGCAGCCGTCATCATCCAGCACCACCATACCTTCGCCCATCTGGTCGATGACCGCGGCTCGTGCGACGGCGGCCGGGTCGAACACCCGGAAGTGGAATAGCGCGATGGCGTACAGCGTCGCGGCGACGAGCGCAGCGAGGATGGTGAGGTCGAGCGGGGCCAGCGGGTTGGCCCCGGCAAAGTCGATCGCATACGCGACCCGGATTACGGCCTGCCCGCACAAGGCCAGCGCCACCGGCCGCCGGTGCCTTGGCGAGCGGCTGAAGAGCCAGACCAGGATCACAATGGTCGCGGTAGCCGGCAGGTAGCCATAGGCCACCATTGGCGTGATCAGGGCGCCATACAGCGGCCGCACGTGCCCCACGTAGACAAAGCCCTGCCATACCAGGTGATGCAGGTCGTTGGTCAGCATCAGTCCATCGGCCAGCAGGACGGGGAGACAGAGCAGCGCCAGTGTGCACCGGCTCAGCCAGCGGCCCAGCCCGGCGAACTGCAGCGCAAAGCAGAGCATAGCGATCGTCGAGGGGAGCTGCCACAGCGCCGCGAACCTGACCCAAAAGACCGCGGTAGCGACGTCGGCTGCCGCGACTTCCAGCGTGGCGGCCGCGGCCCACAGCGCCAGGCACAGCGCGGCCAGGGCAAAGGGCAGTGCGCCGGGCACGTGGCGGTTGCGCCAGCCCACCCAACTCAGGAAGAGCAGGAAGACGGCGGCGAAGGCCAACGGCCAGATATTGGGGGCATAGACGAAGCGCCAGCTCACCGTGCAGCCACCTTGATCGCGAGGCCTTGCGCTCACCGCCCCCCCGAGTCGTGGGCCAGTGCGCAAGCGGCGTCCACCAGCGCGCCTCTGCATCCACATCGGCGCAGAGTGCGCAGATTGCGGCTATGTGCTAGCTTAACAGAGAATGCGCACTTTGCCAAATCGTTCGCCAGCGGGCGCAGGGCTTTTCCAAAGTCGCTTCATGTCACCCTGAGCGGCTTTTGCGAGTCCGGCAAGGTGGCGATCGTCTGGTCCGCGAAGGGTCCCACCTGCGCAGGGAGGACCCTTCGCGGTCGAGGCGACGGCCACTTTGGTAGACTCGCAGAACCCGCTCAGGGTGACAGGGACAGGACTTTGTCAATGCCCTGCTCAACGAGCCCGCCCCTTTGACGTCGCCTGGATGTCGATGTATCATGGCCCGAGCGCTCTTTTGCTCCGGAACAGCTCCATGCGGCCCGCTCTGCCTGTTCGCCCGGACTTGCGGCATCGACGAGAGCATATGCGCCAGGAGTCCATCCTCTGCACGTCCGGTGCCTGGCGCTGTGCGATACTCTATCTGGGGAGATAGCCCATCATGTTCAAGCCACGCTCCTTTGCCCAATGCTGCTCGCTGCTCGGCCTGCTCCTGGTCGTGGCGCTGGTTGCAGCATGCGACGCCCCCGTCGCCCCGGCCGAGCCGACCCACGTCGCAGCCCCAGCGCCCACGCAGACGCCGCTACCCATGCCGCCGCAGCTCCCGGTGGAGGGCGAGCTCACGCCCGCCGCCGAGGCTGCCCAGGCCCTCGAGCCCGCCATCTTCAAGGCGCTGGGGGTCGAGGTCACAGGCGCCGAGGTGCCCTTTATGGACCCCTTGACCGACAAAACCGGCACCTGCTACGAGCTCGTCGCTACAGGCACCGGCGAGCTCTTCGAGAGCATGGACGTGGTGATGGATGCGCTCGACCTCGTCCTGACCTCGCATGGCTGGACGGAGGACGCCATGTATGTCGCCGACGGCCCGACCGGCACGGCGCGCGGCTATCGCCAGGGCGATGTGCTCGCCATCGCCGCGGTCGGCTGGCGGCCGTCGCCTGACGCCAACTGTCCCGAGGACGAGCCGATCTTTGAGTGCGAGCTCACGCCCGAGCAGCAGCTCTACACCATCTCCATCCAGGCAGTGCAGGGCCTCTAGTCCGGGCGTTACGCTTCGCGCACGACCGGAGCCGAGCCTTTTTGGGGGCATGTTTTGTGGGTTGGCTGAGCCGTGGCCGCCCTCGGGCGGCCACGGCTCAGCCAACCCACAAAACATGCCCCCATGGTAGTACCAAGGAAGGAGTTCAGCATGAAGTACGAGATCCACGGCACGGTGTTCCAATCGGTCGATGTGCATTTGCGGCAGGGCGAGTCGGTGTACACGCAGCGGGGCGGCATGGCCTGGCAGACCGGCGAGATCGAGATGTCGACCGGCACCAAGGGCGGCCTGATGGCCGGGCTGGGGCGCATGCTGGCGGGCGAGTCGCTCTTCTTGACCACGTACACCTGCGCGCGCGGCCAGGGCACGGTCGTCTTTACGCCCAGCGCCCCCGGCAAGGCGGTGGCCATGAGCCTCACCGCCGGGCAGAGCCTCATCTGCCAGAAGGGCGCCTTTCTGGCCGCCGAGAGCACGGTCAAGCTGGAGACCGCCTTCCAGAAGCGGCTGGGCGCGGGGCTGTTTGGTGGCGAGGGGTTCATCCTGCAAAAGGTGAGCGGGCCGGGCACCATCTGGCTCGAGATCCCCGGCGAGGTGCGCGAGTACAGCCTGGCCCCGGGTGAGACGCTGAAGGTGGACCCCGGCTACGTGGCCTTTTTCGAGCCCACGGTGAGCTATGACATTGTCATGGTCAAGGGGGTGAGGAACCTGCTCTTCGGCGGCGAGGGCCTCTTCCTGGCCGCGCTGCGCGGGCCTGGCCGGGTGTGGCTGCAGACGATGCCGCTCACCGCCCTGGCGGCGAGCCTGATGCCGCTCTTGCCGTTCAAGAAAGGCTGAGGTTGGGGGGGGTTGTGGAGGGTGACG